>Ga0209607_1003985_pt1 | contig 11134 bp, 8 predicted proteins | sample AD_UKC117_MetaG_FD_184413 | JGI IMG/M metagenome (GOLD analysis project Ga0209607, IMG submission 184413) | Active sludge microbial communities of municipal wastewater-treating anaerobic digesters from Hong Kong - AD_UKC117_MetaG (SPAdes)... | ecosystem: Engineered > Bioreactor > Anaerobic >... | reverse complement strand
GAGGGTTTCGGTAACCGCTACCGAGCAATGATCGCCTTTTACCGCCTGACTGACAGGTTTAAGTTCCACCCTGATCTCATCCGCTTTACCTTCATATGCGCCTGTAGTGGGTCCTATCACCAGGAAATTGTCCCCTGCGTTGAGTGAATGGGTTTCAATCTTGATTTCCGCAACATTCAGCTTTGCAAAAAAATTGACAACCTTCCCAATGTAAACCTTTTTTTGTGTTGCCTGAGAGCCGTAACGCTCCGACCATTCCCCGGTTTTTTCTCCGAGGTAGTAACCGCTCCAGAAGCCCCGGTTGTAAACCTTGTTTACTTCAGCAGTCCACTTTTCAACGTTTTCGAGGGTATATTGCCTGTTTTTCCAGGCCTCCACCGCTTCATGATAGGTCCGGGTAACGGTTTTTACATATTCCGCGGAGCGGCCGCGGCCTTCTATCTTCAGCACGGTTACTCCGGCATCGAGTAAACGGTCGAGGATGGGCAGGGTCATCAGGTCTTTGGGCGACATGATGTATTTATTGTCAATTTCCAGCTCTATCTGGTCATCCACATCCTTCACATGGTATGCCCTGCGGCAGGGTTGCATACAGGCGCCCCTGTTGGCCGATGAATTGAAATTGTCGAGGCTGATGTAACATTTTCCCGAGACAGCCATACACAGCGCCCCGTGAACAAATACCTCAATCTGAACCAGTTCCCCTTTCGGCCCCGCAATCCGCTCTTCACGGATGGCGCGGGTTATGGACTCCATCTGGCCGATGTTTAATTCCCTGGCCAGCACCATCACATCGGCATATTTTGCATAGAATTTCACCGCTTCTATGTTGGTAATGTTGCATTGCGTGGAGATATGAATTTCCACGCCCCGGCTTCGGGCATATTCCAGCACCGAAAGGTCGGAAGCTATGATCGCACTTACGCCGCTGTCTTTGGCCAGATCCACCATTTCGCGCATCAGGGGCAATTCCTCGTCGTAAATAATGGTGTTGAGGGTAAGGTAGGATTTTACCCCGTGCTCGCGGCAGATTTCAGTGATACGGCGGATATCGTCGGGCGAAAAATTGCTGGAGGAACGTGCACGCATATTCAGCTGCCCCGCTCCGAAATATACCGACCCGGCTCCGCCCTGTATGGCTGCCATAAGCGCATCAAACGACCCGGCCGGCGACATGATCTCTATTTCCTGCATCCGGATTTTTTTTGCAAAGGTAGTTTAAATCCATATCCGGCAGAAGGTTCACCAGCTCCGGCTAACTGAAGGTACTTCGCTGACCGGTGCGTAGCTGTCAGAAAGCGGATTTCCGGATATGCCCGGGCAGCCCTTTCCGGATAATTCATCATTAGCTGATAACGGGTTTAGTAACGGATAAAATGCTTAATTAGTCCAATGAAAAGCTGGTTGGATCGGAATTATAAAAAATGTCCTATAATTGCACGACGACACACTTACTTTTAAACTTTAAGCACATTAACAATTACTATCCTGGGTCTGCGACTTAATAAGTTGATGCTGATCAGGTACTAAACCAGCTAAGATTCGAATTTTGATGGACAATCCACGCATTTTAACTGACATACCGGCAGAGGAATTCGCAGCAATCCAATCGCTTGCGGGTATATTGAAATTCAGGCATTTTTTCCTTTTTTTTGCCGATCGTTCAGTATCTGCAGTCAGCATCCGTGAGTTGCTTTTTCAGTATCCCGGCGGCCCTGCTTCACCGGTACCGGATTCCGGACATTTATCGCAGGCCGTTATAAAAGCCCTGTATGGTCCGGTAATCAATGGTAACAGGGAAGTATCCGAAAGCCTCTCCGGACATTTCAGGTTGCCTTTTGAGGATACGATTTTCACGGCATTGATATTTCCCCTCGAAGAGCATACATCGCTGCTGTTTTTATGCGATGACGGAGAGCAGGGAGTACACGGACAGTCTCTTGAACTGCTCATTTCGGTGTGCCGGATGGTGTCGGTATCGCTGCGCAACAAGATCGCCAATTCTTCACTGCTTTTTGAAAAAACAAAGTATAAGCATCTGTTTGCATCGGCTCCGGAAGCGATCGTTATGGTAGACGGTGAAAACAGGATTCTGGATGTCAATCCTGAATTTGAACGCCTCTTTCAATTCAGGGAGCACGAAGTCCTGGGTAAAAAACTTGATGAACTGATCTCGCCCGGTCTGATGCTTGATGAAGCACTGGAACTGACACGCTCAAACTGGGAAGGCCGGAAAGTAATGGTTGAAAGTAAAAGGAGGAAGAAGGATGGCTCCTGGATTGATGTATCCATTATGGGGGTTCCATTCAACAATAATTATGGCCATCAACGGATATTTGGCATTTACAGGGATATCAGCGAAAGGGTTCAAAGTGAGGAACAACTGAGAAACAGGGCTGAATTTATCGAATACATCAGTCGTATCTCTTCGGAACTGATCAATACAGATATATTAAATATTGACGCATTTATTGAAGAGGCGCTCGAAAGGGTTGCCCGGTTCAACAAGGCTGAACGCGCCTACCTGGTTGGCCTTTCCGAAGATGAATCTTACATCTGCATCACCCATGAGTGGGATGATGACATCCGACAATCGCACCGCTCCTGCCAGTCTTCCATATTAATCAGGGATATTAAAGAGTATTTTCAGAGATTAAGATCCGGTGAGACTTTTCAACTCCGGAGAGATGAAGCCGGTATTATCGAAGGCACAGATGAGCTTCCTTTCTTTTTCGATTTACTGAACATAGAATCCCTGATCAATATTCCGCTCTTTGTGGGCAGGGAGTTTATGGGCTACATCGGCTTTGACATGTACAGCAGGCCCTATCACTGGGATGAGCAAAGTGTGAATATATTCAGTTTAACCGGTCAGATTCTGGTGAACGCACTTTCAAGGAAGAGAACAGAGGAGAAACTGAAAAAGGCGCTGATAAGCGCAGAGGCCTCGGATAAGCTGAAATCGGCTTTTCTGGCAGGCATATCCCATGAGGTAAGGACCCCGATGAACCACATCATGGGGTTTATTGATGTTATCACCGAAGGGGACCCAACACCCGATGAGCGCAGGGAATACCTGCAGATTATGAAAGACAGCGGTACCCATCTGCTCAGGCTTATTGATGATGTAATTGAACTTGCCATGATTGATTCCGGACAGGTTCAGCTGAGAGAGAATATTTGCGACCTGGGACGGTTTATGCAATCGCTGAAGGCGGAATTCGAGAATATCCGCGCATCAATGGGCAAGGTCGCCGTTGAACTGAAGCTTGAAATACCAGCGCATTACCCCGACCTGGTTGTTCAGACAGATGAGTTTAAAGTAAGGCAGATTCTCTGGAACCTGCTCTCGAATGCCATTAAATTTACGCCAGTTGGTAAGGTAACTTTCGGATTTAACATCATCAATGATAGAAAAAGCATTGAGTTCTTTGTGAGCGATACCGGAATAGGTATAGATGCTGCATTTCATCAGGTGATATTTGAAAGGTTCCACCGGCTGGATTCGGGAATATCGAGGCAATATGGCGGTGTCGGACTCGGGCTGCCGATCAGTCAGGGGCTCGCATCGCTCTTCGGGGAACGGATACAGATAGACTCTGTTCCCGGTCAGGGAACTACATTTCGTTTCCGGATTCCGCTGAAATTGAATAATCCAGATACTGCCGGCAGTGTGCCTGTCAGGGAAATCAGAAAGATATATAACTGGAAGGATAAGACCATTCTGATGGTTGAGGACGATCCGGTAAACATGCGCTTTCTGACGGTTCTGCTGACCCGGACGGAAGCAGATCTGCTATATGCCTCCGATGGCAGGGAGGCCATTGAACTGATTACCAGGAATGAAGTGGACCTTGTATTGATGGATATGCAGCTCCCCTTGATGAATGGGTACGAAGCTACCCGCAGGATCAGGGAGATTAAGCCGGATTTGCCTGTAATCGCGCAAACAGCCAATGTAATGGCTGAAGACAGGGACGAATGCCTTGAGGCCGGCTGCAATGATTACATTCCCAAGCCCATTGATAAAAATGTACTTTACCATAAAGTGAACCGCTTCTTATTCGGCAAGGGCGATGAATCAGCGGATTAATCCGGTTCAGTTGTCGCTGGCATACCACTCTGCGTAAGAAGTCACCGTTTCGCGCAACTTAAGGCTGTGCAGTTTTACATTCCCGGGCAAAGCGTTTTTCAGTCTGTCAGCAAAATCCGATAACAGGTTTTCGCTGGTAGGCTGATAATCAACCAGTATCAGTCTGCCTACAAAATCCTTCATTTCACTGAATTCTTCAGGGGCTGTAGCTCTGTGAAGCACCAGGGAGTGGTCAAATTCATCTACAATCTTTCCACGGACAATCTCTTTCAGTTGCCTGAAATCCATCACCATGCCATTGTGGGGTGAGGCCGGATCCCTGATCGGCTCACCCTTTATGGTAACAAACAACTCATAGGAATGACCGTGAATATGGCGGCATGGCCCGTCATAGCCGGGCAGGGCATGTGCCATCTCGAATTTGAACTCTTTAGTCAGGCGGATAACAGACATGGCTGAAGCAAATTATTTGATGATTTTGGCATAGGCCGGTAACTTGCCGTGCTCTTCTATTGCAATGAAATATACCCCGCGCTTAAGTGACGAAGTGTTGACTTGCACAGTGAATCCGTCAGCGGTATAATCTGTTGTATATTGTTTTCCGGCGATATCCGTAAGGGTAATTGTAATAAACTGAGGCTGGTAAAATCCATTGTGGTCAACAATGCAGAAATTTTCAGCAGGTACCGGATATACCCTGATTTGCCGGTTTGTTTTTTCAGCAAATATTCCGGTAGGGTCACCCCATATCTGCAGGGCATATTCAGGGTGATCGATAAACGGATTGCGATTCTGCTGGTATTCATAAACGGCGTTATTTCTTTCCGTTTCCTTTGGGCTTACAGGGTCATTGTAGTGCCATTCCAGCATCATGGCCAATGCCCACGGCCTGAGCTGCGCACCTATGGTCATATCACTGCCCGGCCAGTTTCCGTCCTCATTGTAATAACGAACTGACATATAGAAATAGGTTCTGGCAAAGTCCCCTTTATATTCATTGACAGGTTCGAAAACCACACCGGAATATCCCGGATAGGAACAGTTACCGACCTTGCACCCGTTGCCCGAGGTATAGGTTGGGGATGAAACGGTGCCAAAGGGATAGTTGCTTCGTTTGTTGTTTACCCAGCCATCGGTCGGATAAATATGAAACAGGTCGGAGTTCATCGGCGGCTGATCATTAAACCAGCTCTTGGGCCATGAATGTTCACGGTTGTAGCAGTCGCACTCACTGTTGTAGTTTCCGCACTGATCAGAGCCAAAGGTCCATGAGCAATTCGAATACATGTCCCAAACCTGACCGTTGGGCTTGTCGTCGGTTGTCTGGAAAGCGGTCCACAACCCCGAATAGCTGATTACATTGTGATCGTCAATTATATTGTGCAGCGCGGCCTGAAGGGCGGTACCGGATAATCCGGAGGCGCTGTTGTAGTATCCTGCCGGGGGCTGGGCAACAGCGGCGCCGAACAGGGGAAGCAAAAGGATGAAGAGAGTTTTTTTCATGAAGTTCAGAATAATAAGAGGATAAGTAAACGCAACGAAATAATCATAATTACCACACCTGAGACTAAAACCATGTACCTTACACCGGGCCTTAGCCCTTTCCCCGAGCCAAAACCTGAGCCGGCGTATGAACCAAGCACTGAAATCAGGAAAAATACCGCCAATGCTGAATAACTGACGGAAATACCCAATCCGGCTCCTGCTCCGGCCAGGAAAACGCTGAAGCTTCCCGCAACCGACCAAAGCAAAAGTGTGGTGAAATTATCAACAAGTATTATCTTTTCCTCTGGGTTAAAGCGGAAAGTTTCCAAGGATATTTTCAGCCCCGTAATAAAAATCAGGATCAGGCCGAAAACTATCCTGTTGTCATTGATCAGCGGGCTGATGGCTGCGCCGGCCAAAAAACCGGCCATCATCACCAGGGTTCTCACCGAAGCAAGGACTAACGGCATTGCCACCGGTATAGGTTCGTCAAGTTTCCTGTGCAACGCACCGGTATACCACGATCCTGCAAAGCCTTCTGCCGATAATGCTGCAACAAGAATAAATATTTCTGCCTGTGTCAAGATGACCCTGATTTGAGCCTGCAAAAATAATAAAAAATGGGTCAGGTCAGAGGACGGTTGGCAATCTCCTTGTTTCAGATTATCAGCGGTGTAGTAACGTATGGAACCGAATGATTTCGTGTAGAATATTTTCATAATCGTGTGAAGGGAAGGTCCCTTTAATTGATTAAATTTGTTGTAGATCAATTTTTAACTATGCGAAAGACAAAGATTGTTGCAACCCTTGGGCCGGCGTCCATTGCCGAACCGGTCCTGCGCAGCCTGATGCTGGCAGGTGTGAATGTATTCAGGCTGAACTTTTCTCATGGTTCTCATGAGATCCACGCTGCATCAGTGGAGACCATCGAAAGGCTGAATTCGGAACTCGGAATGAATGTTGCTGTGCTGGCCGATCTTTCGGGGCCCAAGATAAGGACAGGAGAGGTAGAAAATAATGCGATGGAACTGAAGGTTGGCGAAGAGGTGGCAATCACCTGCAAAGGGGAACTCTGCCGCAATGGAGTGATCAGTGTGAATTATGCCGGCTTTGCCCGCGATGTCAGAGCAGGAGAGGATATACTGCTCGACGATGGCAAACTGTTGCTCAGGGCGGTAGAAAGTGACGGTGAATGTCTGGTGCGGGCTAAAGTTATTCAGGGTGGCATCTTAAGTTCCAGAAAGGGGGTTAATCTGCCCAGGACCAATCTCAGCCTGCCCAGCCTTTCAGAAAAGGACCTTGCGGATCTTGATTTTATCGTCAGACACAACATTCATTGGGTTGCGCTGTCATTTGTGCGTACGGCCGCCGATATTGAGGAACTGCGCCGCAGGATAGCACTTTATCCCGATTCCGGCTCTTTGAAGATTGTGGCAAAAATTGAGAAGCCTGAAGCCGTGGAGCATGCGGGTGCAATTATCCGGGCATCTGATGCCATAATGATTGCCCGCGGGGATCTGGGAGTGGAAATTCCCCAGGAACAGGTTCCCATCGTACAAAAGAAGTTCGCCCGGATGTGTATTGCTGCATCCAGGCCCATCATCGTGGCCACCCAGATGATGGAAGGCATGATCAGCAGCATGCGCCCCACCAGGGCCGAAGTGAGTGATGTCGCCAATTCGGTACTTGATGGTGCCGATGCATTGATGCTCAGCGGGGAAACATCAGTGGGAAAATACCCGGTTCAGACGGTGGAGACCATGAACAGGATCATTTCCGATGTTGAATCAAGTGGCATTTACTATCCTGAAATACCCTATGAAGAAGCTCCGCCTGAGCGAAGGATTTCGGATGCCGTGATTATGGCGGCGGCTGATCTTGCCGGGAAAGTCAATGCCAGGGCCCTCATTGCCATGACGCACACAGGATACTCCGCATTCAGGCTCGCCAGCCATCGAAAGAGTGCAGGCATATACATCTTTACAAACAACCGCCGGTTGCTATGCGCCCTCAGCCTGGTATGGGGCATAGAGGGGTTTTATATTGAAAAATTTACCAATACCGATGCCGCCATGCTTGATATGCGGAAAGCGCTGATAGCCAGAGGTTGTATCACGAAGGGGAATTACATCATTTACGTTTCAAGTATCCCCATCGGAACCCCCGGGAAAACCAATATGCTAAAACTTAGTATTGTTTGATGACTATTTTACGGCACAGGCGATGGAGGCCACACTGATGCTGATACCTGGTACCTGCATCAGTGCATGCCCGGCCGCTTCCAGGGTTGAACCCGTCGTAATCACATCATCAACCAGTAACACATGTTTGCCAGCCTGTCTGCCTGCATCTGTCAGCCTGAAAATCTCCTTTACATTCTCCCACCGCCTGAACCTCGATTTCCTGGTTTGTGTTTCTGATGCATGCGAACGGACAAGCGTGGTTACGTCAAGCGCTGCATGCATGGATGCCGCCAGTCCGCGCGCAAACCATTCAGCCTGATTATATCCGCGCGTTGCCTGCTTCCGCGGATGTAGCGGCACCGGAATTACAGCGGAGATGCCACTGAACAGGGGCGCATTCCGAAGTTCATTACCGTATAGTTTACCGATATACTCTCCGATTTCTTTATAACCATTATATTTCAGCTGATGTACCAGGTGCTGCACTTTACTCCCTTTGGTAAAATAATAACAGGAAGCTGCTGAAGTAAAATTGATCTTTCCCCAGAATTGCCTGGCCACAGGGTTGTCGTCCATCAGGTGAAAGTTCGTTTTTGGCAGATGATAAAGGCAGGAAAAGCAAAGGATGTTTTCCTTTTTGTAAAGTATATTTCCGCAAGCCGGACAAACCCTGGGATAAATCAGGGAGATAAGGTCACCAGCAAAACCGTTTATAATTTTCATCGGTATAATGTATTATGTATAGCGAATCGCAACCCGTTAAAATCTATAAGCAGCATGTGCGGGCAAAGCCCGGTAGTCAATGATTATGGTGCAAATCTTCAGTTTTTCAGAACTGGCTTTCTCTGTTCAGGCAGACAGGCCATGGTTGGAATAAATGATGGAATAATTTTCGTTATTGGTGATGAATGATTATCTGAATTCCGGTAACGTCAATGGTTTGCAATTCCTGAGAAATGTCCGTATGTAATTTCTTCGTGGCAGCAATCAATTGACCGATGGTACATATATAACAGAAGGATAAAAATAATGAAATTATGGCAAAAGCGGATGCCCGGGCAAAAATATTCTAAAAAAAAGGCTCCCGAACCGGAAGCCTTTAAACTTATTTCTGTATCGGATCAGAAGAACATCAAGCGGTTGTCTTCTATCTCTGCCTTACGTTTCAATGCTTCGGTGGCTTCACGCTGTGCGCGGGTGCGGAAAGCACTTTGCAGCATGCGTTTCTCAGATGTATAATCATCTTTTGGAGGGGCAGGAACCAATTCGTCATTCACTACGATAAATACGGCCTGGTTTCCTTTCACCGGTTTCGACATTTGACCTGCACTCAGGGTGAAGAGTACGCCGATTACTTCATCTTCTTTTCCATAACCGGGAAGGTTTGAAGCGGCAAAGGCAATTTCGTTGGTATCTGCTTTCATGCCAAGCGCGCGATAGCCCTTGTCGATGTCGGCAATGGTTTTAATCTCTTTGTTGATTTCAGCGATCAATGTTTCTGCTTTCTTTTCACGTTTTACCAGGGGTTCGATAAATTCCCTGAGTTGCTCAAGTGTAGGTGCACCCTTTTCGCGGATTTCTTTCAGGTTGGCAACGAGATATCTGCCATCAAGGTCGAAAACGGGTGAGATGTCACCAATTTCCCGTTTGCTGTCGAACGACCATCTGATCACTTCACGAGCCTGCTGAATGCCGGGGATGGAGTTCTGATCCTTGCTGATGCGCTCGGCCAGGCGTTTGGTGTAGCCTTTTTCCTCGAGCATCTTGTTGAAACCTTCGGCATCTTTCGATTCGATGGCAAACTGGCTGGCCAGGGTATAAACATCCTGCATGGTCTTTGAGCTGGGTTCAATGGACAATTTCACCATGGCAACACGCACCTTTTTCACGGGGGCTGTTTTGCCGGTAATTTTTATCACATGATAGCCAAACTGTGTTTCAACAACGGTTATATCACCCGTTTTACCGTTCAGCACAGCGTTGTTGAATGCCGGAACCATTGCGCCATCGGCAAACCAGTTAAGGTCACCTTTTGTCTTGGCTGCAGTCTGGTCGTCGTTCATGGTTTCTGCCAGTTCGTCAAATTTAGCGGAATTTGCCTTCACCACATTCAGGATGCTGTCGGCTTTGGCTTTTGCCTGTTCCTTGGTAAGCGTTGTTGCAGGATTTACGTTTGTTCCCTGGTAAGTAATCAGAATATGGCTTGCTTTCAAAGAGTCAGGGCGCGACTGTACATCAACCAACCTGGCCATGTTATAGATGTTGTTTTCAATATACGGGCCGAACGTAGTTCCAACAGGTGAATTAAACATCAGGGAGTCAAGCTGATAGGGCAATGATCCTTTTTTCATCCAGGTACTGTCGTAACGCTCGTCCGAGGTAGAATTAACAAAAGAAACCACATTTTCAGTGGTGGTAAATTCTTCATAAAGTTTTCTGGCCTGTTCGGTAATCTTATCGCGGTCTTCCTGCGAAGGGAGGATATCAAAGGCTACATATTCAATATCCCTTGACGCTTCCTGCTGATATTTGTGCTTATTTTCTTTGTAGAATTTCTCAAAATCAGCGTCTGTCACGGTTACCACACTGTCGGCAATACTGGTGTAAGGGGCGCCGTAGTAACGGACCTTGGCTTTGGCATTGCGGGCTTCATAATCGCGTTTGGCAAAAGCGGCGGGTACATAGAATCCCCTGGCAATCAGGTTGCGGTATTTGGTATTCAGCCTGTCTTCCTTGATGGCTTTTTCGATGGTAAGATAGCGCTGTTTCATCTGCGGATCAACGTTATCAAGGTTCTGGAGGAAACTGATGACATTGGCAGGGTCGAAGGCGCCGGTTTCGGGATCTCGGAAACTCTGCTGAATATAAGTATGCGGATTTTTCCCCCTGATCTGATCGTCAAGTTCCTGGGTGGATACAGTCAGGCCAAGCTGATCAACTTCTTCTAACAACAGGGCTTCGTTAATTACCTGTTCCCAGGTTGATTGCCTGATCTGGAATTGCTCGTCTGGCGAGAGGTTTTCATTGCCTGTATTCAGCTTTCTTGCTTCAATGTTTTCATCCACACGCTGGTTAAAATCAGTAGCCAGAATCTGCTCACCGTTTATTTTGCCAATGGTGTTGATGCCACGCCTGGGACTGCGGTTTGATAAAAGGTCACCCAGCACAAAAGCGGCAAGTGCCACACCGATGATGATAACGAGTAATCCTGAACGTTTACGAATATCTCCGATTAAAGCCATTTTTTAAGTTTTTTATAAGAGGGTGCAAATTTACAATAAAAGTTTTAGGATAAAAATTATTTTGCCCATTGGCTAAAATTATGTAAATAAACAGGATAGCTTAGTCCTGACCGGCAAAATTAAAAAAGGCT
>Ga0209607_1003974_pt1 | contig 11152 bp, 5 predicted proteins | sample AD_UKC117_MetaG_FD_184413 | JGI IMG/M metagenome (GOLD analysis project Ga0209607, IMG submission 184413) | Active sludge microbial communities of municipal wastewater-treating anaerobic digesters from Hong Kong - AD_UKC117_MetaG (SPAdes)... | ecosystem: Engineered > Bioreactor > Anaerobic >... | reverse complement strand
CTGGCAACGGTCCCCGCACTCATGGGCGACGGCGACCTCATCTTCTCCGACGAACTCAACCACGCCAGCATCATCGACGCATGCCGGCTGAGCAAGGCGCGCACCATCCGCTACGCGCACAACGACGTGGACGACCTGCGCCGCAAGCTGGCCGCGCACGGCGAGTTTCGCCGCCGGCTCATCGTGAGCGACGGGGTCTTCAGCATGGATGGTGACATCGCCCCGCTGGACAAGCTGTGCGAGATCGCCGAGGCGCACGGCGCCATGCTCATGGTGGACGACGCGCATGGCGAGGGCGTGCTCGGGCGCGGTGGGCGCGGCATCGTCGACCACTTCGGTCTGCACGGCCGCGTCGACATCGAGGTGGGTACGTTGAGCAAAGCCTTTGGCGTCGTCGGCGGGCTTGTCGCCGGCAAGAAACCGATCATCGACTGGCTGCGCCAGCGCGGGCGCCCCTTCCTCTTCTCGAGCGCCATGACGGTGCCGGACGTAGCTGCCTGCATCGAGGCCGTCAACATCCTGGCCGAGTCGGACGAGCTGGTGGCGCGCCTGTGGGAAAATGCCCGCATCCTGCGCGAGGGCATGCAGTCGCTCGGCTTCGACACCGGCCACAGCCAGACGCCCATCGTGCCGCTCATGCTGGGCGAGGCGCCGCTGGCGCAGGAGTTCAGCCGGCACCTCTTCGCCAGGGGACTCTTCGCCATGGCCATCGGCTACCCGACCGTACCCATGGGCAAGGCGCGCATCCGCGTGATGAACTCGGCAGCGCACAGTCCCGCCGATCTGGAAGAGGCGCTGGATATCTTTGCGACGGTGGGCAAAGAACTGAAGGTAATCTGAAGAGTGAAGGGAGCCACAAAGACGCCAAGGCACGAAGATTCACAAAGAAGAGTTCTAACATCTTTGTGAACCTTTGAGTCTTTGTGGCTTTGTGGCTCTCTTCTCTTCTCCATCTTGACAGGCGAGAGTTGCAATGCGCAAACGAGTGATCTTCATTACCGGCGCCAGCGGTGAAGTGGGGCAGGCGCTGCTCAAGGAACTGACCCAGGATCCGCAGAACCAACTGCTGACGATGGACCTGCATCCGCTCCCCGCCGACCTGCGTGCGCTCAGCACGCACGTCGAGGGTGACCTGCTGAACATGCGGCTGCTGGCGCGGCTCGTCAGCGAATACGAGATCGACACCATCTATCACCTGGCCGCGCTGCTCTCCACGCGCGCCGAGATACAGCCGGAGGAGGCGCACCAGGTCAACGTCGAGGCAACTCTCCACCTGCTGAAGATCGCGGCCGAGGAGAGCCAGTGGCGCAAGCGCCCGGTACAGTTCATCTTTCCCAGTTCGATTGCCGCCTACGGCATGCCCGACCGCGAGACAAAGGCGCACTTCCAACGCGTGCGCGAGTTCGAGTGGAACCAGCCGCGCACCATGTACGGCTGCAACAAGCTCTACTGCGAGCAACTGGGCAGCTACTTCAGCCGCCACTACCGCCAGCTTGCCGCCGAACAGCCGCCAACCATCGACTTCCGCAGCGTGCGCTTTCCCGGCCTCATCAGCGCGTACACGCTGCCGTCCGGCGGGACGAGCGACTACGCGCCGGAGATGATTCACGCCGCCGCGCAAGGTATGCCCTACGCCTGCTTCGTGCGCGAGGAAGCGCGCATCCCCTTCATGGTCATGCCCGACGCCGTCCGTGCGCTGCTCATGCTCGCCCGCGCCCCGCGCCAGCGGCTGACGCGCCAGGTCTACAACGTCACCAGCTTCAGCCTCTCCGCCGCGCAGATTCGCGATCGCGTGTTGGCCGCCTTCCCCGACGCCGACGTGACCTTCCACCCCGACGTCAAGCGCGAGGCCATCATCGACTCCTGGCCCGCTGATATCGACGACAGCGCTGCGCGCATGGATTGGGAGTGGGCCCCCGAATACGATGCCGACCGCGCCTTCAGCGACTACCTGATCCCCAGAATCAAAGAACGGTACACGCGACCCTAGATCGAACTCACGACGCACCGCAAGCGCCGAGGAATGCCGGGATGCCAGCCGCAGCACAGCGGAATCCCGGTATACCCGCACGCGCCTGATCGAGAAACTCCGTCATTGTTTATGTCAAAACAGGAGCGCAAAAATGAACGCTGATCTTCCCTGGTGGTACTCCGAAAGCCTGACCGTCCAGCAGGGCGGCCTTTGCCTGGACGGCGTGGCGCTGGAGACGCTGGCGCGCACGCATGGCACGCCGCTCTACGTGTACAGCCGCGCCACGGTGCAGCGACGGCTGCGCGCGCTACAGGCGATGCTGGCCCAGGCGACCACGCGCTACAAGGTCTACTACGCCATGAAGTCGAATCGCCACGCCGGCGTGCTTACCGCCGCGCGGGCGACACCGGGCGTCGGTATCGACACCTGCTCGCCGCGCGAGGTAGAAACGGCGCTGGCAGCCGGCTTTGCACCACACGAGATCTCCTTCAACGCCGGCATGCTCTCGAACCGCGATCTGGCGGCCCTGGCCGAGAGCGGCGTCCACTGCACGCTGGACAGCTTCTCGGCGCTGCGGCGCTATGGCAATCTGGTACCGGCAGGCACGCCGGTCGGTCTGCGCTTTGACCCCGGCGTGGCAGCGAGCTATGGCCAGCAACCCAAGATGGTCTACGGCAAGTCCAAGTTCGGCTTCGACGTCGAAGAATGCGCCGCAGCGCTGGATGCCGCACACCGTGCCGGGCTGGTCGTAGACTCAGTCGCCATGCACATCGGCTGGGGGCTGCCCCAGTCCAGCGCCGACCTGGTCGACTGGGCCTTTGGCCGGCTGTCCGGCGTGGCGTGCCAATGCCCGACGTTGGAGACGATCAATGTCGGCGGCGGGCTGGGCGGCCGCTATCTGGCGAGCGACCAGCCGCTGGCGCTGGAGACATGGCGCGACCTGATCGCGCGACACCTGGCGCCGTTAGGAGCGACCATCGTCTGCGAGCCGGGCACGTGGGTCGTCGCGCCGGCCGGGCTGCTGATCGCCGAGGTCAACACGGTCGAGGCGCGCCGCCACATCACCTGGGTGGGGATCAATGCCGGCTATGCGCTCAACCCGCTGCCGGCCATGTACGACATCCCGCTGGAGGTCATCCCGCTGTGCAATCCCTTGGGCGCGCCGGCGATGATCGCACACGTGGCGGGCCACATCAACGAGGGTGTCGATGTGTGGGCGCAGGCGCGGCCGCTGCCCAGGCTGGAGGAAGGCGATCTGATCGCATTCTTCCCGGCCGGCGCTTACGGCTCGAGCATGGCCAGCAACCACTGCATGCGCGGCGAGTTCGCCGAGGTCACAGTCGGGTAATGAGGTTGTTTGCCGGGATGCATTTTGCCCACGCCTGCCGCCGCCGTATACTGAACGACATAGCAGCAGACGGGCATCCCGCTCGTACCGGCACCCACAGCGCGCCCAGCTAGACGCGGCAGATTTCCACATGCACACTTCAAGACATTCGCGAAGAGAAGCCGTACGCCGACAGTCGGCGCGCGAGCGCGTTGCCCAGGTGAGGCTCGTGCCCCGTGCGTTACGCCTCGTCTGGGATGCCGCACCGCTGTGGACGCTGGCCTCTACGGCGATCCTCGTCGTCCAGGGTGTGCTGCCGGTCGTCACGGTCTACCTGACGCGCAACGTCGTCAACGCGCTCGTCACCATCGTACAGAGCAACGGCGACCCGTCCGTACTGGCGCCCGCCGTGACGACCGTTGCGCTCATGGGGCTGGTGATGCTCACCAACGGCGTGCTTGGCAGCATTAACGGCTATATCCGGGCTGCGCTCAGCGAACGCGTGCGCGACCAGATGCACGGATTGATCCATGTCAAGGCACTCTCGCTCGACATGCAGTTTTTCGAGTCGCCGACCTATTACGACCAGCTCCAACGCGCCAGCATCGACGCCATCGACCGCCCCATGGGGCTGCTGGACAGCATCAGCAGACTGCTGCAAAACACGATCACACTCGTCGCCATGGCCGGCGTGTTGCTCACCTTTGCCTGGTGGCTGCCGATCGTACTGATGCTGGGGACGCTGCCCGCGTTGTGGGTCGCGTTACGCTCGACGGTCGCCTTCCACCGCTGGCGGCTGAGCAACACCATCAACGAACGGCGACTGATCTACTACAACCGCGCGTTGATCCACGACGAGGCGGCCCCGGAGATTCGCCTCTTCGACCTTGGCGGCCATTTCACCGAAGCGTACAACACGCTCCGCCACCGGCTGCGCGACGAACGGCTGCGCCTCGTGCGAAACCAGACGCTCGGCCAGATCGGCGCCGTCCTGGCCGGTCTGCTGGCAATGGCGGCATCGCTCCTCTGGATTGCCTGGCAGGCCCTGCAGGGCCTCTACAACCTGGGCGACATGGCCATGCTCTTTCAGGCCATGGCCCAGGGCCAGCAACTGATGCAGAGCCTGCTGAACGGCATGGGCGAGATCTACCGCAACCTGCTCTTCCTGGATGACCTCTTCACCTTTCTGGCCCTCGAGCCGACCACGCGCGACCCGGACGAACCCGCGGCCACACCTGGCCCGCTACACGTCGGCGTCGAACTCAAGAACATCACCTTTCAGTATCCCTACAGCGATCGGGTCGCGCTCAGCAACTTCAACCTGGCCATTCCAGCGGGACAGATCGTCGCCATCGTCGGTGAGAACGGCGCGGGCAAGAGCACGCTGCTCAAGCTGCTCTGCCGCTTCTACGACCCGCAGGCAGGGTCGATCACGTGGGATGGCGTCGACTTGCGCGCGCTCCGCCAGCAGGAGCTACGCCGTCAGATCAGCGTGCTCTTCCAGAACCCGATGCCCTATCACGAGAGTGTGGCGGCCAACATCGGCTTCGGCGATATCGGTCGCCGGCCGGGTCTGGCCGAGATCGAGGAAGCCGCGCGCGGGGCCGGCGCCCACGTGGTGATCGACAAGTTGCCGGAGGGGTACGAAACGGTGCTGGGCAAGTGGTTTGGCTACACGCAACTCAGCACCGGCGAGTGGCAGCGTCTGGCACTGGCACGTGCGTTCGTTCGCCAGGCGGCGCTCGTCATTCTCGACGAACCGACCAGCGCCATGGACTCCTGGGCCGAGAACGAGTGGATGGGCCGCTTCCGCGACCTTGTGGAGGGACGCACGGCCGTCATCATCACCCATCGCTTCACGACGGCGATGCAGGCCGACATCATCCACGTGATGCATGAGGGACAGATCGTCGAATCGGGAACCCATGCCGACCTGGTGCGCCAAGGCGGCCGCTATGCCGGCTCGTGGCGCCAGCAGATGCGCGAAGCCGGTGCAAACCCTGATTCTGAGCCGGCCGTGATAACGTAGTGGGTTGAGCTATCCCGTGCTGGGTGGTTCTTATCTGTGTGCCCTCTTGCGCGGGCGGCCGTTAAGTCGCCGGGGGCTGCCAGATCTGAACGCGGTCAAAGCGTAACGCGCCGCCGCGGGGTGGGGCACCGGGGTGCCTTGTGCGATCGACAATGCCGGCCACATACGGTCCCACCCGAACGCAGTCCGGTAGACCCCACTGAACCTCTCCCACCAGATCCCAGCGTACTCCATCTATGCTGCACAATCCTCGGACCGCACCGCCAACGCGTTCGATTCGCAGATGCAGTTTGTCATCAACGAGCCGTCCCCGGCCGATCGTGCAATCGCGGCCATGAATGCTGCCGCCAAACGTGATTTCACCCCGACCAAGCGTTCCCCGCGAGAGACTCAAGAAGTTGTGCTCATCTACCCAGAGACAAAGGCCGCCAATCGGCATCCCGTCACTCGTGACGCGGCAAACGGCTTCGATGGCGCAGTCCTCCACAACCTCCGTGAGCAGCCTGGGTGCCATGAAGTTCAGGTGCCATAGATCGGTTGCTTCCGGTGCGTGGATGACAAGCCCCTCGCCGGCTGTAAGCGTCGCACGCAGGCTGGGATCCACCCAGCACCATCGAGCGTCCGGCGCCGACGAGAAGTCCTCATCGCGTATGAGCACGGAAAAGTCGCTCGGTGGCGCTGGCTGAAGGTACCAGAAATCGACGTCAGGTTCTGCATAGTGACTAGAGTGGCGTCGCAGCTCATCGCAGAAGACCCTGAACAACGAGGAATCATTCATAGCAGCATCGAGGGTCGCAAGATATTCGGCCAGCATCGACCGAAACAATGGAATCGTGGAGAACTGCAGAAACTCAGGGCGTCCCAGCGTCAGCCCTTTGCGGCAGCCCTCAATGGCGGCTTCGCAATACCCCGAAACAAGTTCGGCCTGTGCCAGCCAAAGTAGCGTGTGCTGGCGCAGATTTGCCGGCAAGTCGTCAGCGCGCGATGCCTCCTGCAGAATGTCGATCGCTTCATCGATTTCCCCGGCGCCAAGCAGAATTGCGGCGAGTTGGGTTCCCAGAAACGGACTGCCCCTCTCAACTTCGGCGATGAGATCGAGGCCGATCCTGGCAACTCGCACAGCCTCCTCCATGTCGCCGCTGGCCATTGCGAGCTCGGCAAGGAGCACAATACAGAAAAAACGAAGTGTCTTTTCCCCTGTTCCGAGGACGATCTCATACGCTTGCCCAGCAGCGCGTTTCGATTCGACCATGTCACCACAACTGAACTTCAGCGTCGCCGCAGCAAAAACGGCCTTGGCCTCAGAATTGAGATCATGATTGACCTTGGCGCGATCCCGCAGCGCGTTGATCCAGACTTGCGTCATTTCCGGATCTTTGTGGTCTATCATCTGATGGTCAATCACATGGTCGTATGCGGGCGACAGAACTTCCTGGAAGGGTAAATCGAGGATGATCTCCTGAATTCTCTCCACAATAGGGGCCGCTGCTTTTTGATTGCCGAGCGAGCATTCAGCAGCAGCCTGATGGCCTAACATCAGGACGTGCTCCACTGTGACGCCCTCATCACCGAGTCGCACCAGAGCCTTGGTAGCTTCATGTCCCAGCTCCTCCAGCTTGCCCTGCCAGAAAAGCGCTTCTCCCAGCCAGTAGACCGCGTCAACAACAGCCTGAACGTCCCAGCCGTTTGCCTCACCTATGTCAAGGGCTTTACGGAAAGCCAGTTCGCCCTCAGCGAATTTGCCGCTGCTCAGGAGCACACGACCAAGTTGTTGCCACACATCGGCACTAATAAGCTGCCATTCCGTGTGAGTATGTTCGGGATCCAACAACTCACACCGCTCCAGCGCCAGATCGAAGTAGCGGCATGCCTGGTCGTTCAGGAAGGAGTGACGCGCCTTGGCGCCGGAGCGCATGAGAGTGCGGACAGCCGCGGCGTGGTTGTCGGTGTTCAGGTAGTGCCGCGCCAGTTGCTCGACATGCGCATCGATATCGTCGGCGTAGATACGCTCGATCGCCTGGGCCGCCTGCTCGTGCAGAGATATCAGGCGCGGCGCCGCCAGGGTGTTGTAGATGGCTTCGTGAAGCAGCACATGCTTGAAGGTGTACTCGGGATTGGGCAGCATCCGTTCGCACAGGACGAAGCCGCGCTGCTCGAGATCGCGCATGGCGTCGGCGGATAGGAGCGTCGCCTGCAAAAGCGCAAGGACACGCAGTTCAAAGCTCGTACCCAACACAGCCGCTGTCTGTAGCAGGGAACGCTGGGCAGGATCCAGGCGATCGAGGCGGCTCAGCACGAGGGCGTCAATCCCTGGCGTTACCGCGGCATGGCCGAAAGCAAGATCGTCCAGCCTCGACGCCATGCTCCACACGCCACCGTGGCGCACAATCTGGCCGGAGTCGATCAGCGATCTGACAATCTCCTCGGCGAAGAAGGGATTGCCCTGCGCCCGATCCTCAATGCGCTCGAAGAGTGCAAAGGTCAGCCGATGTGGACGCAGTAGCCCTTCGAGCAACTGTCGCACCTGGTCAGCCGAAAGCTCGCGCACTTCCACTTCGGCGACGTGGCCGGATAGGCGGCGGGCCGCGAGTACAGGCAGTTGCGAACAGTCATACTGCTGGCCAGGGCGGTAGACACAGAGTAGCAAAAGCGGCGCATTGCGCGCCTCCGCAAGAAGTGAGCGCACCAGGTCGAGCGATGCGGGGTCCGCCCAGTGCAGGTCCTCCAGCACGAGCACGAGCGGCTGCTCGTTTGCCACTGCCAGAATCAGCGCGGTCAATGCCACAATCGACCGGTAGCGCACCTGCGCCGGGTCGGCGTGGCGCAGCAGGTCGTCGCGCACGTCGCCAAAGCGCACGTCGCATAGATTCCCCAGGACTGCCGCCATCTCACCGGCCTGGGACTCGGCCAAGCCGCCTTGTTGCCGCAGGCGCTCCAGGCCGGCCGAGAGCGCGGCAAGCCGTTCCCGCTCGCTTGCACCCGGCTCCCAGCCGAAGTAGTATCGTATTACCTCAGCGAACAGGGAGAAGCCGATCATTTCCGTGCTCTCGCGACAGCGCCCTGTCAGCCAGTGCGCCGCTCGCTGCGCTCCGCTGGTGCCGTTAGCACGAGCGGAGCGCAGCAATTCTGCCACCAGGCGCGACTTGCCCAGCCCGGCATCGCCGACGACAAACGCTGCCTGGCCCTCGCCACGGAGCGCCTGCTCCAGCGCCCCGCGTAGCATCGCAAGTTCGTGCGCGCGTCCGACCATCTGCGTCCGTAGCCCGCTAATTCCGCGCGCCTTGTGGCCCTCCCTTCGAGGGCGGTGCGCCCGGTGAACCTCAACGGGCCCGCCGCGCAGGGTAATGTGCATCGCCTCGCTATAGTCGACGACGCCCCACGTCAACTGGAAGATTGCATGATCGGCGATGACCTCATTGCGACCGGCAGCCCGCTGCACATCGGCCGCAAGATTCAGCACCGGCCCCATGATAGTCTCTGCGGGCGAGTTTCGATCACCCCCGTTGCGAACATAGGCCTGACCGGCCGCCACCCCGATTGCCACGTCAAATTCGTACTGCTCGGCGGCATTGCGCAGGTTCAACGCACTCAGGACGCAGCGTTCGGCGTCGTCTTCGTGGCTGGCTGGAATACCAAAGACCGCCAGCAAGCTCTCCGCATTGGCATAGATGACGTGCGCCGCCGCGGCGCTCAGGTGCTCCCGGCACGCAGCAAAAAACGTATCGACATGCCGTGTGGTCCAGTCAAACCGTTTCCTTGTGGTCACGCCGGTGTCCGGCAGTACGCTCAAGCTCAGGGCCAGAATGGTGCGAATCTCGGCCTGCGATCGGTCGAGTGGCTGAGGAGCGGGAGAATCCGCGAGGTTCGGCGTGGCGTCTTGGACGGCGTGAACTGCCTCGCCCAACGCCAGGAGAACAGACGATGGCGGCACGCCCAGTTCTCGTTCCAGCATACTGACGCAGCGATTGTACTGGCGCAATGCCGCGCTGCGATTGCCGGCACTGAGATAGAGGTCGATCAACTGCGCATGAATCGCCTCATCCAGCGGGTCGATGGCAAGCCGGCGCAGCGCAAGCTCCTGGGCCGTCGCCAGATTCCCTGCCTGTCGCTGCACGTGCAGCGACAGGTCCAGCACCCAGGCCAGTTTGCGGCGCAACTCCTCGCCCGTGTAGTACTGCCAGTCGTCAAACGCGGGCGCATCACGCAGAGAGAAGCCATCCAGAAAGTCACCGCGGTAAAGGGCGATCGCCTCCGCCATGCGCAAAATGGACTGCTCACCCGGTGTCGTTTCCTCTGCCCAGTCCATGGCCTGGAGCGCGGCAACGTGCGATCTGAAGGCGGTCACGTCGACGCTGACTTCGGCCAGCGCTTCGAGTGCGAGCGTCTCGCGATCGGCAGTGAACCACGCCTCACTCAGCACATCGCGCAGGTATGCCAGCTCGCGACGCAAGTTGGCCCGCGCGTGAGCCTGGTCGAGGTCCGGCCACAGCAGGGTCGCCAGTGAATCGCGGCGCAACGGGCCATCCGCCAGCGCCAGATAGGCGAGCAGTGCCATGGATTTGTTGCGGTTGATTGATACCGGCTTCCCGCTCTGGGTGACGGTAGGGGCGCCAAGTAGCGCGATCTCCAAAGCTGCCATACCGCGGACTCCGTCCTTATGGGCGCTGACGCTCCGCATGATCCGGGATTGCGTAGACGGATAGTACGTCCTGCTTCTACTATAGCATATTTCGATCCCCAGAGTGACACCCTGTCAACCTGCCGTGCATAACAACGGTCAAGCAACGGCCAGGGATGCTACGCCTGCAACGTTTGTGCAACGGTATCTGCCACGCATAGATAACGGTCGCCCCGCTACACTTGAATCAAGAGCGGAAAGCCAGATTGGAGCAGTCCAGCACCAACTACCCTTGGAGTGATCCATCGGCACGACCCGGCAAAAAGGAGACACCACATGAAACTTCTCACTTTACTATCAAGTCGTGTAAGCCTGTTCGTCCTATTTGCGATGGCAGTCCTCTTGCTCCTCGCACCAATAACGGTATTGGCGGAGCCACCGGCGGCCGAGAGCAATGAGGCGCTGGCCGAACAGTATTTCGGCGCTGTCTTTGGCAAGGGCGACATGGAGATCGGCGACGCAATCCTGACCGCCGACTTCCAGCGCATCGACCGCAGCCAATCCGGGACTACGCTGGGCAAGGCCGGCACCCAGTTCCTCGCCGACTACCTGCACAACAGCTTCTCGGACGTGACGTACACGATCGACGCCCTGGCGATCGAAGGCGATACCGTCGCCGTCTGCTGGACGGCCCGTGGCACGAACGATGCAACGTTCGGTGTAGTGCCGGCTACGAACGAGCCGGTCACCTGGACGGGCATGAGTTTCCTGACCATGAAGGACGGCAAGATCGTGACGGAAATGACGAATCTGGAGAACGTGTCCGCTCTTCTCGGCGACACCGGCAATCTGCGCCTGAGCCCCAGTTACGCTCAGTAATGAGCAGATGCCAGGTCGCCAGAGTCGCACCCGGGGCGAGTCTCCCCGCTCCGGGCACGCAAGAGGCGGTCTGAGTGCTCGGCCGGGTGAGCGCTCAGACCGCCTCTATTTTTGTATGACGCGCAGACGAACGTCGCGTATTCGCTCCCCTACGCACCAGCAAATGCACCGACATAGCCGGCACCCGCGCGGAGGGCTGCAATGTTGGGCTCCAGCAACGCAGCATGGCGCGCCGGCAGGTGGACGCGCAGCGCCGACTCGATTGCAGCCAAATCCACGACCGGGCGGGCCACCAGCAACGCGCCAAGCATCGCGACATTGACCAGG
>Ga0209607_1003972_pt1 | contig 11154 bp, 7 predicted proteins | sample AD_UKC117_MetaG_FD_184413 | JGI IMG/M metagenome (GOLD analysis project Ga0209607, IMG submission 184413) | Active sludge microbial communities of municipal wastewater-treating anaerobic digesters from Hong Kong - AD_UKC117_MetaG (SPAdes)... | ecosystem: Engineered > Bioreactor > Anaerobic >... | reverse complement strand
TAGCTTCTGGTATGGTATTAAGTTTTATTTTATTTTGATTATCAGACATTTTTACCTTGCTTATATTTCTTTGTGCAAAAGTAAAATAACCGTTTAAATTTCCCTAAAAAAATAGTGTAAAATGCTTATTTATTATCCTCGTTTTGCTCTTTCCCAGTTTACGGTTTGTTTTTTACTTAAGAAGCGCACCAAGCCCAGTATCTGAGAAAGATTCATGATAAAAATGTAGTAGGGGGCAAACAAGGCTTTGTTTTTTATAGGTTTTGAGCGAATCATAAATCCAATTAAAGCTAAGCCGTAAAATATAATTTGAAAGAAAAACAATACGCTGAATAAATTTTGCCAGTTATTTACAAAAGCCAGGTAAAGATTTAAAGGAAAAAGCAAAAGAATTGCAAAAGGGACAACTGCCCAGCGTAAAATTTTATGAGAAAAATACTGGAAGCTTAAAAGGGGGTATCTAAATGGATTGAGTAAAGGCAATAATCTGCCAATAGCCTGAAAACCTCCGTATGCAATACGAATTTTCCTTTTAAGCTCTTCGTTAATATTGGCAGATGCTTTTTCGGTTGCATAAGCTTTGGGTGTATATTGGATTTTATATCCTTTTAAAGCTATTCTTAATGATATTATCAAATCGTCGAGAATAGTATCTTCCTCAATAATATTAAAAAGTTCGGTGCGTATGGCAAATAATTCTCCAACAGCCCCAACTACAGAACTTAATTTAGATTCGTTGCTCTTAATAAACGACTCATATTTCCAATAAATCCCTTCGCCCGAATTTACCGCATTATCTTTATCCCCGGCAAAAATTCTTTTTTCACCAGCCACACATCCTACCTTCTTATCTGCAAATTCTTTAACAATTTCTTTAATAGCGTCTTTATTGAGTAAGCTGTTAGCATCCGAAAAAATGACAATCGGAGTATTAACGTGTGGCATTCCTCTGTTAATAGCACCGATTTTTCCTTTTCGTTCATCGCGATGTAATACCTGTATATTCTCATATTTTTTTAATTCCAGGTTTGTTCCGTCATTGGAACCATCGGTAACCCATAAAAACTTAATTTTATCTTTAGGGTAATTAAGCGAGAGGGAATTTCTTATTTTGGCATCAATAAATTCAATTTCGTTGTAGGCAGCTATAAAAAGTGTTACCTGAGGCTCGTCTGTTTGGGCGGGTTTAACAGGCTTTTTTGTATTACTTTTAGTTAAAGTATTTACAATGGCAATAATTAAAGGATAACCAATGTATGCATAGGTTACAGTTATAAGTAATATCCAAAAAACGATCTCTGCCATTTATTTTGTCAAAAAATCAATAGTTTGTTGCGCTAAGGCATTCATATTGTAATTACTCTTTACTAATTCAAGGGCATTAGCGCCAAGTTCTTTCGCTTTTTGAGAGTTATTAATCAGCGAAATAACAGATTGTGCAAAATCTTCTGCAGTATCGGCAATTAGTATATTTTTATTATGTGTATACTGAATGCCATCTGCACCAATGCTTGTAGAAACAATTGCCTTGCCCAGGGCCATACTTTCTATTATTTTCACCCGAATACCACTTCCTGAAAATAACGGAACTATAACTACACCCTGCTGGCTTAAAAAATCATATGCATTATCAATATTATCAACAAATTGAATGTTTGGTTGGTTAAATTTCTTAATTAACCAGTTAGGAGCATTTCGTCCGCCAACAACAAATTTTACCTGAGACAAAGTGCTGGTAATTAAAGGGAAACACTTTTCTATAAACCAGATAGTTCCTTCCTGATTGGGTATCCAATCCAGTGCCCCCAGATAAACGATGCTTTCTTGGTTTACTAAATTATTATGATATTTGGTAAAATGTTCAATGTCAATCCCAAAAGGGGTTGTTAGCATGGGTTTCTGGTTTCCCCAAACCTGGTAGTATACCGAGTCTGTACCTGAAATCGGCAATATGCAATGGTATGTATTTAAGAGTTTTTCTTCTAAATATTTTAAACGCCGGGAAAGATTTTTATAATAGTATTTTTTAAGATAATTATTTGTTCTTTTTGCATTCTTTTCCCAAATAATATGTTCTACGTTGTGTGGCCTGTAAACAATCTTTCCGGGATAATATTTTTTTATTTTATTGATATATTGCAGGGTGTAGAGTCCTTCCAGTTGAATCGTGTCGAACTGTTGCTCTGTAATTAATTTTATAAGTGCTTTCGCGAAGTTCTTTTTATAAAAACGTATAGCTATATAGGGTTTTCGCGAGAATAGCAGGTTAAAAAATAAGCGGATAAAACATATTCGGGTATTTACTTTTATTCCGGAGATATTGATTTTATCAACATATTCTTGTTCCAGTAAATTATCCTTATGATAGTGCTTATGCGTTAGCATATTAAAAATGAAAATCCTATTCCCCTTTTTAGCATAAGACTTGGCGAAATTGAGTGTGGCTATTGAACCTCCATCGGGAGGGTAGTTGGCCTTATTTGAAACAATAAGGATTTTCATTTTTTTGATTGCTTAAAAAGCCGTGCAAATAATTTTTTAAAGAAAATAAAATAAGTATCAGTATTTAAAATAACAGAATCAGTAGTTGCTTTATAAGTAAGGAAAATTCCCAACGGCATAAGCACAAACGATGATATCCACATTCCGATGTAAGGAGGTAAAACACCCTCGCGAGCAAATTTCTCGCCGGAAATGGATAAAATGTAGTACAAAATAAAGAACAAAATAGAAACAACTACTGGTGTTCCAAATCCGCCTTTTCTTACTATAGCTCCAAACGGAGCACCAATAAAGAAAAATACAAGGCAAGCAAACGATAAAGCAAATTTACGGTGCCATTCAATCTGATGTCTTCTGATTAGTTCTTCGCGATGAAGGAAAATGCTCTTTGAACCTGTAATATTGTTGTGCGATGATCGTGCAAATTCCAGTGCACTATGTATCGTTTTTTCTTTTTTACTTATGTCATATTGGTTAAAAAGGCTGTCTAATTTTAATTTCTCCGGAATTTTAACCGTGTCAATCAACTGCTCTTTTGCCTTAATATTTTTTAGATTTTCATTTTTTTGTATTTCTTTTCTTGCAGGCCTGGTATCTTTTGGCTGGGTCTTAGATACACGCTCTTTCTTCTTTTGAGTTTTTTCTTTTACAGTAATTGATTTGTCTTTTGTTGTTTTTGATTTTGGCTTAGCTACCTCTTTAGCAGGTTTTACCGGTGTAATTGCGTCTGATAATTCCCTGTTGCGCCTGTTGCTAATCAACATGGCTTCTTTTTTAAAATAATTTCCTTTAACCTGAGTTTTAGTAAAATTTTCGATTTGTTTATTGTGGTCTTTTATTAAAGAGTCTTCAGCAAATTCTAACTGACTTAGGTTATACATGTTGTAATGGTTTTTAAACAAATCCTCATCGGTTCTGCTAAAATCCAGTCCTTTTAATTCAAAAATTGCAACTTGCTTTTCGAAAGTATTTCGTCGGTGCGGATATAATTTATCTTTTGGTCTTCTGCGTTGTTTCGATTCATCTATTTCCTCGTATGTATATCCATTATACAAGGTAAGTATAATGTTTTTTTCATCTTCAGTCATTCGCATATAACCAGAATCGGCAATGGTAACATTAACATTCTCTTTATTATCGGAATGATCATATATCATAATATTTTGCAAAAGGTTGGTTTTATAATCCTTTTTGGCAATTTTAATACTATATCCATCTATTCCGTTGTAGAAAATACCTTCCTTAATTAAAAGTTCCTGTCGTTGGTTTTTTACATCGTAAATTAAACTACTGGTTTTAAGGTTTGTATATGGTATTACATAGTCGGAGTAATAAAAGGCACCAACACAAATAAGTATGGTAAGGTATATTAATGGCGACATGAATTTTTGTAACGATACACCCGCTGATTTTACGGCTGTAAGCTCAAAATTTTCGCCCATGTTGCCAAAAGTCATAATGGAGGATAGTAAAATAGCTAATGGCAGAGCCATAGGTACTAAACGGGCCGAAGCATAAAGCATTAACTCCATAATAACAGTCCATTCCAGTCCTTTACCTGCCAGATCGTCGATATATTTCCAAAGAAACTGCATCAACAAAATAAACAGCGAAACAAAGAATGTAGCTACTAAAGGGCCAAAAAATGATTTTAAAATAAATGTATGTAATCGTTTCACTTCAATATTTTAATATATCAAACGATTACAAAAATAACTTATTTTATAAGAAGAATAATATGATTTGCGAAAATTAAAGGCCCAAAGCCCTTTTTAAATTTGATATTTGTGTATTCCACAATTCAATAGCATCGTCTTTATCATCTTCGTCGGCAAAATCTGTAATCACTAAAGCAACATCCCCGGTAAGGTCGTCTTTATGAATTTTAAATTCAAAAAATGCTTCGTCTTCATCGTCTACCCATTTAAAACGTGCCAGTTGATTTTCTTTTTTTGTAATTAATTCAGCTTGTTCTTCTGCACCATCCCATATAAAAGTAAAAATGCTGCCTTCTATGTTAATATCATCAGCAAACCACTCCGATAATCCACCTGGAGTACTTAATCTATTGTATAAAATTTTAGGTGAAGAATTTATACTGTATTCTAATTCAAACTTTTCCTTCATGTTTACTTATTTTGTAATTTCTCTCCTTTTTGCAATATATAAATTTTTTTTAGAAAAAGTATATCGAAATAATAAAAGATAAAATAAAATATTATATTTGCACCCCGAATGCATTGAATTCATGGCGAGGTAGCTCAGCTGGTCAGAGCGCATGATTCATAATCATGAGGTCGGCGGTTCAAGCCCGCCTCTCGCTACTAATAAAATAAAGAGTTTCAACCAGTCTGTTTTTAGGCTGGTTTTTTATTTAATACATAACTTTGTACATTATCTATTAAAGTAAATTACTTCTGCAAATAAATATTGATTTAGAAACACTACCGATTCGTATTTTTTTGTATCTTAAGCCTCTAATACCAAACCAACTTTTTTATCTATCATGAATACTTTTTCGAAGACATTATTCATCGTAGTTTTTATCTGCATTGCCTTATTCAAGACTCAAGCCCAGGATGGAAATCCTTATATAACAAATTTTAAAGAAAGTAAGGAGATTGAAAAACAGAACTGGTCGATTACCCAGGATAACCAGAATATAATGTTGTTTGCCAATCGTAAGGGGATTATAACTTTCGATGGGCAAAGCTGGGATCTGATTAAAATACCCCATATTCCATTTGTAGTTAAAAAAAATCGGGTAGATCATAAAATTTATGTGGGGGCATATAATAATTATGGTTACCTCCAAAGAGATGAAAAAGGTTTTATGCAATATGTTTCGTTATCATCTGATACGGCTGATATTGGAATTATCTCCAGAATCATTTTTAACGATTCGACTATTTATTTTTATGGTGATAAATCCATTACACGTATGCACCTTACCAAGCCTGAGTTATATAAAAGGTGGGTGTCAAAAAATAACAGACCTTTTACTGGTATGTTTACTACCCATAAAAATACATTTATCAACGTATATGGTAAGGGTTTGTACCGGCTGGAAAGCGATACTTTATTCCCCATTGTAACCGGCTTTTACACCGAAAATAACGAAATATTATTTAGTTTGCCATACAATAAAAACAGGGTGCTGGTAGGTACCGACGACAGTAAACTTTATACTTTTGATGGAATAAAATATTATAACTATAATATTAACGATGAAGGTTATTTAAAGGAAAGCGTATTGGCTGACGGACAGATAATTTCTGATACATTATATGCTTTTGGTACGTTATATGGTGGTGTTGAGGTGGTTAATAAAAATACGGGTAAAATTGTATATACCATAAATTATCAGAACGGATTACCCGACGATGAAATCTATGCCCTTGGAATGGATAATAATAATGGCTTATGGGTAACGCATGAGTTTGGAGTTAGCCGTGTTGATTTTAATATTCCGGTTCGCAATTATACCACTTATCCGGGACTAAAAGGAAATCTTATTACATCATTAGTTCACGAAAATATTCTATACGTGTCAACAAACGAAGGCGTTTTTTATTTGTCGGAGGTAAAAGATTATACCGAAAATGAGATTTGGGTTAAAACCAGGGTTAAAACCAAAAGTGCAGAGAAAAAGGTTACGGTTACTGAACCTCAGGTAGAGGAAAAGAAACCTGTAAAAAAGCTATTTTCGAGACTTTTCAGTAAAGAGGAAGAAAAAACACTACCACAAGAAACTGCTCCAACCGAAACCACTAAATCAAAACCTGTTACTAAAACAAAATATGTCAAAAGAACAGTAAGCAAGCTAAAATCTATAAATCATATTTTTAAAAAAGTTGAAAATTTAAACGAAAAGTGTACACAATTGCTATCTACCGAAAACGGGATATTGGTGGCATCGAATACCGGATTATATCAAATTAAGGATTTTAAAGCCAATATAATTATCGGGGAAAGATATATCAATCAAATCAGTAATAAGACAACATTTAATAAGCACTTTATTGCTACAAACAGTGGTATTTTTACTTTAACTTACGAAAAAGATAATTGGAAACCTCGTTATGATTACGTGGATTTTAATGATGTGGTATATTCGGTTAATGTATTGACTGATAATAGCCTTTGGTTAGGTAGTGATGATGTTGTATATTCTTTTAAAGTGGATACAGCAGGAATGCCGCTTGATATGAAAGCATATACGATAAAAACAGAATTCCCGGAACAATATAAGTTAGATTTAATTCATGATACCTTAATTGCTTTTCTTGAAAGCGGACTCTACTACTACGATCAAAAAGCAGATTCTTTCTTAATGTATAATCGATATGCTTCAACTGTTTCTAATATTCATTTTATTCTCAATCAACAGTCTTATCCCTGGCTTAAAACTGCAAATAAATGGACATGTTTGCAATCACAAAAAGACTGGAATTTACAAACAGAGATGTATTTAAAATTATTTGATGATATTTCTTCTATTAACGTGGATGATCAAAATAATCTGTGGATTATAAATAATAGTAATCAGTTATATAAAATTAACAAAGAAAAATATAAGAAGTTATCTCCTCATTTTGACATTTTTATTAAACAAATAAGGAATGAAAGTGGTTTAAATTTCGAATTGTCGGATTTAGAGTTTGACCCTTCAAACAAAGCAATTTATGTTAAGATTATTGCACCAAACTACGTAAAACGTAATTCGGTAATGTATCAGTATTTCATTGAAGGTTTAATGGAAAACTGGTCAGATTGGAGTACAAATCAGACGATTAACCTAATCGTTAAATCGGGGAAATATACTCTTCATGTCAGAGCTAAAGATATATGGGGGAATAAAAGTGAAATTAAATCATTGCGTTTTGCGGTTAAACCCCCGTTTACCGAAACAGCCTGGTTTTATATTGGTATTGCTGTATTAATGATTATTGTCTTTATTTTTATCTCGAAAGTTAGAGAACGCAAACTTAAGTATGATAAAAGAATACTAGAACAAAAAGTACAAGAACGCACCATAGAAATTCAGGAAAAAGCAGAGGAAATTGAAGCTCAACGCGATGAAATTATGGAGCAACGCGACGAGATTTTAAGGCAAAAAGAGGATATTACAGATAGTATTAACTATGCCAAACGGATACAAAATGCGGTACTTCCATTAAGAGATCATTTTCATAAAGCTTTTAGCGATCATTTTATTTTATTTAAACCCCGCGATATTGTGAGTGGTGATTTTTACTGGATAGCTGAGGATAAGGACAAGCTTTATTTTACAGCGGCAGACTGTACCGGACATGGAGTTCCTGGGGCTTTTATGAGTATGCTGGGGATTTCATCATTAAATGAAATTTTTGGTAACGAAAACAATAATCTCACAGCAAATCGTATATTAAATCTATTACGCGAAAAAATAAAATTTTCACTACACCAAACCGGGAAGGAAGGCGAGAGTAAAGATGGCATGGATATGGCTCTTTGTATATATCATAAAAATAAAAGCAAGCTGGAGTATTCAGGTGCATATAACCCTTTATATTTAATTCGTGATGGAGAATTAACAGATTATAAAGCAGACAGGATGCCGGTAGGAATATACCATATAGAAAAGGACAGCTTTACAAATTATATTATTGATGTTAAAATGGGTGATTGTATTTATATTTTTTCCGATGGTTATGCCGACCAATTTGGTGGGCCGGGCCAAACAAAATTCAAAACAAGTAACTTAAAAAAATTATTACTCGAAATCCATAGTTTACCGATGCTGGCACAAAAAGAAAGATTAGAAAATCAGTTTGAACGATGGAAAGGTAACTTGGATCAGGTTGATGATATTATAATGATTGGAATAAGGTTGTAATGTATATAGTTCCTGGTTCCTAGTTTCTAGTTTTGAGTTCAATATTCGGTGTTCAGTGTTTAAAGGTTCATTATTAACCTTAGCGTCTTAGCGCCTTTGCGGTGGAAAGTTCTTGGTTCTCAGTTCCCAATTAATGTTTCCAAGTTACTTTTGTGGATAAGAGTCGCTATTTTAGTTACCAGCAGTAAAAGGTTTACAGCTCTTTGTTAAAACAATTTTACTATTTTACTATTTTACTATTTTACTAATTCACTTCTTCATTCATCCCGGTGCACCGTTTCTGGCGAAAAGGCAGGTAAACAAACAGCAATATACTCTGCTCCGCCTTCGTAAGGGGTGCTGTACTGTATCCACTCATTTTTTTCCGTAAGTATAGCTTGTCCGGCAGTTATTAAGAATTCTTCGGTTTTTGTTTTTACTTTTAAGGAACCCTTAAGTACAACCGTGTACTCATCAAAATCGGGGCATTGTCCTGGTTCTTCCCATCCTTGTGGGCTTTTCATACGGGCAATGCTAACATCAGATGATTTAGAATTTACATGCCCGAAATATTCCTCAATAATTTTTGGTTTTGTGCCGGCAGCTTCTATTATAGAAGGTTGTTTAATAATTTTAATCATTTTTTGGGGTATAAGGTATGGTAAAGTAAAATGTTGTTCCTACGCCTTTTTCAGATTCGAAATATATTTCACCTCCTAAAAGTTCGGTATAGCCTTTAGCTATTGAAAGCCCTAATCCTGCACCTTCGTATCGCCTTTTATTGGAGTTGTCTTCCTGGCTAAAAAGTTTAAAAATCTGGTCTTTTCTTTTTATATCTATACCTATTCCAGAGTCTTCTACAAAAAATTCCAGGAAAGATCCTTTAAGTTTATAACCAAAATTAATAAAACCTGTTGAGGTAAATTTTACCGAGTTACCAACTAAGTTGCTAAGGATTTGTCTTAGTTTGGTTCCATCGGTGTTAATAATAGCATCTTCTCCGTTAAATTCTTTCTTTATAGAAAAACTTACGTTTTTTTCATCGAGGCTTTTGCTAAAAATAGCAAAAAGGTCATGCAGGATTTCGTTTATATCCACTGAAAAAATATTGATTTTTTCCTGTTTGGTTTCGATGAGTGAAACCGCAAGAATATTATCGACTATAGATAATAGCTGTTGGCTGCTGCTAATAACAAGTTCGGTATACCTTTTACGTGTTTTTTGCTCAAGTTGATCGTCCTGAAGCAATAAGGAAAAGCCGTTAATTCCATTCATGGGAGTGCGCACCTCGTGCGATAGGTTTCTTAAAAATGCCGATTTCAGGTTGTCGCTTTCCTGTGCTTTTTCTAAAGCTGTTTTTAATTCGCTGGTTTTTAGTTTTACCGTTTTCCTTAAGCTGTACATAAAAAGGATGGTTAATAAAACCAGAGCTAATAGAATGAATAATGCTGCTTTTATATTTCTCGGAATAGTTTTAACCTGATTTATTTCGAATGAATTTTCTACAAGCTTATAGTAAACAGAGTTTTGTTCGGTTTTTAATTTTTTAAGATGCTCGTCTATTTTCCGGATGATATCATCATATTTATTATTATTTGGAAAAGCAAAATGCAAGGGTGTAGGTGCAAAAATAATAGATGTTTTTTTTAGGTTATAATTTTGAAGATTATACATTCCGAAAAAACGATTTGCGATCCCGGCATCCGCTTTATTTTCTTGTATTAAACGAAAAACCTCACTGTAGTTATTGGCATAAATAAACTCAACGTTCAGATGAAACTTTTCGTTTAGCAAAATAAAACCATCATTAGGATTAAGAAGAAACAGGTCGTTTTCGACAACTGCAACTTTTTTATCGGTTAAATCGATAATAGACTGAATATTTGAGGTTTGGTTACAAAACACCTGGCCCCAGGTTAATATTACTTCTTCGGAATTAAACTTGTATTTAGTACAACGCTCATCAGATTTTCCCAAATCGGGCATAATATCAATCTCTTCTTTTTCAAGTGCAGTAAGGCCTTCGTTAAAATTCATGGAAACGTAGTTTAGTTCCCATTTTTCTTGTCTGGCAATATGATTCAAAATTTCAACAAAAATACCATCCGGTGTTTGCTGTTCTGTGAATCCTTTTAGGGGTTTGTTTTCGCTTAATCCTATCGTAAAGCTCTGACTGTAGAGCCTTGTTACCAATAAAAAAAGTATAAAGAGATGAGTTAAGCGTAAAATCATACAATACAATTACTTATTTGTATACATAAAGCTACAAATTTAAGTTAAGAATTTAAGATATTTTATTAAAATTTAGTAGTTGTTTTTATGCTATGCAGACATATTTTAATTACTCAAAGTATTCAAATGCGTCAATTATGTCGAGGTAAACCCCGTTATAACCAGCATCCAGTATTTTTTTCAGGTACGAATTATTATTTCCGTAAATAATAGCCTGCCATTCGGGGTCCCAATAACATACTTTATAGTTGCCTTCCCAATCGGGGTTTTGGTCATCAATCCATGCAGGATCGCCAACCGACCACGAATTTTGCCAGTAATAGCGATAATCTTCCGCTTCACCAATGCTCATGTACGATATTACCAGGCGTTGACCTCCGTTTAGTTTAATTTTTAGTTGAGTAACTTCATCCGAAGTAAATAATACGTTATCAAAAAAGCAATCCATAATGAGCAGATCGTAATTGGTTTGCTGTATGGCAGATATAAATTGTTGTTTTGTAGTATAATTTTCGGGATTTAATAAGTATAAAAAGTTTTTCGCATCCGAAAGGCTTAAAATA
>Ga0209607_1003963_pt1 | contig 11177 bp, 13 predicted proteins | sample AD_UKC117_MetaG_FD_184413 | JGI IMG/M metagenome (GOLD analysis project Ga0209607, IMG submission 184413) | Active sludge microbial communities of municipal wastewater-treating anaerobic digesters from Hong Kong - AD_UKC117_MetaG (SPAdes)... | ecosystem: Engineered > Bioreactor > Anaerobic >... | reverse complement strand
GACCTGCAGCGTGCCAATATCTTCGCCCACCGGGCGCGCGAGCAGCTGGACCGCAATACGGTCGACTATCGCCGGGCCGACGACATCCTGCTGATCACCGACCCGAGCAATCCCGACAACCGCGACTTCTACGACCGGATGTCGCGCCGCGGCGTGGGCGAGTTCTCGCTGACGGCCGGGGTACACTGAAAGCGTTCAACTTTCTGTCAGGACCGATGGACGGCCCGGCCGTTGCAACTATAGTTGCCCGAAATGAATCTGCCCCGGGACGGGGCCCAGAAAGGTATTGCTAATGATCCGCCCCCTCTTCGTGACTGCTGCTTTTGCCTTGGTCGCCATGACGCCTGCCTGCGCCGATGCGTCCAAATCCACCGCAATGGAGCGTTCGGAGATCGAGTCGATCGTGCACGAGTATATCGTGAACCACCCGGAAGTGATCGAGGAGGCCATCATCGCCCTCAACGCCCGCGACCGGGCCGAGGCTGCGCAGGCCGCCAAGGACGCCATCGCCGACAATCACGACAAGCTCTACAATCTGGCCACGGACCATTTCATCGGCCCGGCGGATGCCCCGGTGACCGTGGTCGAGTTCTTCGACTACCGCTGCGGCTACTGCAAGCGCTCGATGGATTACGTCCAGGGCCTGCCGGCGCAGTATGACAACAAGGTCCGCGTCGTGTTCAAGGAATACCCGATCTTCGGCGGCATCAGCGAGGATGCAGCCCTTGCCGCGCTCGCCGCCGGCAAGCAGGGCAAGTACAACGACATGCACAAGGCCCTGATGGGACTGAAGTCCAACGACGAGCTGACCGACAAGAAGATCGACGCGCTGGCTGAAGGCCTTGGCCTCAACGTCAAGAAGATGCGCGCGGACATGAAGTCGACCGAACTCAAGAAGCAGCTCGACGACATGCAGAAGCTGGGTCACACGCTGAACCTGGGCGGCACGCCGGGCTTCTATATCGGCGAGACCGCCATCGAGGGCGCCGACCAGAACGGTATCGAGAAAGCGATCGAGGCAGCCCTGAAGGGCTGATCCTCAGATCGGGCGCGACGTGTCGTAGGGACTGTCGAGCGAGAAAACGGGAATGCGGGCGACCAGTTCGCCGCCTTCCTCGTCCACGAGGTCATAGGTGCCGCTCATCATGCCCGACGGGGCCGAGAGCGGCGCGCCGGACGTGTAGCTGAACCGCTCGCCAGGCCCGAGGGTCGGGGTCTGGCCGATCACGCCGTCGCCATCGACAGCCTGCATGTGGCCCAGCGCATCGACGATGCGCCAGTGGCGGCGGATGATGGTCCAGGTCCGGTCGCTCTCGTTCTCCACGTCCACCGTATAGGACCACATGAAGCGGCCGGCGGCGGGCTCGGATTCGTCATACATGAATTTCGGCCGCACGCGGATGCGAACACCATCGGTGATCTGTTCGTATAGCGGCGGGGGCGACCTTCGAGCCATCTGACGAAATTGCGAAGAATAAGTTCACACTCTGTTAAGGGCCTGGATCAGGTCCGTTTCTAGGTCTCCGGCGTCCTCGAGGCCGACGGACATGCGGATCCATGACCGGTCGAGCCCCATCGAGGCCTGCTCCGCATCGCTCAGCGCCCTGTGGGTCGTCGTGGACGGGTGGCAGGCCAGCGATTTGGTGTCGCCGAGATTGTTGCAGATATCGACCAGTTCGAGCCCGTTGAGGAAGCGGAACGCCGCCTCCTGGCCGCCCTTCACGGAAAGGGCGAGCATGGTGCCGCCCATCCGCATCTGGCGTTTGTGGATCTCGTAGTGCGGGTGGTCCTTGCGGTGCGGGTAACGCACGGCGGCGACGGCCGGATGGCCGGCAATTGCGTCGGCGAGGCGGGCCGCCGAGCGGCTCTGCTCCTCGACGCGCAGTTGCATCGTCTCAAGCCCCTTCAGAACGACCCAGGCGTTGAAGGGCGAAGCGGCGGGACCCATGTGGCGCAGCCACGGATCGTAGATTTCGGTCATCCGCTTCGTGTCGCAGAGGATGGCACCGGCCATGACGCGGCCCTGGCCGTCCATATGCTTGGTGGCGGAATAGACGACCACGTCGGCGCCGAGTTCCAGCGGACGCTGAAGGACGGGCGTCGCAAACACATTGTCCACGACGAGGATTGCCCCGGCCTTGCGGCAGAGCGCGGCCACGGCGGCAATATCCACGCCGTCGAGCAGGGGGTTGGCCGGGCTTTCGATCAGCACGAGCTGGCAGCCCTTCGCGATCTCGCGTTCCCAGGCGTCGAGGTCCGCCCCGTCCACGAACGTGCTGTCGATGCCGTATTTCGGCATCTGGTTGGCCATGATCCAGCGCGAGGAGCCGAACAGGGCGCGCGAGGCGACGACTCGGTCGCCCGATTTCAGCGGAGCGAGGATGGCCGAGGAAATGGCGCCCATGCCGGAGCCGGTGACGCGGCAGGTTTCGGCGCCCTCGATCAGGGCGAGGCGCTGCTGCAGCATCTCGCAGGTCGGGCTGCCATAGCGGGAATAGACGAAACCCGGCTCCTCGCCGGCCATGCGGCGCATCGCCTGTTCGGCGCTGTCATAGGCATAGCCCGAGGTCAGGTAGATGGCTTCGGAGATTTCGCCATGCTCCGAACGCATGAGGCCGCCGCGCACCGCCTGGGTCGCCGGTTTCCAGCCCTTTTTGGCGTCTCCGCCCGATGCGTCTGCCATGACAGCAAATTCCTTGTGTTTCCGTGTTTCGCCCTTATGCCTGAGACGGCGAGGGGTGCAAGTGATGGCACAGGATACAGGCGTTCTGCCGGATCGGGAAATCGAGGCGCTGGTGGCCGAAGGGGCCATCCGGTCCGATGCGCCGCTGGACGAGGGACAGGTGCAGCCGGCGAGCCTCGACCTGCGCCTTGCCGAAGATGCCTATCGCCTGCGCGCGAGCTTCCTGCCGGGCCGGGAGCGCAAAGTTTCCGACATGCTGCAGGAGCCGGGCATCCAGCTGCACCGTATCGACCTGACCAAGGAAGGCGCGGTGCTGGAGACAGGCTGCGTCTATCTGGTGCCGCTGCAGGAGCAGCTGCGCCTGCCGCCCGGTATCGCGGCGCGCGCGAACCCGAAAAGCTCCACGGGTCGGATCGACGTCTTCACCCGGCTCGTGACCAATCGCTCACACGCATTCGACGAGGTACCGACCGGCTATTCCGGCCCGCTGTACCTTGAAGTATCGCCGCGGACCTTCCCGATCATGGTGCGCCCCGGCGACCGCTTGGCGCAGATCCGGTTCAAGAAGAAAAAGCCCGAGGCGCTGAAGGAGAAGGTCGTCTCGATCGACCTCGAACCGCCGCCGGGCCAGCCGGCCGGGTATCGCGCCAAGCACCATTCGGGTGTCGTGGACCTGCGGGGGATCGGCGCGCACGATGCGGCGCAGTTCTGGGAACCGGTCTGGCCGCGCGACGGGCGGATCGTGCTGAACCCGGAAGAATTCTACATCCTCGTCAGCCGGGAGACGGTGAAGGTCGCCCCGAACGAGGCGGCGGAGATGGCGCCCATCGCGCCGGAGCTGGGTGAATTCCGCGCGCACTATGCCGGTTTCTTCGATCCTGGCTTCGGCACCAATACGGGCGGCAGCCGCGCCGTGCTGGAAGTACGCTCGCGCGATGTGCCGTTCATCCTGGAACACGGCCAGCCGGTCGCGAAACTGGTCTACGAGCCGATGCTGTCGAAGCCGAAGGCGCTCTATGGCGGGAAGGGCTCCAACTATCAGGGCCAGGGCCTTAAACTGTCGAAGCACTTCCGGCTCTAGAGCCTATTCCGGCACCATGTCGCCCGAGCCGCCGAAGTCGGCAGGGAAATCCTTGAACTTCGGCAGGCCATCCTTAATCGGCAGGACCGTCTCGGCATAATTGATGTGCAGTCCGGGCTGGAAGGCGACCGTCGGGATGGTCGCGCTGAACACGTCGACCACGCCGAGCGTCGGATGGTTGGTCATCAGGTGGCCCCCACAGGCGGAACAGTATTTCCGTTCACTGAGCGGTGTCTTCTGGTAGGTGGCGACCTTGTCGGCGCCCTTGGTGACTTTCACCTTGTCCGGCGGCCAGAGCGTGAAGGCGTTGACCGGCCCGCCGGACCAGGACCGGCACGAGCGGCAATGGCAATAACCCATGCCTGCCGGATCGCCGGAAACTTCAATCTTGACTGCACCGCAAAAGCATTCTCCTGCATGTGTCGACATGCTGCACCCTTTTCCCGATTGGCCGTTTGGCCTGTCTTGTCCTGTAGGTGTGCTTCCGGAAGAACGCCCCTGAATTAGCACGTAATTCAGGGGCGCGAAATTGCATTCTTGTGCGGGTCAGGCCATTTCGGGTTGCGGGACTGGCCAGTTCGGCCAGGTCACGTGGGCGAAATAGCGGGCCGTCATCCGATCAAGGTAGGCGACAAGGTTCGCATGCTGACGGACGAGTCCGTTGAGCGGCGTGTTGAAGAATTCCGTCGCGCAGGAGATCAGCACGGCGGCCACCGCTGCATCGGCGCAAGTGGGCGTCTCGCCCAAGAGGTAGGACTGGTCGCCCAGTTGCAGGGCGAGGGCGTCGATATCCCATTGCGCAAGTTGCATCCGCTCGGCGTCGGTAAACCGGCCCGTGCCTTCGCCGGCATGCGTGGCGGCAACGCCCTGGCGGACTTCCTTCATCACGCCGCGGCGGGCGGGCGCCGGGACGTCGTTGAAGAAATGTGACGGGCCTTTCTCGAAATTCGCGTCCTTCATCCAGCGCTCATAGGCCATGATCTTGGTCAGCTGGCCCTCGGCCATCCGTTCCAGAGACCAGCTGAGGGCGATGTCCCTGCCGCTCATGCCGGCATAGAGATGCCGGCCGAGCTTCGTTTCGAAGTGATGGCGGATGAAATTGCTGTCCTCGATCAGGACGCCATTGTCGATGACATAGGGCGCCTTGTGCTTCGGCACGTTGTCGAGATCCGCAATCGCGCGGGTGAAATCGACGCCCAGCATCTGCAGCTGGATGTCGGCTTTCATGACAAAGGGGCTGGGCGAGGGGCAGTCGAACATGGGGCCCCATCCGTAAAGCGTGATCATCGTCTTTCTCCTGGTTCGGGTTGCGATGGGGACTTGATAGCGGAGGGCTGCTGACAGCATGGTGTCAGCAGCGTGGCAGTAGGGTCGATTTCATGAGACGCACCGAACGGCTGTTCCAGATCATCCAGGTCCTGCGCCGCAAGAACGCGCCGGTGACCGGGCGCGAGCTTGCGGATGAGCTTGAGACAAGCCTGCGCACGATCTATCGCGACATGGCTGAACTGGTGGCGCAGCGGGTGCCAATCCGCGGGGAGGCGGGTACGGGATACGTGCTGGAGGCGGGCTACGACATGCCGCCGCTGATGCTGACGACGGATGAGCTGGAAGCCGCCGTGCTGGGCGCGCGCTGGGTGGCGGCGCGGGGCGATGCGCGGTTGGCCCGTGGGGCGGAAGACCTGATCGCGAAACTCTCGGCCGCCGTGCCGCTGGACCTGCAGCCGGTGATCATGGATTCAGGCCTCGTGCCGGTGAGTTTCCGCAAACGGTCCGAAGATTCCTTCGATGTGGCGCTGGTGCGTGAGGCGATCCGTACCCAGAAGAAACTGGATCTCGGTTATGCGGACGAGACAGGTGCGATCACACAGCGCACGGTCTGGCCGTTCCTGATCGTCTATGCCGACGATATCCGCATGATGTGCGCCTGGTGCGAGTTGCGTCAGGATTTCCGTCACTTCAGGACAGACCGTGTGCGCGCCGTGAATATGCAAGAGAAACGCTTCCCGGAACGCGTGGCGCGGCTGCGCAAGCGGTGGGAGGCGAGCCGGGAAACCGAGCGGAGGTCCGGCAGCCGTTAGCCGCGCTCTCCGAGCAGACGCCTTGCTGCCGCGCGATAGCGTGCCTTTTCGCCGAGCCAGATGCCGAAGAATGCCTCCCGGAAACGGGGCGCCGTGATCGTGCAGCGCTCCGCACCATTGAGGAAGAATTTGGCGGTGTCTTCGTCGACGCTTTGTCCCGTGATCGTGTCTCCGCCCGATACGTCGGCGAAGCAGGATTCCAGTTTGGCCTTCAGCTGTGCCTCCTGGATGGAAAAGCCCATACGCTTCATTTCCTTGATGCTGACGCGTGCGAGATCACTGGCCTTGAAATCCCGATTGTAGGTCAGCTCCAGCTCGAACGGCGCGCGCCAGTCGAATTGTCCGGAAGGGGTGCGCAGTTCGGCATCGTACAGACGGATCGGGCCGTACCAGTACGTCGCCTTGCCGATCAGCGTGTCATCGGCGCGGGCCGGCAGAACGGGCCAGGATGTAATCAGGACGGCGAGGGCGATCCATTTCAGCGTCATTGCGTGTCTCCCGGCCGGATCGTCAGGTTGACCGACCCGACCCGAAACCCCAGCCAGCCGATTGTTGCGTCATTGACCACAGTGTCATCGTCCGCGAGCGCCAGCACATCGCGGAACCTGACCTTCCGTCCGGTGCCTTTTTCCGAGGGCAGCACGATGTCGTATTCCAGCCGGAAGACATTGCCGTCCTGGAAGCCACGGGCCGTTCCCACAACGTCTTCGCGTGTGCCGGAATAGGTGCCTGGCCCCGTGCGGTCGAGGTGCCAGGTCTTCCGGTCGCGCTCGCCGTCGTCGAACTCGAAATCCTCGACCAGCGTCAGCCGGGATTCATCCCAGCTGCCGTTCAGGCGCGCGGTGAAACTGCGCCGGACACCGGTTATGGTCCTGAACTCGCCGCGGGCGATGTGTTCGCCGACAAGGTCTCGTTCAATTTGGAAGGCGCCTGCGCCAGTTCCGTCCGGCACAGGGGGCCGGCTGGCGCAGGCCGTTGCCAGGAGGGTGAGCGGAAAGATCCATGCAGTGCGTGATGTCATGCACTGGATACGGCGGTGGAGCCATGTCGGATCGGCGCGCGGTGACTTCGCGGCCCGCCGGGCTCAGGGGTGCGCTTCGGGCAGGCCGTGACGACAGGCTAGGGCGCGCAGGATCGCATCCTTGTCATTGATGAAGGAGACCGAACCGGCGGACTGGACGGTGTCGCAGTCTTCTCCGCTATCGGACAGGATGAGTACCGGGCAGGACTGGTTTGCGCTGCCCAGCAGGTCGACCAGTTCCGGACGCGGGCGTTGCCAGTCGATACGGTGGATCTCGATTCGTTCGGCCAGCGCCGGATGTGTGGCGATCACGCCTTCCATCAGGATACAGTGTTCGCAGTAGAATTCCCTGCCTGGATAAGCCGGATCCGCGAACGGAGCGTTCAGTAGGTACAGTCTGTCTTTGGGCATTAGGGACCTAGTGCGTTGGGACAACGTCCCGATAGTTGACCACTTGCCCCGTGCGGGTCTCGGCGGGGGAGACGAGTTTTACCAGTTCGGCGGCAACCTCCTCCGCGGAGGGGATCGTCATCGGGTCTTCGCCGGGCATGGCCTCGGCACGCATGCCGGTGCGGGTGCCGCCGGGATTGAAGAGGTTGATGCGCAGCGGGAATTTCTCCTGCTCGTCGGCCCAGCCGAGGACCAGCGCCTCGAGGCCGGCCTTGGTCGCCTGATAGGGGCCCCAGAAGGCCCGCGGCTTACGCGCGACACCGGACGTGACGAACACGGCGCGCGGTGCGTCCGACCGGGCCAGAAGGGGGCTGAGCGTACGGATCAGGTTGAAATTGGCGGTGAGGTTGACGGCGACCGTCTCCTCAAAGCTGCGGGGGCCGGTGCTTTCGACCGGGCCAAGCTTGCCCAGCGTACCGGCATTGGCGACGAGGCCGTCGAGGCGGCCGAACTTCTCGCCGATCACCCTGGCCAGCGTCTCGATGCCCTTGGTGTCCTTCAGGTCCATCGGCACCAGCACGGCCTCGCTGCCGAGCGCCCGGATCTCGTCGTCGAGCTTTTCAAGCGCCAGTTTTGAGCGGGCGATGGCGATGACGATATTGCCTTCACGGGCAAGCTGGAGCGCGGCGGCGCGGCCAATGCCGCGCGAGGCGCCGGTAACGAGAACAAGGCGGGGTTGGGTCATGCCGCGCGTCTAGCGCAGGCCTCAGGCGTCGTCCAGCAGGGAGAGCTGACGCTCCTTGTCGCTCTCATCGTGCTCATAGTCGACCAGGGAGGTCGGGTATTCGCCGGTGAAGCAGTGGTCTGCGAACTGGGGCGCCATGTTGTTGCGCAGCGGCTCGCCGATCGCCTTGTAGAGGCCCGGCACCGAGAGGAAGCCGAGCGAGTCCACTTTCAGCTCACGCACCATTTCCTCGTGCGTGTGGATGGCGGCGAAGAGTTCGGACTTGGCGGCCATGTCGATGCCGTAAAAGTCCGGGTTCACGATGGGCGGGCTGGCCGAGCGGAAGTGGATTTCCTTGGCGCCGGCCTCGCGGACCATCTGGACGATCTTCTTCGACGTGTTGCCGCGAACGATCGAGTCGTCCACCAGCACGACGCGCTTGCCGGCCAGAACGGCCTTGTTCGGGCTGTGCTTCTTGGAAATGGCGCTCTGCCGGCCGACCTGGGTCGGCTGGATGAAGGTCCGGCCCACATAATGGTTCCGGATGATGCCCATCTGGAACGGGATGCCCGACTGTTCGGAGAAGCCGAGTGCAGCCGGCACGCCGCTATCCGGAACGGGCACGACGACATCGGCGTCGCAAATCGTCTCGACTGCGAGCTGGTGGCCCATACGGCGGCGCACTTCATAGATCGAGCGGCCCTGAACGATACTGTCGGGGCGGGCGAAGTAGACGTATTCGAAGATGCACGGGCTCGGCGCGCGTTGCGGCGCGAAACGGTGGGACTCGATGCCCTTCTCGGAAATGACGACAATCTCGCCATTGTCGATCTCGCGCACGAACTCGGCGCCGATGATGTCCAGCGCGCAGGTTTCGGAGGCGAGCACATAGGCATCGCCGAGGCGGCCGAGGACGAGCGGACGCAGGCCCACCGGGTCGCGGGCACCGATCAGTTTCTTGCCGGTCAGGCCGACCAGGGCATAGCCGCCCTCGATCTTGGACAGGGCGTCGATCAGGCGGTCGAGGAAGCGCGGCCGGACGGAACGGGCGACGAGGTGCAGGATGACCTCGGTGTCCATGGTCGACTGGAAGATGGCGCCGTCGCGCACGAGGTCGTGGCGCAGCTTGCGGGCGTTCGTGAGGTTGCCGTTGTGGGCGACCGCGAAGCCGCCGCCGGCGAGGTCGGCGAAGATCGGCTGGATGTTCCGCAACATCGGCCGGCCCTGCGTGGAGTAGCGGTTGTGGCCGATGGCAGCATGGCCCGGCAGGCGCGCGCGCAGGTCGCCGCCGAAATGCTCACCCACCATGCCCATGTGGCGCTCAGAGGGGAAACGCTTGCCGTCGTAGGATGTGATCCCGCAGGCTTCCTGTCCGCGGTGCTGCAGCGCGTGCAGCCCGAGCGCGGTCAGAAGCGACGCTTCATGATTGCCGAAGATGCCGAAGACGCCGCACTCTTCGCGGGGCTTGTCGTCATCGTGATCAAAAAGGACCATGAGAGACTCGCCTCCTGCGTGACAGACTTGCGACATGGGCCTATTGCCCGTTTTCCTCCTCGGAGGAAAGGGGCTCCTGCACTTCTTTTCCAACCTTTGCAGCTTCGACGTTCACATAGTCGGCAAGATTTCGCAGTGGCGGATAGGTTACGCCGTTCTGAATGAAGCCCGGAATGCGGTTCTCCTCGAGGACGAGACCCAGCAGGACCACAAAGAAAACAAGGGCTACGAAGCCGCGCAGCACGCCGAAGACGGCGCCGGCCACATGGTCGAACATGCCGATGCCCTCGGCGCCATGAATATTCTTCGACAAACGCTGCCCGATCCAGGCGATCAGGATGTAAACCACGATGAAGGCGGCGATCAGGAGAATCAGATCGGCTGTCCAGGGCGCAAGATCGGGTGGCAGCAGGGCCGACAGGTCGTCATGGAAAAAGACGCGCGCATAGTAGGCAGCAGCCAGGGCGCCGATGAACGCTCCCATCGTGGCCAGTTCCCTGAGGAAGCCACGGGCAAATCCCATGATCGCCGAAATCACAACAACGGCCAGGGCGATGCCGTCGAAAGCTGTTATTGCATCAGGCATTCAATGCGTCCGGGGCAAGCAACTCAACGAGGTCGATAAGCCGTCTAATCGGGGTCACGGTCAAGCCATCCACTGCGGCGGGTACGCCGTCCGGTACGAAAGCGCGTTCAAATCCCAGCCGGGCGGCCTCTTTCAGGCGCTGTTCCATCCGTCCGACCGGGCGAACGGCCCCGGACAGGGCAACTTCCCCGAAGAAGACGCTGCGCTCCGGCGCGGGATTCGCCGACAGAGACGTGAGCAGGGCGGCAGCCGCGGCCAGGTCACCCGCAGGCTCCATGATCCTGTAACCTCCGGCCACGGAGAGATACACGTCCATGCCCGCGAGGTTCATGCCGCAACGGGCTTCCAGCACGGCGAGCAGCATGGCGAGACGGCCTGAATCCCAGCCGACCACGCTGCGCCGCGGCGTGCCATAGGCGCTCTTGGCGACCAGGGCCTGCACTTCGGCCAGCACGGGGCGCGAGCCCTCCATGGCGGCGAACACGGCTGCGCCGCCGCCGGTTTCCCCATCTGCGCTGAGGAACAGGGCAGAGGGTTCCTTCGCCGGGGCGAGACCGTACTGGTGCATCTCGAAGATGCCGATCTCGTCGGTCGGACCGAACCGGTTCTTCACGGCGCGCAGGATGCGGAACTGGTGACCGCGCTCGCCCTCGAAATAGAAGACGGCATCGACCATGTGTTCGACGACGCGCGGGCCGGCGATCGTGCCTTCCTTGGTCACGTGGCCGACGAGGACGAGGGCGGCACCGGATTTTTTGGCCCAGCGGACCAGTTCCTGCGCACAGGCGCGGACCTGCGCGACCGAGCCGGGGGCCGCCTCCAGACTGTCCGACCAGAGCGTCTGGATCGAGTCGATGACGACGAAGGCCGGATCCGCTTCCTTGAGGGCGGACAGAATCTTGCGAAGGTCCGTCTCGGTGGCGAGCTGGACGGGGCTTTCGGCGACCTTCAGGCGGCGGGCCCGGTCCTGGATCTGGGCGGCGGCCTCCTCGCCGGAGACGTAGACGGTTTTCAGGCCGTTGCGGGCGAGGCGCGCCGCCACCTGCAGGAGAAGGGTCGATTTGCCGATGCCGGGGTCGCCTCCGATCAGCGTGGCAGAGGAGGGGACGATGCCGCC
>Ga0209607_1003962_pt1 | contig 11177 bp, 13 predicted proteins | sample AD_UKC117_MetaG_FD_184413 | JGI IMG/M metagenome (GOLD analysis project Ga0209607, IMG submission 184413) | Active sludge microbial communities of municipal wastewater-treating anaerobic digesters from Hong Kong - AD_UKC117_MetaG (SPAdes)... | ecosystem: Engineered > Bioreactor > Anaerobic >... | reverse complement strand
GCGCGATGACAAGCGCGCGATCTTCTCGGCGGCCGCCCATGCGCAGCGCGCCTGCGACTATCTGCATTCCCTGCAACCGGCTTCTCGGGAGGCGGCCTGATGGCCGCCTTTCATGTCTGCCGGATTCAGCGCAAAGGATTCGTGTCAGTCATGACGGTCTTTCTGGACGTCAGGCCTCCTTCCAGCCTGATCGATGCTCCTGCCGGGACGCACGCCCCGCGCAACTGCCGGCCCGCTCCGGTTCCGTGTTGGCAGTTCCCGCCTTCGGCGTGCGCGGCGCGTTGGCGCGCCCGGCCTGTCCGGATCATCGGCTGGATCGTCCAGCCGTCCACCAGAAAGGACGCAAGACCATGACTTCATCTGCTTCCCCCTCTTCTCTCTCCCGGCTCGCCGAACAGAATGACGCGTTTCGCAAAGGCCTGCCCGACAGCCACGCGCTGAAAGGCCAGCGCGTGCACACACGCGGCGTCGATGCGTTCGGGCTTGAGATTGTGCTCGATATCTGGGCACGCGTGCGCCGCTTCGACCAGTTCACCGACGGCAATGACCCGCATGGCGAACATGATTTCGGCAGCTTCATTCATCCCGTTGCCGGGAAAATCTTCTGGAAGATCGATTATTACGATCGCGATTATCACATGGGATCAGACGATCCATGTGATCCCGATCAGACCCGCCGGGTCCTGACGGTCCTCCTCGCAGAGGAGTATTAGTCATGAACAGCGGATATTCACCCGGTCATCCCTGGTACTATCTGCTCGGGGGCGCGGTGCTGATGCCGCGCGCCATCCTAGAGCAGACCCGCGCATCCCGATATCGCGGATGCAGCGCCGCTGCAATCGAAGAGGCTGATCGGTTGGCCGAGCCAAAACGTTCCGCCAACCTGCGGGCCTTGCAACACCGGTTTCGCAATGACTTGCGCTCTGATCTCGCTCGGTATCGCGAATGCGTTCGTAATTTGCGGCTCGATCGGAAAAGGAGGAGACGCCCGGAACGACCCACACAGTGCGATGACGTGCATGTTGCGATCAGCCTGAAGCACAATCATCTGGTGAATGATTTCGCGCATCTGGTGTGGTTGGAAGAGTTGCTCTCGCAACAAGGTGACCTGTTTTCTGATTGAAAGCACCCCCTACTATCAATTGCTCGCTGCGCATTAACAGAAAAGATGGTTTTCTATTTTGTGATTTGGGGCTATCGACGCATCCCCAAATCAAGCAAGTTGTAGAATCTCCGATCGATCATGCAGGAATATCCGTCAGGCTTCATTTTGGTGGAACACGCACTGGCCAAGCACAAGCTGGGGCTCATGCGTGACAGGAACTGCGACGTCCAAATGTTTCGGCGTCTTATGCGCCAACTGGGACAAGTCCTGTGTGTCGCCGTCACCCAGGATCTCCCCCTAACGCCAAAATCCATTCAAACGCCGCTGGCAAGCACCATTGTCGATCATCTCGATCAACAGAAAATCGCTGTCATTCCAATCCTTCGTGCTGGCCTTGTCTTTGCCGAAGCGTTTCACGAATTGCTGCCGCAAAGCCGCACGGGCCACCTCGGACTATTCAGAAACCCCAACACACACATTGTGGAGCGCTATCTCGCCTCACTGCCGTCCGGCGAGTTCACCGATTTCATCATTCTCGATCCAATGATCGCAACCGGAGAAACACTGACAGAAGCCGTGCGAATCCTTCTAGATCTGGATGTTCCCGCAGACCGGATACGCGTTGCCTCGCTCATCGCCTCCCGGACCGGAATCGAACGCTTTTTCGAGGACACACGCCATTCAGGAATTCAGGTTTATGCCATCGCCTGTGATCCGGCACTCAGCGATAAAGGCTACATCATCCCAGGCCTGGGAGACGCAGGGGACCGGCTGTTCGGGACGGCCGACCCCGAATCCGCCTCCTTAAGCCCATAGAGCGCGCCGCCAAAGCCGCCTCCCTTTGTTTGCCCTTTCAACAAAACCAGCCCGGATATCCATGTCCCTTTCGAACGAAACCACGTCATCAACCACCGCCGGACATTTTGCACCAAGGCACGAGCCGGAGGTTTTGCTACGAAAAACCAAGACCTCACGTCTGCGTCTGGAACCTGCGCCCCAGATCGATGCGTCTCTCGAAAGAACAAAATTTGATATTATTTCAAGGCACTGCTATGTTCCAGAAAGATCATCTGTCGATCATTACGCTTGGAGGCTCGTGCCGGAAGATAAATTGCAAATTGCCGCAAGAAATTTTGGTCGCGCGGCAGGGATCGGGAAAGATCTCGAAGCAGAATTCAAAGATAGACTGATTAATCTGGTTGAAGAGTTCCGGGCCCAGCAGCTTCAGGCTGACCTGCCGGAAGCGCCCAAGCGCGACTATATCGCACGCGAAGGCATCCTGAATTACCTGCAATCGGATGAAGGCGTAGGCCCGTGGGTGCGCGCCGGCCTCCTGACACGCCCCCTCCTCTTTCGCATGGCGCCAAAAGCCTATTCTGCGCTGACCCATTGGGAACGAAACCCCAAGAACACCCTGCCTGAAGACATCTACATTCCTAACCGCTCCGAATTGGTCGATCAGGAACTCACCGCAGCCGGTTTGAACGTAAACGATCCAACCTCCATGAGAAAATTCCAAAGATTGCACAGTGCGGCGTTTAAAAGGCGGAAAGCGCAACAGAACCAGCCAGAACCGTAGCTAAACGAGATTTTACAAAAAAGACAATTTACAATTATTGACTTCTTTGAAGGTTAACGCATCCTTAATCCCACATTGCGTGGGAGGCGATTATGGTGCGCGCAACAATATTCGTGACGATTGTGGCGATCCTTTCTTGGGTCGCCTACGAGGGCTACAGGAACACTCCGGATTCTTTGCGACATAAGGGGCCTTGGATTTCCGAGGTCGATACCCAACCACTCGAAGTGTGCAATGGCCGAGCGGTCGAGGCAGGCATCGTCGTCGCATACCCGGCTCACCGCTCTTATGAAGACCGGGTCGCCGCATCCCGCCCCTCCTTTGAAGACGTTTTCGACGTGCTGCAGGAGTCCGGCCCGAGCGAGACTGTGGGTCTGCTCTATCGCCGCTTCGTCCTCCCCCTCGCACTCGACTATGACGAGATCACGATTGAACCGGAACGGCGTCTGGCCCCCGGTGAGTGCACCCATTTTGCAGCGGAATTCCGCCGGGGACGTGAGCGCTTTTTTGTGGCCACACGGAATGTGGACACAGATGAAGCTGCGTATGCGCTTAAAGTTGCCAGAGCCGCCATGGACGAAGAGATTGCGGATGCCATACCGTCAAGGCCTGAGACCGGCAATGACGAACTCCACGGCGAAGTAACCTCCGGCTCGCTCGGCATCCGTCTGGACCCCGTGGGGATCGGAGCAAACAGGAAAACCGTGTTCGCCGAACAGGTGCCGGTCTGCGAAATCACACAATCCAATGTCGAGTTCAGCCCCGGAACATCTCCAGCAACACTCCTGACGCCGATTTCTGCGGCCAGTCTTGAGCAGGCCGTGGAGCGTGAATTCGCCTGCGCAGAACTCAGTCCCGATGGAGGCTATCAATTCCTGCTGACAACACCCGGCCTGGATGGCGCAGTCGAGTACGATGCGACCGGTCATGTTGAAAATCTACCGGCAGTCCTCGAAGCAGCCAAGAAGATGGCGGCTGCTTTCGCAGAGCTGAAAGCCGAGGAAGAGGCCGAGCGCCGGGCGCTCGCAGACTATGAGGAAAAACTGCGGCTGGCGCGGATTGCGGAAGCAAAGCGCCGGGACGCAGCGATCAGGGAGCAGGTCGCGTTCCGGAAGAACTGGACAGGCGTCGCCCACCCCTACCTTCTCTTCTCCCTCTCAGACTCGTTCGGCGGAGAGACCATCGGCGTAGAAGTGGATGAACTCGTCGGATACGATACTTGGGGTCAATATCAGTCGATCCCGACGGGCGCCCTGATCGTCTCGATTAATGGGCACGACATCTACGGCGTCGAGAATGCCTATGCAGCTCTGTTCCGGCATGCACAATATCTCTATGCCGGTATCGAAAAGCCGCTTCTGATCGAATATCTGGACGGAGCCGGCCAGCATTTCGTCTCAGTGAACTACATTTTTAATCCCGCCTACTACGGGACCAACCATGCGGGTGAAGCAATCTGGTATGGCTGGCTGGACGGGTTCTCGGGCGGGGCCGGAGCCACATCGAACTGCGCACTGGACGTTGCCGGGCGAACTGCCCTGAATGGCCTTTCTGGCGGGGCTGAAGTCATTTCCAGCCTTTTCGAGAACCGTGCAGTCGACTGGTCAGCCTTCTCCGCCGTGAAGTATCAGGACTGGGACTGGTGCCGCTGGAGAGCGATCCAGACAAAGGCCATGGCCCGCCAGTTCAACCCAGACACATATGAGAACGCAGCTCTCTCAACCATGCTCATGCCGGGCGGCGTCCGGATGCTTGCCACGAAGGGGCTGCGCAGACAGGCGGTCCGCGTGCTCGGCCGCACGCGGATCGCGAATGCCCTGACAACTGGGGCCCTGGAGGCTCTGGAAACAGTCGCACTGGATATAGGCATGGCGCCACCGACGACGCCGTTCGAAGAAAAGGTCCGGAGCTCGAAGAATGCGGCACTATTCGCAGCTGTTACCGGCGGAGCCATGGGGTCGCTGGCAAAAGCTCGCCCCTGACAGAAAAACGGAAAGGAAAACGCTATGATGAAACTCCTCGCAGCATTGCTTTTCGGACTGATGATATCCTCAGTTCCGATCCTGGCCTCTCATGCCGATGAAAGCCGCATTATCGTAAAGCTTGATGACCTTGTTGAAACCGCCGCACAAAAGGAGCTGCGGCAGGCCCGGAAGCTGGAACAGCAGCGCCAGGCAGAACGCATTGCCAACAAGAGCACCGATGCGATCACCGCGAAGAAAGTGGTCGCCCCAACACCGCCCCCTGCCCCGAAAGTGATCCCTCCACGGATTGAAGATCGCCTGCTTCCTGCGAGGCCCCAGAAGGTGGAACGCCCGCTAAGCGCGGAAAAAAAGGCGCTGCTGGAAAAGGTAACAGGGGGTGATGCCCGCAAGTTGGGGAAAGCTGACCCACCTCAAATATCTAGCCCACCTACTCCGCCGGTCTGGACCAGTACCGCATCAAAAACCCGCGTTCAGAATGCTTTCGATCATTGGCGTCGGCATGGCCCAGAATTCCCCGAATACGCGAACAGCAAACAATATGTTGAAGGCGCGAGAAACATAACCCAAACGCCGCCCCCCGGCACACTGTTCAAGTCTCGTCCGAATGGTGATACAATGTCCTATAATCCGACGACCAACACATTTTCTGTGCAGGCGGCAGATGGTGCTCCGCGAACAATGTTCCGTCCAAACAGCGGCGCCGATTACTGGAACAAACAATGAAAAGCATAATCAAACAATACGCTTGCCCGTGCTGCGGCAACAAAACCCTATCTGAGATCGACGCTTACGAAATCTGTGATATTTGCGGGTGGGAGGATGATCCTGCACAGCGCAAAGACCCACATCTGGTTGGCGGAGCAAACCGCGAAAGCCTATTCCAAGCGCGAGTGAAGTGGCAGCGGAAAGAATTGTAATTGTGGCTAGATAGACGAGACGAGACGAGACGAGACGAGACGAGCGAGCAAATGCTTTTTAGTTTCCGGTGAACATCGACAAAATTTCTGTTACTCTTTCTACTGAATGTCACAACAGAGGAAGAATCGACAACCTTTCACACCTGCCATGAAAAGCGCCCTCCTGGCAGAAAAGGCGCGCACCGGTCTCGGTGCGATCGCCGTTCTCAGGAGCATCCAGCCGCCCTCGAAGAAACCGAGTGCTGGTGCCATAGAGCATTGGCTCTCCGGCAAGCCACAAACCGTCAATGCCGAACATTACACGCTCATTCTGAATGCCTGGCGCGCATTGCCTGACAACGCCCCCACCCAGCGCAGACCGCTCAAGACGACGAGTGGACGCATCGAGGTGAGCGAGGACATGCGCGCCACGCTCCGGCGCATCCATGCGAATGCACCTCCCCGCTATCTGCGGGGTGCGCCGGATGGATTTTCAGCCACCAAGCTTGCGCATGTCCTAAACGGACGCGACCGAACCATGCCAAAATCGGTCTGGGATTTCATGCTTTCGCAAGACCGGAACACCTGATTTGCGCGCGCAGTCGCGAAATAGAAAACTTTTTTCGTCGGCCCCCAATCGGGAAAATCCTGCCAATCGTTAATGCCCAGGATCGCGAAGGCTGATTGGCCACCCGCCAGCACAACAAAGTTCAATCGAGACTGATAAATAAACCAGAGCCAGCCCCCGTAACCCGCAGATTCCTTAACGTCTAAAATTTGAGGCAAATTTTAATCAATTTGTCATAATTAGGAATTTCTTAGGCTTTTTCCCTTATATTTAAACAAGATTTTCTGCGTGTCGTGCGTGGGGAACCCCAAGAGACCCCGGACAAGCGGGGCGGATAACAGGGAAGTGTGTGATGACGGCAAGGGAGACAAAGCCGGAATTGGCAGGGCTAAACCTGCAAGGCGATTTCGATGCGGCGCGCAAGCTCGGCGCGCTCGCGAGCCTAGCCGATGCGCCGGTCGCAGATCAGCCTCCCGAGATGATCGACATCTTCAATATCAACGCGCGCGGCGCTCAGGATCGCGCGTTTCATTTTCTCTCCGCGAATGCCGGCGAGCGCACAAGCATTTCGGGCATCGCTGCCACGCACAGCAGTATCGAAGCTGAAAAAGCCAAGAGGGAAAAGGACGAAAAGCGCCGCCTGGAAGATACGCTCTATCGGATGCTGCTCGATCAACTGCGCGACGCGCAGCGTCAAATGGCCGAAGCTGCCGAAGTGCTGCGCGGCAAATATGGCGAAGACATTATTGGCGGCATGGCAGCAGCATATCTGTCGGAAGATCAACTCGCCGATCTGCATACTGATAAAGAGCGACTGGCTGCACTAGCCGACATCTTCCTCGACGAGGACGGCAACATCAAACCTGAATATGCAGACAGCCCAGAGGCGAAATTCGTTCAGGGCTGGGCGAAAGCGCAGGATTTGAGAACAAAGTTGGATAATGTTCCGATGACGCCAGGGCAGAGCGACGAATACAAGAAAGTTCTGACGATTGCCGATAGCGCGGAAATAAACTCGATTGCGACGTATCTAGAGTCCGATCCTTCGAAGAAGGCAGAGGCAGAAGCGGCGACAGATCGTAAGGCTGAGGACGTTACTTATGCGCCGCCTCCAGCTTCAATGCTCAAAGAGTTCTAGGATATTATCTCGTGATGTACGCCGGGGTGTAGTCCGCAGACAATACACTGTCTCTTCCGTGAGAAAGTTCGACGGCTTCATCAACTCGCTCAACAGCTTCGTTGAAACCAAGTGGTCCGATTCCAGATGGCCCGACTTGATATAGCACCGCCAAACCATCACCGCTTATCGGAGCAGCAAAACTTTTGGCGTTGACGCCCCGACGGATAAGCGCTCGTGCGAACACGTCTCCGTACTCTGACGGGTTGATTCCTTCTCCGTAGTAAATCACAACGCCCACTGAATTGGGGTGAGACGAAAACTCAGCAGCGCTTCCACCCGCGCTCAACGATGTATCATACACCGTCGTCAGGTTCGATTGATTGCTGACTTGGATGACTTCCTGTGCGTTGGCTTTCGGTGTGGCAGCAATCGGCGCGAGCGCCATGGTCAGTCCCATGACAGCGGCAGCGGCGGATCGTAAATTCGGTGCGGACATGTGGCCTCACGATAAATATTAAATCTTGTTCAACTTGTTGAATACTTCACGCAGCGCGCACACCTTCAACACAAAGGACGGTTTTTGTTGCACTTCCATAGTATTCAGTGATACGTTGCGTATCGAACGGCAGACCTGAATGGATTCAGGGGCTTGCCGAGGTGAGAAGAGACGGTCGCATCGGGCATTGTGCCCACTCACAGAAACCGTCCTTTTTGAGACCCCACATGGACGGGTGTTGCAGATCGGGCACGCAAGGCAGCGTGGCCCGCAAGGAGCGACACATGCCCAAAAAGCCCCAAAAACCCAAGAAGCTAGGCTATGCGCGGGTTTCCACCGCCGATCAGTCGACAGCGATGCAGCGCGAGGCCCTGCGTGCCGCAGGCTGCCAGCGGATATATGAGGACGTGGCCTCCGGCGCGAAGGAAAGCCGCAAGGCGCTGGATCGGGCCTTGGCAAGTCTCAAACCCGGCGATCAACTCGTAGTGTGGAAGCTCGACCGGTTGGGCCGGTCCCTGCCTCACCTCATTTCCATCCTTCAGGAATTGCATGCACGCGGCGTGCATTTCGAGAGTCTGACCGAAAAGCTCGATACCGCCACGCCCTATGGCGAGTTCATCTTTCATGTCATCGCTGCCCTGGCGCAGATGGAACGCAAACTGATCTCCGAGCGCACGCGTTGCGGCCTCGATACGGCGCGGCGGCGTGGCAAACGATTAGGCCGCCGTCCCGCTCTTTCTCCGGCCCAGATACGTGAAGCGCGGCGCTATCGGCGCTCGGGCTCCATGAGTGTGCGCGATCTCGCCCGCCGCTATGGCGTGTCAGAGATGACGGTTTACAGGGCTGCGGGGTAGAAACGAACGGACACCCCGGTCTCCCCCCTTGACGAACGGGCCTCGCGCCCATCTCCTTGCCGCACGAGTTTCGGAGATGGCGAATGGCAGATCGCACAACATCCTACACCAAGACACTTGATGACGAGCGGCTGAAATGGTTCGCTGAAAAGATGGGGCTCACTGCGCAGCCTGACTTTCAACACGCCGCCGAACATGCACAGGAACAGGACAATCAACCGGGCGAGATCGTCAAAGAACGCGGCTCATCCATGGTCGAGAACGACACCCCTGTCATTCATAATGTGCCCCCTGATGAGTGGCGCCGCGAAACGGACGCTAAGGACTTTGCCGAACGCTGGTCGGACGAACAGATCGAAGCCATGGCGGAGCGCTACAAACAGGACAAGATTGCCGAACTGAAAGCGCAACGCGATGCAGCTCAGCGTGACCAGGATACGCCGGAAGTGAGCAATGATCAGCAGGCAGATCGCGGTGATGATTATGGGATGGAGCGCTGACAGACCTATGCACCCCTAATTGTTGGATCGCGTTATCAATGCAATCCCCCAGAACGTGCCGATGATGGCCGGTACAAATAATAACTCAAAGCTCGTTGGGATCGCCAGAAACAAACAAGCTTGACCGGCCGCAAGAACAAGAAAACCTTGGCCAACGCTGCTTGCTTGTTTTGGTTTTTCGCTCGGTTGAACCGCCTGCTGACGATGCGCCCGGGCTTCCTCATCCGCTGCGGCCTGTCGCTTGCGACGTTCTATTTCTTCCCACAAGCGCTTCGATTGTCGCTGTCGCGCGGACGAGCTGATTTGCGCGCCAAACATCGCATCAATCCATTGCTTGCTCTTCTCCGGCGTTACAGGAATTTCGGCCCGAATTGTAATCAGATCACCGGCACTTTCGCGTTTCTGAAGGTCCGGAACATCAACGATGGTTCCTGAACACGGAGCGGGAATATCACTGCGTTCCTTCTTGTCCGAAATCAGATCGATGAATGCTTCTCCACGATGAAACCGCGCATGCTTCCTCAGCCTGGAGGAAGCAGCATATTCCACCTCCGACAGCTCGTCCGGCAGACGAATTGTCCATATGTGCTGGGGGGTATACTCATGGCCCAGCAGGGGCTGGTCTTCGATCGGAATGAATTTCTGGCCTGGGTCCGGTGAGAAACACCGCACAAAATATGGGTCCTGATCATAGTTTGATCGACGGACAAAAAATGGCAATTCGCCGCTCATCATTACCAGCATGAGCCCCGGATATGCAGGGTGATCGATATCCACATCGGTAAAAGCGCGCAAATAGCTCTGCGCCTCATGTGCCGCAAGCAAAGGCTTCTTGTGGTATTGTTCCGCTGTTCCGCTTCCGATCGAATAGCCCTCTGATGTCCCTTTTGTCTGCGTCCAGGTTTGTGATCGGCCGGACTGCTCTGAATATGTGGCGGACGTATTGCCACCGACCCCTTGCGTCTTTGCCGTCGAGGCCTGACCGCCGCGCATGGAGGCACCACTTCGGCCTTTTTGGAGCCCGCGCGAGGACGCGCCTCCGGACGAGTGATTGAGCGAGGTTCCATAGCTGGTCGCAGCTGACAGGGGCTGGAAAAAGATGTGCGGCCCATAGTTCCGGCCCGCACTGCTTCCTTCAGAACGACCCCAGTTTTCGGAACGCCCCCAATTGACACCCTGGCTCCAGCCATCGGTCTGAGACCATTGACGTCCCCGTGTGCGGGTCTGCGATTGCTGCCAGCTTGTCCCCTTTGTCTCAGACTGGCTGGTGCTCGTGCTTTCTCCCACCGACACCGCATCCGAAACACTGTCCTGCCTGGACTCGCTTTCTGATGTTGATCTGACGGTCATGACAATCTGCGTGTCGCCAAGCTGCTTTTCCAGGAACGCCGGACCATCGCGGCCCGTATCCCCGAAAAACAGTTTCAATCCGCTATTGGTGAAGAAGGCATCTGCGCTGTCTTTGTAGAGCGCATTCAACTCGCCAAGCCCCTGAACCACAACGACCAGCTTGACACCGGCCCCCGCAATGTTGCGCAGCGCAGAGGCAACATAATCATTCTTGCCGAGGTCAAGGAATTCATCGAGCACACACAGGGTCTGGTGACCACTCGCCGGCTGACCGCGCTGATGGCGCGCGGCCGCAAACAGACAGAGAAAAACCGTATTGGCCCAGCGCGAAAACTCATCGCTGTCTTCCGTGGGCAGGACCACAAAGACTGACACCCCCTTCGGATCGGTCTTTACCCTGTCCATGTCGAGGGGCCTCGCCCCCTCTTCCCCGGATGGGGCCAATACGCGCTGGATCGCTTGCGACTTCAGAAAAGCCAGTTGCATGGCCGCTTCATTGCGGACCGAATTGAACAGTTTCGGCTGATCGGCTTTGTCGATCAGAAAACTGCGGGCAAGTGTGCTCAATCCGCCCTTGCTGACCTTGTTGTCCTCAACCTCCAGCAGGAGCATATAGAACGGGTCCTGCGCCTTGCCGGTTTCCTTGCGGAGCTTTTCGGCAAGATCGTGAAGCCCTTCCTGGCAAAGCCTGTAAACCGTCAGCAACGACCGGTCCTGACCCTGA
>Ga0209607_1003961_pt1 | contig 11177 bp, 8 predicted proteins | sample AD_UKC117_MetaG_FD_184413 | JGI IMG/M metagenome (GOLD analysis project Ga0209607, IMG submission 184413) | Active sludge microbial communities of municipal wastewater-treating anaerobic digesters from Hong Kong - AD_UKC117_MetaG (SPAdes)... | ecosystem: Engineered > Bioreactor > Anaerobic >... | reverse complement strand
CGAGGCATCGCCAGCGGCCGAGGTGTTGGCGACGGCCGACGTGGTGGCGCCGGCCGCGGCCTCGGGGCGAGGCGAACCGCCGTCGCGGGCCAGCCCGTAGGCGGCGCCCGCCACCACCGCCACCGCGGCCACCGCCGCCGCCACCGCACCCAGGGCGCCGCCCCCGGCCCCGCCGCCGGCGCCGCGCCCTCCGACCTTCGCCGCCGCGCCCGCGCCGCCGGCCAGCGCGCCACCGAGCCGGACGCCGCCCGCCGCGACGCCCTTCGCCCACCAGCCGGCGCTCAGCAGCCCGAACGGCGCCAGGGCGCCGAGCCCGCCCGCCAGATCGACCCCGCGCGCCAGATCGCGACACGGCGCGCAGCCCTCGAGGTGCTCGCGCACGTCGTCGAAGCCGGGCGCGTCGAGTCCGAGGGCGATGAGCTCGGCGAGCCGGCCGCTGAGGTCCTGGCACGCCGGATCGGCGCGCAGCGAGCGGTAGGCCGCCACGTAGGCCGACAGCAGGCCCTGGCGGGCACGGTAGGCCAGGGCGGCGGCCGTCCCCGCCGAGATGCCGAGCAGCGGCGCGATGTCGGCGGGGCGACGACCTTCCACCTCGGTGAGCCAGAGCACGTGGCGCCATCGCTCGGACAGGCCGCGGTAGGCGGTGGCGAGCAGCGCGTGGGAGCCGAGCCCGTCGTCGTCGGGGAGGGAGGGCTCGGTCGCGGCCGGCTCGACCCCGTGCGTCGCCGCCCACCGCTCGACCGTGTCGGCCTGGCGACGGTGGTGGCGCTGGGTGCGCCACGCCCGGTGGCGCACCGCCGTCGCCAGGTACGCCCGCAGGCCGTCGACGGGGCCCTTGCCGTTGCGGAGCGCGGTGAACACGTCGATGAAGGCGGCCTCGGCGACATCCTCCGCGAGCGCCGTGGCCGACGGCGCGAGGGCGCGGCGGGCGACGCCCACGGCGAAGCTCCGGTGCCGGGCGTAGAGCACGCCGAAGGCCCCCGTGGACCCGTCGCGCACCGCTTGCAGGAGCAGCTGCTCGGACACCGGCTCGTCGGCCCGGTGCTCGAAGATGTCGGTGCGTGGTTCGGTGGAGGTCACGAGGCACCCGGGTTCGCGGTCAGGGGTGGCGGAGGGCTGAGCGCACCTGGCGGTGCCCCGCCGCCCGGATGACCTGGACCCCTCCGCTACGTCAAAGGCGGGTCGACCCGCATCCATGACGCGGTTCGCCGAGATCTTCGCGGGCGACGGCCTGCGAACGCCAGGCTCACCCCGGCGGACCGGACGCGGGTCGCCGCCGCCGCAGCACCACGTGGGCCTTGGCCGCGCCCCACACCACGCCGAGCTCGCCCAGCGGCGGGTCGAGGTCGGCGAACGAGGCCGGGGCCAACCCGTAGACATCGTCGGGGAAGGCGCGGGCCTCGAACTCGTCGCGCACCACCGGCCCCACCCCGGCGCCCGCCAGCACGCCCGTGGGGTGGCGCACGGCCTCCCGGACGAGGGCGAGCGGGCCCTGGACCTGGTCGTCGACGTCGGCGAGGAGCAGCGCGCGCACCCGCGGCCCGACGTCGGCGGCGGCGGCGTGGCCCGCCTCGAGGGCCGCGGGGGCGAGCTCGCGAGCGAGGCCCGGGCGCCAGGCATCGGCAACGCGGGCCACCGCGGCCGCGACCCAGCCGGGCAGGGCCCGCTCGATGCCGTCGGCGAGGGCGGCGGCGTGGCGGGCCAGCTCGATGTCGTCGGGGTTGGTGGGGGGCGCCACAGGCGACGAACCTAGCGACGTGATCATCCGGGCGTTCTCGGTCTTCGAGGGGATCGTGTACCACTGCGCCCTGATCGACGCGACCAACCCGTGCCGGCCCACGCTCGAGGTCGAGGCGGTCGTGCGGCCGGGCGACGCCGACGCCGGCCCCCTGCTGCTGCCGGTGGCCGACTACGCCACCCTCGCCGGCGGACCGGCGGTGGTGCGGCCGTGCATCGAGCGCTTCCGCGCCGCCGGGCGCATCGTCGACCACCTGGGCGTGGCCCACCTGGCGTTCCCGTTCTGGACGCCGCTGCTGATCGATCCACCGCCTCGACCGGGCGCCACGGGCGCCGGCGGCCCCGACGAGGTCGACCGCTAGCCTGCCGCGGGTGCACCTGCGGCCCCGCTCCCGCCTCGCCGCCCTCGCCGTCGGCCTGCTGCTCGCCGGCACCACCGGCGCCGCGAGCCCGGCCGGCGCCCAAGACGGGCCCGCCACCCAGGTCATCGGTGGCTCCGTGGCCGGGAGCGACCAGTTCCCGTGGACCGCGGCGGTCCTGTTCCGGGGGGCGTCGCGCCTCGACGGGCTGCACTGCGGCGCGACGGTCCTGTCGCGATCCTGGGCGCTCACGGCCGGCCACTGCGTCGTGGACTACGACGACGCCTACCCCGACCGCACCTACGGGGCCTTCCTGGCCCCGAGCGCCCTCGATGTCCTCACCGGCACCTCGTCGCTGGCGGGCTCGGGCGGCCAACGCCTGCAGGTGGTGGAGATCGTGCCCCACCCCTCCTACCGACCCGATCGCAACGACTGGGACGTCGCCCTGCTGCGCCTGGCCTCGCCCACCGCCGCCCCCGAGGTCGCGATCGTGGGGACCTCGGCGGCCGAGGCCGCCCTCGACGACGCCGGCACCACCGCCACCGCGGCCGGCTGGGGCGTCACCCGCTACCCCAGCGCCACGCCCTCCGCATCGCTGCGCTACGTCCAGGTCCCGATCCAGTCGGCCGCCACGTGCACGACCGCCTACCCGCCCGGCTTCGCCGACTCCTACGGGCCACTCGAGTACCACGACGCCACCATGGTGTGCGCCGGGCTCCCGAGCGGCGGCAAGGACACCTGCGCGGGCGACTCGGGCGGGCCGCTCGTGGTGCCGGCCGGCGACGGCGCCTGGCGCCAGGTCGGCGTCACCAGCTTCGGGTACCGCTGCGCGTCGGCGGGCTACCCGGGCGTGTACCACCGGCTCACCTCCACCAGCTCGTGGATCGGGCGGACCCGACGGTTCGGGCCGTTCTCGCCCGAGGCCAGCTCCTACATCCGTCGCCAGTACCTCGACTTCACCGGCCGAGCGCCCAGCGCCGGCCAGCTGGCGTCGTGGCGGGCCACGCTCGATCGGGTGCCGGCTTCGGACCTCATCACCGCCCTCCAGGCCTCGTCCACCTGGGACGGCAACGCCGGGATGAACGTGCGGCTCTACCGCGCCGCCTTCCTCCGCGACCCCGACTCGTCGGGCCTCGACTTCTGGGTGCGCCAGCGCTGGGCCGGGCGAGGGCCCGTGTCGATCGCGAACCACTTCGCGGCATCGTCGGAGTTCGTGCACCGCTACGGCGCGCTCGACGACGCCGGCTACGTCACCCAGGTGTACCGCAACGTGTTCGAGCGCGAGCCCGACCCGGGCGGCTTCGCCTACTGGACCCGCAAGCTGGGCGCGGGCACCGGACGCGGCCAGGTGCTCTACGAGCTGTCGAACTCGAGCGAGTACCGCCGCGACACCGACGAGCGCACCCGGATCATCACCACCCGCTTCGGCCTGCTCCGCACCGTGCCCAGCCCGACCGAGATCGCCGGCAGCGCCGAGCTGAGCCAACGGGCCCTGGTCGACCTGCTCCGCACCTCGTCCCGCTACGCCCAGCGCGTGGCCGGCTGAGCCCCGCCGGCGAGCCCATGGACGACGACCACGAGCACGAGCCCGGCGCTGCGGGCCGCGACGACGCCACCGGCCGACGCGCCCTGCTGAGCGGCGGCCTGGCGGTCGTGGCCGGCGCCGGCGCCGGCGCGGCTGCGGGTGCGCTCCTCGGGCGCCGAGACGAGCCCGCTCCGCGGCTGGCCGCCGGCTCGGTGCCGGGCGGCGACGGGGGGCCGTGGCACTACGTCGAGCCCGGCGGCTCGGTGCAGGAGGCGATCGATGCCGGGGCGACCGCCGTCCAGCTCGGCGACGGCGCCTACCCGCTCGACGCGCCGCTCCGCCCGACGCCGGGCTGCACGGTCCGCGGCGTCGGCGAGCGCACCGTGCTGCAGGCGGTGGCCGACCTCCCCGCGGTGGTGGCCATCGGCGCGGGCGGCCCGGTCGGTGGCGTGGTCGTGAGCGACCTGGTGGTCGATGCGGCGGGCCGGGCGGAGATCGGCATCGACCTCGACGTGGTCGGCACCGTCGGGAACTTGCGCCAGGAGCCCGACGCGGTGTGCCGGCTCGACCAGCTCTGGGTGCTCGATGCTGCCCTCGACGGCATCGCCTACCGGGGCACCGACACCCAGGCCACGGTGACCTCGCGGGTGCGGGTCCGCCGGGCCGGGCGCCACGGCTACCGGATCGAGGCGCCCGACAACGTGTGGCTCGCCTGCGAGGCCACCACACGCGGCACCGACGGTGCCGGGTTCTGGATCGGGGTGGCGATCCCCGGCTCCGACGGCATCGGCGCCGCCAACAACCACTTCCACGCCTGCAAGGCCTGGTACTGCCACGGGGTGGGCTGGGAGGTGGGCACCGGGCGCAACGCGTTCACCGGGTGCGAGGCCCAGGACACGGCGTCGCACGGGTGGCGGATCACCGCGCCGCGCAACACCCTCTCGGCGTGCGTCGCCGACACCGCGGCCATGGCCGACGTCGGCGGGCGACCGGGGGAGGCCGACGGCTTCTCCGTCGAGCCCGGCGAGGAGCTGGCCCTCGTGGGCTGCATGGCGTTCGACCGCACGCCCGGCGGTCGTGCCCCCCAGCAGCGCTACGGCTTCGACGTGCCGAGCTCGCTGGTCGAAGCCGGCCTCCTCGTGGCCCCGATCGGGTGGGGCAACACGGGCGGACTCATCAACGCCCGCTAGCAACCGATCTGACCAGGGCGACCAGTAGCGTTGGCTCGGCTCCGCACGTGCGCGTCCGGCCGGCCACCACCCCACCGAGAGGCAGCCGTGAGCAGCGATCCCGTCGAGTACGACCTGAGCGTCATCGTCTCGACCTACGCGCGGCCGGTGCAGGTGCGAGAGGCGATCGCCGCCATCCGCGCCCAGGACCACCCGGGGCCGATCGAGACGCTGGTGGTGTGGGACAAGAACGAGCCCGAGTGGGAGCTCGCCGACGACGACCCCCACCGGCCGGTGCGCATCTTGTCCAACGACCACGGCAACGGCCTGCCGGGCAGCCGCAACTGCGGCGCCGAGCACGCCAGCGCGCCGATCCTCGGGTTCTGCGACGACGACGACCTCTGGCTGCCGGCCAAGGCGCGCCGCCAGCTGACGCTCCTGAAGGAGTCGGGCGCCGCCTGCTCCACCACGGGCCTCGAGGTGCTCGTCGACGGCAACGTCATCCCCCGCCGGGGCACCGACGGCGTGCTGCGCTACGTCGACCTGCTGCGCTCGCGCCGGATGGAGGCGTACATGGGCACGGCCATCGTCCGCGCCGACGCCTTCTGGAACGACATCGGCCCGCTCGACGAGCACATCCCCGGTGGCTACGCCGAGGACTACGACTGGATGCTCCGCGCCGCCCGGCACGCCCCCATCGCCGTGGACCCCGAGCCGCTGCTGCGCATGCGGTGGATCGTCCAGAGCCACTTCCGCGACCAGTGGCCCGACTGGGAGGCGGCGCTCGGCCAGGTGCTCGAACGCAACCCGGAGTTCTCGAGCGAGCCCGCCGGCCGGGCACGCATCGAGGGCCAGATCGCGGTCGCGATCGCCGCCCAGGGACGTCGGCGCGACGCGCTCCAGCAGGTGCGCACGACGCTCGGGTGGTCGTGGCGCGAGCCCCGGGCCTACCTGGCCCTGCTGGTGGCGGCCGGGGTGCCGGCCGAGAAGCTGAGCGCGGCGCTCAACAAGCGCGGCCGAGGGCTGTGAGCGCAGCGCTCGGCCGGCCCGGCACCGCGCTCGAGGCCGTCACCGACCTGCTCGACCTTCGCCCCGGTGCCCCGCGCCCCGGCACCACCCGGCTCGGCGTGGTGGCCGGGCGCGGCGGCCCCCGGTTCCTCGTCCCCGTGTCGCACCCCGACGCCGCGCCGGAGGTCTGCCTCGCCTACCTCGGGCTCCGCGACGCCCGCACCCGCGTCCAGCGCGGCGCCGTGGGCTGGGCCCTGCGCGCCGGCGCCGAGCGCTTGGTGGTGCGCGACGAGCTCCTGGCCGACGCCGGCCCGGGCTCGCTGCTCCACCTGCTCGAGGAGCTGCTCCACGACGACGACCACGAGCCCGGCCTCGCCGTGGGCATCGGGCTCGGCCACCGCGACGAGGTGTGGAAGCCGACCCTCCAGCTGTTCCGGCCCGACGGCACCCCGGCGGCCTTCGTGAAGGTCGGGCTCGGGCCCGTGGCCGACCAGCTCGTGGCCACCGAGGCCGCCGCCCTCGCGGCCTGGGCCCGCCATCCCGACCCACGCCTCGTCGTACCCGACCTGCTCGCCGCCACCACGTGGAACGGGATCCGCATCGCCGTGGTGGCCCCGCTCCCCGAGGACGTCCGGCGCCTCCCCCCGGGCACCCCGTCGGCGTGGGCCGTGCGCGACCTCGACGGGCCACCCTCCTGCGCCGCCCTCGCCGACGCCCCCTGGTGGACGCGACGCACCGAGCGCGAGGGCGACGGGCCGGTGCGGACGCTCCTCGAGCAGATCGGCGACCGCCACGCCGACGCCACCGGGTCGTGGGCGCGATGGCACGGCGACTGGGTGCCGTGGAACCTCGCCCGCTGCCACCGCGGGCTGGTGGCGTGGGACTGGGAGTACTCCGAGCCCGACGCGCCCGTGGGCCTCGACGAGGTCCACGGCGCCTACCAGCAGGCCCGAATCGTCGAGCAGCAGCCGATCGCCGCCGCCCTGGAGGTCGCCCGGCTCGCCGCCGAGCGCCTCGTGGCCGCGGGGACCTCACCAGGCTCGCCCGCCGAGCTGCGCCGCCGCGCCGGCACCGACGAGGTCCCGTCGCCGTTCCCCTCGGCCCGCTGGCTCGCCGACCTGCACCTCGCCATGCTCCTGACCCGCAGCACCGAGCTCGAGCGCCTGGCCGGCACGCCGCCCCACGATCGCGCCGAGCTCCTCGCCGCCGCGGAGGCCGGCGGGCGCCGCCGATGACCCCCACCGCGGCGGCCCCGTCGCCGCCTGCCGAGCGGGCCGATGCCGGCGTGGCGTCGGTCGCGCGCGGGGGTGCCCTGAACCTGGTCGGCTCCGTCGTCTACGGCGCCGCCAACTTCGTGCTGCTGGTGGTGCTCAACCGGGTGCTCGGCACCGAGGCGGCCGGCATCGTGCTCGTCGCCATCGCCATCTTCAACATCAGCGAGACCGTCGCCGAGCTCGGCTGCGGCACCGGGCTGGTGCGGATGCTGAGCCGCCACCGCGCCGTCGACGAGGTCGAGCGCCTGCGGGCCACCGTCTGGGTCGGCGTGGCGCCCGTCGCCCTCGCCGGCACGGCCGCCGCAGTGGCGCTGTTCCTGCTCGCCGAACCCCTCGCCCGCCTCCTCGCCGACGACGGCCAGGTCGACGTGGTGGCCGACGTGCTGCGGGCCATGGCACCGTTCCTGCCGTTCGCCTCGCTCCACTACGTCGTCGTGGGCGGCACCCGCGGCTTCGACACCATGGTCCCCCAGACGGCGATCGAGCGCATCGGACGGGCGCTCGTGCTCCCGCTCGTGGTGGCCGTGGCCGTCGCGCTCGGGATGGGGCCGGTCGGCGTGGGGGCGATGTGGGCGGCCACGACCATCGGGGGCCTGGCCCTATCGGCCCGGGCGATGTGGGTGCGGGTCCGCCGCGCCGAGCGGAGCGCCGGGGTCGAGCCGATCCCGGCCGACCGCGCCATCGCCCGGGAGTTCTGGGCCTTCACCGCGCCCCGGGCCGTCGGCCAGTCCGCCGAGGTGGCGGTGAGCTGGATCGACACCGTGCTGGTCGGCATCCTCGTCTCGACGACCGCGGCGGGCATCTACGCATCGGGCACCCGCTACATCCTGCCGGGCACCTACGCCGCCCAGGCCCTGATGCAGGTCACCGGGCCGCGCATCAGCGGGCTGCTGGCCCGCGACGAGCGGACCGAGGCATCCGCGCTGCTCAAGGTGGTGTCGGGGTGGCAGGTGGCGGTGATGTGGCCCATGTACGTCGTGATCGCCCTGTTCCCGTCGCCGCTGCTCCGGGTGTTCGGCGAGGACGTGGTGGCCGCCCGCGGCGCCTTGGTGGCCATCGCCGTCGCCATGCTCGTCACGGCACCGGCGGGCCCGGTGGCCTCGGTGATCCTGATGGCCGGCCGCAGCCGTCAGGCCATGTTCAACACCCTGGTGCTGGTGGGGATCAACGTGGGTGGCAACCTGCTGCTCGTCCCCCGCCACGGCATCACCGCGGCCGGCGTGACCTGGGGCGCGACCATCGTCGTGGCCGCGCTCCTCCCCGGGTGGCAGGCCCACCGCTCGCTCGGCGTGTCCACGCTGGGACGCCCGGCCTTCCTCGCCGCCGCCCTCGCCGCGGGCACCGTAGGCGCCGTGGGCGTCGCCGCCCGCCTCTGGTGGGGCGACGCGGCGTCCGGATTGCTGGTCACCAGTAGTCTCGGGGTGCTCGCCTACGTGGGCGCCCTCGCGTGGGCGCGCTCGCACCTCCACCTGGATGCCTTGTGGAACGGCATCCGGCGCCGATCGTGAACCACCCCCCGACCACCGAGGACGAATGAGCGAACTGGAGACCGGATTCCGGATCGGCGACGCGATCGCCATGGTCCGTCGGCGCTTGCCGATCGTCCTCGCCGCGTCCGTGGTGGGGCTGGTGGCGGGCTACCTCGTGTTCGCGTCGGCGCCCACCAGCTACGAGGCCACCAGCCAGGTGGTGGTCAAGCAGGTGGCCGACCCCCAGAGCCCGGGCCAGCGCAACGACGTCTCGATGGAGACGGAGAAGGGCCTGGTGAAGACCGATCCGGTGGCCGAGCACATCCGCGAGGAGCTGAGCCTGAAGGGCGACAACCGGGCGATCCTGGCCCGCATCACCGTCGCCAACGAGCCCGACTCGCTGATCCTGCGCATCACCTTCGGCGGCGACACCGCGAAGATGGCCCAGCGGGGCGCCGACGCCGCCGCCGAGGGCTACCTGATGCAGCGCGCCGAGCGGGCCACCAGCGCCCGCGACCGAGCCCTCGCCGAGGTGCAGGAATCGATCGCCACCAAGAAGGCCGAGCAGGCCGACCTGCAGGCGCAGTTCGACGCGGCGCGCGACGGCTCGGCCGAGCAGTCCACGCTGCGGGGCCAGCTCGTCGACGCCCAGACCGAGGTCGACGCCCTCGAGGCCCAGGCCACCGAGCTCAACCGCTTCGACCCGGCCTCGGTCGGCGAGCTCACCCGCAAGGCCAGCTTGCCCAGCGCGACCACCTCGAAGATGGCCCTCGGCAAGGGGGTCGGGGTGTTCGGGCTGTTCGTGCTCGGCGGCCTCGCCGTGGCGTGGCTGCTCGACCGCCGCGACGGCCTCGGCGGGGGACGCCGACGGATCGAGCAGCTGCTGCCGACGGCCAACCACCGCGTCCTCCCCGGCGCCGAGGGCACGAGCGCCTCCCCCGCCGAGATCGACACCGCCATCGACCGCCTCGCCGTCGACCTCGTGGCCGGTGGGACCGCCGGCGCGCCGGCCTCGGCCCTGGTCATCGGCACCGGCCGCGAACCGCCCCTGGCCCTCGCCGAGGAGCTGGCGTCGAGCCTCGCCTACGCCGGCATCCCCGCCATCTTCGTGCTGGCCGGCACCTCCGACCGCGAGCTGCGCCACGCCCGCACCGTGCCCTCGTTCGCCGACCTCGTCACGGCCGGAGGCAGCCTGGCGGCCCCCGCCGGGCTGCCGGCCCGCGCCGGCGAGGGCGGCGCGCCCAGCGCTCCCACCGCGCTCGCCGGGCCCATGGTGAGCTGGCTGCGCCCGAAGGGGTCCGCCGAGGCAGCCGGCCTGCTGCGCCGCGCCGTCGTCGAGTCCCTGGTGGTCCGAGCCGGCCGCGAGAAGTACGAGGCGGTGGTGTTCGTCGCCGCCTCGCCCGTGCGCACCGCGGCGGGCGCCGCGCTCGGCCAGTGGGTGCACCGCACGGCGGTCATCGTGGAGCCCGACGAGCGCTCGCAGGCCGAGCCGGTCGCCGGCGCCCTCGCCGACGCCGGGGTGAAGGTCACCGAGGTCGTCTGGACGTGACCGTCACCGGGGAGCCCGTCGCCGCCTCGGGGGCGACCGGCGAGGGCGCGGCCCCGAGCGCCGACGCCCAGCCCCGGCGCCGCACGCTGCGCCCGTCGCGCGCCACCTGGCCGCTGTGGTCGATCACGGCGGGCATGCCGATCATGTTCCTGCTCGGCGTCCACGGGTTCGTGTGGGCCCTCCCCGGCCTGGTGCTCGGCGCGCGCATCCTGGCCGACCGCGAGGTCCGCTTCCCCCGGTCGTCGCTGCCGATGCTCGCCTTCCTGGCGTGGGCCTTCCTGTCGGCGCTGATGATCGACACCGGGAGCGGCTACGCCCTCTTCGCCTTCCGCTGGCTGCTCTTCGCCGGCGCGCTGACCTCGATGGTGTGGCTGGTGAACGTGCCGCGCTCGAGCGTCCCGTCGGAGCTGGTGGTCGATTGGCTCGCCTCGCTGTTCATCGTGCTCGTGGTGTGCGGCTACCTCGGGGTGCTGCTGCCGACGTTCGTCCAGAAGTCGCCCTTCCAGCTGGCGCTCGGGCCGGCCGGCAACGTGGGCTTCATCGACGAGCTGTCGCGCTGGCGCTTCGCCGAGACGCAGGGGTTCCTCGGCTACCAGCTGGCCCGCCCGTCGGCGCCGTTCAACGCCACCAACGGGTGGGGCGCCGCCATCGGCATCCTCACCCCGTTCTTCCTGCGGTCGTGGATCCTCCAGCCCGACCGGCGACGGCGGCGTCGGGGCATCGCCATCGGGCTCGCCGCCGTCTACCCGATGGTCATGTCGGTGAACCGGGGCCTCTGGATCAGCCTCGGCGTGGCGCTCGTGTACTACGCCGCCCGCAAGGCCCTGCGCGGCCGGATCGGGCCGGTGCTCGTCCTCGTCGGCACCGTGCTGGCGGTGGCCGCCATGCTGGTCGCCACGCCCGCCGGGAAGCTGGTGGGCGACAAGCTCGACAAGTCCGGCAAGTCGAACGATTCGCGCTCCACGCTCTACGAGGAGGCGTTCGCCGGGGCCAGGGACTCGCCGCTGATCGGCAACGGCGCACCGAAGCGGCTCCCCGACGCCCCGCCGGGGATGCCACCGGTCGGCACCCACGGGCTCATCTGGTA
>Ga0209607_1003958_pt1 | contig 11187 bp, 11 predicted proteins | sample AD_UKC117_MetaG_FD_184413 | JGI IMG/M metagenome (GOLD analysis project Ga0209607, IMG submission 184413) | Active sludge microbial communities of municipal wastewater-treating anaerobic digesters from Hong Kong - AD_UKC117_MetaG (SPAdes)... | ecosystem: Engineered > Bioreactor > Anaerobic >... | reverse complement strand
AGAACTCTATTCTATCAGCACCGCTCACAGCCGCCAATCGTGCCCCGCGTTCGCTGAAGCACGCAATTTCAAGTAGGATGGACATGGTGGAAAGTTAGGGAATGGGCGGGAAAAATAAATAGTGCAATTGATAATTAAGAAACAGCCAACCCATCATTTTCAGGTGGTGCCTTTGCAGGCAATTTTTTCCGGAAGTTGAATTAGTAGTTTGCTTCTTTCTACAGCTGTTTGCGAATTCAGATTGGATTCTTCCCGGGCATGGGAAAGGAAGGGCAGGCAGAGCAGGAAACACAGAAGGGTAAGTTTCAGGGGGGGAGATATAGGGGGAAGATAGCAACAAACTTACACTATGTGTGGCTCTAACAATTAACCCATAACAGAGAAAATGGTATTAGAAAGGCCGCACAAAGCGTCAGGTAAGAGAGGAAGAATTCTCTTCAGAAAAAGTTATACCGAGTAAACATAGGAGCTGTCTCGTAGTTTGACAAGGGTTTCAACCTCGTGTGAAATGTTCTAGTGGATGGGCATTTTAGTTTGTCAATGGCCTTGGCTTAGAAATTAGCTGGATTTGGAACACTTATCTATCTGCCAAGTATTTAGTTATATTATGTGTTAGAATTTTCATTTTACTGTTTCCGACAGCATGTTTTATTAGCCTTTGTTGTGCATCGTGTTTTTACTACTTTCATTTCTTCTTTTTGTCATTATCGTGTCCATCAATCAACTTTTTCAATTCAATAGAATAAAGCCTCAGTGTCTCATTTACCTCTTTCATAGAATCGATAAGTTTTGAATACGCGGGATATGCTTTTTGAATATCTTGGGGATTTTTGCCTTTATTATCATTGTCTTCTAATTGTTCAGCATACCATTTTCTAAAACGAGCTTGATGTTCAGTAAGATGGGGTCTTAATCCATGGTTTAGTATTTCCGTAGTCAAATCAATTAGAGCGTTCGAAGGGCGATGATTTTTAATAAACTCTCCGGGCAAGTTTTTAATTTCATTTCTGATAGCTGTAAATAAAGTGAACCATGAGTCATAAACTTCTTTAATTACATCATTCTCCTCATCAATCGGAATTGCCGCTTTTCGAGTAACTAATTCAATGTAAATTCTATTTGCGATGTATAGGTTTTCCCAACTCCTAACGATTTTGTTTTGATACTCAAACAATGGGGTCTTTATTTTTAATGTTGTCTCACCAGAATACCACTTGGTGCGTAATTGCTTAAAATATCTCCTGCCCCAGATAAAATAGATGCTAAATAAGATAAACAAGATTGTCAAAAACCACCAATTGGTTTCAACCGTAATTGAGGGGGCATTTTTATCAAATGCTATTCTTATTATATCATACTCTGTAATTAAACTGTCTTTCATGCTATAAGGTGCTTATTCCAACTAATTGGGTCGCCATGTATTCCTTTATGAAAGTTGTCCTTTACCCACAAAATAAAAGCATCTGCAACCTCGATAGGGATTCCATGGCTTTTCATACTTCTACCTTTACTACATACATCGCGATATTCTTCTGGAATTAACACACTTTCATCACCGAAATAATAAAAATTCTGTGAGATTAATGCATACTCACCAGCCGTGTCAGTTTGTATGTGTTTTGGATTGGGAATACCTCCATCTAAAGAATGTGCAGAGTTTTCCTGGATCCACTCGTCTGTATCGGAGTCTCGATGATAGAAATTATCACCATACATTTGTACTAAACTCCCATTTACAACTGGTTTTTTGTAATCAAATCTCGGGTCTTCCCAATATTCTTGCAGAGTGATTTTTTCTTCTATCTGCATGGCGAATATCAAGTGGAATTCGTTTCCTAATTTTACGCTTCCAGTCCCAATAACCCAATCCCCAATGTTTAGATTTTTATTATTGCGAATTGTCGGTTTGCAGACAACTAAAGTGCAATATTGACCAAATGGATTTGGTGCTAATCCATAATCGTGTTCAATCTTGTATGAAAAGTAGCCCATTTAATATTCTCTTATTAACATCTAACTCTTGTAATTTGGTATATGGGAGCCTGAGCGGTTCCATCAGGATTTTCAGGAGGAACAGTTTTGCCAGACATTATGTCACCTAATTTGTCCAAAGAATTCCAACCTATTAGTGAACCACCATATTTTTTATAAGCTTCAGGTAATTCAACAGCATTACTGCTTCCATGCAAATAAATACCTACAATTTTTTTTCCTTGTAAATGTGCCATTCTAATTTCATCATTAACCCAACGTCTTGTATGAGTTTTTGGACCGATAAGACAAATGAACGTACCTGCCCAACTAATTCCTCTTCTCAGCAAACGATGGATTACTTTATCAGGTGGTATTCTACCATCTTTATGTTTTGTGCTGTCAATAGAGCTATTTCTGATATTATAGCCGTTATCTTTTAACCGTTGCTTTAATCGCTGCACATGATCATCATCCTTTCCGTAGTGACTAATAAATATGTTGTGGGTTTTAGCCATATTGATCCATTGTTAAATTTGGTAATACGGCAGTGTTTAATTTCCATTTCGGAGGGAAAAAATAATCAATTGGACGCAATGAAGTGGGTCGGTACTTTTGCTTAATTCTGGATCGTCCAGAAACACCATTAATTTCAGGATGCGCAATTCGGGAGTATTTGTCTACTTCACAAAATAAATTTTGACAATCAATTAATTGCAGCGGCCTTCCCCAAAGATTTAAAAATGAGATACCTAACCGTTTGAACTCTCTTTCCTGAGTGTCTGCCATTATCTTTATTACATCTTCTTCAGAATAATCTCCTAAGTGTGTAAAGCATTTTCGAATACCGTCAACAGCACCTGGGCCGGCTTTTACGAATTCCATTTCGGTAAAATCTGTAAGATTACTGTAGTTGATGTCTATAGCAAGCTGATAGGCCAAAAAAGACCCAATGCTTGGATATTTTTTTAATCCATTATATACATTCTGCATATTTCTGAAATTCATGATTTCCTGCGGCAGTTGATTGCCCATCATACTTTCCAGCATCATGAGGTGATTCTGATGTTTATACTCCTTTCCATATGCACTCTTACCAGAAGCCATGATGTAAGCAGCGGAGTAAATAGAGCCATTTATTTTCTTGATTCTTGTCAATAGTTTGTCGTACTTAGAAAAACTAAATTCGCTATATCTAATTACTCCCAGTTCCCTTTCCAGAACTTGCCAAGTTTCAATTTTATTAAATAGCTTGAATAGGATTATCCTAAAAAAGAGTTCATTTGGAGATTGGTCACCTTTATAAATCACTTCTTTTATTAAATATTGACTTACCCTATCAGAAGCACGATATGCATTTGTAAATTTAAATAGTCGTAGAATTACGTCATCCGTCCAAGGTGAATTCGGATTAACTATTCGATTAAAAAAAACCTGTTGACGTTCGGCGGCAAATCTCCAATAAGTATCAAATACAATGGACTGCTTTGGTTTAGTCAGTTTTTTATGAATTGTCAACATGTTATTTTTTCCCAACATAAATTAGCTTTCTATTCTTGAGACTCACCAAAACCCTCCCGCCATTATTATGACATAATTTGTCAAATACCTGATAGGAATTTAGAATTGCAGTTTCCCATTGTTTTGCAGTACAGTCTTTAACCTCAATTTGACTTACAAGTTGTTGAACAGTCTTAAGGACGTTTGTGTCAATGCTTTTGCTGTACTTTAACAACTGGTGATTCTGGGCATGATTATAGATATAAAGCGAAATCAACTCCTCAATTATTTGAGCACGAGCTCCGTCTTCATTTTCATCGATTGTCTCATCTGTTTTTCTTTTACGTGACATTAGTTTTCTAACAACAGGGGACCATCCTAAGTAGGCGACATAACCGAAATGAAATATGTCATGAAAACGGTAACCATCATCCTCATAGGTATTATCTGTCAATGGGTCTCCAAGCAATTCACCATCTGTTTTATCAATGATTTTTATTTTTTTCTTTCCCTTCTCTTTAAAGGGAATAAACTCGATTTCAAACTCATCTGGGAACCGCTCCTTTTTCGGAAAATCAGCATCATAGTTTTTAAAATTGGAGATGTCTTCGTCCGAAAATCTATCATGAATTTTCTTCAAATTTTCGAATGCAATTTCTTCAAGGTCGATGCTATGCTGAGTTGCTATAGCAGAAATATACCAAAGAACATCCCCCAATTCCTCTTTTAACTTATAGTTGAAATTGGTATATGCATTCCCGTCTCTAAGCTTTTTCTTCAGCTCAGTAACTACTGAACCTGCCTCACCAATAATACCGAGATAAGGAATAATTTCATTTATTCTATCACCCAACTCGTATTCTTGAATTGTCTTTTTGGCTTTCTTTTGGTAATGTTTAAACTCCATTTATTTCTATTATTGTAAATATATACCACTTTATAATAGATGAATGTAAAATTTCTGTTGATTTATAAAAGTAAATTTTATAATTTTAGTACTTCGTAAATAATAAGAAAAGAGAAAGAAGAAACAAGCAATTTTACTTAAAGTGATTTAAAGAGTCTAACATATCTAATATTTCAATTAGATGGACAATTGTATCATCTCCTGAATCAACACCCATTACCACTCCTCGTATTTTTACTTCAAATAAAAGATTCAAACTGTCATCCTTAAACATAAACAAATATGGATCAACTTTGTCGTTTTGACACAATACTTGTAAACCTTTTGTGGCCTTATTAGATTTTAAAGTATTAAGAATAGCGTCTTTCATTAAATGAGTGTGGCCGGCTTGGTGTTGACGTTTGTATCTCCTAGTCGCTCTTTTATCGCCATTTATGGTTAGTTGAACTAGTATAGTTTTATTTTCTCTAATAATCCATGTTACGGTATCTATTTCTAAGGTGAATCTGTCAGTAATTTTATTCAATCCCCAGTTGATGGCAAAATCAGTTATTTTTTCATCGCTTGAGCTTCGGCCCATATGCTCAGAAATTAATTTGCTTAAAGGACGAACTAACGTTTCGAATCCTTCATTAAAATCCTTAGTGAAATCGGCGAATAATTTGTCTTTTAGAGATTCTGGAATTTCACAGTCTTCTAGGAGTATTGGAATAACAACAATTTTTTTTTCCTCTAATTCTCGTAGTAAACCTGTATTTAATTCTTTTTTACACCATGGACTTTCTACGGAGGATTTGGACAGAACTACTAACAAGTATGAAGAATCAGATAAAGCTTGTTGTATCCTAGGTTCTAAAGAATCTCCGGGTTTCATGGCCCACTTATCAAGCCAAACATTTATTTTGTTTTGAACCAAAGTTATTGACAGCTTTTCTACGAACTGGCTGTCATTCCTTGAATAGCTAATAAATACACTCAAAATTTTAAAAATAAAGTAGTGATAAATATATGATTAGGCAGTTCATGCAATAATTTTCAAATTTCCAATAAGTTCATTTTTTTCGATATGGTCGTTATTAAGTGTAACATCTGGTTTATTGTGGGTTATTAATCATTAACAGCAGTGTGAATTTTACTTATTAATATTTCTACTTCTTTCTGGTATTCAACCTCACTAAACTCGGAAGAGTCTGGCCAAATTAAAGCTACAGTGTCTGCTAAGGATGGAGAAAAAGCATAAATATCCTCCATAGAAACCTTGTGCCAAATTGGTATTACTATTCGCTCATTGAAAACCATTTCTCTAGTGAAAATTGAGTTGAATTCTTTTTTTGTCCATCCAGGGTTCTGTAAAAATTCAGGTGTTAAAACGAGTATACATTTTTTAGCCTCTTTAATTCCTTTTTCGATCGATTCACGCAGGCTTTGTCCAACATTTAACGAGAATTCATCATACCACACTGAACAAAGTCTGGAACTTAATCCCATGGCTAACGGCTTTGCTATTGTGGCCTTATTTCTAGAGTCGTGAGAAATAAAGGCTAGCGGTTTATCATTTTTCATTCTTGTTTTAATGTAATTCTGACTTCTTATGGTAACAAAAATGTTTCTTGGCTTACAAAAATTATCAATTGGAGTAACTTCTTCAATTGTTAGTTCAGATTCTATGTAGAAGTATACTCGATTTGAAAATACACTTTTATGAGTACCTATTTGTAGATCATTTTCATATCCACCAATACTTTCGATACCTTCAACCTCTTTTTGATGGTCAGCAAGATTTTCAATAATATTATTAATTATTAAAAAAGAATTAATATTAGCTGGTATATAAAAAGTAAATAGTCGACATGAACTATTCATATCATGTCTTACTCTTCTTGTAATAAGTACTTTTTCTTCATTTTCTATGTTTTTATTTGTATCCAACAATTGGATTGTCATTGTTATGTCTGTGTCAAGGCTTAAATCCTTAAAGTCATTATTGAAGTATTCTATTAATGTTGACATATCTTATTTTACCACTAACTCGCTACCGCCTGATAAAATGTTCAGGTGTCCCTCCGAATAGGAGGCAATCACGAATATAATATTCATTTTCCCATTATGCAACTCCCTGATGATTCCTTAACACTCCTCACTCCAACTCACACTCCATCTTCATCATCCTCCATCTGAACTTTCCCGCCCCCTTCTTTGTATTTTTGTGACGATGAGTAAGCACGGCAAGGTTCTGGTGGCCATGAGCGGCGGTATCGACAGTACCGTATGCGCCATCATGCTCCATGAAGAGGGGTATGAGGTGGTGGGGGTCACCATGAAGACATGGGATTATGCCTCCAGTGGCGGCTCCAAGAAGGAGACGGGCTGCTGCAGCCTGGACAGCATCAACGATGCCCGCCAGGTGGCCGTGGATCTCGGTTTTCACCACTTCATCGTCGATATCCGCGAGGAATTCGGCGATTATGTCATCGATAACTTCGTAGACGAGTACCTGGCTGGTCGCACACCTAACCCCTGTGTGCTCTGTAATACCCATATCAAATGGGAGGCCCTGCTCAAACGGGCCGATCAGATGGACTGCGGCTTCATCGCCACGGGCCACTATGCTCAGCTGCGGGAGCGGGAAGGCCGTTTCTATGTGGCCAAGGGCAAAGACGAGAACAAAGACCAGAGCTATGTGCTGTGGGGACTGAGTCAGGACTGTATGTCGCGGACCAAGTTCCCCCTGGGGCACCTGCACAAGACGGAGATCAAGCAGATGGCCCGCGATATGGGCCTCGTGGAGCTGGCCAATAAGCCGGAGAGCTATGAGATCTGCTTCGTGCCCGATAACGACTACCGCGGTTTCCTGAAACGCCGGGTGGACGGACTGGAGGAGCGGGTGGACGGCGGACTGTTCGTGGACAAGAACGGAAACGTACTGGGCAACCACAAGGGCTATCCCTTCTATACCATCGGCCAGAGGCGGGGACTGGGCATCGCTCTCGGTGAGCCTTACTTCGTGACGGAGATCATCCCCGAGAAGAATGTGGTCGTACTGGGCATGGAAGAAGACCTGGACCGGAACGGCATGTTCGTCCGCAACCTCAACATGCAGAAATACGAGCGCCTCTCAGCGCCTATGGAGGCCATCACCAAGGTGCGCTACAAGACCCCCGGTGCCATGAGCATGCTCAGCCAGGAAGACAATGATCTCATCCGGGTAGAGTTCGGCAGCATGGTAAGTGCCATCACACCCGGGCAAAGCGCCGTTTTTTATGAAGATGATGAGGTGATCGGTGGTGGACATATTTTGAGTAATTTTATGGTCTGATGCACAGAACGGCCGGTTTTCTCCTGGTTTCCGGCCTGGCCTTAGCGCTGGGCGCCTGCGATCCCACTTTTGTGGATCCGGGATTCGCCCTCGCCACCGATTACTATCCGCTGGAAACGGGCAAGAGCGTCACCTACCGGGTGGACAGCATCCTCTATTACGAGACCATCACCAACGATACCATCAGCTGGGACATCCGGGAAACCATCGGCACCCCATATACAGGAATCAATGGTTTGCAGACCTGGCCCGTGGAGCGATACCGCTCGGAACCGGGGCTCAGCAACTGGGAGCTGGTGGACGTCTGGGCTGTGGTGTATGAGAACAGTCGCCTGGAGCGCACCGAGCAGAACCTGCGTTTCATCCGCCTCATTTCTCCCGTCGCCGAAGGCAGCACCTGGCAGGGACATGTCTATCTGGGTGATCTGTCGGAAATACCCGTCGCCGAGCAGTGCAACAACCTGAGCTTCCTGGAAGGGTGGACCTATACCTATGAAGAGGTGGGCGTTCCCGCTACCGTGGGCGATATGAATTTTGACGAAACCGTGTTGGTTCGACAGACCGGCGAGCAGAATCTGATAGAACACAACGAGTCGGAAGAGCGTTATGCAAAAAGCGTGGGGATGGTGTACAGGTACTTCCGCCACTTCACCACCCAGACCATCTGTCCGGAGTGTCCCTGGGAGGACAACGTGGAATGCGGCTATAGTGTGACCATGACGGTCATTGATCATAATTAATTGTCAATGAATTAAATAGATGGTATTGATTCAACTATTACATAAAAGAATTATCCTGTTTTCGGCCATCCTGTTGACAGGCTTGCTGCAGGCTCAGGCACAGAACGCCCAGCGATACTGGGTGTATTTTCAGGACAAGGAAGGATCGGGTTATACCCTCGAACATGCCAACGAATTTCTGAGCCGTGCCTCTCTGGAAAGACGGGAGCGCCAGGGCATCGCACTGACCAATTCAGACCTGCCTGTCTCGGGCGAGTACCTGCAGCAGATCGCCCAGCCGGGTGTCCAAATCAGGGTCGTTTCCAGGTGGCTGAACGCTGCCAGCGTGGAAGCATCGCCGGAGCAGCTGGCCATGTTTGCCACCTTGCCCTTTGTGAAGAAGATAGAGCCGGTGCGAACCTGGAGGCAGGAGGAAGAAAAAGTGACAGACTTATCCACCTTCCGGCAGGCTGCTGATGAGACGAGTCCTTTCGGTCAGGCCACCGTGCAGAACAGCATGATAGGCCTGGAATTCCTGCATGACATGGGCTACCGGGGCGAAAATATGACCATCGCCGTGCTGGATGGCGGATTTGCGGGCGTGAATGAGGGTCCGGGTTTCGCCAAGTTCTTCGAAAATGAACAGATCCTGGGCACCTGGAACTTCCCCGATGCCAATGAAGACGTCTATTTCTCCAGCCTCCACGGGTCGTATGTGCTGAGCATCATAGGGGCAGAGCTGCCCGGAACCTACCTCGGGGCTTCTCCTGACGCCGGTTTCTACCTGCTGCGCACCGAAGTGGTGGACAGTGAGCGGGTGGCGGAAGAGGATTTCTGGCTGGCAGGCGCCGAATATGCCGATTTTATAGGGGCGGATATCATCAATAGTTCTTTGGGTTATACCACCTTCGACGAGCCGTCGGAAGACCATACCTATGCCGATATGGACGGGAATACCACCGTGGCGACGATAGCAGCCGATATGGCGGCCAGCAAGGGCATCCTGGTGTGCAACAGTGCGGGCAACTCCGGCAACGACGACTGGACCTATATCGGTGCTCCGGCCGATGGTGATTCGGTGTTCTCCATCGGTGCCGTGGATGCCAATCGCCAATACGCCTTTTTCAGCTCCAGAGGTCCCACCTTCGACGGTCGGGTCAAGCCCAATATCTCCGTGATGGGAGAGAACAGCGCCATCGTCGATCCAAGTGGGATTGTTTATATCGGCTCCGGCACCTCGTTCTCTTCTCCGCTGGCAGCGGGTGCTTCAGCCTGTCTGTGGCAGGCCTTCCCCGACAAAACGAACTGGGAGATCATGCAGGCGCTCCAGCAGAGTGCCACCCGTGCCAATGATCCGGACGATTATGTGGGGTATGGCATCCCCAACCTGGCACTGGCCTGGTTCATCCTGAAAGGCACCGATTTTGACGGGATGCCCGGCGAGATGGTCAGCATCTTCCCGAATCCGGCTCCCGCACAGGCGAATGTGGCCGTGTTGCAGGAGGTGGGACAAAACCAGCAGCTGCTCGTGCACGACATGCAGGGGCGACTGGTCTGGCAATACCAGCTGAGTCCGGCCCGGAATCCGGAAACGGTCGTCACCATTGATGGCATGCAAGCCTGGGAGCGTGGCATGTATCTGTTGTCGCTGGCAGAGACCACAGACGGCGTGCAAAGCATCCTCGAGACCATCACCTTCGTTCATCAATAAGACATGCGAACAACAGTCCTTTTTCTGATGCTGGGGATGGCGGTGCAGACCCGTGCCCAGATGCCTTCGGCAGACGTACCCCGCGTCATCTATATCTACGATGCCCTGGACGGCTGGAGTTATGGCTTCTCGCCCGTGATCGAACAGCTGTACAACCGATATAAGAACGGGGTGTATTTTGATGTGGTGAGCGGCGGACTGGTCATAGACGAAGACGTGGCACCCATTGGGGTTACGGCTTATGGTATCAAAAACATCTATCCGAAAATAGAGGAGGAGACCAGTATCAAATTCGGCGAAGAATTCCTGCGCAAACTGGAGGAGGGTACGATGGAATTCAACTCCCTGCCTGCTGCGATAGCGATGGAAGTGTTCGAGCTGTACCAGCCGGAAAAGGTGCTGGAATATGCGGTCGCCATCCAGAATGCCATCTATTTTGAGGGTATGCCTCCGGCAGATGTGGAAGGGTATGCCAACATCGCCGAGACCTTCGATATCGACCACGACGCTTTTATCAAATTCATGAAGCAGGACGTCAACGAGCAGAGTGCCCGTGCAGACTTTCTCATCGCCTTTGATCTGGGGGTGTATGGCTATCCGGCCGTGGTCCTCAAACAAGGCAAGGAGTTCACTATCCTGAGCGAAGGGTATGTGGATTATGAGACCCTGTCATCGAGACTGGAGGAAGCCCTGGAAGCGGGCAAAAAGGAACAATCGCCCGACAAGTGGTATGATGAGCAGTAGAGGGGGCAGGATCACAGATTAAACGGATTAAAGGATTTCACTGATTTAGTGAATACCAATGATAAGCCCTCTGCGTCCCGATAACTATCGGGTTTGCGTCTCCTTTGCGCCTTTGCGTTAAAACGATGCCCTTGTTGAGTCCTTACTCATCTCAGTAACTGCTTCTCCGGCCTCCGAGCCGCCTGCCTGCCGGCAGGCAGGGAGCCTCCCTTTTCAATCAGCGAGTGAGACTCTGGGTCAAGCCCGGAGAGACATTGCATTTTTTAGTGCATCCTTCAATGAAGTGCTTCGTGCCTCCTTCGTGTCTTTGTGTTATAAC
>Ga0209607_1003951_pt1 | contig 11199 bp, 10 predicted proteins | sample AD_UKC117_MetaG_FD_184413 | JGI IMG/M metagenome (GOLD analysis project Ga0209607, IMG submission 184413) | Active sludge microbial communities of municipal wastewater-treating anaerobic digesters from Hong Kong - AD_UKC117_MetaG (SPAdes)... | ecosystem: Engineered > Bioreactor > Anaerobic >... | reverse complement strand
CGACACGGCCGTGCGGCTCGCCAAGTATTTCGGGTACTCGGCCGAATTCTGGATGAACCTCCAGTCACACTACGAGCTTCGGATCGAGCGACGGGCGCTCCGTGCGCAGGTTGACGCGATCCAGCCGATCGAGCACGCGTCATGATCATGACTTTGCCGTGCCACCGACTACACAAAGCCCCGATCTTTGAGCACTGCAAGCGGGGCGGGGGCGTGAGAATCAACTTCGTGTAGTCGCAGGACCGAAGTGCTATCGAGGTGGTCCCCGTGACCCGGCTCGAGCTGGGCGGTTTACGGTATGGCGAGTACCAACCCGGGAGGTAGGCAGTGAGTCGTCGGTCTTGGGCACGCGCCGCGTTGATGGCGGACGGCGTCGGGTGCGCTTTGGCCGCGGTCGGCGCCCTCGCCATCGGGCGCCTCGGGGATGAGCTGGACCCCATCTCATCGGCCCGGATCCCGCTCGGGGCCGCGCTTGCAGTCACGAGCGCGATGCTTCTCGGTTCAGCTCGTGACGCCCGCGACCGAGACCTCAGCCGTGCCGCCCTGGTGAATACCGCGTGGGCTCTCGGGTGCACGGCCGCCCTGACGGCGAGGCATACGCGGACGAGCCGTCTCCTCGTCGCCACGACGGCGGTCGCCGATGCCGCGATGGCCGTCACTCAGTGGAGCCTGCGATCGGACCGACACGGGGTCGGATTCAGGCGGGCCGACGCGTGATGGCAACGCGTGCCCGGTCGCTCGGCGGCGGATGGTGCGCGGATGGTGCGATCAGGGACTGTCCACGAGGATGACGTGCAGCGTGCGTGGTCCGTGGACGCCTTCGACCCGGCTCAGCTCGATGTCGCTGGTCGCGCTGGGACCGCTGATCCACGTCAGCGGCCGGCCGGCGCGCACCGCCTCGGCCAGCCGGGCAACGGCCTCCGGCACGTCACTGACCACCTGATCGGCCCGCACGAGACAGATGTGCAGGTCGGGAACCAGGCTGAGCGCCCGCCGCCCTTGCCCGGACCCGTGATCGAGCACGATCGTCCCGGTCTCGGCGATGCCCACGGCGGAGTCGGTGACGACCGCCGAGGTCGTGTCGAGTTCGGTGTGCGAGAGCGGCGGATCGTCATGGTGCACCCGGACGGTGCCGGGAAGGGTCGACAACCACGGAGTGGGTATGCCGCTCGGCACGACGACGCTGTCGGCTCCGTGATCGCCCAGGGCGCGTCCGATCGCCTCGGCGATGTCCGGTTCGGGCACGCGGACGACGACCGCGCGGTAGTCCTCGACCCGCTCCACGAACCTGCCGAGGACGTCGGGCATGGCGGTCGGCCGGCCATACTCCCACGCATCGAATGCCTCGGACGGCGCGGTCGGCCGCAGTCTGGCCAGCGCCTCCCGCTCCGACTCCACTCGGCGGTTCGCCTCGCGGATCCGGGCCAGGATCGCCTCGCGGCTGTTCATCCCGGCTCGCCCCCGCGCTCGCGCTTCCACCAGTCCCGGAACGATTCCGCCGGCGGATTCGGCAGGTCACGGGCGTTGGACCACTTCGACATCGGCCACGGCAGCGGGCCCAGATGCCCCGACTTCGGCAGCACACGGCCGGCCGCCGACGCGAGCCTCTGGGCAGCAGTGAGGCGTCTGGCGTCGGCCATCATCCAACTCGCCCCGGCGAAGATCGCCTGGTTGGCACCCGGCACGCGGGCGTGGGACTTCTTCTCCACGACATCGTGTCGCAGTTGGACCAGCAGCTCGGGGATGTCGATGCGGACCGGGCACACCTCGAAGCAGGCCCCGCACAGGCTCGACGCGTAGGGCAGCGAGGCGTCGATATCGCTCGTGATGCCACGCAACTGAGGCGTCAGCACGGCACCGATCGGGCCCGGATAGACCGAGCCGTAGGCGTGGCCGCCGACTCGCTCATACACCGGGCAGATGTTCAGGCAGGCCGAGCATCGTATGCAGCGCAGCGCGGACCGGCCGTGGAGGCGGCTCAAGGCGTTGGTCCGCCCGTTGTCGATGAGCACGACGTGGACGTCCTGCGGGCCGTCGCCGCTGCCAGCTCCGGTCCACATCGAGGTGTAGGGGTTCATCCGTTCGCCGGTGCTGCTGCGCGGCAACAGTTGCAGGAAGATCTCCAGGTCGGCCACCGACGGCAGGACCTTCTCGATCCCGACGACCGAGATCAGGGTCTCGGGCAAGGTCAGGCACATCCGCCCATTGCCCTCGGACTCCACGACGACCAGCGTGCCGGTCTCGGCCACTGCGAAATTCGCGCCGGAGATGGCGACCTTCGCGCGAAGGAACTTCTCGCGCAAGTGGATTCGTGCCGCACCTGCGAGCTCGGGCGGGGAATCGGAAATGTCGCCGGGCGCTGCGGTGCCATAGCGACCCATCTCCTCCAGAAAGATCTCGCGCACCTCGGACCGGTTGCGGTGGATCGCCGGGACGAGGATGTGGCTGGGTCGGTCGTGGCCGAGCTGGACGATCAACTCGGCGAGGTCGGTCTCCCATGCCGCAATCCCGGCGTCCTCAAGTGCCTCGTTAAGATCGATCTCCTGGGTGGCCATCGACTTGACCTTGACCACCTCGTCCGCGCCGGTGGCGCGGACCAGATCGGTGACGATCCGGTTGGCCTCGTCGGCATCGCTGGCCCAGTGCACGGTGCCGCCGGCCTTGGTGAACTGCTCCTCGAACTGCACGAGATAGCTGTCGAGGTGGGCTAGCACGTCATTCTTGACGTCTTCACCGGCGCGCCGCAGTCCCTCCCAGTCGGCGACCTCGCCGACGACGGCGGCTCGCTTGGCGCGGATCGTCCCTGTCGCATGGCGCAGGTTGCGTCGTTGCTGGGTGTTGGCGAGCGCGTTCTTGGCGCCGTGACGGAAGGCCGGCATCCCGAGGAAGGTCTCCTCAGGCGGGGCCGGGGTGCGGCGCTTACGCGCGACGGCGACGGTCGGCTGCTTGGGCACGCGGGTCATGGGTGCGCTCCTTCGGTGGACGCGAGGATCTCGGCGAGGTGGATCGGCCGAATCCCCGAGTTGAGTCGGCTCAGCACCCCTCCGATGTGCATCAGGCACGAGTTGTCGCCGGTGACAACGAATTCGGCGCCTGTCTCCATCACGTGATGGGCCTTGTCCGCGCCCATCGCTACCGAGACGTCCGGGTTCTTGACCGAGAAGGTGCCGCCGAAACCGCAGCACTGGTCGGCCGCCGGCAGGGGGACGACCGTGATGCCGCGAACTTCCTGCAGGAGGCGATATGGCCGGTCGCCCACCTTGGCCACCCGAACGGAGTGGCACGTCGGGTGATATGTCACCCGATGCGGGAAGTAGGCCCCGACATCGGTGACGCCGAGGACATCCACGAGGAACTCGCTGAGGTCGAGGGTCCGGGCGGTCACTGCGCGCACGCGTTCAACCAGCGAGCGATCCCCGGTGCGCTCCGCGAGCATCGGGTGCTGGTCGCGGACGGACCCGACACACGAGCCCGACGGCGCGACGATGTAGTCGTATGGCGCGAACACCTCCGCATACCGGCGCACCGTCGGCAGGGCCTCGTCGAAGAACCCGGTGTTGGTGAACATCTGGCCGCAACAGGTCTGTCCCAGAGGGAATTCCACGCGGCACCCGAGTCGCTCGAGTAGCGAGACCACCGCCTTGGGCGTCTGCGGGAACATCGTGTCGTTGATGCATGTGGCGAACAGCGCGACGGTCTTCCCCGCTCCAGGACGTCCCGCCCCAGGGTCGGTGATCGCCGTTGGGCGCACGCTCGCCTCCAGGTTCTCGCCTGTCATGGCAACATCCCCGACAGCACGGTCGACTGCAGGCCGACCAGCAGGCAGAGGATGACCAGCAACCCGATGCTCCACGCAACGACCTTACGGAAGATCAGCGACTCCTGGCCGAGCAGGCCCACGGCTGTGGCGGCGATGGTCAGGTTCTGGGGGCTGATCATCTTGCCGACGACACCACCGGAGGTGTTCGCCGCCACGAGCAGGGTCGGATCGATTCCGGCCTTGGCGCCGGCCGTCTGCTGCAAGGTGGCGAAGAGCGCGTTCGCGCTCGTGTCGGAACCGGTCACCGCGGTGCCGATCCAGCCGAGGATGGGGGAGAGGAAGGCGAATGCCGCGCCGGTCCCGGCGATCCAGGTGCCGATCGTGATCGTCTGCCCGGAGAGATTCATGACATAGGCAAGAGCAAGGACCGAAGCGATCGTCAGCATCGGGAAACGCATCTTGTGCACCGTGGCCGCGAATTCCCCGATCGCCTTGCGCATCGGGAGCCGGTAGACAAGAGCGATGATGAACCCGCAGATCAGCAGCAGGGTGCCCGGCGAGGAGAGCCACTGGAAGTTGTAGACCGTGGAGCTGACCGGTTTGCCGGCTGCGTTGAGGATCTCCCCGTCCAGGCCCGGCCAGTGGATCTTGCGGTCGGTCCCGGCCAGGAAATCCTTGAGAGGACCCCAGAGCTTGGCCAGGGAGAAGACCGCGATCACAAGCAGGTAGGGGAACAACGCCATTCCGATTCGAGAGCCCGTGATCGGTTGTGCAACAGCGATTTTCGTCATCGTCGACACGCCGCCGGCGCCGCCGGCATCCGGATCCGTCAGGCCGAGTTCGGCGTGCTCACGATCGAGCTCGGTGCGCAGGCGCTCATTGGCTTCCTCCCGGCCGGCGGGCTTCCAGACCTGGAGCAGCAACACCCCGGCCGCGAGGCCGACGAGGGAGGCGATGATGTCGGTGAGCTCGACGGAGACGTAGTTGGAACTGATGAACTGCGCGACCCCGAAGGACACGCCCACCGTCAGGGCCACCGGCCACGTCTGCCGCAAGCCGCGCCTGCCGTCGGCAAGGAAAACGAGAAGCAGGGGGACGAATGCGGCGAGCAACGGGGTCTGCCGGCCGACATACGCCCCGATGTCGTGGTAGTCGATCCCCGTCAGGTTGCCGGCCGTGATGATCGGGATTGCGATCGCACCGAAGGCGACCGGGGCGGTGTTTGCGAGCAGGACGATCATCGCTGCCCGCAGCGCTGAGAAGCCGACGGCCATCAGCATCACACCGGTGATGGCCACCGGCGCGCCGAAGCCGGCGAGGGCCTCCATCAGCCCCCCGAAGCAGAAGGCGATGAGGATCGCCGTGACGCGCGGATCGTCCGACACGAGGTTGAACGTCTCGCGCAGGTCCTCGAAGCGTCCGCTGACCACCGTCACCTGATAGAGCCAGATCGCGGTCATCACGATCCAGGTGATGGGGAAGAGGCCGAAGACGGCGCCCTCCGTCGCTGACAGCAGCGCCAGGTCGACGGGCATCCGGAATGCAAGGATGGCCACGAGGATGGCGACCGCCAACGACGTGAGCCCGGCCTTGTGCGCCTTCCACCGCAGTGCCCCCAGCGTGACGAAAATCGTCACCAGAGGAAGCAAGGCGATGAGTGCGGTGAGCCACAGGCTGTTGCCCAACGCCGTGGGATTGGGGGTGTACGCAGCCGTCATGACGACCGGCCTCCTTCGGGGATCGGTGAACGGGACTCCGCGACAAGGTCGTCGAGGAGTTCGAGGACATGTCGATAGGGCTGCCCGGTGGCCCGGGTCATGCCCAGCTCGCACGTTCGGTTCGAGGACACGAATGCGTCGTATGCCGCGCGGCCCACCTCCGCGGCTTCGCGCCGGGTCGCCGACGCCGTCAGTTCCGGGTGCAGCAGGCCCCGGTCGCCGGCGAAGGCACAGCAGCCGGCGTCGTCGGGGACGACGACCCGCTCGGCGCACGCTTGGGCGATGGCCAGGAGATGCGGGACATCCCCGGCATGGCGGTCCGAACAGGTCGGGTGGACCATGACCGAGCCGAGCTGCCTAGGCACCGTCAGGCTCGGCAGCACCCGCTCGGCCACGAACCGGGTGCTGTCGACGATGTCCAGCCGGGACACGCGGGAAGCGAGTTCGGCTTCACCCGCGGCCGCCACATCTTCGGCCAGGCTGTGCAACCCATGGGTGCACGAACTGGCTTCCGAGACAACGGGAACCTCGCCATCGCGGCTCGCGCTGAGTAGGGCCACCGCGGTCGCGATCGCCATCGTCCGCAGCCCGTCGGTCAAGCCCTTGCTACGCCATACCGTGCCGCAGCACAGCGTTTCCAGGCCGACGGGCAGCTGGACCCGCACGCCGGCGGCGTCGCACAGCCGCAGGAAAGCGAACGCCGCCCCGCGCGGACGAGTGGTGGCGCCGGGAGACGCGGCGGGCGCGAAGAGCTCACCCATGCAGGAGGCGAAGAAGACGACATCGCCCGGCTCGTGGCGCGCCGGTGTCCGCCGGCTGATGCCGGGTCCCGGGAGATCGTCTCCTACGCGTGGGACGAGGTCAGATGAGGCGATCGCCCGGCCGGCCTCCGTCGCGGTCGTCAGCAGCCCAGCCGGGATGTGTTCTGCGAGAGCGATTCCGGAGCGCAACGCCGCCAGCGTCGCATCCCAGTGCGTGGCGAGCCCCGCGGCGATGCGTTGCGCCGCGGCCGGCTGGGCATCGTGCCGGTGGCGTTTCATCACCTTCCCCGTGTCGATCCCGACGGGACAGGAGAGCAGGCACAGGGAGTCCGCAGCGCAGGTCTCGACCGCGGCGTAGGTGAAGTCGCGGGCCAACTCCTCGCGACGCGCCCCCTCGGCGGCCGCAAGCTCGCGCATGAGTGCAATCCGCTGACGAGGTGTCGTCGTCAAGTCCTTTGACGGACAGGCGGGTTCGCAGTAGCCACACTCGACGCACCGGTCCACGGCGGCGTCCACGACCTCAGGGATCTTGAGGTTCTTCAGATGCTGGTCGCGGTCGTCGGTGACGATGACACCGGGGTTGAGGACATGGGCCGGGTCGAAGAGCCGCTTGATCGCGCGGATCACGGCATACAACTCAGGGCCGAACTGCCGCTCGACGTAGGGGGCCATGATCCGCCCGGTCCCGTGCTCGGCTTTCAGCGAACCGTCGGCTGCGAGAACGAGATCCACCAGATCGTCGCTGAAGGCGGCATATCGCTCCAGCTGGACCGGGTCGCGCAGATCGGGGTTGATCATGAAGTGGAGGTTGGCGTCCTTGGCGTGACCGAAGATCACGGTGTCGCCGTAGCCGTGCCGGGAACAGAGTTCCTGCAGGTCCCCGACAAGCCCGGTCAGTGCCGGCATCGGCACGACGACGTCCTCGAGCAAAGCCGTGGAGCCCGTCGGCCGGGCGCCGGCCACCGCCGTGTAGAGGCCCTTGCGCACCTGCCACCGCACGGCGCGCTCGCCCGGGTCGCTGGTGAACTCGACCGGGTAGCCGAGGTCGGTGAGTCCGCCGAGACCGGCCACGACGCCCCCGAGTCGGGCGACACGCTCGCGCAGTTCCTCCGGGTCGTCGGCCTGGGTCTCGACAAGGAGGGCTGTATGCCGCGCGACCGCCAGATCGCGCAACGCCGGCACCGTGACCGGGAGGTCTTGCGCGACACGCAGCGAACTCGCGTCGAGCAGTTCGGCGGTGGCGACCCCGGCCGCGACGAGGGCGGGCAGCGCGTCGGTCGCATGGCTGATGTCGTCGAAGACCAGGAACGCCGTGCCGGCATGGGCGTGCAGAGGTACGGTGTCGAAGGTCGCCTCGACGATGAAGCCGAGCGTGCCCTCGGAGCCGACCATGAGGTGGGCCAGGATCTGTGCCGGGGTGTCGAAGTCCAGGAAGGCGTTGAGTCCGTAGCCCATCGTGTTCTTCATCGAGAACTGGTGACGGATCCGGTCGACGGACGCGGCATTGCCGCGCACGCGATCGCGCAACCGGAGCAGACCCGCGTACAGGTCGGGCTCGAGAGCCCGGAGTGCCTCGTCGGCGTCGGGCGCCCCGGTGTCGATGTGGGTCCCCGTCACGAGGACGACCTGGATGCTGCTGAGGGTTCGGTAGGTATTTGCCGTGGTCCCGCAGGTCATCCCTGAGGAGTTGTTGGCCACGACGCCACCGATCGTGCAGGCGATCTCGCTGGCGGGGTCGGGGCCGAGGAGGCGGCCGTAGGGCGTGAGCCGGGCATTGACCGCCCGCACCGTCGCCCCCGGCTGGCACCGCACTCGCGCGCCGCCGTCGAGCACCTCGACGTCGCGGAAGCCGCGCCGGGTGTCGATCATGACGCCGTCGGTGACCGCCTGCCCGGACAAGGAGGTGCCGCCCGACCGGAAGGTGACCGATGCGCCGGCCTGCGCTGCCGCGGCAACGGCAGCCGCGACATCCGCGCCGTCGCGGGCGAACACGACGGCCTGCGGCTGGAGGAGATAGTGCGACGCGTCATGGGCCATCCGGGAGCGGTCGAGCTGGCTGTCCGCGACGCGTTTCTCCCCGACGGCGGCCTGCAGCCGCGCGATGAGGTCCTGGGTGGGTCCAGTTTCACTGTGAAGCATCCTCGCTCCTCACCTTGGTACGACCAACTCAAGGTAGGGGCGTAAATCGGATCGGTCAACGGTTGGTCATGCGATAGTGAGGAACGTGACGTATGCCGCACAACCCATCGACGGGACCTCCGACGACCGCGCTGAAACCTCGCGCGGTCGCCCGGGCGGTCACACCTGGCGACCGATGCCGCGGTCGCGCACCTACACCTATGTGATCGACCAGGTCGACGAACAGATCGTGAGCGGGGCCCTGCGGGTCGGCGATCGCCTGCCACCCGAGCGAGAATTCGCCACTCTGCTCGGGGTCGGTCGAGGCGCAGTGCGCGAGGCGATCCGGGTGCTTGAGGCCTATGGCGTGGTCCGGACCGACCCCGGTCCCGAGGGCGGCACGACACTGACATCGATGCCCAGTGAGGCGCTCACCCAGGTCTTGCGTCTGCACATCGGGTTGGCCAACTTCCCCATGGCGGATGTGATCGAGGCGCGGGCGATGCTGGAGCGGTGGAGCGCCCGTCTCGCCGCTCGGCACGGCAGCGCGGACGATCTGGCCGCGATCGAGCATGAGTTGCTCCAGATGGAGAATGGCCGAAGCGACAGGGAGGCCTTCAACGAGCACGACACGGCTTTTCACGTGGCGATCGCCCGCGCGTCCAACAACCGGCTCGTGGCGGATATGACGACCGCGCTCCGCGACTCGATTCGCTCGCTGGTGCTCGAATCCTTCCACGGTCACGCCGACTGGCCCGCGCTCGCGGAGCAACTGTGCGCCGATCACCGCCGCGTGTTCGAGGCGATCGCGAGCGGGGATGAATCCGCGGCCGCCGATGCCGTCGAAGAGCACATCCGCTCCGCATACGCCACGCTCGGCTGGGGTCGCGCCTGACGGTGCTGGCCTAGCCCGGGACCGGCCCGGTCATCGATCGACGGGCTCGCGGACCTGGCGGCGGTCGGTGCCACCGACGAGTGACGACAGCAGCCGCTCCTGGCTGACGCTGCCGCGGCGGAAGGAGCGACGCAGGAGGAGGACCAAGCCGGCGGTGGCGGCATACGGCACCAGATAGACGAGGTCCGCGGCGGCCGGAGTGGCCCCCTCCGGATGAGCGAGACTGGTGGACATCTTCAGAGCGCTGAGCAACAAGCCCGCGCCGATCAGCGCTGCTGCAACGACGAGGAATGGATCCCGGTGACGCATCCGGCAGCCCCCTTTGGCACCTCTGGCGAACCGTTCTCGGGACACCGTAGCGGGTTGGCCGGACCGGGGGAACACCCTTGCAGACACCGATCGCCGGGAAACCGTTTACACGGGAGAATCCTTTGACACGGTCAAAACACCTGGTCAGAAGTTCTGTGACGCTGTTGGCAGGATGGCTGTCGGCAGAGGCGGTCCATGCCCTCGCCGCCCGGGCAGTGCTGCCCGCCCGGCGGCCCGCACCGGGCGAGGGAGGTCTTGCCGTCGTCGTTCTCGGCTATCACAACGAGGATCCGGCGGCGATCAACTGGCTCAACCGGTGGCGGGCCGATGTAGCGGTGCGATCCATTCCGCGTGATGGGCAAGCGCCGCTGATCGTTGCCAGCGGCGGCTCCCGCCGGCCGGGGCTCAGCGAGGCGGCCCTGTTGCGGAAATACCTGGTCGACAGGCACGATGTGGCGCCGGAACGGGTCGTCGTGGAGGAGGACTCGTTGAGCACGTGGGAGAACATCGCCAACGTGCGGCCGCTGCTGGCTGCCGTCGACGAGATCATGATCGTCTCCAACCCTCTGCACGCCCTCAAGGCCCGCTGGTACCTCAGGCTGCAGGACCCCACCCTCGCGACCCGGCTGGTGCCGGCCCGCGACTACCGGTTCGGGGAGCGGGCGTGGGCGAAGCCGGCGCTCGCGGCATACGGGCTGCGGGACCTGGCGATCGCCGCCGTGGGCCTGTGGCGCCGCCCCACCGGTGCGCCGCCGCGCATCGATGCCCGGGTCGCGGCCGCTCGGCGTTCCGTGCCCGTCAGGGAGCCCGGCGCGGCGCCGCCGGCAGGTTGACGTCGGCGCGGGCCCGCGACTCGACCGTGATCGTGATGCTGCGGCCGACGAACTCGGCGGCGCTGCTCAAGATGGGCAACTCGGCCGTCCCGGTGATGCGGACCACCGCCGTGCTCCCGTCCGGCGATCCGGTGCCCGGGGCGATCGTCCAAGCCTGCATCCGGTCGGGCATCGGGCGGGACGCGAGGTTGGCCGCAGCCGCTGCCCACACCTGCCCGTCGTCGAGCGGCACGGCCGTCCCTACCCCGGTGTCGTAGACCCGCTCCGCGATGCTGTCGGCCGCGTCCAGGGCGGCAGCATCGGCGGCATCGAGCAGGCGAATTCGGGCCAGCTGGGCGCTGGTCACCGTGATGATGCCCAGGATCAGCAGCAGCGCGATGCAGGTCAGCCCGATGATCAAGATCGTGATGCCGCCCGCCTCCGCATCGATCTCTTCGGGTGGTCGCCGGTGTCTCATCCGGCCTCCCGGAAGCGATCGATGGTCAGCACGTGGGTGCTCGACACGGGGACCTCGAGCGGCACGACATCGCGGGCGAACGCCGGCACCAGTGGCAGCGGCACGCTGACCGTCGCCCGGAACTCGATGCTGCTCTCGGGGGTCAGGCACGGCGAGGCGGAGCAGCGGATCTCGACGCTGCCGCCGTCCCCGCCGAAGCCTTGGTCCTCGAAGGCGATGGCGGCCGCCGCGCGCGCCCGGGCATCGGCACTGCCCTCCTCGGTTGCCGTGACGAAGGCCCGGCCGGCCTCGCGGGCGGCCTGGGCCACGGCATACGACCCGGCCTGGACGCGGGCGATCATCATCGTC
>Ga0209607_1003947_pt1 | contig 11207 bp, 8 predicted proteins | sample AD_UKC117_MetaG_FD_184413 | JGI IMG/M metagenome (GOLD analysis project Ga0209607, IMG submission 184413) | Active sludge microbial communities of municipal wastewater-treating anaerobic digesters from Hong Kong - AD_UKC117_MetaG (SPAdes)... | ecosystem: Engineered > Bioreactor > Anaerobic >... | reverse complement strand
CCAACTGGACAGGAAGGCCTCGGCGCGGCCATAGGATCGGGCGGCGTCGAAGTAACGGATGCCGGCAGCCCAGGCCGCATCGAGCACGGCGTGCGCGTGCGCCTCCATCCCATCGACGCTACGGTCAGGGCCGAGGTCGGCGGCATGGTCGAGGTTGATATAGCCGGGCCGGCCCAGCGCCGCCAGGCCAAGCCCCAGCGGGGTGACGGACAGGCCGCTGCGGCCAAGAGTACGTGTCTCCATCGTTGCGGCAGCTCCTTACTCGTCGTTCGTGACGTGGTGGCGGAAGAACTCTGCCGCTTCAAGCAGTGTCGTCGCCGTCGCCGTGGGCTGATACTCCCACGGGTCGAAGTGCGCGTGCGACCGACGCAGCCAGAGCGCGCGCATGCCTGCCGCCACCGCACCGATGACGTCGAACGGGTTGCTGGAAATAAGCCACGTCTCGGCGCCGCCGGTTTGCGCGGCGCGGTGGAAATGGGCATAGGCGGCCGGGTTCGGCTTGTAGGTGCGCACGTCGTAAAGGCTGACGATGCCCTCGACGGAATCGATCAACCCGCTATTCGCCAGGAGCGAGCGCAGGTCGTCCGGGTGGCCGTTGGAGAAGGCAAAGCGGCGCACCGGCAATGCCGCCAGCGCAGCCAGCCCCGCGGCCGCGTCGGGGAAGGCGGGCAGCCGGCGGTAGAGACCGAGCAATTCGTCCCGTTCGCCGGTGGTCAGCGCCACGCCAAAGCCGGCGCAGGTGTAGTCGAGCGCCTGGGCAATACAGGTACCAAAAGGCACGTAGTCCTGCATGAGCGCGCGGCGGAAGGAGTACTCCAACTGCTTTTCGCGCCAGGCCTGGGCAAAAGCACCGGCCCGTTCGCCGGCCACGGCGCGCAGCGCGCCGGTCACGCCCGCCGTGTCGATGAGCGTGCCATACACGTCAAAGGCCAGGTAGATTGGCATCGTTCACCGCCCTTCAAAAGAGCGCAGCCGGCGCCAATGGCCGGCTGCATGCTTCCCTGCGTGGGTATGGACCAGGGCGGGCCGCATCCACACGCTACGCCGTCACCTGCAAGATTGCGGCCAATTCGGCCAGCGCTGCCTTCTCGGCCTCATTGACGCGCACGCCGCCGATGCCCATGAAGTCGCCTTCCTTGGCGGCCTCGGCCGTGGCAACCGCGACGCGATAGAGCCACGCCTTGACGGGTCGGGCCTCGGCGCCGGCCGTGGCATCGAGGATGGCGACCTTGGCGCGCACGCTCTCCAGCAGCTTGGCGTTGGCGGCCTCGACGCTGCTCTTGTCCAGATAGGGCTGAGCTTTCTTCAGCGTCTCCTTGTCCTTGTACTCCGCGCCGATCTCGGCCAGCAACCCCGTGGCTTCAGGATCGTTGGCGACAGCGGCGACCATCTTGGCAAGTGACATGGATTCCTTGAACATATCGCCCATGGCCGGGCTGGCCAGCGAGATGTACATGGAGACTTCGACGGGGAGGGCGACGACAGCCTGCCAGTCCTCAGCGCTAAAGTCATGCTTCGTAACGGCCATCCGGTACTCCTTCTCGCAAATATTCTTGGCTCAATAACTGAAAACTGCACCGACCTCGCGCCTGGGCGAGCGGCGACGGTTGCAGTGTAACGACGACGGCAAGGTGGCGCAAATCGCCGGTGGTGTATCACTGCGAACCGCTGCGTAAAAAGCTGCCGCGGCCAGTGGCCCACAGCACGCGAGCATTGGCCGTGCCGGGCAGGTCGTACGCCACGACGCCGCTGTGCGCCGTGTTGATCACCAGTTCGTAGTCGGCGTCGGCGTCGATGTTGGCGATGGTGGGCGCGGCCAGCCCGCCGTTCCAGTCGCCGGAGAAGGGCGCCGGCAGGTCGCCCTCGTAGAGCACGTTGCCCAGCGCGTCGAGGATGTGCAGCTTGCCGACGCGGTTCTCGCCCTTTTGCGGCCACGAGGTGAAGATCACTTCGGCACTGCCATTATTATCGAGGTCGGCGACGACCGGCTCCGAGGCAAAGCGGAAGAAGCCCTCATCGGCGTTGTACACAGAGTAGGGCCAGGCGCCATGTTTCGTCTTGTCCAGCCACCAGGCGTGCAGCCGGCCATCGTACGACGCGTGCAGGATTTCGGGAAAGCCGTCGCCGTCCAGGTCGGCAATGACGGGGTTGGGCGGAGCCGACTCGATGACATTGTAGTCCTCGCTCAGCGGCGCGGCCTTGTCGTCGGCCGTGGGGATGGCCGTCCAGTCGAAGCCGGCTGCCTGCCAGCGGCTGCGGTCGGCGTTGAAGATGAAGGGCACCTCGTAGAGGCTCTGGTAGGGATCGGCGCCGCAGTTGTAGACGTTGCCGACCACGACAATCTCGCGCACGCCGTCGCCGTCCAAGTCGGCGAGGGTGGGCGCGCTGTTGGCGAAGTTGGGCCGGTGCTCGACGCCGCACTCGGCATAGCCGCGCAGGTCGACCGCGTCGTCCACGTGCACGCCCACCTGGCTCCACACCTTGGGCCCCTTGGGGTTGAAGATGTTGTAGCGGGCGTTGGCGGCAAGCTGGTTGCCGTCGCGGTCGAGCGCCGTGATGTAGTGCGTATCGGTCGGGCCGACGATCTCGGCGTAGCCGTCGCCGTCCAGGTCGCCGGCCGCAGCGTTCTGGTTGTACATGCCCCAGCCGTAGCCGGTCTCGCCGTCACGCCGCGCCGGCCATCCGGGGCGCACGCTGCCGTCCGGCTCGTAGACGCTCAGTTGCTTCGTCGCCCCGCCCGACGCACGGCCGACGACGATCTCGAGCTGGTTGTCTTTGTCGATGTCCGCCGTGGCCAACGTGCGCACCTCGCCGCCGCCAAAGGGGTTGCGCGTCCAGCGCTCGCTGCCGTCAGCGTTGTAGGCCGTCACCTGGTCGCCGCCACGACCGACGACGATCTCCAGCGTGGCGTCGTTGTCGATGTCCGCCACAACCACGCCCGGCCAGGCGCGGCTGCCGTTTTCGGCGCGGTGCTCCAGCGCACCCGTCGCCCCATCGAGGATCACCAGATCGTACGCGGCGCCGATGACCTCCATCGCGCCATCGCCGTCCAGGTCCGCCACCGCCGTCGATGAGTACCAGCCCGTCTCACACCAGGAGTTGAAACAGCCGCCGCGCTGCCACTTGAGCACGGGGGGCTGGATGCCGGAGCGCTCGATCAAGGGCAGGTAGATGTCGCCGGAGGGCAAGCCAGGGGTGGATGCGTCGAGTGACGGCGCTGCACCAATCGCGAGCAGCCCGACGACAGCGAAAATCAAGAATGAACGGTTTGGCATAATCCCTCCAAAGTTTCTGCGTATCGTGCGTATGAGCTTGGTGTGTATTTTGTTCTCACTGCCCCAGTATCGTTAGTGTAAAGAATGACGGGGGTGTGCATCTTGACGATGCGCGCCCGAACGGAAGACGAAACGATGCTGGACAGGACGATCCGGTTGGCAAACGCGATCGGATTCGCTGTTATTCGCTCGGCAACGCTATGTAGTTGGCGAATTGTGCCTGACCTCGATAATTCCCGGGGCGCGCCGAACAGAATTTTGAGGCTTGCGGGCAGGGTGCATCTTTCGTATAATTCACCTCACTACCCGATTCGGCAGTAGATTCTCGACCTGACGTACTAAATCCAACGTGGCTCAACCGGAATTGAGGTGGCCGCGCCGTACGTGCCGGGGACGGGCAATCAACCGTCCACGCTGCCGGAGGTGATCGTCTATCCCAGGCACGTGACCCCAGGAAATCCGGTTGAGCCTCCAACGCTTGTCGTTCTCGTTTCCAAGAGACAGGATGCATTCACCGTGGCATGGAATCCAACCCTCACGCTTTTACGCAACGCACTTGCCGATTTGTATGTGTCCTCTCGCGAAGCGCGGCGGATCGCAGAACAAGCCTCGCTTGACCCGCGCTATCTCGACCTTGGTGGTGATGCGATTACGATCTGGCACGATATTCTGCGCCAGGCGGACAAGCGCCATAAAGTTGAAGCACTGATTGATGTCGCCCTGGAGGAATATCCCGACCACCCGCTGCTGGAGAGCGCGCGTCATGGGGTGTTGAATCCGGTGGCAGGCGCCGACATCCAGCGCAGCATCGATTGGCGCGGCGCCGTCGATCCAAACAGGCTCGAACGGATCACAGGGGCGCACAGCACGCTGCTGCCGGTCACCTTTCTGGACATTGGGTTGCAGCGCGCAAAGTCGGTCGTGCGAATTGTGCGCAGCGATGGCGCCTGCGGTTCTGGCTTTCTGACTCAGCGCAATTTGCTTATCACCAATCACCATGTTCTTGCAACGCCGGATGAGGCAAAAAGCGCGCGCATCGAATTCAACTATCAGAAAACTATCGAGGGATTGGATGCACCCGTGCAAGCAGCGTATCTACTGCCGGAGACGGTCTTTGCAACATCCCAGAGCGACGACTGGACAGTGGTGCAAGTTCAAGGCGAAGTGAATGAGCAGTGGGGCGCGGTTCTGCTCCGGCCAGCGACTGTGCATAAAGAAGATTGGGTCAACATCATTCAACATCCCGCCGGTGGGCCGAAGCAGATCGCGCTCTACCACAATGTGGTCGTTTTTGCAGACGAGCGCCGTGTGCAATATCTGACCGACACCTTGCCCGGCTCCTCCGGTTCGCCGGTCTTCAACAGTGCATGGCAAGTCGTGGCGCTGCATCATTCGGGCGGGTGGCTGCGCGAACCCGGCGCCAAGCAGTTGTTCTATCGCAATGAGGGTATTCACGTCAACGTCCTGCTGGAAGGCTTGCGTTCCGCCGGCATCGATGGCTGAGAGACGCCGCCCCTGTACAACCATGAGCAAACTCGCCGAGATCGCCACCAAACGCCAGACCCTGCGCGATGTGCGCGCCATGCTTGTCGCGCTCTTCGATGACGTCAAGCAGATCAAGATGATAGCCGAAGACGCCCAGCTCACGATGGCGCATATTGACTTCGCTGGCCCGCCGATCCAGGTATGGTGGTCGGTGTTGCAGCAAGCAGCAGCGGAGGAGAAAGTCGGCCAGGTGGTCGCAGCCGCGGCGGCTCATTATCCCGAGGAGCGGGAACGGCTGGAAGCAGCGGCGCAGCGCTACGCAACCGCGTTGCCTGATCCTCCTGATCGCCGTAAGTGGATGGTTGCTGGGATGATCGGAGGCGTCATGCTTGTGCTGGCAGGAATCTTGCTGCTGCTCAAGCCGTGGGAGCCGCGCATCGAGCCGATGTCACCACTGGGCGCCTTCAATCTCGCCGTGGCGCAGTTCCCTGTGGTAGACACCGCTGGGCGAAAACGCGAAAGTTGTGTGTCGGACTTGGCCAGCACGTGGATTTATGACACCGTGCGCCAGCCGAGCAGTGCATCGTCAGCACAGACGATCAGCGATCTGCGCGGGCCGGCGGAGATCGGGGCGCTTTCTGAGGAGAAGGTGGCGGCGTTGTCCGAAGAGATCAACGCTACTATCATCATCTACGGTGTCATTACGGCAACCGAAACGTCGTATACGCTGCAGCCCGCCTTTCATGTGCGCGATACGGGCAGCAGGTTTGGCTACGGCAGCGAGGTTGCCGGCGTCAATCGGCTGGGCGAAGCGGTCGAGTTTGTGCTGCCCCTGGATGTGGATTGTGACGCCATCACAGGGCAGCAACTTGGGACGATCAATCGCCAACTCCGCGACCGTCTGGCCGCGCTTCGCTTTATCGTCGCCGGACTGGGTTATTACTTTGAGGAAGAGTACTCCCAGGCGGCCTACTGGTTTGAGCAAGCCGGCGGGCTGACGGAGTGGCCTGCTGACGCCCCCGGCCAGGAAGTCGTCCAGCTTCTGCTGGGGGCGGCCTGGCTGCGCGCTGCATCACCCGCCGATCCCGCCTTGCAAATGGAGAGTTTGCGCAAAGCCGAGGATGCATTTCACCGAGCGGTGCTGATCAATCCAGCGTACAGCCGCGGGTATCTGGGGCTGGGCAGCGTGGCCCTGGAGCGCGCCAAAATATATGACCAACAGGGTGTAAATGTGATAGGTATTGCACCGGCTCAACTAGTCAAGGCAAGCGAGGCGTACACAAGCGCGTTTGCCGCAACCGATCAACCACCCTCGGCCTATGTGAAGCCAAAGGTTGCGCTGGGTATCGGGTCGGCTCACGTGCTAGGTTTAGGCGCCGGGCTTGCAGGGTGGAGCGAAGCAACGGCCATCGCACAGTTGTCATCTGTCACCCTGACGGTGGAAAGCGACGCCACGCCGGCCCTTGCGCATGTCGGCGCGCTAGCCTACGGTTACTTGGGCAAGCTAGCTGCCCTCAAAGCCGACTGGCAACCGATGAAGCGGCACTGCGAACGCATGATTCAACTGCTGGAACAGCCCGACGTCCAACCCGATGCTCGCAGCCTCGCCGAAGCCTGGGGGTGCGTCGCCATTGCCGATGAACAGTTGGAAGACCTCTGCGCCGCCATCGACGACTACCAAAAAGCGCGTCAATGGGGAGACAAGGTGATCGCGCCCGCCAAACTAGCCCTGTGGAAGGCAGAACAGGAGCGGCTGCGCCCTATGTGCAACCAGGAGAGCAGCCAATCATGAGGTCTCGCACAATCGGTTCATGGTCTTTACGCAGAGGCGTGCGACTGGCCCGAACAATCCAGTTCAATGCGATCTGCGCTCTGCTGCTCATGCTGGTGCTTGCGTTGGCGGGCTGTGGCGAGCCATCACCGACACCTACGGCGACGCCGACCCCTATCGCACTACAGCCGCAGCCAGCCTCCGCTGCTCAGACAGCGCCGTCCTCCCCTGTTACGCTGACGCCCGCAATTACATCTGTGACAACGGAGATTTCGGCGGTGGCGACAGCCCCGCTCACCACAACCCTGACGCTCACTGCAACGGCGACGCTCACTGCAACGGCGACGCGCTGCCCGGTCCCGGCGGGCTGGGCGCCCTACACGGTCGCTGCCGGGGATACACTCTCCGCGCTGGCGGTCGTGAGCGGCGCCAGCGTAGCTGAATTGATGCAAGCGAACTGTCTGCTGGACGATGGGGTGATCGCGGGGAGGCAACTGTGGCTGCCTTTCTTGCCGGCGCCCACGGCAACACCCACGCCAGAACCCACGCGCTGTGGTGCTCCCACCGGCTGGGTTGTCTATGTTGTGCAGCCGGGCGACACGCTGTCGGGGCTGGCTGCCGCCACCGGTGTGACAGTAGATGCGATTCGACTGGCCAATTGTCTTCCGGACGAAACGATTTACGCCGGGCGCGGGTTGCACCTGCCCACTTTGCCGCGCCGTGCACCGGACACCGGCGTCGGCTTGCCGGCGGGGAGCGATGCGCAACCTCCACTTGTTGCACTGGCTTGTGCGCCGTTTGCATGCGCCGCGCCGGCCTCGCTGGAGTCACGAATCGATTTTGGCTCTGGCAGTCCGGGCGAACCAGGATTGTGCGCCGATAACGCCGTGTTGAGCGCAGCGCAGGATGGTATCTTCATCGATATGAACGCACCCATCGCCGTTGGTAGCACTCTACTGTTTGCCGGCTGTACAACCAGCATCACCGATACTGTGACATTCAGCCTGTCGCGACCTGACGGTCAAATGTTTACACTTCCAGCCAAACCGGTGCAGAGCGATGTAGGGACAGTTCTTGCTGCCGAGTTGCCGGCGTTGTGTAACATGGTTGGCGGCCCCTACGCGATTACTTTGACCACTGAGCATTCTGCAGAGCCAGTAACCCGGGAATTCACGCTTGTTCCTTCCGACTTCCCCATCGCCCTGGCACTGGCAATTACTGTTCGCGAATATCGCGTCCACTTTTGCAGCTATTCAGACCGACAAGGCGAGTCCATTTCCCTGACCCTGTATGGCGGTGAATTTGGCGACAACAATAGATGCGGCAGTTCCAAATCCTGGAGTGGGGAAGCCTTCGATGTCACCGCCAACGGTTGGGGAACTTTTGACCTGACACTGCCGCTCCCGAATGACGATAGCGACTGTTATTTCTTGTGCGACAAAGATGACACTTGTGCACTCATTCCGTATCGATCATCAGACTGATCTCTTCACCCGTCGGCGCACTATCGGCGCGCCAGTGTTTCCGCAGACAACGTCCCCCGCAGACAACGTCCCCGGCACGCAGCCCAACGAATCTGTCCAGCGGATTGGCTTGCTGCGTGCCGGGGACGTGATTCTGCACTAGGGGCCGGGTCGATTTACTGAAGCGTGGTTCGTCGTTGCCCAAAGAAGGAGGCCATCGTGGAGGAGCTAAAGTCATTGTGGGTAGGCCGCGTGCCTTTTGATGAGTCATCAGATGCCGTCATCGAAACCGAAGCGGGAAATTTTCCAATCCGCAAATTCGGCGAGATATTTCTGCGCGGATCGCGTGACATGGATCGGTTCTTTTTGGAAAGGGTGGCTCGCATTGCATTCGTCGGCCTGGCGGTTGACGATGACGGGAGTCCCACTGCGAGCAAGGAGGATCCGTTTGGCGAAGTGACGATCATCGGGCCGATCCCGGACGACGTGGCGGGGAGCGGCCCCGTCGAGATTGTCCAGGATGGCGAGACGGGCACGGTGAACGGATTGCAGCTACAAGTCCACTATCGCCAATTGACGTTGAATGAAATCGAGCGGGGGCGCCTGCGACCGTCGGAGGAGGACGACTCCGACATTGGTCTACCGCCGACTGTGCGCATGACCGGCGCGCTGAATTGGCGGTTGTTACCGGACAGTGGTGACGAACGCCTGCACCTGCAGATCGAATTGACGTTCCAAGATGACACAGATTTCAACCGTGGACAGGAACGCCCAAATTTGATCAAGCAGGTTACATTTCTGCGCAAGAATGTCGATGTTGCATTCATGGCGGCAGAGACGGCTCCCCTTGACGATAGCCCGGACTCGTTTCAGACAGCCGATGGGAGAATCTTCCGAATTTGCTCACGTCCCCTGGATTCCTGCGCAAACAACGCCGTATTTATGTTTGTGCGGCGTTTGCCGATTCGCTTTATTTGTCTTGCCCAGAACGTGGATCTGCAAGAGGTTGCTTTTTTGTGCCATATCCAACTAGAGGCAGCCTGTGCGGTGTGGCGCGGACAGGCGACCCTCGCTGCCAGCGTCGAATATGATCCGGACGCCGGCCTACCGATTGTGGAAACGCCCGCATTGCAGAATGACTACTCGACCTTCAAAGATAATGGCATCGACTGGGGCAGACTGCTTCTCGAGCCGGCATTGGCTCAGGCAGGCGTCATCGAGGTCTACATAGCCGAGAGGGTTCGGCGGGGCAACCGGCTGATCACTGGCGTCACCTATGATCTTGCCGTCGCCAGCACCGGCATCATTTTGTCCCTGGAGGCGCTTAAAAACGCAAACTATGCAAACCTGTTGGCGCACGAATTGGGGCATTGTCTCGGGCTGGCGCATCCGCACGAGACGCTCACAGTCGGCGGTGTTGCCTTGGCTCAAGGCTCGTCGGCCTCCGTTATGGATCCACCATCGGCTGGCCCCATCCCGGCCGTGAACACGTTTGACAACTGTGCGATCTTTGGCGACGCATATTCAGGCTTGCTGAACCCATTGGCCGGCACCATGATTCCGCTGCGTGTCGACTGTCTGCGCGTGCCGTAGTGATGCAAGGATAGGCGATCCTTTGCGGCGCCGCACAGATGATCAGGATCTGGCTAGATTTTTGGCGCTGTTTACATGATAAGGTAAATGCCCCCGCCCGCGTGACCAAGTGTGGTGATGCCCCCCGATCAACACCACATTCAGTCACGCGGACGGGTGGACCGTAGAGCATTTATGGCGACGCTCGTAGAAGCGCCAGCAACCAGAAAGTATGCACGTCATGAGTCCTCAGGACAACAAAACCGATGCCTGGACGGAACGTATCGACGCGATCATGCGCGTCCTGGACGTTGCGAGCGAATCCCTCGCCGGCTCTATGCGCGGCAGCGCGTTTGCGCGCCAGCAGTCGCTTCAGGGGATGATTCGCTCTCTGCGGATATTTGGTGACAAGCAGCTCACCTTTTTCAAGGATGGCTTTGCGTCAGGAGGTCGGCTCAAGGCCGAACCGCTCTATCTGGCTGAACATGCGTTTGATGTCACCATCAACCAGATTGGCTACGATTTGGATATCATCTTGCGCTCGATCCATCATCGCACCTTGCCGATTTCCAATCAGGCTCAGGCTACGCTTGGGTTCCGAAAAACCCTGGATGAGGCCGATCGGTACGCCAATGCGCTGCTTCACCCCGTCATTTGCGCCGGTCTGATCGAGCCGATCACCGTAATCACCTGCTATCAGCAATCCTTGTCCAGCCGGATCATCCCCTACGCACCGGTCGCCATGATCGGTATTCCGTTCACGGCAACGTTGTCGTCGCGCGACCTTGCCCTGATCGCGCATGAGGCTGGTCACTCCGTTTACTGGCGAATGCTGTCCACCGGCTTGGAGGACGCAGCCTTCCCGGCGTGGATCCTGAACTGGTGGGAAGAAATCTTTGCCGACGTCTACGGGTGTGTCGCAGGCGGACCAGCTTCGGCGTTCACGCTGCTGGAAATGGTGCGAGGCATCGCCGGCACGCGCTGGCTGATCGATGACGGCGTCCACCCGACGCCAATGCTGCGCCCGCTGATCTATCACGCGGCCCTGCGCAAAATGGCGGATTTGCAGCAAGCCAACGCACCCGCTGTTTCCGGTCAACTTGAAGAGCGGGCAGCGCTCCTGCAGACCGAGTTGGATGCGTGGCTGAAATCGATCCCCGCATGGCTCACTGTCCGGCTTCACGACGGATCGATGATCAGTGTCACAGAGGCGAAGTCGTGGCTGGAACGGGCGGCAGATGCTTTAATATCCGACAACGTACTGGGGAAGTTGCTGCCACACGCAATGGATCTGTGGCGCAACGAACTGAACGAAGATTCACTCGATAAACGGGTGAGTGGTGCCATTGACCGAATCCAAAACCAGCCTGTCGCAGAGCTTCTCTTCGACCCAAACGATGACACGATAACTCTGGAGCGTTGTGGAAAGCAGTTGACGATTGAGCCAGGCGCAACGGGGCGCAACTCGGATTGGGAACTGGCACGCGATGGCGACGCCGCTGCCGTCTGTGTGCTCGAACAGGCCGGCTGGAACCCCTGGTGGTTGGCCGTGCTCAGCGCCGGCTTCTGGACGACTGAAGGCCCTGGAGCGGGCAACCCTCAGCCGCCAAGTTGACCGCTTTGGGCGGGTTCAGCATCCCT
>Ga0209607_1003945_pt1 | contig 11210 bp, 7 predicted proteins | sample AD_UKC117_MetaG_FD_184413 | JGI IMG/M metagenome (GOLD analysis project Ga0209607, IMG submission 184413) | Active sludge microbial communities of municipal wastewater-treating anaerobic digesters from Hong Kong - AD_UKC117_MetaG (SPAdes)... | ecosystem: Engineered > Bioreactor > Anaerobic >... | reverse complement strand
GTTCGGCAGCGCCTGCCGCAACCCCCGGCCGATTTCCTCGGCCATCTTCTGGATCGTTCCCATCGTCCGTTTATTCCGCATCGTTTACCGGGCGCGGAAGTTTAACGTAGAACTGATAGGTGGTGAGGCTTTCACCAGCACGGTGTCGGGACATTCCAGCTTTAACCTGGCGACGGCGAGCGGAACGGCAACCTCTACCTTCGCCAACGTCGAGCCGGGCACCTACACCTTGCAGGAGCAGCCTTTGACGGGTTGGGATTCGGTCAGCGCCCAATGCAGCAACGGCAACAAGCCGGATGCCGTCACTCTCTCGGCAGGTCAAACGATCACCTGTACCTTCACCGATGCTCGAAAAGGCGCTCTCGTCGTGCGCGTAACTACCGACAATGGCGATGCGACCTTCGCCTTCACCAGTCGCACCTTGCCGCAGACCGCTTTCAATCTGATGACTGTCAACCATATAGCCTCCATCCAGTTCGATGGGTTATCAAGCCTCAACCGGTATGACATCGCTCAAGCGCTACCGACCGGTTGGCGATTGCAAGCGGCAACCTGCGATAACGGCGACACACCAGATGCTGTGTCCATCGATCCGGGCGCCACGGTGATTTGCACCTTCACTTACACTCTTACTAACCAGGAAGCCAATGGTATTCCAACACTTTCCCAATGGGGGTTGTTGGTCCTCGCTGCCTTACTCGCGCTCGGTGCCTGGTCACACGGAACGATGCGATCTGTCAGGCATCGGTAACGGGTAAGCAACGAGGCCAGCTCAGGTCGCTAAAGCAATCCTGCTTGTGTTGTGAAAATGTTGGTGGCTGGGTAAATCCCCGGCTGCCAAAGTGGTGTGCCCTTGCCAAAAGTAGATTTTCTTTCTCCACTCGGCTCTATATGGTTGGGGGGTAATCGTCTCTTGATCGGACGGGAAATAAAGGCAAAATCCTGAGTTGAATCTTAGGTTATTCATGCGTTCACCTTGTAGGAATCCATCATGTCAGAATCGACAGCATCTCGCGATGCCACCCCCGACCCAACCGAACCTACCGCAACCCAGCCGTCGGCTCGATCTGTCTCCCATCAGGGAGAGAAACTGCGCGGTGCCGAAAAGGTCGCCCGCATCCCGGTCAAGGTCGCTCCGACCGATCTCAAGCAACGATTGCGCAAGCCGGCGTGGATTCGCGCCCAATTTCCCGGCACGCCGGAAGTGCAACGATTGAAGCAGATTCTGCGAGATAATCGATTGCACACGGTTTGCGAGGAAGCCAGTTGCCCCAATCTCGGCGAATGCTTCGGGCATGGCACTGCTACTTTCATGATCATGGGCGACATTTGCACCCGCCGCTGCCCATTCTGCGACGTGGGACATGGCCGACCTAACCCGCTCGATCTTGAGGAACCGGAAAATCTGGCGCGCACCGTCGCAGCGATGGGTTTGAAATACGTGGTGATCACCTCGGTAGACCGCGACGACTTGCGTGATGGCGGCGCGGCGCATTTTGCTGCCTGCATCCGAGCGGTACGGGCTCAATGCCCGAACATCGTCATCGAAATTCTGACCCCGGATTTTCGGGGGCGGATGGATGTGGCGCTGGATATTTTGGAGAGCGATCCGCCAGATGTGTTCAACCATAATCTGGAAACCGTACCGCGCCTGTATCGGCAGGCTCGACCGGGGGCCGATTATCGATATTCCCTCGATTTGCTGAAGCGATTTAAAGAGCGCCATCCGGGTATCCCGAGCAAGTCGGGGCTGATGCTGGGGCTGGGCGAAACGCTAGCGGAGATTGAAGAGGTCATGCGCGATTTGCGTGCCCACGACGTGGAAATGTTGACACTCGGTCAGTATCTACAACCCAGCATTCACCATCTGCCGGTTGAGCGCTACGCGACACCGGAGGAATTCCAGCATCTGCGGGTATTCGGCGAAGCCCTGGGCTTTACTCACGTCGCATCGGCGCCGATGGTCCGCTCGTCTTACCATGCCGACGCGCAGGCTAAGGGCGCTGGTCTTGGGTAGCGATGGTACTGGGGTTGGCTCTGAGAAAGCGCTTACCTTCACCTGACAAAATCCGATTTGAGGAGCCTGTCTCCGACTTCGGAGGCGCGGCTATCTATCGTTCCAAACTGCGGCTCTGCCTCGTCGAGACCGCGCGTACAGCTATTTTGGAGTTTCGTGTGGTATGAAAAACATCAGCGATAAGACCCTGGAGGACGCATTGGAGAACAAGGTCGATAGTCCGGTCACAACGGCTGTTTCACCCACTCACTACGTCGCCATCGGTGCCTCGGCTGGTGGCCTGGAGGCCATCGAATCGTTTTTCAGTCACATGTCACCCGAAAGCGGCCTAGGCTTTATCGTAATCCAGCACCTGTCGCCGGACTACAAAAGCCTGATGGTCGAGTTGCTCTCCAAAAAGACCTTTATGCCGGTCCATCGGGCCGAAGATGGGATGCTGGTTTTGCCCGATAACGTTTACCTGATCCCACCGAAGAAGAATCTGACCATCTTCCACGGCAAACTCCTATTGAGCGAGCAGGATCACAGCAAAGGCGTGAATTTGCCGATCGATGTCTTTTTGCGGTCGCTGGCCGAGGATCAGACCGAAAAAGCCATCGCCATCATTCTCTCGGGAACGGGCAGCGACGGTACGCGGGGGGTGCGCGTCATCAAGGGATATGGTGGCATGGTGATGGTGCAAAATGAGGAAAGCGCCAAGTTTGATGGCATGCCCCGAGCGGCCATCGCCACGGGCTTGGCCGATTTCGTGCTGACGCCCGATCAGATGCCCGGCCAGTTGCTTTCCTTCGCCAAGCACCCGTATATCACCAAGGCCGAGCGATCCGAAACCCTGTTGAACGATGAACAGGGCTCGACCCGCATCTTCGCGATCCTACGGGAGAAGTGCAAGGTCGATTTCACCTTGTACAAGCCCAGTACCGTGACTCGGCGCATCGAGCGCCGCATGACTGTCAACCAAATTGACGACATCAAGGATTACGTCTCCTTTCTCTTGAATCACTCCGGCGAGGTCGTGGCGCTGTATCGTGAACTGCTGATCGGCGTTACCAGCTTTTTCCGCGATCAAGACGCCTTCGATCACTTGGCGCAATTTGAGTTGCCAGAAATCTTCAAGAACGCCGACCGGGAAATTCGCTTCTGGGTGGCGGGCTGCTCCACGGGCGAAGAAGCCTACACCCTGGCTATCCTAGCTCGCGAGGCTATGGAGCAGATGCACGTTTCCCATGATGTCAAAATCTTCGCCACCGACATCGACCGGGATGCAATTCATTTCGCCGCCAACGGCTCTTTCCCCGAGAGCATCGCCGCCGATGTCTCGCCTCGCTTGCTATCCAAGTACTTCTACAAAAGAGAGGATAACTTCCAAATCGCGCGCAATATCCGGGAAATGGTGGTCTTCGCCCAGCACAATTTGATCAAAGATCCGCCCTTCACCAACATTACCTTGATCAGTTGCCGCAACCTGTTGATTTACCTGCAACCGATCTTGCAGCGCAAGGTTCTGGAGTTTTTCAATTTTTCGCTGAACCCGAGCGGTATTCTCCTGCTGGGAAGCAGCGAGACCATCGGCGAGATGGCCGACTGTTTCGAACCCCTCGACCCGAAGTGGAAGGTCTATCGCTCAAAAGGACGTCTCAAGCTCTCGTCGGATGCCAACCATCTGTTGTCTGTGACCGATACTCGCATGCGTGATCTCCGTGGACAATTCGCCGGCACCCGCCGAATTTTGCGGTTTAACGAAGAGGAGCGGGTACTGGAGCGATTTTTGGAGGTGGTCGCTCAGGATTGCTTCCCCTTGGCAGTGATCGTCAACGCCCAACTGGAAGTCCTGCACGTTTTGGGAGACGCAGGGGGCTATTTCAAGCTGCCGTCCGGCAAGGTGGTCAACGACATCTCCAAGATGGCGGTCCAGGAGTTGACCATCCCTTTAACAACGGGCATTCAAAAGGTATTCCGGCAACGACAGGAACTCCGGTTTTCCAACATCCGCCTTCCCCAAGACGGCGGTATCCGGCTAGTGGATTTGCGAATCCGACCCCTGCCGGAGAAAAAGGGACAGGAGCCCTTGGTGGCGGTCTTCGTCGATCAAGTCAAGAAAATCGAATCGACTGAATTGAACGCTGGATTGCCAGCCTACGATCTGTCAAAGGCCGCCGAGGAAAGGCTGCAGGATTTGGAGCAGGATTTGCAATTTACCCGCGAAAATTTACAAGCCACCATCGAAGAGCTGGAGACTTCGAACGAGGAATTGCAGGCAACCAACGAAGAATTATTGGCCAGTAACGAGGAATTGCAGTCCACCAACGAGGAATTGCAGTCCACCAACGAGGAACTGTTCACGGTTAATACCGAATATCAGAGCAAAATTATCGAATTAACCGAATTGAACAACGATGTGGAAAACCTGCTGGGCGCTACCCAGATCGGCCATCTCTTACTCGACGAAAACCTGGAGGTGCGCCGCTTTTCGCCCAAGCTCACTGAGCTTTTCAAGCTGCTGGACAGCGATGTCGGCCGACCCATCACCCACATTTCTCACTATCTGATGAGCTGCGACCCGATCCGGCTCGTCCGGGAAGTGCAGACCACCGGCCACTCGCTGGAACGAGAAGTCCGTACTCAGGAAGGATGCTGGTATCTAATGCGGATAGTGCCTTACGCAGTGGGACCCAAGACTTTTTCCGGCACGGTGATCTCCTTCGTGAACATCACCAACCTCAAGGAAACCCAACTGGCGCTGGCCGAGCAGGAAGCTTTCCTCAAGGAAACCGCGCGCCTGACCGAAGTGGGTCGCTGGCAATTCATCCCCGCTACCGGCGAATATCGCTGGTCGGAGGAAATGTTCCACATCCACGAACTCGACTCGGAGCACCAACCTTCCGCCGAGGAGAGCCTCAACTTCTACACGCCGGAACATCGTCCGATCATGGCCGCCGCGTTCCGCCGTGCCTGTCACGATGGAACGCCCTACGATCACACCTTGGAGATCGCTACCGCTAAGGGTAACCGCCGCTGGGTGCGGGCTATCGGCCGGCCAGTAGTGCGGGACAACCGGGTGGTCAAGGTGTTCGGAGCCTTACAGAACGTCACCGAGATCCAACCAAATACCACTGCGGGTTAGCAGCACGATCCGCTGACCCACGATCCGGGATAAAAAAATGGCGGTCAAATCACTCAGTAACCCATTGCCAATCCGCCGGGCCGGCGGGTGTCGGAAAATCCATACAGCCCATCCGCCAGGCGAACGATACTCTGAGCATCGCCCATAATCTCCTTGATCACGACGTTTTGTCCCCGTTCGCGTAGCAACCGCACGGTATCCGGGCTGAATCCTTTTTCGAGCCGCAATTCGTCCGGCAGCCACTGGTGATGGAAGCGTGGCGCCAGGGTGGCTTCGGCAATATTCATGCGATAATCGACGACGTTCAACACAATTTGCAGTACGGTGGTGATGATGTGGCTGCCACCGGGGCTACCGGTGACGAGCATCGGCTGTCCATTTTCGAACACGAGTGTCGGTGTCATCGAACTGAGCGGTCGCTTGCCTGGTCCGATTGCATTGGCATCGCCACCGATCAAGCCGTAGGCGTTCGGCGTCTCCGGTTTAGCCGCGAAATCGTCCATCTCGTTGTTGAGCAGAATACCGGTGCCTGCGGCGACGATGCCGGAACCAAAACTGAAGTTCAGCGTGTAGGTCACGACGACGGCATTGCCGTCCCGGTCGATCACCGAATAGTGAGTGGTCTGGCCGCTTTCGTAACGTTGCGGTTGACCGGGCTTGATTTCAGAAGCAGGCTTGGCCCGACTCGGATCGATGCGCGCTGCCAGCTCTCGGGCGTAGGTTTTCGAAGTCAAGCCGGCGACCGGCACTTTGGTGAAATCGGGATCGCCTAGATATTCGCTGCGGTCGGCATAGGCCAGCTTCATGGCTTCTGCTATGTGATGAACTGTGGTCGCGCTGTTAGGGCCCCATTCGTGCAGCGGCCAGGTTTCCAAGATGTTGAGCAACTGAATGAGATGCACCCCGCCAGAACTGGGGGGTGGCATCGACGCGATCTGATAGCCTCGATACGTGCCCCGAACCGGCTCACGGACGATCGCTCGATAATTCTTAAGATCTTCCAGTCCGATCAGACCGTTGTGGGCTTGCATGTCAGCGACTAGCCGTCGGGCGATCTCGCCTTCGTAGAAGGCTTGAGCACCCTGCTCGGCGATCAGCTGGAGCGAAGCCGCTAGATCCGGCTGTATTAACGTGTCGCCGGGCTGATAGGCGGCGCCGTCGGGTTTGAAGAACGCTTTCATGCTGGCCGGCCAGGGCGTCATCCGCTCACGGGTTTCTTGCAGCGACTGCGCCAGTTCGATGCTGATGGGGATGCCGTGTTCGGCCAAGCGCACGGCGGGTTCGATCAATTGCCGCCACGGCAAACGGCCGTGGCGGGCATGGGCGAGTGCCAGCCCGGCCACCGTGCCGGGCACGCCGGCCGCCTGATGGCTATAGCGGATGCGGGCCTGATCCACCTCGCCCTTTGCATCCAGGTAGAAATCCCGGCGTATGGCGGCCGGCGCGGTTTCTCGAAAATCGAGCGCCTCACTACGTTTTTGAGAGGCGTCGTAAACCAGCATAAAGCCGCCGCCACCCAAATTGCCGGCTTGCGGCAGCGTGACCGCTAGCGCGAAACCGACCGCTACTGCTGCATCCACCGCGTTACCGCCTTGTTTCAGGATGTCCACCCCGATTTGGCTGGCCAGTGCTTCCTGGGAAACGACCATGCCCTTGCGGGCGACGGTGGGATGAATGCGGTCGAAAGAGTTATAGAGGGTGGAGTCGGACCAAACCGGCCCAGGCAACAGGCAAAACAGGCCTAGCAGAAAAGTTCCGAGCGAACGAGAGAGCAAGATCGATAAGCGCACGGAACCTCTCGGAAAGTAGTTTGCACGCGCGAGAAGGTATCGCGCCGCTACGCATCCTGGTGCTGGCGGGCAGCGCAGATTTTTAGCAGATTTAAAACAACTTGAAGATGTACCCCAATAGGGCGGCGGCTGAGCACAGCAAGGCGATTACGCCAACCGTCAGTGCCAGATTAGCCCGCTTGGCCGGGGAATTGCCACCGACATCGGCGGTGATGTTGGAAACGACCTGTTGGACGGACCGTTCGCTGGCCTCCCGCGCGATGGTTTCGATGACAGGTTGGATATTGGATCGGACCATTTGCATGATCTGGTGCTTGAATTCCGGCGTGCCGGTCATCATCCCCAGGGTTTCCTTGCTCTGCTGGCCGATCTGGATTTCGATTTGCTTCAACAGTTCATCGCGATTGATCTCTAACCCGCGAGTGACATTGCGTTGTGAAACCCCTTCGCTAACCTCGCGAGCCGCTTGTTCCGCCACAGCCCGGGCGCTTTCCTGGGCAGCGGTACGCGCCGTGCGCTCGGCGGTTCCACGGGCAATTTCAGTGGCGACCTGCTTGGCAGCTTCCTGAGCGGCACGCACCGCCGCATGTGCCGCGCGCCGACCCAAATCCTCGGAAACGTTGCGAGCGGTCTGCATGGCGATTTCGCGGGTCAGATTGGGTACGAGTTCCTGGACGATATCGCGAGCGACTTTTTCGGCTGCCGCCCAAGCAACCCGTTCGGCAAGTTGTTCGACCTCGCTAGTACCGGTCGTGGCAGGTGGAGCAGCCGGCGCGGCGGCGGGTGGAATCGAGATTGGCGGTGCGGATACCTTTTCGACCACCGGCGGCAGGGGAATGGCCGGCAGCGGTGGAGTCGCCGATTCCTCGATCAAGATGGCGGCGGTGCCTTCTCCGACCGAATGCAGAACCGTGTCGAGCTGGTCGGGAGTATAGGGCTTTGAGAGAAAGCCGACCGCGCCACTTTGTTTGGCATCCCGTTTATCCTCGTCGGTGGCATTGGCGGAACACATGATAATGGGTGACGAATTCTCGGGATTTTCCCCCGTAATGGCTCGACTGGTCTCGAAACCATCCATGCCCGGCATCATGACATCCATGAAGATGATGTCGGGCTTTTTGTTATCCAAGTATTTGATGCAATCCTCGCCGGATCCTACCCAATCGACCTCGATACCGCGCTCAAGCAGCAGCTTGCGTAAGGTCAGGTGGGCAACTTTGGAATCGTCCACCACCAGCGCCTTCTTGATATTCATGCAAACCTCCTAACGGTATCAAAGTTGTTTAGTTATATTGGACGCGATGCGGTTTTTCAACGACCGCGAAGCCTGAATCCTAGTGGGGACGCAAAAAATGTCTCGCAATTGCGAGCGTACCAAATTATATTAATAAGTAATTGGAACCTACTTTGGATGCATGGATGTACATCTCCCTAACTTTTAGTCACCCCTTTTAGGTGGCGCCCCTTTGCGAACTCCCATTGTGAGGAATCCCGTTATGAAGAGAACCGTGTTCGCGCTCATCCTTCCGCCCGCGGCCGTTGTCCGTTATGGCTGCGTTTCCTGCACTGCTGCTCCCATCGGCGTTTTCTGGTTGAGCAGTCTGACTAGTATCGCGTATGGCCTCGCCAACGCGCTGATCGGTCCCGTCGCGTTGGGTGTTGTGATGTGGCTGATCGCGACGGCCTGGGCGCGCTTGGTAATCCGGGGCGTGGAAAGCGATACATTGCGGCGTGAAGATAGCACGCAAGCGCAGCTGGCGATACCGCGCCTGGACGAGACCGATCCATTTGCCCAGCTTCGTGCTAATTCCTGATGATGATGCCACGCGGCGGTGGTGAAAAACTGGAGGGAGGCCGTTAGCCTCCCGCGCCGGTTTTAGGGGCGGTCGTCGGCAGTTTCCTTCGCTTTCGGTAGTAGATCTTCCCGGCTGACGCCCAGATACAGGGCGCTGGCACTGGCAATGTAGATGGATGAGTAGGTGCCCACTACGATGCCGACGATCATGGCGATGGAAAAACCGTGCATCACCACGCCACCAAAGAAATACATCACGATGACCGACAACAAGGTCACGAAACTGGTCATGATGGTGCGCGACAGGGTTTCGTTGATCGACACATTCATAATTTCTTCGGGCGAGCCCTTGCGCCGCTTACGGAAATTCTCGCGGATACGGTCCAGGACGACCACGGTATCGTTGACTGAATAGCCGATCACTGCCAGCACGGCTGCCAGTACCGTCAGGTCAAATTCGAGCTGAAACAGCGAAAACCAACCAACGGTGAAGATGACGTCATGAACGGTGGCGGCAATCGTGCCGACCGCCAGCCGCCACTCAAAGCGAAACATGACATAGATAAGGATGCCTGCCAGCGCGCCCAGTGCTGCCAACCCCCCCTGTTCGACCAGCTCGCGTCCGACTTGCGGCCCCACGAATTCCGCCCGTGCCAGCGCGGCTCCGGCGCCACCCTCGGCACCTTGCAAAGCGTGGAGCACATCGTTGCTCAAAGTAGCCGCGTTGCGCTGTTCACCGTGGGGTGGAATGCGGATCAACACATCATGAGAAGTACCGAAGTGCTGGGTTTGCGCGTCACCGAAGCCGGCCTTGGCGAGTGTCTCGCGGACTTTGGGAATTTCCACAGGTTGCGGATACTGCACCTCAATCACGGTGCCGCCGGTGAAGTCCAGCCCCAGGTTCATGCCTCGCACCAGCAGCGAGCCCACCGCGATCAGTAGCACGATGATGGACCACGCCATCGCCAGCTTGCGCCAGCGCAGGAAATTGATGCTGGTGTTGTAAAGACTCAATCGCCACATAACCGTATCCCGCTCCGTTCAGACGGCCAGCTTTTGCAGCTTGCGGCCACCGTAGATGAGATTGACCAGCGCCCGCGACCCGGTGACCGCCGTGAACATCGAGGTCACGATGCCGATGCTGAGCGTCACTGCGAAACCTTTGATCGGACCAGTGCCAAAACCGAACAGCATGATCGCCGCGATCAAGGTGGTCAGGTTGGAGTCGAGGATGGTGTCGAATGCCCGGTCGAAGCCAGCGTGGATTGCGGTCTGCGGGCTGTTACCGTTGCGCAATTCTTCGCGGATACGTTCATAAATCAACACGTTGGCGTCCACCGCCATGCCCATCGTTAGTACGATGCCGGCAATGCCGGGCAGAGTGAGGGTGGCTTGCAACATGGACAGCACCGCGATGAGCAGCACCACGTTAGCGGCCAGGGCGGCAGTGGCGATCAAACCGAAACTCTTATAGCGCCACGTCATGAACGCGGCGATCACCAGCAGCGCGATGGCAGCAGCCCGAAAGCCTTGGGCAATATTTTCCTTACCGGCACTGGGACCGACCGTACGCTCCTCGATGATTTCGATGGGGCTGACCAGCGCGCCGGCCCGCAGCAGCAAGGCCAGGTCACGGGCTTCGCGAGTGCTGTCCAAGCCGGTGATCTGGAAGCGCCGGCTCAGTCGGTCGCGAATGGTGGCAATGTTGATGACCTCCTCGACGGTATAGGCGCTTTTCTTCAGCTCGCCATCCACCCGCTTGGTTTCGGTCTTGTTCTCGATGAATACCACCGCCATGCGTTTGCCGACATTGTCCTTGGTGGCATCTTCCATGCGCTTGGCGCCCTTGCCGTCCAGTGTGACGAACACCGCCGGGCCACCGCTTTGCTGATCCAGGCCGGAAGCAGCGTCAACGATGGAGTCGCCGGTCAACATGACCCGTTTTTGTAACAAAACCGGCCGACCCTGGCGATCCTTGTAGAGCCGCGAGTTAATCGGGATACGGCTGGTGGTGGCCGCTTGGTTCCAGTCGTTTTCCTCGTCCGCCAGCCGAAATTCCAGGGTGGCGGTGGCGCCGAGGATTTCCTTGGCGCGGGCGGTATCCTGCACACCGGGCAATTGCACCACGATGCGGTCGCTGCCCTGCTGTTGGATGATCGGTTCGGCCACACCGAGTTCGTTGACTCGGTTGCGCAGAGTCGTGATATTTTGCTGCAAGGCGAAATCACGTTTTTCCTTGATTTCGCGCTCGCCCAGAGTCAGCTTGAGACCCAGTGGACCCGACTCGCTTTGTTGGAGGCTGGACAGATTCTTGCGCAAGATCGAGGCGGCCTTGTCGCGTTCCGCCGCATCTTTGAACTCCACCTGCACGCCGCCGGTCGCGACCCGCCCGACGGAGGCGTATAGCACTTTCTCGGACCGTAACTGAGCGCGGACTTCCTCTACATAGCTATCTTCGATCTGCTTGATGGTGGCCTCCATGTC
>Ga0209607_1003943_pt1 | contig 11212 bp, 10 predicted proteins | sample AD_UKC117_MetaG_FD_184413 | JGI IMG/M metagenome (GOLD analysis project Ga0209607, IMG submission 184413) | Active sludge microbial communities of municipal wastewater-treating anaerobic digesters from Hong Kong - AD_UKC117_MetaG (SPAdes)... | ecosystem: Engineered > Bioreactor > Anaerobic >... | reverse complement strand
TGAGCACGATTGTGAGGATGTAGGGCAGGGCGATGAACAGCTCGTTCGGGAACATGCTCTCGCCGCCGGACTGCATGGAGATGGCCACCGCTTCGGCCAGGCCGAAGACCAGCGTGCCGGCCAGCACGCCGTATGGTTTCCAGTTGCCCAAGAAACAGATGGCAAATGCAATCCATCCCCGACCGCCGATGATGGTCGTGGTGAACATGCCCAGGTAGCCAATCGAGTAGAAGGCGCCGCCGACGCCGCACATGACGCCGGCAAAGAGGATGGTCAGGAAGCGCAGCCGATCGACCCGGATGCCGGCAACGTCGCCCGCCTCCGGATTCTCGCCAACGGAGCGGATGGAAAGACCGAGGGAGGTCCGGTAGAGCACAAAGCTGGCCAGCGGCACCAGAATGAAGAGCAGGTAGGTGAGGATGTTCTGGTCGAAGAGGATCGGACCGACAATCGGTATCTCGGAGAGAAGGGGGATGGCGATGGGCTGCAGCGGCTCGACCATCAGCGGCGTCACGGGGACGCCAAAGATGACGCGCTGGAAGAATGCGCAGATGCCGAGCGCCAGGATGTTGATGGCAACGCCGGTGACGATCTGCTGCTGTTTCAGAAAGATCGCAATCCACCCGTATAGCGCGGCCGTCAGCAGGCCGGCCCCCATGGCGGCCAGCATCCCAATGGCCAGGTTGCCGCCGCTCTGGTAGGCGGCCACAAAGCCGGCCCAGGCGCCCATCAGGAAGATGCCCTCGATGGCCGTATTCATCACGCCGCTGCGCTCCGAGTAGACTTCCGAGAGGGATCCGTAGAGCAGGGGCGTCCCCATGAGAATGGTTCGGCTCAGCAATTCGATCATGCGCTCACAGCTTTCTTCAACTTGGCTTTCTCCCGGCGCTCGTCCAGCTTCTCACGCACAAAGTAGCCGAGAATGACGAAGACCATCACCGACCCAAGCATCACTTCGGTGAAGCTGGAGGGGATGCCAGCCAGTTGCCCCATGATCGTGCCGCCGACCTTCAGGGCGCCGAAGAGGATCGATGCAAAGATGATGCCAATCGGGTTGCCGTTGGCCAGGATGGCGATCCCGATGCCGGCCGCACCCACGTCAGGGTTGAAGCCCTGCACGAGCATGTGCTGGGCGCCGTTGACCTCGACAAAGCCGCCCAGGGCCGCCAGGGCGCCGCTGATGAAGAAGGCGGCGACGTAGAGGGTCTTGTAGTTGATGCCCGCCAATGCCGCCGCATCCCGGCCCTGGCCGACCGCTCGAATGCGGAACCCAAGCGGCGTCTTGTAGAGCAGCACCCAGATGCCGATGCAGGCAAGCAGCGCCAGAATGAAGCCGCCGTGCAGCCGCGTGCCGGGGAGTATCGTCGGCAGCCAGACGACTCGCTCCAGGGGATCCGTCTGCGGGTACTCCCCCTTGCCCTCCAGCAGCCAGGTGCGCAGCAGATAGTTCATGATATTGAGCGCGACGTAGGTCGACATCATGCTGACGAGAAACTCGTTGGCGTTGAACCTGGCCTTGAGCCAGCCGATGGATCCACCCCACAGCCCGCCGGTCAGGATGGTGGCGAGACCAACAATGACCAGGACTAGCGCCCCTGGCACCCTGTCCTGCAGCAGCAGTGAAAGCCAGACCGCGGTGACCGCGCCGATGTAGAACTGGCCCTGGGCGCCGATATTGAACAGGTTGGCCTGAAAGGTGAGGGCGAACGCCAGGGCCGTGAACATCAGCGGCGTCGCCTTGACGAAGACGTCGGCAAAGGTGTAGCTGTCGCGGAAGAGGGAGCCAAAGAGCGTCCCCATGGCGGTCACGGGATTCTCGCCCAGGAAGAGCAGCATCAGCGCGCTAACCGCCAGCCCCAACAGCACGGCCAGAATGTTGGTGACCAGAAGGTCCCTCAGTTTGCTGTTCGTAGGCTCACCTCGTTTCCGATACAGCGCCTGGGGTGTAGCCGGCCATCAACAGGCCGATCTTCTGCGTGTCCAGGTCGTGGTTTCTGTAGATGCCGACAATCTCGCCCCGATAGATGACAGCAATCCGGTCAGACAGGCCAAAGATCTCCGACAGTTCGGTGGAAATCAGGAGGATCGCCTTGCCCTGCCGTTTCTCATTGAGAATGGTGCGGTGGATGTTGTCCATGGCGCCGAGGTCAAGCCCGCGGGTCGGCTGGTCAAAGACAATCACCTTGCTGCCCAGGTCGACCTCGCGCGCCAGTACGACCTTCTGCTGGTTGCCGCCGGAAAGACTCCTCGCCACCGCGTCAGGTCCCGTGGCCTTGATGTCGTAGGCGCGTATCTTTTCCGCGGTGTAGGCATCCAGGCGCTTCTGGTCGATCAGGGCGCGCCTGCGCCACACTCGCTCATAGCTGCGCTTCAGGAACATGTTCTCGGTCAGCTTCATGGGCGTGATCAGGCCGAAGCGCTGGCGGTCAGAGGGGACATAGCCGAGTCCCAGGCGGATGCGCTCGCGTGCGTCCGTGTTGCTGATATCCTGGCCGTTCAGCAATATCTTCCCCTCGCTCAAGCGGCGATAGCCGCTGAGGGCATCGCACAGCGCATCCTGGCCGTTGCCGCTGACGCCGGCAATGCCCAGAATCTCCCCCTCATGCACTTGCAGGCTGATGTCCCTGATGTGGTAGACGTCCTCCTTGGGGTCGCGGATGCTGACGTTCTGCAACTCCAGGCCGACCGCCTGATGGTCGGGAAGCTTGTCCTCCACATAGGTGCGCTCGTGGATTTCCCGGCCAACCATGAGCTTCGACAGTTCCAGCTCGTCCGTCTCGCGCTTGGGCAGATCGCCGACGACCCTGCCGCCGCGCATGACGACGATGCGGTCGGCGACCTCCATGACCTCGCGCAGTTTGTGGGTGATGAAGACGACCGCCTTGCCCGCGCGCGTGTTCTGCTGCACGAAGTTCATGAGCACCGCAGACTCCTGCGGGGTCAGCACGGCGGTCGGTTCGTCCATGATGAGCAGCTGGGCATTCTGGTAGAGCGCCTTGAGAATCTCCACCTTTTGCTGAATGCCGACCGGCAGGTCGCTGACCACTGCCGTGGGATCGACGTCAAACCCGTGCTGGGCGGCCAGGTCGGCGACGACCCGGTCGTAGTGCCTGAGGTCGTAACGGCCGCGCACAAGGCCGAGGATGATGTTCTCCGTCACGGTGTGTGCCTGAACCAGCGCAAAGTGCTGCTGGATCATGGCAATCCCCAACTGCATGGCGTCTTTCGGGGAATGGATGGTCTGCACTTCGCCATCCACAAGAATCTGCCCCTCATCGGCTCGGTAGAGGCCGTAGAGCACCTTCATGATGGTGCTCTTCCCCGCACCGTTTTCGCCCAGCAGCGCTAGCACTTCGCCCTTGCGGATTTCCAGCGACACATCCTGGTTGGCGACGACCTTGGCGAAGTACTTGCTGATATTTCTCAGTTCAACAAAGGGTGTTTCGGACAAGCGGACGGTCCTTTCTTGCCCACAGGCTGAAAAAAAGGCCTTTTCAGCCAGGTGCTGGAAAGGCCTTTCTTGACGTCCTGCGCGTACTGCTACTTGAACATGGTCGTCAGATCGATCTCGCCGTTGACGACGGCCTGCATGCCGGCCTCAACCTTGGCCTGCACCTCAGGGCTGATCTCGTCAGTGTAGACGGGATTGAAGATGCCCTCGGCAATGCCTGCCTGGTGCACGGTGTTGCCGGCCAGTTCGCCCTTGAGGAACTTGTCAATGGTCCAGGTGTAGAAGGTCTCAAAGTCGAAGGCGACGGAGGCAACGACAGTGCCGGGGGCGATGGCGTTCTGGTCGCCGGAGAAGCCGACAAACTTGGCGCCCTTCTCCTTCGCCGCCTGGATCGACCCGAGACCGACCTGGTTGGCGTAGACGAAGAGGGTGTCGGCGCCGCTGTCAATCATGGACTCGGCCATCTGCTTGCCGAGCGCCACGTCGTCCCAACTGTTGGCAAAGGCGCGTGTCGCCTGGGCATCGGCCAGGCCGCGCTCCTTGGCAATGTCCACCGCGGTCGCTTCGTAGACGTCGAGCAGCTTCACCATGGCATCGTTGGGGAAGCCGCCGATGGTGGCGAACTGGCCGTTGGGCGATACTTCGCCGGCGATCATGCCGGCAATGTAGCTGGCTTCATACTCCTTGGGGAAGATGGGGGCAACGTTCTCACCTTCGCTCATCATCCCGTTGACCACCGTGAACTTGGTGTTCGGATACTCCGCGGCGACTTTGTTGGCCGCTTCATCGAACTGGGTGCCGGCCGCCATGATCAGGTCGTAGCCGCGCTCGGCGTAGTTGCGGAAGGTCGACTCAAAGTCGGCCGCCTGCACATTCTCGATATATTCGATCTTCGTGCCCAGCGTCGCATTGGCTTTTTCCAGCCCGGCGTAGTTGGTGGCGTTCCAGCTCTGATCGTTGATTGGGCCCGGGAGCAGCAGGACGATCTTGTAGTCAGCGGCGCCCTTTTCGGCCGGCTGGGATGTCGACACCGGGGCACACGCGCTGACCGCAAAGACGACGACCAGGACCAGAAACAACGACAATAGGTTGAACGCTGTCTTGTGTCTCATTCGAAAATCTCCTTTTGGACGGTGTTGCAGGATAGCGAGATACAAAGGAAATTATAGGGAGCGCGATCGAGAAAGTCAAACCTTTGGCTGTTGACACTGTGCAGGCATACCTTGCAATAATCGCCATACAAGACACGTGCCGCGGCAAGCGATGTGGAGGCCGTCGCTTGCATACTGTTGGAATATTGTGCGCCGTTTTCAGGGAATTTCGAGCAGTTCTTCGGCTTCCCGCAGCGATAACAAAACACGGTGGCCGGCGGGCGGCAGACGAGCAGCCACAGGGCGTAGGCCAGGCTGAGCCAGGAGATGCCGAGCTGGCGCGCCTTGAGCACGACCAGCTTGCGTTCGGCGGCCAGGGTGGTGGTCAGGACGGCGTGCTGCGCCGGCCAGAAGGTGAAGGGCAACCAGCGCTGCTGCGTGGCGTCGTAGATGTGGACGTAGCGGGCGGTGAACCGGGCGGAGCCGATGGAGCAAATCAGGAAGGCGGCGCGGGTACCTGCGGGCGTCATGAGATCACGTTTCACCAACTGGGCAGGGTACGATTCACCCTTCAAGGCGCAGAGGAGCGTAGAGAGACGCACGGGAGGCGGGCTGCCGGCGACGCCGTCGTTGACGATTGACAATTGTGAAGAGGTAGCGAAGAGCGGTCCAAATGGGGATTGGGAATCAGGGCAGTAGAGTAGCCGTGCGCTGCCTAACTGCCACCCGGGGGTGAGCGGCAGCACCTTCCGACGCTCCGAGCGCCAATCCAACGTCGGAGATGAGATGTCCATCTGCAAGTCATCACCTTCACCACGCGACGATCGCCCTGATGTTGCCGCTGTGTCGGAGCGTTCAGTTTTGTCACTTATGAGCGTCAAAAGGTTTTGATTGCACAAAAGTTACGCTAGAAGGATTCGAAAGTTTCCGAACCCAAGACGTGATTCTGCCGGAGAATAGGGATTCAATTAGGCGTCATGTATGGGGGATTGACGGGGCAAGTGACCAATGGATGGCGGGATTAAGGGCACAGTTTCGCTCCAGTGCAGATGATGCCGTTCGCGCGGTCAATGAGGCAAATCGCGGTCATATTGATTACTTGCTGGTTGATGACCAACAAGCGTCTGGGTTGACCGCCACACTCGCTGAGGATTTGCTTGATGAGGCGATTGCATATGTTCGAGCATCGACTGGGAAAGCGTCTCCCTCAATCAATGTCCATAAGATGACCGATTTAGCACCAGACTGGGAGCATGTTCCCAGTAAGTTGGTTGGTGTCCAGGTGGAGCAGTTGTTGCCAGCACATCTGATGGTAAGTTGTTTGGAATTACCCGGGGTAGAGGCTGATGCGCAATCTACTCCGCCAATTCCCTCTTCTACGCTGAGAAAATATCTGACTGCGCAAGGTATTTCACCAGATGAAGCCCGCGCTGTTTCTAGGTGGATTAGCCACGGGTGGTACGAAATCAAGTCTAATGTTATTAGAGGCGGATTTGCTGATAAAGATGATCAAGGAACACCTTTGTTGGTGCAGAGGCCAAACCCAGGTCACGTCATCTCAATTGCTCGCGATCATCAGAATAGGCCAATGCAGCCATTACAGAGTGATGTAAAGCAAGCAGTAGAATTATTCAATCAAGAGTTGGATGAGTTTGTGCTTTCAAAATAGCTCTGTCTTCCTATCCTCTTGTGCTCCTCCAGCGTCTCTAGTTCTCCACCCACACGCAAGAATCACAATGCCTCACTTGAAATCTACAGTTGTTAGCTTGATGATTTGGTCGGCCAATCGGTTTCTCAGGCTGGAGAGGTAATCGTCCACTTCGTCTTTGGAGAGTCCGCGCTCAGTTAGTAGCTGGACGACCTCACGATAAGGATTGGCTCGAAATGGTAGTTGATCTGTCTGGTTGTTGAACCCGCGCGTATTTATCCCCCTGCCAATGGCGACTTCTGATGGCGTGATATCAGGGGAGGCTTCAAAGTCCGATTCGCCGCGGAGGGATTCGTTGAGGTATCCAGCTTGGTAAATGGTCAATCCAGGACCAAAAGAGGCCTCCACCACTTGGTCTATCCAAAGCGGATCGCTCGGTAGCATGGCTATTGAGTGTTCCGGCGAGAATGTGATGGTTTTGCCGTCGGTTGAGGTGGGTGGTGAGGGTCTGTCGAACCTGTTATGATGAGGCTCTTCTTCGATGAGGCGTCTGTAGACGAGCTCATCTGCTGTTGGCCTGGTGATATTCATGTGACCATCAGACAAGCCAGCTTGTTTGCCGGCCAGCTCTACAACCGTTGGCATGATCACCTCATTGACGCCACCTTGGTCTACAAAGTCATCAACGACCTGGATTTCATGGTCGCCGAGTGATAACTGGGCGATTAGTTGTGACAATCTTCGGATCTGAATTGAGGTTGGAGAGGCGTCATTTGACGCCAAGTCGCGAAACCTGCGTTGGAAATCGTCAATGAATTCCTGGTCGGTCATGTCAGGGAGTTCAGGATAGAAAATATGGCCGCAGAGTTCTTCCAGTTCATGCCCTAGATGCGAAAGGTGAATGAGTTGGGGATCCCGAATCAGGTGTCGGCCAAAAAAGTCGGTGATGCCTGCTGCGGCGATGGCGCCAGATCTCTCCAGCACGACCACGATTGACGGGGCGCCAGGCCTTTTAATGGGTTTGCTTGTTTTGGGATCGGTGGTGAATATGGAGGCGAGATATTTGTGGGTGTTATCCGTTAGCGTTCTGGCGACTGCCTCAGGTATATTTATTCTTAACCCCTCGCTATCTTCACTGTTCTCTGGCATGATACGCCTTCTGAGTGATTCTTAGGTTTGTATGTTGGTTATCCTTGATTGGTTCAGGATTGTGGTATTAGGTTCCGTCTCCTTCTACCTTCTTCCAGTATGTCTCCAACGTCTTGACTGTCCGGCCGTAAATATTGGTTTTTGTGTAGCGCAGCCGGCCATCGGGGAGTGTTTCCAGTAGGATTCCACCTTCTTTGACCATGATCATTCGCATTTCATTAGGCATGGCTTGGCGGTACAAAATGCCATCTTCCATGAGTTTCTCGGTGCCGATTAGCAGGTTGCCAACCACCTCATAGTGAAATTCATCCATTATTGACTCCGAAAGCAAAGGTTTCCCCCAAATCCCCGCCGTATCATGCCTCCCAAACTACAAAATCGCGCTATGCGATTTCCACATAATCATCGCTGCCTTTGTCCTCTCTGGGTGTGATTACCACCATGCCAAGTTCTACTTTTTGGGTAGGATAGAGAGAGGTTGCCTTGGTTGGTGGGTGGTAGTCATTGACCCGGACTCGGGAGCTGTCAAAAACCGCCCGGTGGTGGAGGCATTTGACAGGTGACTGCCAGCATCTGCAATAGCTTGCGTTGGCGCTCGGTGTGTTTGTCGTAGAAGGCGATATGCGGCGCCAATCGCTCGCAGAAAACGAGTCGTTTGCAGTTCGCGTTGTCGCAGAAGAAGCGACGCACGCGGAGGTTAATCGTCACTGGGCAGCCGCTCCAAGGAAGATCCGGGATCGTGCGACCATGGAGGCTATCTACGTGCTCGGTCTCCTGTTCGCAACGCGGGCAGATTGCTGTCGAACAAGCCGTCCTTGCCTCGACCCGAATTCGCCCGCCTTCGCATTGCACATCGACCAAATCAAGCCCCTCGATTGCTGGCAGCAACAGAGTCATGTTCATCGATGACGCCTCCCTGGCATGAATCTTGTCCGGCTAGAGTGCGCTATTCTACCTGCGTTCGATTGGCTTGCGCCAGCTTCATCAAAATGTGGGGAGAGCCCCTTTGGCCGACCATCGCTGGTGGATTACCGGGAGGCATTTGACAGCACGCACGCAGTGCTGCGCAAGATGAGCGAACCGGCACCGATCACAGCGACACCGTCAGCGCGTGGCGTCCGGCATCGAGTACGGTCAACGTGTAACCCCACTGCGCTGGCGGGTAATGCGCCTGCAACTGCACCAGCGAGGGCGTGAGCGTCGTCGCCGCAAGCGTTGCGCGACGTCCCTGCTCCTTGAGCGCCGTCACCAGCCATTCCAGCGCCTGATAGTCGGGGTTGTCGTTTTTTCCGTCCGCACACAGCACGTAGACATCGGCGGTGATGCGGCGAAAGAAGTCAGGCGATGTGTTGCGGGCGCTGCCGTGATGGGGCACCTTCATCACATCGACGTGACAGCTTCCGCCTTTCACCATCAGCCCCGCCCGCGTCATCCCGGCGATCACATCCTTGCCCCGTCCGTCGCCCGTCAACAGGATACGCTTGCCCGCCACTGTTGCCAACAACAGGATGCTGGAACGGTTGGGGATGCTGGCGTCGCTGTCTGGTTTGACGGCCGCTGCTGGCGTAGGCATGGCCGCAGGCAGGGGTAACCCGGTTTCCTCACGCCGTGCAAACCACTTGTCCCACTCTTTTTCGAGACGCTTGAGTTGGGCGGTGGTGGGGCCGAGCAACTCAAGCGTCACGCCTGCAAACGGCGCTGTGGCCGGTTTCGTATCCTGGGCGACCAACCCGCCTTGAAAGCCGGGGTTGACGGGGATGCCCAGATGCTCGACCAGCGCGCGCAGCGACAGCACTTCTTGCACCCCTTCCAGCAGCATCGGCTCCGCTGTGGCGTCAGACAGGTCAGGCGGCAGGGTGGGCAGGAAAATCGCCTGAAGACTGGGCGCTTCGGCGTCAAAGCGAAAGCTGTTCATCCACACCGCTTCGACAGCAATCAGCGGCGGCTCCATACTTGCTTTCTGCATCCACAAGTCGGTGAAGAAATCGACAAGCCCCTCGACATGATCGTTGTCTGGGTGGGTGAGAATGACGCCGTGCAAACGTCCACCGTTGGCGGCGATCTCCGCCAGCTTCGGGTGCAGGTCATTGGCGTACACCGCCTTCGGCCCCCCGTCGATCAGCAGATAGTGAGGCGGGTCGCCATATTCCAGCAGCAGACAGTCGCCGTGTAGCGCCTGGATGACGTGCAGATGGGGCATGATGCTCACCTCCTGGATAAGATACACGGCCAGCATTGTTCGGGGCACCGTAGCGCATACTGCCAAATCAACCCAAAAGATGCAAGGCGACGCTCCGCATATACTTTGAGCAAGAGACGGCGATGGCTGGTGCGTTGGCGTGCCGACTCAACATTCACAACAATCGCCCTGACATCCACGGCGGATCCCGTCTGGCGCTAGACCCAGCTGGTCGCCCACACATTCCTGTAGAGTACCTGCAGGATTTTTGGGCAACCCCAATCGCTTGCTATTTGACCCTTCAGGGCTTTTCAAAAGTCGCGAAGCGAGCCGCTGCGTTGAAATATGGTGCCTTCTGAAGGGCTGCAATTTGCAGTATACTCGAGTACCAATTGCAAGCCATCCGTCGCTGTGCAATCCAGTACGCGGCAATTCACCAGAAAACAAAGACTTTTGGGAAGCCCTGTGCCGTCTCACACGCGCTTGCCCAAACAGAACGTCCGTGCTATGCTGTGCCCAGCCGTGAGACCGTGCCACCACGGTCCCAGACCCAACCCACAGGAGCCCTGACCCATGACCCTGCCCACCGCCCTCTACGCCCGCACACCGGACCCAACGCTGCCCATCGCCGTCCCCATTGGCCGCCTGCGCGCCTACGTCGCCGCCCAGGGCTGGACGCTGGCCGACACCCACATCTTCCAGGATGCCGGCTACTCCGGCCTGGTCTTCGAGCGGCCGGGGCTGGAAGCGCTGTTGGAGACCCTGCAGCGCGGCGAGGTCGTGCGTCTGGTGACGGAACACCCCGACACGCTGAGCCGCACGCTCACCGACCGCTGGTATGTGGAGAACACGGCGGCGCGCATGGGGTGCCGGATCGTCTATCTCGACGAGCAGCCGTCGTCGCCGCTCGTCACCGCTGCGGCGACCGGGCTGCGGACGGCCGTGCCGCCCAGCCTTGCCCAGCCCGGCCGGGCTGAGCTTGGGTGACGGCGGGAGAGCAGAATTCGCCGACAGAACCGCTTTGGGTAATTGCTGCGCACTACTTCTCAATGCGTGCCCACCCCATGTACAATACGGTTCACCATCATTACCCGCAATCCACAACCCGAAGGAGAGTCCATGCACCGCTCACTCGTCACGCTGCTCGTTACCTCTCTGCTCACCTTATGCACTGCTTCCGTCATCTTGGCTCAAGATGTCACACCCACACCGCAGCCTCCCCAGCCCATTGACGACTATGAAGGCGAGGCTCTTATCCAACTTGGCAACCTTCGTAACGTTGCTGGTGATATGTACCAAGTCATCGGCATCAGCGACAATGTGCTTGCGTTCTATGCAGAACTGATGCAAGACCAAGTTGCTCCATTTGTTTCGGGCGTTGAGCCGCCTGCTGAGTTTGCCGCCTTTCACACTCGACTATTCTTGGCCTTGCGCCCATGCGGAAGCGCCAACACCATTTTGCAGTCGATGGACTCCGACGTCTTCTCCTACTTGGTTGCAGCGAGTTATACGCAAGCTTGCTATGCCGCGGTTAGCGACGCCTCAGCGGAGTGGTCGCATGCCACAGGCACTGCACCGATCTTTGCCAGTATCCTGCCGTCTGAATTGGAGCCGACGCCGACTGCGGAAATTACGCCGTCGGCTACAGTAACGACACCGGTCAGCGTCGCCACGCTGGCGCCAGACGCAGGCGG
>Ga0209607_1003942_pt1 | contig 11214 bp, 9 predicted proteins | sample AD_UKC117_MetaG_FD_184413 | JGI IMG/M metagenome (GOLD analysis project Ga0209607, IMG submission 184413) | Active sludge microbial communities of municipal wastewater-treating anaerobic digesters from Hong Kong - AD_UKC117_MetaG (SPAdes)... | ecosystem: Engineered > Bioreactor > Anaerobic >... | reverse complement strand
CGCGCAGGGCCCGCTCCATGTCCTCGGCGGAGGAGAAGCGGCGCTCGGAACCGTTCCCGCCTCCGAGCGACGAGCCCTCGGCGTAGTGCAGCACGTAGCGCTCGGCTCCCGGGAACAGCTCGGGTAAGGACAGCAATAGCGACGCCGCCTGCTGGCTCTCGGTGATCACCGCATCGAGGCGGACATCGCGGTACTTCTCCTCGAGGTAGCGGCGCCAGGCGTCCAGGTCGCCTATCGTCCCGACGCGGCCGGCGTCGAGGCTCTCCTCGTAGAGGAACGGTCGGCGGTTCAACGCGATGGCGCCGAGCGCCGCGTCCATGCCGCGCATGACCCGGTCCTCCCAAGGTAGGAGGCGGGAGTACGAATATAGGACGAGCACGTGCCTTGAACCGGAGCCCCGAGCGGCCGCCGGCTGGCCGACGGCCGGCTGGGCGGCGACGACGAGCGCCGATAGGGCGAACGAGGCGAGGACGCTAGCAATCGCCACTCGGTCCTTCACGACGACTCTCCGTTCCGATGCGGGGCTCGCATCACGCGATACTCAGTATATCGGCATGAACGAGATCGGCGCAACGAAAAGCGGCCGGCGACGCCGCGCGCTACGAGAGCTCCATCGAATAACGCTCCAGATAGGCGTCGTAGACGGCCGCCGCGGAGGCCAGCTCGGGCGACCGGGGGCAGTCCGTTGCCCCGGCCGCCTCGCCGGGGACCGGTAGCAGCGCGGCGACCTGGATGACCCGGCTCGAGGTGCTGGTCACCGCTAGCGCGTACTCGCCCGACAGGGCCTCCGCGACCGGCAGGGGCCGCTCGGCCACCGCGACGCCGGCCTCGGCGAGGGCCGCCGCCAGGGTACGCCGCGTTATGCCCTCGAGCGTCCGGTCGGACGGCGGCGTGTAGACCGTCGAGGCGTCCCCGCGGCGCGCGTAGATCACGTTGGTGCGCGTGCCTTCCGTTATCTCACCGCGGCGGTCGACGAGCAGGGCGTCGTAACAGCCGACCGCGGAGGCCGCCCGGAACGCTACGGTCGACAGCAGCATGGACAGGCTCTTGGCCGCGGGGAAATGCCGCTCGCCGCGGTACAGCATGCACGGTACGCCCGCGGAATAGGCCGTGACCGGCGGCACGAGCGGCGGTACGAGGAACGCGTACCAGTCGGCGGGACGGCCAGTACGCCCTAGCATGATCACCCTGACGTTGCAGTCGCCGACGCGCTCGGCCGCCACGAGCTCGCGGAGGGCGCGGACCAGCGCGCCTGGCCTCAGCTCGTGGGCTATGCCCAGGATCGCCGCCGAGCGTAGCAGCCGCTCCTCGTGGAACTCGGCGAAGTACAGCCGATCGCCGCGGACCTTGAGCGTCTCGTAGCAGCCGTAGCCGTACATCGCGTCCGCGTCGTCGAGCCCGAAACGGCCACGCTCGGTCGGCGCCAGCGCGCCGTTCACGATCATCCTATGCCCTAGCATCATTGTTCCCCCAGACCCGGACGCGCTTCCAGTCGCCGCGCCTATAATACGCGAACAGGACGATCGCCTCCACCGCGTCGGACACGAGGAAGCTCGCCCATATGCCCGCGATGCCGAGCTCGAGCCCGAGCCTGGGCAGTACGTAGACCGACAGCGCTAGGAACGGTATCTGCGCGCCCCAGCGCCCCGCGATGGACGAGACGAGGAACGGCACATTGTAGCCCGCGCCCGAGAACGAGCAGCCGAGCGCTATGGCGAAGCTGACGACGATGAACGAAGAGCCCATCAGCCGTATCATCGACACGCCTGCCTCTATCGTCTCCGGCGAATCGACGAAGATGGCCATGACCGGGCGCGGGAAGGCTATCGCCAGGCCCATCAGCGCAGTGATCAGGAGTCCGCCGAACAGCGAGGCGGCCTTCGCGGTCTTCTCCGCTCGCTCGACGTTCTCGGCGCCAAGGTTCTGACCGACGATGGTGCCGCCGCCGGACATCAGCCCGAACAGCGGCATGAACACGAGGCCTCCGAGCCGGTTGCCTATGCCGAGCGCCGCTATGGCGGCCGTGCCGTAGGCCGCGACGAACTTGGTCGTGACGAGTCCGGCCGCCTGCCTGGCCAGCATCTCCCCGCCGCTCGGCAGGCCTATCGTCAACAGCTTGCGGTCTATCGCCGGGTCGAGCCTGAACAGGCCGGCGAGCGTCAGCCTGACCCTGGTGCGGCCGCTGGCGAGCAGCCCGAAGCCTACGGCGAAGGCCAGGCAGATCGATATGACCGTAGCGAGGCCGGCCCCGAACACGCCGAGCCCGAAGCCCCGCAAGCCCAGGCCGGGCACCGTCTCGAACATCAGGACGGGGTCGAGCGCCGTATTGAGCACCGACGCTCCGAGCATGATCCACATCTGGCTGGCAGGGTCGCCGGTGCAGCGGAGCGCCGTGAAGCAGCTATACGTGGCGAAGAAGACCGGCAGGAAGTAGATGCGCACGCGCCCGTACTCGAGCGCGCTCCTGAGCACCTCCGGGTCGTCGGAGAAGAAGCGTATCAGCGGCTCGAGGACCAGGTTAAGCGCAAGCGCGGCGATGATAGCCATGAGCGCCTTGAAGACGATGGTCTGCTCGACGATGCGGCCGGTCCGCGCCAGGTCGCCCGAGCCGTAGCTCTGGGTGATCATCGCGACCGACGATACGCCGACGATCTCGTTGAGTATCTCGACGAGCCAGAAGATCGAGCTGAACAGCGCCACGCCGGCGACGGCCTCGCCGGAGACGCGGCCTATCCATATCATGTCTATCACGTCGTACAGGGTCTGGCCGAGCATGCCGAACATGGTCGGCACGGACATGGCCAGGAGGTTGCCGAGCACGCTGCCGGAGGTCAGGTCGCGTTTCATGCGTCCGTTATAGATGCCGAGCCGGCGCGGTGTCAAACGTCCCGTCGGCCTAGCCGAATTTCCTGGCCATAAACCTGCGGTACGGGCCCTTGAACCACGGTATGCCGTTGAATATATCGCCCCAGAGATCATAGTAGTCGCGCTGGCCGACGATGCGCCCGTCGCGGTGGAGGGTCAGCACCGTCGCGCCGTAGACGGGCGTACTCGGGAATTTCTTGAACATCATCGTCATCGTCCACTGCATGTGTATCGCGTCGCCCGCCCGGGCCACCGAGTGGATCTCCATGCGCAGCTCCTCGCAGCGATCCGTTAGCCGGCCGCAGAGCGCCTTGAACGCCTCGATGCCCTCGACACGCTGGATCGAGTCCTGGAAGACGACCTCGGGGTGGTAGTACGGGAAGGTATGCGACCAATCCGGCTTGCCCGCGGTGTTGTAGGTCCTCGACCATAGTTCCCTGACCGTCTCGGGCGTCAGAGGCAACGGGACGAGACCGGTTTCGGCACCCGAATAATCACAGTCTTGCATGGTTTCCACGGTAACACGAGAGGGGCTAGGCGGCAAGCTCGCCGGCCACGCTGTTCATGTAGCCGGCGTCGGACAATTCATTACCGGTACGAAATAGCCCCTATAGGACATACGGCCTCGCAGGCATGGCAGGTCAGGCAGTCGGGCGTGCGTATGCGCATCTTCTTCGTGTCCGCGACGATATCGATGCAGTCGACGGGGCATACCGTGCGGCACTTGCCGCAGGAGACGCAGGCCGCCTCGTCGATCTTCTCGCTCTTGACGGCTTTGCGTGACGTCAGGCTGAGGATTGTGCCGTACGGGCACACGTGGTTATGCCACAGGGCCTCCTCGAAGAACAGCGTCACGAAAACGGCTATCCCGGTCAGGATGGCCAGGAGCGGTAACTCCATGCCAAGCTTCTTCGTGACGAGCATGGTGCCAACGAACAGCACGAAGAATACGTACCGGAACGCTGGGCGCTTCATGAAACCTGGCGTCTTGAGGCGCTTGACGCCGAGTTTGCCGTAGAGCCATCCCAGCGGGCGGAACAGGGTGTTCATCGGGCAGATCCAGCCGCAGTAGAAGCGGCTGAACACCAGCGACAGAATCGCGCCCGAGCCGAAGACCGCGAGCCATAGCTGTATCCTGCCTTTGGCGAACAACAGGGCGAAGAGGGCCAGAAACGCGAGCTGGGTTATGATGCGTAACGTCTTTTTCATCACGTCAGTTCCTTCTTCCTAGAATGATATCTTGGCGCCCGCGAAGACGCTGTCATTGCCGTCATACTGGCCGAACTGGCCAGAGTCTCCGAAGAACAGCCAGGCGCCGCCGGACAGCTCCATGGCGTCCGTCATCTTCCACACCAGCTGGGCCTTGAGCAGCGCGTCGGGAACGTCGAGCCCTATGTACGCCAGCGCTTCGACCCTGAGCGTTTCATGGGCAAAGCTGCGGACGGCCATCACGGTGGCGGTGTTCGTGAAGCGCTCGTTGACCAGGGCGTCATCATGCTCAAGGATGATGTCCTGGATGAACTGCAGGCCGAAGGTCGTGCCGAGGATGGAGAAATCCGTTCCGACGAGGTATTGTACGGAGTTTTTCTCGGCATATCCAGCCGGGTAGACGGTAAAATCGCCCTGGTAGCGCTTGCCAAGCTGCATCGCGCCCTCGGAGCGCAGGACCAGAGGTCCGATGGCGCCGGCCGCGCCGTACCCGAAGGCGGCCGTGCGGTAGTACTCGCCCTGGAGCGTTATTCCGGTTATGCCGACGCCAGGCGTCATGGTCTTGCCGGTTACGGCGAACGAAGGCAGGTCGTTCCAGAACCAGCCGCCCATCAGGCTCAGGTCCACGGCGTTGCCCATGAACGAGTATCGGATGAAATACTCGCCGTTCTCGATCGACAGCTCCGGAAGCGCCGCGGCCGTTATGGTCGGGGTGACGGGGTACGGCATGACGGGCGCCCAGATCGTACCGGCGGCCGGGGCCACACCGGGCGAGAACAGCGGCAGCCAGACCAGTTCCAGGCTGTGGCCGCCCGCGTAGCCGCCGAGGCGCACGCCGTCGACCGCCTGCCTGAGCTCCACGAAATCAGGCACCAGGAAGCGGGACAGGTCCTTGGGAGACACGATGTCGGTTATGAACACGCCGTCGCTCTTGCCCCAGATGATCTGCTGCTTGCCGATGACCAGTTCGACGGCATCGCCGGAATACCGCAGGTACAGTTCGCGCAGTTCAAGCTCGGGGCTGCCTCCCAGTCGCTCGCTGACCGCCACGTCGACGAGGAGCGTACTGTCGCCCGTTTCCCAGGACAGCTTCGCGTCCAGGGTCGTCTCGGCAAGGAAGAGCGAGCCGTCGGACAGGAGGGCGCCGGCCTTGGCGCGGCCATACCCGCTCAGCTCGACGCCGTCATCGGCGAAGGCCATGCCGGTCACGGCGACGCTGAAAAACATCACGAAGGCCAGGGCCGACGCTGGCAGGATCCGGTGGTTCGTATTCATCACAGTCCCTTCATCATGGCGCGTTCCGAGAATTGCTCGTCGGCGATTCCGGTATCCAGCTCTATCGCGGTGAACTCCATACGGGTCCGGTGGTTGGACTGCGCGTTGCGCATCTCCGTTCGGGTTATCATGAGGTACGGGCCCATGGTCTTCGTCTCGAGCACCGAGAGGGTCTTGAGCAGGGCGCCCTTCTTGTCGTAGTAGTCGCGCTTGAAGCCGATGAGCCTGCTCTTCGATATCCAGCTGACGGTGCGCGAATAACCGTCGCCCGCCTCTTTGGGCGTGCTCTCTATTATCCAGCATTCCTCGCCGGCCACGGTCTCGCTACCAAGGATGACATGATCGTCCCTGGAAGGATGACGGGCGCCCAGGTCGTCGTAGCTGAAATCCGAGCCCATGAAGGACCCGCCCTTGCCGTCGGAGGTGATGCGCTTGACCCGCTTGAGGGCCGGCATGTAGATCCACTGGTCGTCGCCCTTGCCCGCCTCGGCGTAGCTCCAGTTCATGAAGGAGGTGCCGCGGACATCGGCGGGGGCCTGGAACATCATGATCTTCTTGTCGACGCCCCCGAAACTGGCCAGGCGCTGTTCGAGCGCGCGGACGCGTTCCTTGCCTTTGGAATCGACGAGGGTCATGGTCAGGGTGGCCTTCATGTCGGCCGGCTGGGGCCGTTCGTACACCGCCGTCATGATGGATAGGGCCGTTTTCTCTTCCGCGCCGAGCGTCGTCGCGAAAGCCAGGCCGAGCAACAAGGCCGGCAGGATGGATCGTTGCAATGCGTTCATTTCTATAACTCCTTTGATAACCGTGGAGGGATTGAGCGAAGGACCATGAACATGATGGTGACGGTAGCCAGGAACGCGGTGAGCATGTTCAGCGACACGAGAAGCCCCACCTGGCGGTTGGGCGGGAACACCGAGAAGACCATGACCATGAAGCCGGAGATGACGATGGCCGCGTTGAGCAGCACCGCCCTGCCGGTATGGCTCATCGCGAAGCGGGCGGCACGTTCCTCGTCGCCGAGGGCCTTCAGCGCCTCGCGGTAATGGGTGATCAGGTGGATGGCGTAGTCGACGCCTATGCCCACCGCGATGCTGGATATGAGGGCCGTGGAGGTGGTCAGGGGCACGTTGAGGAGCCCCATGACGCCGAAGTTGACCGCTATCGATATGAGCACCGGAATCGTGGACACGAGGCCCAGGAGCACGCTGCGGAACATGAAGGCCACGAGTATGAAGACGATGATCACGGAGAGGCCGAGGCTGCTCATCTGCCCCTGCAGTATGAGGTCCGAGAAGATCAGGCTCTTGTAACCGGATCCCGCGTAGCGGATGGTGATGCCGAACCGGTCAAAGTCAGCCGCCTGGGCATCGACGTACTCGATGACGCGCCCGATGGTGCGGGTATCGTCGCTCTTCATCTGGATGGTGACGTTGGCGCTCCTGAAATCCGCGTCCACCACCTTCCAGAGGTTGTCCGGATCTCCCGACATTTCATACAGGAGCAGGTACTGGGCCACCAGATCGCTTGAGTCGGGGATGACATCGAAGGCGGGGTCAGCCGCGTTCATGGAATAGTGCAGGCGCCTGAGGTAGGTGGTCAGCGATATGGTGTCGCCGACGTTTTCAAGCTCCAAAGCCCCGGCTTGCATTGCGTCCATAAGGCGAAGCACCTCCGGATTCTTGAAGGTATCCGGATCGGCCGCTTCCAGGATCACGTTGAGGCTGGACGTGCCGCCGAAATGCTCGTTGACGAAGGCGTCGGTCTTGACGATGGCGCTGTTCGAGTCGAAGTTGGCCAGGAAACTGGTATTGATCCATACCCGGGAGATTCCGAATACGGAAGCCGCGACCAGGACCGCGACGATCACGTAGACGCGCCCGGGCCTGGCCTTGAGGGCATCGGCGAACCGTGCGCCGAGTCCGTGTTCGGGTATGCGCCCGGCGTGGGAACCGGCAGCTTTTTTGACGTCGCCGTTGCCGAAGGCCATGATGCCCGCCGGCACGAGGAGCATCGTCAACACGAATGACGCGAAGACGCCGAACGCGGTGAAGAGCCCGAAGTACTTGACCGGGTAAACCTGCGAGGTGACGAGCGACACGAACCCGGCGACCGTCGTCAGCGCCGCGAACAGGGCCGGGCTGCTTATGGTCGTGATGGCGTTCTCGGCGATCTCGCGCCGGCTCGCTCCCGGCGTTTCACTGGCGAAGTGGTCGATCTGGTTATACAGGTGGATGGCATAGGCGACGCCTATGGCGATGAGCATCACCGGTATCATGATGCTGACCGAGTACATGGGGACGCCGAGCGCGCTCATAAGCCCGAAAGCCCAGATCGTGCTGAACACGACGACCGACATCGTGATGATGGCGCGCCGCGCCTGCCTGAGGACCAGGATGAGGACTATGGTTATGACGAGGAGCACCAGGGGCCCCATCCTGGCCATGTCCGCGGGGCCGAGCGCGGCAAGCGTGCCCTCGACGATGGGCCGGCCGGCTATATGAAGGGTTTCCGGTCCCGTTCGCTTGTCCGCTATCAGTTGGATCTGATCATACAGGTCCCGTGAGAAGCCGGATTCCGGCAGCTCGACGATGACGAGCGCCGTATGCTCATCAGCGGAGACGAGTCGGCCGGCTATCATGCTGTTGCCCCGGACGGCGCTGGCTATGCGGTCGGCGCCTTCCTGGTCGACAGGAGCGTCGGTATAGAATCTACGCACGTCCAGTCCGTCTTCCGTAGCCAGGATGTTGTCACCCGTATGGATTGAGTTGACGCGGGCTCCTGACAGTCCTTCCAGCGCCAGGAGGTCGTCCTCGATGTCGATCAGTTTCTGGAGCGTCGCCGGATTGAACACCGAATCGGGATGCTCCACGGCGACGAGGATGGCGTCCTTTATCATGAAGCGCTCGTCGGCTTCGTCGCTGAACACGAACGCCGGATGCGTGCGGGGCATGTAGGTATCCAGGTTGGTTTCCATCCTGAACCCTGAAACCACGGAAAGCACCGCGAGCGCGGTGATGCCCAGAGCTAGCGACATCACGATGAACGGATGGCGAAGGGTGGACTTGAATAGCTTCTGCATTGGCAACCCCTTTGGTGTGGCAACATGAGTTAGTTATCGTTCACAAACCATAGCAGATAAAAAAATGATCGCGGCAAGGACGATGTTATATGCTGATCAGGGAGAGCACCCCTTCCATGAAGCGAGCTGTATCCGTCTCAAGACCGCCGGCCCCGGTTCCCGTTCCGGCGTCCAGCCGCCAGGACGCCACCAGCAGGCGGAAGCCGCCGACGAGCATAAGCGCGCCGGCCTCGCAGTCGACGCCGGGTTTAAGCGAGCCTTCGTCGATCCCCGCCAACAGCAGCTCGCGGAACCGGGCGAGGGTCTCGTCCATCATCGATGTCGCCCGGCCCAGCAGGTCGGCGTTGTTGCGGAACAGATCCTCGGGGAACAGCATGATGGACAACGATGGATTGCTCTCGAAAAGGCTGGCCTGTACGGCGAAGAACGAGCGGATCATATCGCGAGCCGTACCTGAACCGATCCCGCACCGCAAGAAGGCGGCGTTTCGCTGCGCGACCATTTCGTCTATGACCGCGGACAGGATATCGACCTTCGACGTGAAATGGCGGTAGATGGCGGGTTCGGTGACTCCGACGACCTGGGCGATCTTTTTTATGGTGAGTTCCTGGATGCCCTGTTCAGAGATCAGGTCGAACGCCGCCTGAATGATCTCTTTCTGCCGTTCGCTAGTCTGCACCGATTCTCCCCACCAAGTTAGTGATCACTAACCTACAGTACAACGAGAAGGAACGTCAAGACGTCTACCAAAAAAAACGACCCCGGCGGGCGCGCAAGCTCGAACCTGAATCGTAGCCCCTCGATGACAGCGCAGTCGAAATAGGCTATACCTTATGTATGCCTATGCAACGAACACAGCGAACGGACGCGCCAGACGGTCTCGTCCGCACGCCGTATATATGGGCGCTCTACCTGCTGCTCGGCCTGTTCTCGTTCATGCTGTCGATGATAGGGCCGATGGTGCCCTACCTACGCGACGAATTCTCGCTGAGCTACGGCCTAGCCGGCCTCCACCAGAGCGCCTTCGCGCTCGGCATGGTCATCATGGGCTTCCTCGGCAGCTCGGTGATCAGGCGCCTGGGCATGGCGCTGAGCCTCTGGGGCGGCATGGCCGACATGCTGGCCGGCCTGCTCGTGATGATACTCGCGCGCGGCCCGGCGATGACCCTGACCGGCGTCTTCGTGATGAGTCTCGGCGGCACAGTGGCGCTCGCCGCTATCCAGACCTCGCTGGCCGCGGGACCCGCGGCCCATCGCGGCAAGCTGATCATGGAAGCCAACGTTATGGCCAGCGCTCTGACGATGCTCGTGCCCCTCGTCCTGCTCGCCGGCTCGCGCATCGGCGCAGGCTGGCGGATCGTGTTCCCGGCCATGCTGGTCTCGGTGGCGGCCACGGCCTCGTTCGGCCTACCGGCGACGCTACGTCACCTGAAGTCGAGGGACGAGCGCGCGGACTCGGGCGGCGGCAGGCTCGGAGGCGCGTTCTGGCGTATGTGGCTGATCGTGTTCTTCGGCGTATCGGTCGAATGGGCGGTCAGCTTCTGGTGCATGACCTACCTGCTCGGGCTGCCGGGAAACTCGCGGGAACTGGCCGCGGCCGGCACGGTCCTGCTCGGCCTATCAGCGGTGGCCGGGCGATTCTTCTCGAGCCGCGTCAGCCACAGGATTCCCGAGAGACGGCTGCTGTACATGATGATGCTCGTCGTCGCGGCCGGCTTCCCGCTGTACTGGCTGCGAGCTAACGCGGCGACGGCCTTCGTCGGGCTGGCGCTCTGCGGGATAGGCTCGTCGAACTTCTACCCGCTCGGGCTGTCGCTGGCGGTCGGCCACGCGCCGGGCAACGCCGCCAAGGCGGGCTCGCTGATTCCGGTCGCCTCGGGCTCGGCCATTGGCCTTGCCCCGTTCATGCTCGGCCGCCTCGCCGACCTCACCGACATGAGGACGGCGCTGTGGTACATCCCGATCGGCGTGCTCATGATCCTCGCGATAGCCTTGATCGACCGGGCCTTCGAGCGGAGGACCGGCCGCGAGGCGACCGAGGATCCGAGCGCGGTTTAAGGAACGGTCTCATGCCAGGCGGCAGCGTACGGCGGCGCATGATCATCATCCTCACGACGATAGGCACCCTGCCGTTCGTCGTATTCGCGGCCGCCTTCATGGCGGTGGTCGGCGAGCGCCTTGACGAGTTCTCCGAGACCATCTCGTCGGCGGCGCTCGAAGCCGTGATCGCCACGGCCAGGGAGCGGGCCATCGAGGGGCCTCGCCGGGACCTGCCCTCGCTGCTGCTGCAAGCCACCGACGAGCCCGACGGCTCGCGGCTGACCGGGCTGCTTAGGGACACCATGGCGCCACGGCCCGAATACCTGGCCCTGATCGTGCTCGACGGAGCCGGCCGCGTCGTCGCCTCCTACCCCGACACGAGCTTAGCGCCCGGGTACGTCTACCGCGCCAAGGCGGCCAGGGCGGCGCCCGGGGTGACGGCCTTCTCGCCGCCGTTCCAGTCCGACACCTTCGGCCGCACGGTCATCGAGGCGGCCTACGCCGGCGAAAGGCGGTCCGTGATCGCCATCATCGACCTCGAGTGGCTATCGGCCAAGCTATACCTAGCTACGGCCTCTCCCCGGGACAGGGTCGGCATCGTCTGGCTCGACGGCCGCTACCTGGCCTCGAGCGACCCGTCCAGGATGCGCTCGGGCGAACGCGTCGACGCCCGCCTGCTAGGCGGCGGGACGGCGTCCTACGCCGACGAGCGCGGCGAGTATAGGGTATCGAGCGAGCCGATC
>Ga0209607_1003941_pt1 | contig 11216 bp, 11 predicted proteins | sample AD_UKC117_MetaG_FD_184413 | JGI IMG/M metagenome (GOLD analysis project Ga0209607, IMG submission 184413) | Active sludge microbial communities of municipal wastewater-treating anaerobic digesters from Hong Kong - AD_UKC117_MetaG (SPAdes)... | ecosystem: Engineered > Bioreactor > Anaerobic >... | reverse complement strand
GAAATGCTCGTCCAGCAGCGGGCGTACCGCCTCCGTATAGAAAGCCTCGCCGAGCTTCAAGCCCGGCAGAAATGCGTCACCCATGATCGCTTCTCCCTACCTTGTGAAAAAAGTGTGGCCCCGTCTGCGCGACAGGGCCACTCTACCGTCAGGGCTGGGATCGGACAACTCAGTCGTTGCCCAGTGCCTCGATCGAACCAAGGCCGGAGATGTTCTGCGTGACCTGCGGGCGGCCTGCATACTTGATGTTGCCGGCACCGGAAATTGAGGCGTCGAGCGTCTCGACCGCCTGGATCTCGGCGCTGCCCAGCCCTGAGATCTGCACCGCGGCGGCCTGCGAGCGCAGGTCACGCGCGTAGTACGAGCCGGCGCCTGACACGTTGACCGCCTGCTTGTTCACCTCGCCCGCCAGGTTGGCGCTGCCCAGGCCCGACATGTTGACGCCCAGGTTGTTGGCCAATAGGTTGCCGACGTTAAGCGAACCAGCCCCGCTCAGTCCCAGGCTGACGTCCGGGCTTTCGAGCGAATCGACCTCGATATTGCCAAGCCCGGAGAGGCTGACGGCGTTCAGTTCCTTGACCGTCAACTCGTAGCGAAGGGGAATCACCGTGCGGCCGATATTGGCCGGGCTGGCGTCGATGTGCAGCACGCCGTCGCGCACCGTCGTGCGGATGAGCGGGACGATGTTGTCGTCGCCGGTGATCGTCAGCGACTCTTCGTTACCCTGGGTGATCGCCAGATCGCCGATGAAGGCGAAATCGACCGCGCTAAAGTCGCTCACGGCGCGGGTCTCCGTCGTAGTGCGCCCCGAGCCGACGACGACACCAAATGAGCAGGCGGAAAGTATGGCCGCCATCAAGACGAGCAAAGCCATGATTGCGAGGTTGCGCTGGATGTTCATATCGTTGCTCCTGAATGGATTAGGTCGCTTGCCACATTGTCTACATATCAGTTATAGCACCGGCGGCCACCTATTGCCCCTGCCCAACGCCCGGATCGCGACCCTGCCGTCCGGACAGGTCGCACCGTCCGTGCGGTGGGGATCCTGCCGCTGCACTTCCAGCAACCACGTACCTGCCCACGAAACGCTGTCCCGTCGACATCCGCTTTGAAGCTCCCCGGCGCCACGGCTACAATACGTGCTTTGCAACCGATCCGGCGCGCTCCACAAAGGTCAGGGGGACAATCCAGCCATGCATACCAAAGTCGACAATCAGCCTGCCGTCACGATCCATGTCTTGTCGCGCGTCGCATCGTCGGCAGCCCAACCCAGGCTCGCCGAACTCCTCCAGGACGCGGTCGACAACGGCGCATCGGTCGGCTATCTGGCGCCGCTTTCCGCGACCGATGCTGCGGGCTACTGGGCGCCGCTCATCGCCGGCCTCGACCCGGCACAGCGCCGGCTGTTGGTGGCGGAAATCGGGGGCACGATCGCCGGCACCGTGCAACTCGCGCTGGAGACGCGGCCCAACGGCAACCACCGCGCCGAGGTGGCGAAGCTGCTCGTCCACACGGAGTATCGCCGCCGCGGGGTTGCCACGGCGCTCATGGCCGCGCTGGAACAGGAGGCGCGCGCAGCCGGCCGCACGCTGCTCGTGCTCGACACGCAGAGTGGCGAACCCGCCGAGATGCTCTATTTCGCGCTGGGCTACGTGCTCACCGGCAGCGTACCCGGCTACGCGCGCAACCCCGACGGCCGGCTGGCGCCGACGTCGTTCATGTACAAAGTGCTGGAATAGGTCAGGCGTCGGGAGCGTCGTAGAGGTTGTCCCAGTCGAAGCGCGCCATGGCCTGAGTGTGGCGCGCAAATCCAAGGCGAGCGTAGAAATCCTGCACATCGTCATCGGCGACCAGCATGACGCGCCAGACCGGAAGCCGGTCCAGCAGGTGCGCCATCATCTCCGAGCCGATGCCGGCGCGCTGGTAGTCGGGGTGCACGGCCACGTCGTAGATCAGCGCATGATATTCGCCGTCGGTGAGCGCGCGGGCGACGCCGATGAGGATATCGTCGTCATAGACGAAACACACAACCTGGCTGGCGAGAAAAGCGCGGCGCAGCTTGTCGCCCTTGCGCCCGCCCAGTTCGACGGCGGTAAAGAGCGCCTCGACTTCGTCCCAATCGACGCCATCGCACGTCCACTGCCAGCGCGTCACGTCGCCTTTTCCTCTGCCAGTTCGCGCACACGCGCCGCCATCGCCGCGTTGACGGGAAAGTGCGTCTCCAGAAAGGCGAGAATCGCCAGCGCCGACTGCGGGCTGCGTTCGTACCCCTGCACCATCGACGGCAACGCGGCTGCGGTAAGCGGGAAGCGCTGCTCGAAGCGCCGCTCCGGCGTGAAGCCGTCGACGTAGCCGGGCTGCGCCGGCTCCATGCGCGGCGCCAGGTCGAGCACGCGATCGACCGCGTACTGCTGGATAAAGCGCGCCGCCGACAGCTTTTCGCCACGCTGGTAGCGGCACAACCCCACGTAGAGGTTAGTCACCGCCTCACCCACCAGCCACTCGTCAGATGAGCTTCCGGGCGCCGGCGCTGTACGGGCAGGCACGGCCAGCCGCTCGTCGAAACCGGGCCGCTGCCACACGATGCGCCCGGCGGCAAAGGGAATCTGCGCCAATTCGTGCGGCTCGAAGACGGCAAACTCGCAGAAGATGCCGTCTTCGTAGAGCAGCTTGTAGCCATCGGCCGTGTTGCGAAACGCGTAGGCAATCGGCGCGGCGGTCAGCCAATCCAGGTTGTCGATGTAGCGACCCTTGTGCCCGGCCTCGACGATGGCAAAGAAATCGAGATCCGAGTACGCGTCGAGACGTTCCAGTTCCAGCCCGACGGAGCCCAGGCCCAGCAGCGCCATGCCGTGGCCGCTTGCGTCCAGCGCCCGGCCGATGGCATCGAGCCGCGCCAGCAGGGCAGCAGGCCGGTCACTTTCGTGCAAAGTCATCGTTGTTCGCTCCAATTTTCTTGGCTATCTGTGAGGAACAGGTGCGTCACGCTGCACCGCCGCCGGCCACCCGCGTAAAGTTCAGACGGAAAGCACCTTCCGCAGTCAGCGCAAAGCTATCCACCATGCCTGCTGCATTGCGCGCAAAGCGCAGCCCCCAGTCATCCAGGGAAAACAGGTCGCCGTCGAGCGAGGTGAGCGGAGAATCCGGCGCGCCCGGACGCTGCATCCACAGGTGCCCATCCGCCACGCGCACGTGGTAGACAGTGTTTGCTTCCGCCGAGGCGTAGGTGCCGGCGTACTCCCTCAGCGGCACCGACTCCGCCGGTCCGGCGACGACGCGCGCAAAGCGGCGCGGCGGCTCGCCCTGGATATGGATAACCGCGGCCGGTGGATCATCCGCTGACCCTGGCTCGAACTCGACGCGCAGGTCGGTCTCGCCGGCAATGGCATACGCGCCGTCCCCGGCGGCGACCAGTACGCCATCGAACCCATACCACGGCGCGGCGAAATGCAGCCCCTCCGCCTGCCAGGTCAGCGTCAACGGTTCGTCCCATGCCGTATTGAGGTAGACGCCGGCGAACGCTGCGTCGCCCACCGCAACGGGCACCCCGGCCGGTATGTTCTTCGCCGGACCCAGCCGGCTACCCAGACACAGATCGGCGACCTGATGCGCAAGCTTCCACGGTTCAATGGAGGCAAGATTGGCCAGGCAGATCACGGTTAAGCGTTCGTCAGGAAAGCGCAACAGGAAGCTACGATAGCCGGCCCAGGAACCGCCGTGGCTGACCGTGCGCGCACCACGGTATGCGCCGACGACCAGGCCACGCGCATAATTGATTACGCTGCCATCGACCAGCCGGCCCGGCACGTGCATCTGCGCGATCAACGTGTCGCCGCCGCTCAGCGGGCTTGCGTAAAAAACGGCATCCCAGCGCGCCAGATCCTCGACCGTGGTGTAGATTCCGCCGTCGCCGACGAGATCGCAGAATGAGAGGTCGAGCCGCAGGCTGCCGTCGCTGCGCAGGGCATGGCCGAGCGCCCGGTTCGGCTCAATCTCGGTGAAGTCGTCGTGGAAGTGCGTGCTGGCCATGCCCAGCGGCGCAAAGATCTGCTCCTGGGCAAACTCGCGCAACGTCTGCCCGCTGACTCGCTGCACGACCTCGCCCAGGAGCCAGTAGCCCGTGTTGCTGTAGATGTAGTCGCTGCCCGGCGCAAAGTTCAAATCCCTCTGCCGGGCAATGGTGGCGTAGACATCCTCACGCCGAAAGACGTTGGCATCGGGCAGACCGGCGACCGGCCAGATGCCGAGGTAGTCGCGCAGCCCGCTGGTGTGATGCAGCAGGTGGCGCAGCGTGATGGGCTGGTCGTACTCCGGCACCTCCGGACAGAAACGCTGGATCGGGTCGTCCAGGCTCAGTTGCCCCTCTTCCGCCAGCGCCAACACGCACCACGCCGTGAACTGCTTGGAGATGGACGCGATGTCGAAGACCGTCGCCGGCGTGATGCGAACGTCGTGCTCCAGATCGGCCATGCCGTAACCGCGCGCGTAGACCAGGTCGCCCTCGTGCACGATGCCCAGCGCGCAGCCCGGCGAATCCGGCCGATCCCAGGCGGCAAACAGGGCGTCGATTTGGGCGATGGGCAGGTTCACGGCGGTTCCTTTCTTCCTACTGGTTCAGCCGCTCGGCGAAACGCGCTGCGGTCTTGGCGCGTACGTCGTCGAGCGTGGCGCCGGGCATGAGTTCGCGCAGGGTGAGCCGGCCATCCTCGAAGGTGAAGACCGCCAGGTCCGTGATGACCATGTCGACGACGCCGTGCGCGGTCAGGGGTAGCGTGCACGCCGGCACGACCTTGGCGCTGCCGTCGGGATTGGTGTGCTGCATGGTGATGATCAACCGTTTGGCGCCGACCGCCAGGTCCATGGCGCCGCCCACGCCCAGCAGCGGCTGACCCGGCACCGCCCAGTTGGCGAGATTCGCCTGCTCGTCCACCTCCAGCCCGCCCATGATCGCAACGTCGATGTGACCGCCGCGGATCATGGCAAAGGAGTCGGCGCTGTCGAAGTAGCTGCTGCCGGGCAGCGCGGTTACGGGAATCTTGCCGGCGTTGACCGGGTACTCCAGCGCCCCGCCTTCCTCCGGCGCAGGGCCGACGCCCAACATGCCGTTCTCTGTGTGCATGATGATACCGTCCTCCGGGCGGATGAGGTCGGCCACCAGCGTGGGGATGCCGATGCCCAGGTTGACGACATCGCCCCGCCGCAGCTCGGCAAAGGCGCGCCTCGCCATGTTCATGCGCGACTCGCTCACCTTGCGCGCCCCGCTCTTGACCGACGCCGATGAGCCGAGATCGTCAAGCGTCACGTGCGCCTGCACCAGGTAGTCGACATAGCAGCCCGGCGTGTGAATCCGATCCGGGTCGAGTTCGCCCACCGGCACAATCTGCTCGGCCTCGGCGATGACCAGGTCGGCGGCAGTGGCCATGGCGCGGTTGAAGTTCTGCTCGGTCATGCGGTAGACGAGATTGCCGGCGGTGTCGGCGATCCAGGCGCGCACGAAGGCCACGTTGGCACGCAGGGCCGGTACAAAGACAAAGGGCTTGCCGTCGATGAGCTTGACTTCGGCATCGGCGGCAATGTCGGTGCCGGCCGCCGTCGGCGTGTAGAAGCCGCCGATGCCCGCACCGCCGGCGCGGATCGCCTCGGCCAGCGATCCTTGCGGGATCAACTGCACTGCCAGCGCGCCGCTCTGTGCAGCTTGCACTGCCTCGGGGTTGCTGGTAAAGAACGAGCCGATCGCCTTCTTGAGCTGGCCGTTGCGCAGCAGCCGGCCGCCGCCCAGCCCCGGCTCGCCCACGTTGTTGCCGATAAAGGTGAGGTCGCGCGTGCCGGTTTCGGCCAGCGCATTGAGCAGGTGGACGGGGTTGCCGGTCATGCCAAAGCCGCCGCCCATGATCGTGTCGCCGTCCTTGACCAGCGCCGCCGCTTCCGCCGCCGAAATGATTGGAACTTGTTTCATGCTTGTTCTGCTTTCAAGGTAACCACTTTGACGCAGGGGCGCAGAGATGCAGAGGAAGAAAAAGCGAGAAAAGCATAAGAACAAGATCTTCTCTGCTCTCTGCGAGTCTCTGCGCTCTCCGCGCCTTTGCGTCAAATCTATTTTTCCAACTCGATAATCGTCGCTTCCCCCTGGCCGACGCCCACGCAGAGCGTCGCCAGCCCGTAGCGCATGGACGCGCCGGCCGCGGCGCGGCGCTGCATTTCGTGGAGCAGCGTGGTCAGGATGCGCGCGCCCGAGCACCCGAGCGGGTGCCCCAGCGCGATGGCGCCGCCGTTGACGTTGGTGATCACCTCGCTCAGCCCCAGTTCGCGCAGCACGGCCAGCGCCTGCACGGCAAAGGCCTCGTTGAGTTCGGCCAGGTCGATGTCACCCAGCGTCAGGCCGGCGCGTGCCAGCACCTTGCGCACTGCCTCCACCGGCCCCAGCCCCATCACGCGCGGATCCACGCCCGCCGCCGCCGAGGCGACCCAGCGCGCCAGCGGCTTGATGCCCAGCGCATCCGCCTTCGCCCGCGCCATGAGCACCAACGCGGCCGCGCCGTCGTTAAGCCCGCTGGCGTTGCCCGCCGTTACGGTGCCGCCCTTGCGAAAGGCCGGCTTGAGCGCGGCCAGTTGCTCCATGCTCGTGGCCAGTTCGTAGCCCGCTGCCGTCTTCTTGTAGCGCGGGTACTCGTCGACATCGACAATAATCGGCTCGCGCTTGCCCTGCGGCACGGTGACCGGCACGATCTCGCGCTCAAAGCGGCCGGCGTTGAGCGCATCGACGGCGCGCTGCTGGCTTTGCAGCGCGAAGCGGTCCTGCTCCGCCCGCGTGATCTCGCCGCCGGCAATCTGCCCGTCGCGGCTGCGCTCGTAGATATTCTCGGCCGTCTCGCCCATGGCTTCCAGCGGGAAGAGCGCCTCCATGCGCGGGTTGGGATAACGCCAGCCCAGCGATGTGTCGAAAGCGGTGATGTTGCCGGAGGGGCCGTAGCCGGTGGGGTTCTTGGGCAGCGAGTAGGGCGCGCGCGTCATGCTCTCGACGCCACCTGCGACGTAGACATCGCCCTCGCCACAGGCAATCGCGCGCGCCGCCTGGTTGACGGCATTGAGCCCGCTGGCGCAGAGGCGGTTAAAGGTCACGCCGCCCACGTGGTGAGGAAGCCCGGCCAGCAGCAATCCCATGCGCGCCACGTTGCGGTTGTCCTCGCCCGCCTGGTTGGCGCACCCCATGTAGACCTCTTCCACCAGCGCGGCGTCGACACCGGCGCGCTGCACTGCCTCCTGAATCACCAGCGCGGCCAGGTCATCTGGTCGCACGGCAGAGAGCGCGCCACGGATCGCCCCAATCGGCGTCCGCACCGCGCTGACAATCACGACTTCGTTCATAGGATGCTACCTTGAAAAAGTATGGAAATGGAACGCGGATGACGCGGATTGGGCGGATCAGCGCGGATTTACAAACCCTTCCGTTTCCGCGTTTATCCGCATGATCCGCGCAATCCGCGTTCTATTGTTCTATCCGACGACGGCGATGCACTCGATTTCGACGCGCGCGCCGAGGGCCAGGCCGTTGGCGCCCAACGCGCTGCGCGCCGGCAGGTGCTCGGGAAAGTAGGTGACGTAGACGCGGTTCATCTCCGCCCACTCGTCCATGTCGGCCAGGAAGACAGTCGCCTTGACGACGCGGTCGAGCGACGATCCGTGGCGCGCCAGCGCCGCCTTGATGTTCTCCATGGTCTGTTGCGTCTCGGCCGCAATACCGCCCGGCACGACGCGGCCGGAGTTGTCACGCCCAAGCTGTCCGGAGAGGAAGAGCAGGTTGCCGACGCGCACCGCCTCGGAAAAGGGCAGCCCGGCCATTTCGGCAGAGGTGCGGAACTCGATGTCGGATGAGGAGGAATGCTCCATTGCAGGGTCCTTTCGTGTGTGGAAAACGCGGGTGTCAGAAGATATCGATGGGCAGCGGATCGGGGCCGTCGCTGCCGGCCGGTGCGCCGACCGCCTCGCGCAGCCAGAAGATGAAGGGCGCCGCAGCCGAAAAGCGCTCGACGATCAGCGGGGCCAGCGCGTCGTCTGCAATTTCGTGGACGACATAGCTCTGCCCGACGAGGTATTGCTTGAGCTTCAACGCATCGAGGTGCGGCGCGTCGGCGGGAAAACCGGCGGGTGGCCGCTTCAACATCTCGCCGTCGATGGCGCCATACGCGGCGTGAAAGGCCCGGTCGGCGTACAGCGCGTCGAGCCGCTGCGGGTGCGCCACGATGAAGCGCCGCGCGTTGGCAAGCTGTTCCGGCGAGGGCGCGTAGAGACCGCCGCCGAGAAAGAGGTTCCCCGCCGCGTCAATTTGGAAGTAGTAGGCGGGCAGATTCGTGCTGCGCCCCTGCGGGCCGATGGCGGCGCTGAACTGCGTCTTGTAGGGGCTTTTGTCGCGCGAAAAACGCACGTCGCGGTTGATGCGGAACATGCACTTCGCCGGGTCCAAGCCCAGCACAGCCTCGTCCACCGCGCCGACACCGGCAATCACCGCGCCAACCAGGTCGGCGAACTCCTGGCGCAGCGCCTGGTATTGCGGCCGGTGCGCGTCGAACCAGGTCTTGTTGTTGTTGTCGGCCAGTTCCTGGAGGAAGCTGACCAAAGCGGATGTGTTCAAGCCAACCCTCTCCTTTGTGTCAGGTTTATGCCTTACCGACCTCAACCGCAAGGCGCAGGCCAAGGCTTTGCAAGAGAGCCGTCAAGCTGGAGAGTTGCGGGTTGCCCGTCGACGCCAGCATTCGATAGAGATTCTCGCGGTTGAGTTTTGCATTTCGTGCGACTTCGCTCATGCCACGCGCCTCAGCCACATCGCGCAATGCAAGAAGGAAGCCATCCATATCGCCTTCTGCCAGCGCTGCGTCCAAATACGCGGCTGCCTCCGCCGGGTCGGCCAATGCCTGGCGCAATCCCTCTTCATACCGTGCCGTTGTTGTGTTCATTTCGACCTCCGCAGATAGTCTTGCCAGCGATCTTGAGCCAAGTCGATGTCTCGCGATTGTGTGCGCTTGTCCCCTCCGCAGAGCAAAAGGACGATCGCATCGCCTTGCCTGCCGTAGTAGACGCGGTATCCGGGGCCATATGGAATCCGCAACTCGCTGATGCCACCGCCAACCGACTTGCTGTCGCCAAAGTTGCCAAGGCGAATCCGGTTGATACGCACTCGAACCCTGGCGCGAGCCTCCCGATCCTTGAGCGCTTCCAGCCATTCACGGAACGGATTGCGCCCGTCTGTTGTCAGATACTCGAGTACCTCAACGATCGCCTCGCTCATAGTGGAAGTGTAGCATATAAGCTACAGGCTGTACATATCTGATCGCCGACTACACCATCAACGGAATCTCCATGTAATTCGGCGGCACGAAGAGGCTGCCTTCGGTGACGCCCTGCGGCGCGATGCGCTGCAACTGCCGCGTCAACTCCGTCGCGGCCAGCCTGCCGTCGAGCGCGGCACGGAACGCCTCACTTACCTGGCGCACCTGTTCCCCGCTCTCGTGGACGAACTCCAGCCGGTAGTGGCGGATACCGGCCGCCCGCCACGCGTCGAGATGCGCGCCGGCATCCTGCGCCTCGGCGCCGAAGACGGTATTGCGGCAACCTACATCGGCCATGACAGGATGCTCGCGACCGGTGCTGTCGCGCAGTGCGATCCTGTGTTTCTCGCACGGATGGCCGCAATCCTTGTAACTTGTGCCCGTGGAGAGGAAGCGGCAGAAGACGCAATGCTCGGTGTGGAAGACGGGCAGGTGCTGGTAGGCAATGACTTCCAGCGCGTCCGGACCGAGACGCCGCGCCAGGTCGCTCACCTGCGCCGCGTTGAGATCGTGCGTGGGCGTGAGGCGCGCCAGGCCCAAGGCCAGGAAAGTGCGCGCCGTCAGCTCGTTGGCGGCGTTGAGGCTGAAATCGCCGATCAGTTCCGGCGCGTCGGGCGCTTCGCGCAGCGCGTGCAGCAGCCCGGCCGAGCGTACCAGGACGGGGCAGCCCAGCCGCAGCAGGAAGTTGACGATGCGCTGCTCGTTGGGCTTGAGCACGCGCGGGCTGGCCACACGCACGGCGATCCCCGCTTCCTGCACCCGCTCGACCGAAGTCCGCAGCCCGTAGAGTTCCAGGTAGTCGAGCGTGATGCTGGCCGGCCACACCGCCAGTGCGGCGTCGAGCTGCTCCGGTGTGCGTACGAGGAGGTGGAGAGAAGGAGATTGAGAGACTGGAGATTGGAGATTGGTGATTGTGGAAGGGCGAGGGGCGAGGGGCGAGGGGCGGAACTCACTCCCCCACTCCTTGTCTCCCTCTCTTCGCTTGCCCATCACCTCGGCCAGAACGGCCAGCGGCTCGTTGACGGTGATGGTACGCGCTTCCTGCTGTGCCTGAAGCTGCGCCACGGCCTGGCGGCGAAGCTGGTTAAGCAGCGAGCTGGGCGCAAAGGGGCGCCCACTCACCTCGGCAGTGAGATCGGCCAACTCATATGGCGTGCCGCCGAGGCGGCCAAGCTGCTCGCGCAGATACGCGACATCGACCGCGCGCTGCGTGGCCTGGCCCAGCGGCTCGTCGGACCAGAGCGTTGTCGTCACGTCAGGGTGGCCGGCAAGGGACCAGACGGTCACCAGCGGCGCGCCTTCGACCGCGGTGGCATGGACCGTCACCGGCTGGCGATGCACGGGCGCCGCCGCCTCGGTGTAGAGGCGCACCGCCTTGTCCAACTCCGGGTCGTGCGAGCGCCACAGCAGGTCGCCGGGGCGGATGCGCGCAAAGTTGATCGCGCCGTTGCCAAAGGTAAGCTCCAGCGCACCGCTGCGCTGCGGCGTGACATGATAGACGCGGCCGCCCTCCTCCGGCTCCTCGGGGCTACGCCAGTCCGCGGCGTCGAAGACGATGCCGTCGCCCGGCTTGAGCGGCGCATCGGCGGCATTCGCCTCCGGCACGAGCCAGACGCGACCCGCCAGCACGCGCGTCACCCGGCCCATCAACACGCCGCGGTGGCGCGGCGAGCGGCCGCGCACGACCGCCTGGTGGTCGGTGCCGGCAACGAAGTACGGGCCAAGCCCGCGCGAGTAGACCTGCTCCAGTTGCACTTCCTGGCGCGGCGTGATGCTGAGCGGCAGCCCCGCCCACGCCTCGTCGACGGCCTGGCGGTAGGCCGCCGTGGTCAGCGCCACGTAGTCGGCATCCTTGTAGCGCCCCTCGATCTTCAACGCATGCACGGCGATACG
>Ga0209607_1003939_pt1 | contig 11221 bp, 10 predicted proteins | sample AD_UKC117_MetaG_FD_184413 | JGI IMG/M metagenome (GOLD analysis project Ga0209607, IMG submission 184413) | Active sludge microbial communities of municipal wastewater-treating anaerobic digesters from Hong Kong - AD_UKC117_MetaG (SPAdes)... | ecosystem: Engineered > Bioreactor > Anaerobic >... | reverse complement strand
ACCTCGACCGTGGTGGCCGGACCGATCAAGGATCCGTGCGCGTCCGACTCCCCGAGGTGGGGGTCGACGACCTCGGCCTCGACCTTGTGCGGTTGCAGTTCCCCGGACGCGATCCCTTCGGCGAAATGGCATGCGACACGGTGGGTTTCGGGGACGCCGTCGATGCTGACGACCCGCAGCGCCGGGCGGTCGGTGTCACATTGCGTGGGCTGTCGCCACGGGCACCGGGTATGGAAGCGGCATCCCTTCGGCGGGTTCGCCGGCGAGGGCAGATCGCCGTTGAGCAGGATTCGCTCACGCCGGTCCTCGACGACAGGGTCGGGGACCGGCACGGCCGACATCAGCGCACGGGTGTAGGGGTGCATCGGCGCGGCATACAGATCGTCCGCAGCCGCCTCCTCGACCAGGGCACCGAGGTACATCACCCCGACCCGGTCGCTGATATGCCGCACCACCGCAAGGTCATGCGCCACAACGAGATAGGTCAGACCGAAGCGGTCTTGCAGGTCCTCGAGCAGGTTGATCACCTGGGCCTGCACGGAGACGTCCAGAGCGGAGACGGGCTCGTCCGCGACGATGAGTTGCGGATCGACGGCCAGGGCGCGGGCGATGCCGATGCGCTGGCGCTGCCCGCCGGAGAACTCGTGCGGATACTTCTGCAAGGAGGCGGCGGGCAGGCCGACGGCCTTGAGCAGCTCCTTGAGCCGGGCGTTGGCGGCCTTGGTGTCCTTGACGAGGCCGTGTGCCTTCATGCCTTCCAGCAGAAGGGATTCCACCGATTGGCGCGGGTCGAGGCTGGAGAGCGGATCCTGGAAGACCATCTGCATGTGCTGGCGTTTGCGGCGCAGCGCCTCGCCCTTGAGCGAGGCGATGTCGGTGCCGTCGAAGACGACCTTGCCCTCGGTCGGCGGCTCGAGATTGAGGATCGCCCGACCCAATGTCGACTTGCCGCAACCGGATTCGCCGACGAGACCGTAGGTCTCACCACGCCGGATCTGCAGGTCGACGCCGTCGACGGCATACACATAGCCGATCGTCTTGTCGAAGATGACGCCCTTCTTGATGGGGAAGTGCACCTTGATGCCTTGCACGTCAACCAGCACATCGCCCGGTTGGGCGTGCGTCTGCTCAGCTGCCGCCGTCACTGGTCGTTCACCTCCGCATGGTCAGGTTGCGCCGTATGCCCGTGGGGCGACCCGACCGGGTTGTGACACCGCAGGGCGGACGCGCCGTCCTCGACGAACCCCGGTGTCTGCGAACGGCATACGTCAATGGGCTGGAAACAACGTGGGGCGAAAGCGCACGCGTGATCCCACGGCAGGTTGTCGGCGACCGAGCCGGGTATGGGGATCAGCGGCTCCCCGCGCTGGCCGTCGAGGCGGGGGATGGAGCCGAGTAGCCCGTGGGTGTAGGGGTGGCGGGGGGCGGCGAAGAGGTCGTGACGCAGTCCGCGCTCGACGATGCGGCCGCCATACATGACGTTGACCTCGTCGCACAGGCCGGCGACGACGCCGAGGTCGTGGGTGATCATGATCAGCGCCGTGCCGCTGTCGCGGACCAGGTCCCCCAGCAGCTGCAGAATCTGCGCCTGGATCGTCACGTCGAGGGCGGTCGTCGGCTCGTCGGCGATGAGCAGACGCGGCTCGCAGGCCAGTGCCATCGCGATCAACGCGCGCTGGCGCATGCCTCCGGAGAGCTGGTGCGGGTAGTCCTTCAGGCGCCGGTCGGGGTCGGGGATGCCGACCTTGTCGAGCATCTCTCGGGCCTTGGGCATCGCCGCCTTGCGGCTCATCCCCTTGTGGCGTTCGAGGACCTCGGTGACCTGAACACCGATGGGCACCACCGGGTTCAGCGAGCTGAGCGGGTCCTGGAAGATCATGCCCAGGTCCTTGCCGCGCCGGTCGCGCATGTCTCCCGAGCTCAGCTTGAGCAGGTCCGTGCCGTCGAAGTCGGCGACCCCGGTGACGCGGTTGCCGCGGGCGGGCAGCAGCCCCATGATCGCCAGCGAGGTCACCGACTTGCCCGAGCCGGACTCTCCCACCAGTCCGACCGTCTGCCCCGGGCGCACCTCGAAACTGACGCCGTCGACGGCGGCGAAGGGCTGCTCGCCGTGGCGCTGGAAGACGACGCTGAGGTCCCGGACGGAGAGCAGGGCTTCGCCGCTGCGGGTGTCCGCGGCATACGCGCGTGTGGTCATGGTGCTCACCGCCGGCTCTTGGGGTCGAGGGCTTCCCGCAGCGACTCGCCCATGAGCGTGAAGCCGAAGGCGACGAGGATGATGCACGCCGCGGGATAGAACGCCAGGTGCGGATAGTCGTAGATGTACTTCTGCGCCGCGCCGAGCATCTGGCCCCATTCGGGCTGGCGGTCATCGGGGTTGCCGAGGCCGAGGAAGGACAGGGCCGCGGCGTCGATGACGGCGGTCGCCAGGACCAGGGTGGCCTGCACGATCACCGGCCCGAGGGAGTTGGGGAGCATGTGCCGGAAGATGATCGGCGCCTGCTTGACGCCGAGGGCCCGGGCGGCCAGCACGTGATCGCTATGTCGCTGGGCGAGCATCGAACCACGCAGCAGGCGGGCGAAGATCGGCAGATAGGCGATCGAGATCGCGAGGATGACGGTCCACTGGCTCGGCCGGGCCGCCATCGCCGCCACGGAGAAGGCGAGCAGCAGCGACGGGATGGACAGCATGATGTCGACGAAGCGCATGACCACGGAGTCGATCCACCCGCCGAAGGCCCCGGCGAGCGTGCCGAGGATCAGGCCACCGATGAGGGAGAAGAGGGTGGCGAAGACGCAGACGAGCAGGGTCTGGCGGCTGCCGACGATGAGCCGCGAGAGCAGGTCGCGACCGACATTGTCCGCACCCAGCGGGAAGCCCGGCTCGGGGCCGGGGATCGGATTGCTCTGGGGACGCACCTTGTCCAGCAGCAGCCGGGCGGTCGGGTCGTGCGGGGCCAGCAATGGTGCGAAGAGTGCGACGAGCAGGAAGAGCACGGTGATCGTCAGGCCGATGAGGAAGACGCGGTCGCGGCGCAGGCGCCGCCACGCGCTGGCGATCAGGGATACGCCTGGCGTGTCCGCGACGGTGCCGGCGTCCTGCACCTGACCCGCTGCCTGCGCGAGGGCGTCGATCTTGGCCTTGCGGCGGGCGCCGGGCTTCCAGCCCTTGGGGTTGTCGGTCATGGCCGCCTCACCTCGTCCTCACGCGCGGATCGACGACGGCATACAGGACGTCGACGATGAGGTTGACGATGACGAAGGTCGCTGCCGAGGCCATGATCAGCACCTGCAGCACGGCGTAGTCGCGGTGTGAGAAGGCCGACGCCAACGCCTCGCCGATGCCGGGGAAGGAGAAGACGCTCTCGGTGAGGATGGCGCCGGCGAGCAGCCCGCCGACCTGCAGGCCGACGGTCGTGATCACCGGAAGCAACGCGTTGCGCAGCACGTGCCGGCCGCGGATGATCCTGTTGGTCAGCCCCTTGGATTCGGCCGTGCGGACGAAGTCCTCGTCCAGCACTTCGAGGACGGAGGCCCGGGTGATCCGGAAGATCACCGCGAAGGGGATCGTCGACAAGGTGATGGCGGGGAGGATCAGGTGCTTGAAGGCGTCCCATGCGGCGTCCCACTCGCGCGTCATCAGGCCGTCGAGCACGAAGAAATTGGTGACCCGGGTGGCGTCGATATTGCTCTGGCGACCCGAGACCGGCAGCCAGCCGAGCTTGACCGCGAAGAAGTACTTCAGGAGGAAGGCGAGGAAGAAGACGGGGACCGCCACACCGATCAGCGAGACGATGACGCTCGCATTGTCGAACAGTGAGGCGCGCCGGCGCGCGGCCAGGTAGCCCAACGGGATACCGAGGAGGATCGCGATGAGGATCGCGAAGAAGCTCAACTCGATCGTCGCGGGGAATCGGTCGATGAAGATCTGGAAGGCGTCGCGGCCGGGGACGACACCCGTCGAGGCGCCGAAGTTGCCGGTCAGGGCCCGCTTGAGATAGCGCCAGTACTGCACATACAGCGGTTCGTCCAGGCCCAGGGCCTTGGTCAGCCGCTCGCGTGACTCGGGTGTCGCGCGATCACCGAGGATCGCCGAGACCGTGCCGCCGGGCAGCATCCGCAGCCAGATGAACAACAGCAGCGACAGCACGAAGAGCACGCCGACCATCTGGAGCAATCGCCGGACGATGAACCGGAGCACCGCGCCTCACCTCCCACACGAATCGGGACGGCTGACGGTCGCCTCGGCATCGTTGCCGAGGCGGCCATCACCGTCTAGGGCGTGTTGCCAGCCGACGAGATCAGCTCTTGGAGACCGTGACCGTGTCGAACATCTCCGCGGTGAGCGGGGATGCGGTCAGGCCCTCGACGCCCTTGCCGACGACGAGCGCGGGCGGGCTGTGGCTGATCGGCAGACCGGGGAGGTAGTCCTCCATGATCTTCTGGTTGAGGGCTTCGTATGCCGTGGTGCGCTCGCCCTCGTCGACGATCCCGTTGGTCTCGTCGAGTTCCTTCGAGAGGGTCTTGCCGAAGTCGGTCGACCACGTGTGGAAGTCGTTGCTGTCGGCGCCGAAGAAGGTGCCGATGAAGTTGTTGGCGGAGTTGTAGTCACCGGTCCACCCGAGCAGCCAGGCGTCGAACAGGCCGTTGTCGACGCCGTCGAGGTAACCACCGTTCCACGGCTTGGTGACCGCCTCGACCTTGACGCCGATGGCCTCGAGGTCCGCGCTGAGGGCGTCCCAGATCTTCTGGGGGTCCGGCATGTAGGGCCGGGAGACCTCACTCGGGTAGGCGAACTGCAGCGTCATACCCTCGGCGCCCGCCTCCTTGAGCAGGGCCTTGGCGCCCTCGACGTCGTACTTCGTCGCCTCCAGCCCGGTGTTGTATCCGGCGACCGTGTCGGGCATGAACTGGGTGGCGACCTTGGCGCCCTCGGGCAACTGGGTCGCGACGAGCTGGTCGCGGTTCAGCGCCATGTAGAGCGCCTTGCGCACCCGCACGTCCTGCAGCTTGGCGTTCTTCTCCGGGTTCAGGCCCATGTAGAGGATGTTGAACGCGGGGCGGACGAGGACCTGGTTGCCGGCGTCCTCGAGGCCCTTCCAGTCGGCCGGGTTGGGCAGGTCGTAGGCGTTGATGCTGCCGGCCTCGAGTTCCTGACGGCGGGTCGACTCGTCGGGGATGATCTTGAAGACGATGTTGGCGGTCTTGGCCTTCTCGCCCCAGAAGTCGTCATTGCGGACCAGGGTGATGGTCTTGTTGGCCTCGTCGTACTTCTCCAGCTTGTAGGGGCCGGTGCCGACGGGAGCGCTGGCGTAGGCGGGGTACTTGAAGCCCTCGCCCTCCTTCTGGACGTTGTTGGCGTCGCCGTCCTTGAGCGCCTTGGGGCTCTGCATCGAGAACGACTCGAGGGTCAGCATGACCGGGAAGTCGGAGGTGTAGCGGTTGAGGGTGATGACGGCGGTCGCGTCGTCCTTGGCCTCGCAGCTCTTGTAGAGCGACTCGGTCTCGCCGCCCTTGAAGCCGAGCATCGTGTAGGCCCAGTATTCGGCCGGGCCGGCCTGCGCGACCTCGTTCTGCTCGAACATCCGCTCGAAGTTGTAGCAGACGGCGGCAGCGTTGAAGGCCTCACCGTCGGTGAACTTCACGCCCTGACGCAGCTTGAAGGTCCAGGTCAGGCCGTCGTCCGAGGGCTCCCAGCTCTCGGCGAGCTCGGGCTGGGCGTCGGCCGTGCCGGGCTTGATGCCGAGCAGGCCCTGGAAGATCTGCCGGGTGATGCGGAAGGTCTCGCCGTCGGAGGCGTAGTAGGGGTCGAACACCTCGGGGGCACCGGCGGCGCCGAAGGTGAACGTGTCGCTACCGCCCTCGGCGGCCGCCGTGCCGGACGAGCCGGACCCGGTGGTGCCCGAACTGGTGGACTCGCGGTCGGACTGGGCGCAACCCGCGAGCCCCAGGGAGACCGCGGCGGTCAGGACGACGGTGGTCCTCAGTCGCGTGAGCTTCATTCGCTACCTCACTAATTCATGTGCGTCCGGTCCCGGGGTGACCGAGGCGGACCTGGCGTGGCCTTCGGCATGCCGCGTGCCCGGGCAGGTCTCGCCCGCGCCCCCGGATGACCGAATGCTGAGCGCACACTATGCCGCGCGGGGTATGCCCGCGGGAAGGGCCTCGCGGTTCGTTATGCGATGGAAACGTGTCCCGGCGAGGGCGAGGCACCCGATTCCGGCGCCGAGAAGCACCCCGGCGAGGACATCCGTGAGGTAGTGGACGCCGAGCAGGACCCGATCGGCGCAGGTGAGCACGACGACGGCGCCACCGCCTGCCGCCACCCACCGGCGGCCTGACGCCGGCATGACCGGCCACAGGACGATGCCCAGGGCCAGTGCCGCCGCCGTCACGTTGGAGGCGTGCCCGGAGGGGAAGGAGTAGCCGCCGATCCCCCACAGCGGATCCGGCACCTGCGGCCGTGGCCGGTCGACGGCGTTCTTCAGGATCGGAGTGAGCCACCACGTCAGGTATGCCGCGGCGAGCGCCAGCAGCACTCGCCGGGTCTGACGGTGCCGCCACCAGGCCAAGGCGGCGATGACCGTCAGCGCGCCGTGGGCACAGCTCGGCATGCTCGCGGCCTGCCAGGCGACCAGCAGGCCGCGCAGCCCCGCGTCATCGGCAAAGCGCATTGCCGGCGTGGAGACCTCACGGTCTGCGGCGATCAGGGCCGCCCAGGGTGCGAGGACCGCGACCGTCAGCAGGGCGAAAGCGAGTAAGGCAGCCAGCCCAGCCACCGCCGCCGCCCGCCACCCCGGGTCGACGCGACGCGACGCGGGCGGCGGGGCGGGCGGCATACCAGCCATTGTCGACTCACCCCATTGTCGACTCACCCCATGTCGACTCACCCCATGTCGAACCACCCCATGTCGAACCACCCGATGTCGAACCACCCGATGTCGAACCACCCCATGTCGAACCACCCGATTGTCGGCTCGCCGCCGGCCACCGCACGTCGAGCCCACACCGGCGGATGTCACCACGTGGGGGATCCGTCTCCGGCCATCGCCCAAGTCGTGACACGAACCGCCCGGCCTCGTCTGGAGTCGGGCAATCGGGCACGCCGGATCGCCCAGGTTGTGACACGCGCTATGCGGGTCGTCGGCGAGGTCGTCGAGGGAGTGGAAAGGTAAAGACCGCGCAAGAACTTGGCAAAGTTTCTCCAGCTTCTGTGGATAACCCCTCACTCACCGAGCGGGATTCGCCGACCTCGCCTATGGTCCCGGTCAAACCCGAGGCGCAGGGGGCCTCGGGAAGACCTCTCGGGGAAGGGGGGAAAGAGATGGACGCTGCGGTGGCGCTGATCGAGAGCGATGTGCGCGAGCACATTCGGCGTTCCGATCTGGACCCATTGGCCGACGCCCACGAGATCCGCCGGGTCGTGCGGGACGCGGTCGCCGACTACGACGACCGGTCGATCAGCGGCGGCCTGCCGCGCCTGTCCGACCTCGACGCCGCCGCCCGCGCGATCCTCGACTCGGTCGCGGGATACGGTCCGCTGCAACAGTATTTCGACGACCCAGCCGTCGAAGAGATCTGGATCAACGAGCCCTGGCGCGTCTTCATCGCCCGCAACGGTGTGTCCGAACTGACCCCGACGATGCTCACCGACGAGGCGGTGCGCGACCTGGTCGAACGCATGCTGCGCACCTCCGGCCGCCGGGTCGACCTCAGCTCGCCGTTCGTCGACGCCGTCCTGCCGGACGGCAGCCGCCTACACGTCGTCATTCCCGACATTACGCGGGCTCATTGGTTCCTGAACATCAGAAAATTCGTCGCAAAAGCCGACAAGCTGGAAGATCTTGTCCGCCTCGGCACTTTGACACCAGAGGCCAGTCGTTTCCTCGAAGCCGCTGTCGTCTCCGGCCTCAATGTCTTGGTCGCGGGCGGCACCCAGGCGGGCAAGACGACCCTGCTCAACTGCCTGGCCGCCGCCGTGCCACCGCGGGAGCGGATCGTCACGGTGGAAGAGGTCTTCGAACTGAAGATCCCCCAACGCGACGTCGCTGCGATGCAGTGCCGCCAGCCCAGTCTGGAGGGTAGCGGCGAGGTGCCGTTGCGGCGGCTGGTCAAGGAGGCCCTTCGGATGCGCCCATCGCGCATCATCGTCGGCGAGGTGCGCCAGGCCGAGTCCCTCGACCTCCTGATCGCGTTGAACTCCGGCCTTCCCGGCATGGCGACGGTGCACGCCAACAGTGCCCGCGAGGCCGTCATCAAGATGTGCACCCTCCCGTTGCTGGCGGGTGAGAACGTCGGCAGCCGGTTCGTCGTCCCGACCGTCGCGTCATCGATCGACATCGTGGTGCACACCGGATTGGACCGTGACGGCAAGCGCCGGGTGCGCGAGATCGCCGCCATCCCGGGGCGCTGCGAGGGCGATGTCGTCGAGATGGCCGATCTCTTCGTGCGCCGCGGAGGCGAACTGCGGCGTGCCGATGGCTTCCCGCCTCACGCCGACCGTTTCGAGGCGAGCGGGTTCGATCTCGCGCAGTTGCTGCGGTCGGGGGTCTGACATGCCACCGGTACTCGTGGGACTGATCCTGGGTCTTGGCCTTTTTTGCATCTGGTGGTCCTTTTGGCCGACGGAGGAGTCGGCGGCCACGACCACAGGGCGCGGTCGCAGCCGGATCGATCGCCTCGGGGACGACTTGGTGCAGGCCGGGTATGCCGCGGTCGGGCCCCGCGCCCTCCTCGCCACCTGCGCGCTGACCGGGGTGCTCGTCTTCGTCCTCTTCTACGGGATGGTGTCGGTGGCATCGGTGGCCTTGTCCTTCGGGCTGCTGGCGTCGTATGCACCCATCGCCCTCGTGCGTGGGCGGGCTCGCCGGCGCCGGGCGGCTCTGCGCGACCTGTGGCCGGATGCCGTGGACAACATCACCTCCGGTGTGCGGGCGGGTCTGGCGTTGCCGGAGTCGTTGGTGCAGTTGGCGATTCGCGGCCCGCTCCCCCTACGTCCGGCATTCCAGCAGTTCGCCGAGGACTATCGGGTCAGCGGCCGCTTCAACGACAGCCTGGACCGTCTGAAAGCCAATCTCGCCGACCCGGTCGGCGACCGGCTGGTTGAGGCGCTGCGCATGGCGCGCGAGGTCGGCGGCTCGGATCTCGGGCGGCTTCTGCGCACGCTATCGGGCTTCCTGCGCGACGACGCGCACGCGCGCAGCGAGTTGGAGACCCGCCAATCGTGGACGGTCAATGCCGCCCGCCTGGCGGTCGCTGCCCCGTGGATCGTGCTGGCACTCATGTGTACTCGCCCGGAGGCCGTGCAGTCGTTCTCGACCGCGACCGGTGCCCTGGTGCTCGCGGGCGGCGGAACGTGCACCTTGATCGCCTACCGGATCATGGTCCGGATCTCGCGGCTGCCTGAGGAAGAGCGGGTGCTCGGATGAACGTCATCGAGCGCGTCGGCATCGGCCAGTGGGGAGCGCTGACCGGCCTGTTCTTCGCATCCGGGGTGCTGCTGATCCTTCGGCACCTGCGCGCGCAGCGCCGGCCCACCTTGGAGGCCCGCCTGGTCCCCTACCTCATCGACACGGTCGGGTTCACCCGCCTACGCGATCGAACGGTCATCTCCCCCGCCGGGGTCTTGGCGGTGCTGGGCCGACCGATCGTGCGAGACGGAGCCAGGCTCGTCGAACGCCTTCTCGGCGGCGCCGATTCCGTGCGCTCCCGCCTGGTCCGCGCGGGCCGCCAGCCGGATGTGGATCGCTTCCGCGCCGAACAGGTCCTGGCCGGCGTCGCGGGCGGGTTGGCAGGCGGCCTGCTGGGCGTTCTGCTCGCCGTCGGCGGCAACGGGGGTCCGCTCATGCTGCTGTGGCTCACCGGCCTGGGCGCGCTGGCCGGTGTGGTGGCGTGGGACCAATGGCTCACGCGTGCGGTCACGAGGCGCGAGGCGCGCATGCTCGCCGAATTCCCAACTGTGGCAGAGCTTCTCGCGCTCGCTGTCGGTGCAGGCGAAGGTGCCGTCGGGGCACTCGAAAGGGTATGCCGCCTCTCCAAGGGCGAACTCGCCACCGAACTCGGCCGCTGCCTTGCGGACGCCCGGTCCGGCGCCAGCCTCCCGCGGGCGCTGGGTGGTCTCGCCGAACGCACCGGCCTGACGTCCCTCAGCCGTTTCGTCGACGGCGTCGTGATCGCCGTCGAACGCGGCACCCCGCTGGCGGATGTCCTGCGGGCGCAAGCCCAGGACGTTCGTGAGGAGGGACGCCGCCAACTGATGGAGACCGGCGGCAAGAAAGAGATCGCCATGATGATCCCGGTCGTCTTCCTCGTCCTGCCCGTCACCGTCCTGTTCGCCGTATTCCCCGGCTTCGACTTCCTGAACTTCTCCATGTGACACCAACGCTCAATCGAGCACAACCGAGAGGAAACGCTATGTCCGAGAAGATGATCAAAGCTCACATCCGCCTCGTCGACGGCCTGCGCCGAGCCCTCGCCGACCGCGAGGGCCAGCGCGGCGATGTGCCCGGCTGGGTCCTGATCACCATCATGACGGCGGGCCTGGTCTCGGCGATCTGGTTCATCGCCGACGAACGGCTCAAGTCCCTGATCGGCGACGCCCTTGACGAGGTCAGCCCGTCCGGAAACTGATGATGCGCAGCCTGGGCTCGCGGGCACCGGGCGGGAACGAGGGAGTCGAAACGGGCGCGGCGATCGCCGACTTCGCCATGGTGACCGGCCTGCTGATGTTCGTGTTCGCCGCCGTCTTCCAGCTCGGGCTGACCCTGCACATTCGCAACACCCTGATCTCGTGCGCCGCCGAGGGCGCACGCGTCGGGGCACGTGTCGATGCGGCACCGGGAGATGCCGTGGCGCGCACGACGCAGATGATCAACTCGGCGATCTCGTCGCGGTTCAGCCAGAACGTGACGTCCTCCATCGAATCGGTCGACGGTGTGCAGGTCGTCGTCGTGCGCGTCACCGCTCCCTTGCCGCTGATCGGTCCGCTCGGCCCGGACAACGAGTTGCACGTCGCCGGACGCGCCTTCGAGGAAGCCCAATGACCTTCCTGCGCAACCGATTCGCGGTGGAGCGGGGGCGACCACGATCCGGGGCAGAGGAGGCTTCCGCGATCGTGGAGTTCGTCTTCCTCGGTGTTCTGCTCCTCGTGCCGCTCATCTATCTGACGATGATGATCGCCCGCGTCCAGGCCGGGTCGTATGCCGTGGCCCAGGCCGCCCGC
>Ga0209607_1003938_pt1 | contig 11222 bp, 11 predicted proteins | sample AD_UKC117_MetaG_FD_184413 | JGI IMG/M metagenome (GOLD analysis project Ga0209607, IMG submission 184413) | Active sludge microbial communities of municipal wastewater-treating anaerobic digesters from Hong Kong - AD_UKC117_MetaG (SPAdes)... | ecosystem: Engineered > Bioreactor > Anaerobic >... | reverse complement strand
CGGGCCGCTTGCTTCTCCGGAATGTGCTCCTCCACCCGCCGGCGCATGGCCTGGACGTCGTCGACGAAGTTCTCTCGAGCGGCCGCAGACCAGACGAAATCCGACACCGCATCGACGTAGCGTGCGCCCAGTGCCAGGTCCCCGGCGGCGGGCCGGATCTTGAGCAGGGCCTGGAACTCCCAGGTCTTGGCCCACTTCGTGTAGTAGGCCACATAGGAATCGATCGTGCGGACCAATGCGCCTGCTTTGCCTTCGGGGCGCAGCGCTGCATCCACCTCCCAGATGGACCCCTCGGAGGTCGCGGCGTTCGCGATCTGCATCACCTTGCTGGCGATCTGCGCACCGATGCGCATCGCAGTGTCACGCGGGACTTCGGTCGAGCTGGGTTCGGCGATGAACACGACGTCCACGTCGGAGATGTAGTTCAGTTCCCGGGCTCCGCACTTGCCCATCGCGATGATCGCCACGTCGACCTGTTCGGCCGCCTCACCGATTTCCCGGACGGCGAGCTCGTAGCAGCCCTGCAGGGCGGCATCGGCCAGAGCCGTCAACTCGACCATCGTCTGCTCGAGGGTGGATTCCCCGCACAGATCCCGGGCTGCGACGTTGATCAGCTCACGTCGGTAGGCCACCCGCAGATCGAGCATGGCCTGCTCCCCGCGCAGCGCGGCAAGGATACGTTCCCGGGCACCGTCGATGCCGTCGCGCGCCAGCACCGAGACCGCCTCGGGGTGCCTGATCAAGAAGTCGCCGAGGCTCTCAGAGAGACCGAGCAGGCTCAGCAACCTGGCCGCGTGTGCTGGATCCTGGAGCACCGCTCGGCAAGCAGGATTGTCCGGAGCGATCTGCGCGAGCACCGCGACCGCTCGATCCGGGTCAGCGGCCAGAGCGAGGTCGGGCAGATCGAACTCGTAGCCCGCCTCGGCGAGCCTGGCGAGGTTGTCGCCGGTTCGTTCGACGTCGGTCACGCCGGTCCGGACGAGGTCGGAGTGCTGGCTGGCCCGACGACTCATAGCGACAGATACCGCTCCATCTCGAACCGCGTGACGTGTGCCCGGTACTCGTCCCACTCCGCCTTCTTGTTCCGCAAGAAGAAGTCGAAGACATGCTCACCGAGGGTCTCCGCGACGAGCTCGGAACCCTCCATGGCCGCAATCGCCTGCTCCAGGCTGCCCGGCAGTGGCCGCAGGCCCATCGCGCGGCGCTCTTGGTCGCTAAGCGCCCAGACGTCATCCTCGGTCGCCGCTGGAAGCTCGTACTTCTCCTCGATGCCCTTCAAGCCGGCCGCCAGGATCAGTGCGTACGCCAGGTACGGGTTGGCCGCGCTGTCCAGCGAGCGGAACTCCACCCGGGTCGACTGGCCCTTGGCCGGCTTGTACATCGGAACCCGCACCAAAGCAGAACGGTTGTTGTGGCCCCAGCAGATATAACTGGGGGCCTCACCCCCGCCAGCCAGACGCTTGTAGGAGTTGATCCACTGGTTGGTCACCGCAGTGATCTCCGGGGCGTGGTGCAGCAGCCCTGCGATGAACTGTCGAGCCAGTGGGGACAACTGGAACTCGGCCCCCGGCCCGTAGAAGGCGTTGGCGTCGCCTTCGAACAGGCTCACGTGCGTGTGCATGCCGGAACCTGGGTGCTCGGTGAATGGCTTGGGCATGAACGATGCGACCACCCCGTGTTCGAGCGCGACCTCCTTGACCACGAGCCGGAAGGTCATGATGTTGTCCGCGGTCGTCAACGCGTCGGCGTAACGCAGGTCGATTTCCTGCTGACCCGGACCGCCCTCGTGGTGGGAGAACTCCACCGATATGCCCATGTGCTCCAGCGTCGAGATGGCCTGTCGCCGGAAGTCCTGTCCGGCCGGGTGCGGACTGTGATCGAAGTAGCCGACGTTGTCCACCGGCACCGGGTCCCGACCCTCGTCCGGGGTCTCGTTGAACAAGAAGAACTCGATCTCCGGATGGGTGTAGAACGTGAATCCCTGCTGCGCAGCTTTGGCCAACTGCCGCTTGAGCACCCAGCGGGGGTCTGCATAGGAGGGTGATCCGTCCGGCAGCAGGATGTCGCAGAACATCCGCCCGACCGGCATGTCATCACCGCGCCAGGGCAGGATCTGGAAACTCGAGGGGTCGGGCTTGGCCAGCATGTCGGACTCGGTCAGCCGAGAGAAACCCTCGATGGCCGAACCGTCGAACCCGATCCCTTCGGCGAACGCGCCCTCAAGCTCGGCGGGCGCGATCGACACCGACTTCAGGATCCCGAGGACGTCGGTGAACCACAGGCGGATGAAACGGATGTCCCGTTCCTCGATAGTGCGCAGAACGTATTCAGTCTGCTTGTCCATGACCCCATCCTGCCGCATGGCTGCGGCACGACGCGCCCTGCTCATCCCGGACCGCCGACTCGCCACCGGGCGCCGTCTTTCATCGCTGCGACACCACTGACCCGGGGTTTGCCAGACTGAGCCCATGGCACAGATCAGGATCGCGCTCGCGCAGGTCAATCCGACGGTCGGCGACCTGCTGGGCAACCGGGCACTGGTTGTGGAGACCACCGCGAAGGCCGCTGCCGCAGGGGCGACCCTGGTGGCTTTCCCGGAGATGATGCTCACCGGATACCCGGTGGAGGACCTGGCCCTGCGACCAAGTTTCCAGCGGGCGTGCCGGCAATCTCTGCAGACCCTCGCCGAGGACCTCGACGCAGCCGGCCTCACCACGATGGCGGTGGTTGTGGGACACCTCGCCCCCGCACCGGCCGATGCCCCCGACCGCCGGGGTTACAACGCCGCAGCTGTACTGCACGGCGGACAGATCGTGGCGGACTACGCCAAGCACCACCTGCCCAATTACGGCGTGTTCGACGAGCAGCGGTTCTTCCTCGCCGGAGACCAGCCGTGCCGGATCCGGGTCGGCGAGGTTGACGTGGCCATCGCGATCTGCGAGGACATCTGGGTCAGCGCCGGTCCCCTGTCCCGGCTCAGCGAGCAACCGCCCGGGCTGCTCATGGTGATCAACGCGAGTCCCTACGAACGCAACAAGGACGACGCGCGACTGGATCTTTGCGCCACCCGCGCACGCGAAGCCGGATGCGCGCTTGCCTACGTCAACCTGTGGGGCGGGCAGGACGACCTGGTGTTCGACGGGGACTCGATGGTGGTGGATCCCCACGGTGTGTTGCTGGCCCGGTCGCCGCAATTCATCGACGATCTACTCGTCGTGGACGTGGATGCGCCAGTCGGCCACGGTCCGGTCGACGTGGTCCTGCCCGCCGTGCCGGCAGCAGGACCTGCGACGTCGAGCGTGGCCAGCGCGCTCAGCGATGCCCGCGAGGTGTACCTGGCACTGGTCACCGGCCTGCAGGACTACGTGCGCAAGAACGGATTCCGATCGGTCGTGCTGGGGATGTCCGGCGGTATCGACTCGGCGCTGGTGGCAGCCATCGCCTGCGATGCGGTGGGGCCACAGAACGTGCACGGCGTGCGCATGCCCAGCGAGTACTCATCGGCGCACTCACTGTCCGATGCCGCCGAGTCCGCGCAGCGCACGGGAATGAACCTGCGAACGGTTCCGATCAACGACATGGTCAACGCCTACCAGCAGAACCTCGACCTCTCAGGCCTGGCTGCAGAGAACCTGCAGGCCCGCGTGCGCGGCGCGATCCTCATGGCGATCAGCAACGCCGAGGGCCACCTGGTCCTGGCCACCGGCAACAAGAGCGAGCTCGCGGTGGGCTATTCCACGATCTACGGCGATGCGGTCGGCGGCTTCGCACCGATCAAGGATGTGCCCAAGACCCTGGTGTGGGAGATGGCGCGGTGGCGCAACGACTCGGCGGTCCGTTCCGGGCAACCTGGACCGATCCCGCCGAACAGCATCGACAAGCCCCCCTCCGCGGAGTTGCGCCCGGACCAATTGGACTCCGACTCGTTGCCGGACTACGTGCAGTTGGACCGCGTCCTGGATGACTATGTGGGCAGCGACCTGGGCGCGACCGAACTCGTGGAACGCGGCTACGACCCCGAACTGGTCGCGCGCATCGTGCAGCTCACCGACGCCGCGGAATGGAAACGCCGGCAGTACCCCCCTGGCACGAAGATCACGTTCCGCGCCTTCGGTCGCGACCGGCGGCTGCCGATCACGAGCCGGTGGCGCGAGCCGCTGGCGTGAGCAGTCCGTTGAGAACGACGTCGACCAGATCCTCGATCGACACCGAACCCGCCTGGTAGCCGCTGGCCCGGTGCATGCCCACCAGGATCGCCGGGCCGCTCAAACAGGTCAATGCCGTGTCGAGGTCAACCTCAGCGTCTATCACGCCGTCGGCCACACCACGCCGCAGAACCTGCCGGACCGCGTCCCGACGAGGTGCGACGACCTTGTCCATGTACAACTGTTTGACCTGCGGCATCTGCTTCATGGTGAGCAGCCACGTGGGTGTCATCCCGCCGGCGTGCGCCCCTGAGACCCACTGCAGCAGCCGGACCAGGGCGTCGCGTACCGACAGGTCGTCGACGTCGGGCATCGCGCCGTTCACCGCCGCGAAGCCGGCTTCGACCAGCTCCTCGCGGGAACGGTAGCGCCGGTATATCGCCGCCTTGCCGACGCCGGACCTCGCGGCGAGTTCGTCCACGGAGAAACCGTCCGGTCCGCGTTCCGCCAGCAGGCCCACCAGGTGTTCGGTGAGTGACTCGTCTACCCGGGGGTCGCGGGGCCGTCCCCTCACACCGGCATTCATGGCTTCGGATCTGCCAAGGGCTGTACCGGCGTCGGTTCTGCGTCCGCTACGAGATCCTCCTCCTCACCCTCGAACGCATCCGGGGAGAGGTGCGAATCCACCTCCGCGTGCCCCGCGTGTCCGCCCCACGCCGCGTGCTCGGCCTGGGCGGGCAACCGCATGAGCAGCGCGACGAACGCGATCAGGATCAACAGCGCCGCCCCGAGCGACGAGAGATGGAAGGCGCGCATGAACGCCTCGACCGATTCCGCCTGAATGCTCGCCGCCTGCTGTGGGTCCAGCGCACCCGCGGCGACGGCCCGGCCGGTGACTTCGTACGCCCCGCCGATGGAATCGGTCACCGGACCTTGCAGTGCCTGCGGGAGTTCGGTGATCCCAGGAGCGTCGCGAATCGTGTTGGTGTAGGCGATCGCGACCACCGAGGACAGCACCGCTACGCCCAGTGCCGCAGCCACCTGCCGTACGGTGTTCTGCACCGCCGAGCCTGCTCCAGCCTTCTCCGGGGGAACCGCGAGGGTCATCCGGGTGGTCGCCGGCGCGATCACGTTTCCGAGGCCGAATCCCAGGAAGAACCACGTCACCAGCAGGATCCAGGCCGGTGTGTCCGGCTGCAGGAAAACGAACGAGGCGAAGACGCTGCCGGCGAGCACCAGGCCGAAACCGATCACCTTGCGCGCGCCGAACCGCTCGACCATCTTTGCACTGCGCGGAGCGGCCAGCAGCTGCCCGACGGCCACCGGCAGGGTGAAGGCACCTGCCTGCAGAGGGCTGTATCCGCGAACCAGTTGCATGTAGAACGCCAGGAACAGCAACGAGCCGGTCATGGCCGCGAACGTCAGCGACACGGTGGTCAGTGAGGCCGAGAACGACCGGATGCCGAACAGCGAGATGTCCAGCGACGGGTGGTCGCTGCGAATCTCCAGCCACAGGAACAGAATGAGGATCGCCAAGCCGCCGATGATCGCACCGGACACGCCGAGACTGAGCCAGTCCTGGCTGTCCCCACCGTGCTGGATCCCGTAGACCAGCAGGAGCAGACCGGTGATGCTCATCAGCAGCCCGAGCGGGTCGAGCCTGCCCGGGTTGGGGTTACTCGACTCGGGAACCAGCAGGAGGATCCCGATCACCCCGATCGCGACGATCGGCACGTTGATCAGGAACACCGAGCCCCACCAGAAGTGCTCCAGCAGGAAACCTCCCAGCAGCGGCCCGAGCGCCACCGCACCCCCGACCGAGGCCGCCCACAGCCCGATCGCCTTACCTCTTTCGTGAGGCGGGAACACGACGGTGATGATCGCCAAGGTCACAGGCAGGACGGAGGCACCACCGATACCCATCAGCCCACGCGCGATGATCAGCTGCATCGGATCGGTCGCGAATGCGCTGAGCGCTGAGGCCAGCCCGAACAGCACCAGACCGATGACCAGGATCTTCTTGCGCCCGTAGCGGTCACCGAGCACCCCCCAGGTGAACAACAGGGCCGCGAAGACCAAGGTGTAGGAGTTGATCGCCCACACGATCTCGTTCTGCGTGGCCTCCAACTCCTCCTGGATGGTCTTCAGGGCCACATTGAGCACCGTGTTGTCCAGGACCACCACCAGCAGACTGACCAGCAGCACCGACAGGATCTGCCAGCGTCGCGGGTGACCGGTGTGCTGCTCGGGAGGATTGTCCATCGTGACTCTCTTCTTTGCGGAACTACGCCGTTCCGTATGGTAGGCCCGCGTGTCCGAGGCCACAAGTGCGCAGCGGATGCTCGTGTCCGGCCCAGCCGTCGACCGGGCCCGCCACTCCCCCTCGGATCCGTCGTTTCGCAAGTGCGCTCTGGTCGAAACCGCTTGGCGTGTGCCACCATTGATGCGTCCGGGGACTCACCGTGAGCCTCGAGGCTGGAGGTTGCTCCCATGTCCGAATCCCTCTACGGCCCCGCCACCGGTCGACGCGTCACGACCAGGGACCTCGCCGCGGCGAAAGAACGTGGCGAGAAGTGGCCCATGATCACCGCTTACGATGCGTTGACCGCGAGCCTGTTCGACGAAGCCGGCATCCCCGTGATGCTGGTCGGCGATTCCGCGGCCATGGTTGTCTACGGCCACGACTCCACGATCCCGGTGACCGTCGATGAACTCATCCCCCTGGTGGCCGCTGTGGTCCGCGGGTCCCGCCGCGCGATGGTCGTGGCTGATCTGCCGTTCGGCTCCTACCAGCAGTCGCCCCAGCAGGCCCTGGCCACCGCCACCCGCTTCATGAAAGAGGCCGGTGCGCACGCGGTGAAGCTGGAGGGCGGCGAACGGGTGCTCCCGCACGTGGAACTACTCACCAGCGCGGGTATTCCGGTCATGGCCCACCTGGGCCTGACGCCACAGTCGGTCCACCAGTTCGGCGGCTACAAGGTTCAGGGCCGCGGAGAAGCGGGGCAACGGCTGATCCTGGACGCCAAACACATGGAGAAGGCCGGGGCGTTCGCCGCCGTACTGGAAGTGGTCCCAGCCGACCTCGCCGCCGCCGTGACCACGGCCGTGGCCATCCCCACGATCGGCATCGGGGCCGGCGCGGGGACCGACGCGCAGGTGCTTGTTTGGCAGGACATGGCCGGGCTGACCCCCGGCACGCCGCCGAAGTTCGTCAAGCAGTACGCGGACCTGCGCTCGGTGCTCACCGGAGCGGTCACGACGTGGGCCCAGGAAGTGGTGTCCGGGCAGTATCCGGGTCCAGAGCACCAGTACCGCTGAAGACGCCGCAGGGAGCCCCGGTCCCGCAGTAACCCCGCATCAGTCAGGGCTGCGGTGGGTCGCGCTCTTCGAGGCGCAACTGCAGAGTGACTGCGGCCATGCCCACGTTCGTCCCGGCGCCATAGGCCGTAGCCCCGGACAGCACGGTCGCAGCCAGCACTCCGAAGATCGCGGCTCCCGCGCGCTGCCAACTCAGCGACCCGACAGCCAGCGCCAGCAGCAGAGCAGCTATCGCCAGAGTCCCGATCGCAAGCATCACCCAGCCCACTTTGGTGAGAAGTCGCTCCACGGTGAAGGCACGCCGAACCCGACCCTCGAGATCTTGCGGACTCAACTGGCGGAACATGCCCGACAGATTAGGGCAGATCGGTCACCCGTATCCCGGCGTGGACCTTGTACCGGCGGTTGATCGAGATCAGATTGGCCGTCAGCGCCTCGACCTGCGCTGCGTTGCGCAGGCGACCGGCGAACACCCCGCGCATCCCGGGGATCCGGTCGGCCAGCGTGATGACCTCCTCGGCGGCCTCCCGGTCGTCGGCCAGCACCATGATGTCGATGTCCAACGTGTGGTCCGGGTCCAGCAGCAGCACAGAACTCACGTGATGGAAGGCGGCGACCACCCGGGCGTCGGGCGCCAGCGCGGCTGCTTGTTGGGCCGCCGAACCCTCTGGGACCGGCAGCGGGAACGAGCCCTGTTTGTCGAAACCAAGCGGATTCACACAGTCGATCAGTATCTTGCCCGCCACCGCGTCGGCCACCTCTGCCACCGTCGCAGCATGACCGCCGTAGGGCACCGCGACCAGCACGACGTCGGCTTCCCGGGCTGCCTCCAGATTGCCGGTGCCCCGCACCCCGAGTTCAGCAGCCGCCGCTTCAGCGCGCTGCGGGTCACGGCTGCCGAGCACGACATCGACACCCGCAGCTGCCCACCGATATGCCAAGCCTCGACCTTGTGGGCCGGTTCCACCGAGAACGCCAATTGTTGTCATGCGCCCAAGTCTGCCAGTGACGGGTTCAGTCGAGATCGTCGGCGACGCCGGGCTTGCCCTCACCCCACTCGTTCTCGCCGGCGTCCCACTCCTCGTTGCGCTTGCGGGCGATCTCGAAGGCGTGGGAGGCCTGCTCCTGCGACTCGTACGGACCGAGGCGTTCGGAGTTCGCGCAGCCCTTCTCCTCCTCGACGCGGTTGTGAACCAAGCAGTAGTACCACTTCATCTGATCCTCCGGAGTTGGGTCTGCTCCGATCTTGGCACTTAGACTTCAGCTATGTCGCTCGCCCCCGGTCGCGTTTCACCGCTACGTGCGGTGCCGGCTGCCATCGAACGCCCGGAATACGTGGGACGCCCGCAACCGACCCCCTACCTCGGCCCTGAGGTGAAGGACGCAGACACGATTGCGGCCATGCGCGTCGCGGGCCGGATCGCCGCCCAGGCGTTGCAGGAGGTCGGCCGTCACATCGAACCGGGGGTGACCACCGACCGGCTCGACCAGATCGGCCACGAGTTCCTCTGCGACCACGGCGCGTACCCCTCAACTTTGGGATACCGCGGGTTCCCCAAGTCCTTGTGCACATCACTGAACGAAGTCATCTGTCACGGCATCCCCGACTCCACGGTCGTGTCCGACGGCGACATCGTGAACATCGACATCACCGCCTTCATCGGCGGCGTCCACGGCGACACGAACGCGACGTTCCTGGCCGGGGACGTCGACGAGCAGTCACGACTGCTGGTCGAACGTACTCACGAGGCCACGTTGCGCGCGATCCGCGCGGTCAAACCCGGCCGAACGCTCAACGTGGTGGGCCGGGTCATCGAGTCGTACGCGAAACGCTTCGGCTACGGGGTCGTCCGCGATTTCACCGGTCACGGGATCGGCACGTCGTTCCATTCCGGGCTCATCGTCCCGCATTACGACGACCCGTCGGCCAGTCTGATCCTCGAAACAGGCATGACCTTCACCATTGAGCCTATGCTCACGCTCGGAACCATCAATTACGAGATCTGGGACGACGGCTGGACGGTGGTGACCCAGGACCGGAAGCGGACTGCACAGTTCGAACACACCATCCTGGTCACCGACACCGGCTCCGAGATCCTCACGACACCGGAGGGTTGACATGACCGAGAGCCCGCACGCAACCACCACCTGGCCGCCGGATGTGCTGACGCTGGCGATCGACGTCGGCGGTTCCGGACTCAAAGGGTCCGTGCTGGACATGAACGGACAGATGATCGCGGACCGGGTCCGCTTCGAGACCCCCTACCCGTGTCCTCCCACCCTTCTGGTCAAGATGCTCACCGAGCTGAAGGATCAGTTGCCGGCGGCCAGTCGCGCCTCGGTCGGCTTCCCCGGACTGGTCCGCAGCGGCCGAGTGCTCAACATCCCGTCCCTGTCGCGTTTGGAGTACGGAGGCCCGCGCGACGAATCGATGGCCGCGGCGTGGCACGACTACGACCTGGCCACCGCTCTGGCCGACGAGTTCGACATCCCGGTCAAGGTCGCCAACGACGCGGACGTCCAAGGGTGTGCGGTCGTCGAGGGCAAAGGCTTCGAGTTCGTCATGACGCTGGGAACCGGCTGCGGGACCGCGGTCTTCCACGAGGGACGACTGCTGCCGCACATGGAGTTGTCGCACGCTCCGACCGGTCATGGCGGGGATTTCGACGATTACGTTGGCAATGCCGCCCGCAAGGAAGTCGGCAAGAAGGAGTGGCGCAAGCGAGTTGTCAAGGCGATGCAAATCTTCGACGAGTTCTTGTTTTACGACAAGATCTACGTCGGCGGCGGCAATGCCAAACACCTGTCGAGCGTCGACCTCGGGCCGAAGGCGAAGATCGTGCCCAACACCGCCGGAATCCTCGGCGGCATCCGGATCTGGGACCTGGAGAAGTAATCGTTCGAGGGCGGTGTTGTTGGGCACCCCCTTTGGTGAGGGCGGTGTTGTTGGGCGGTTCCGACGCCCGAAGCCCCCAACAACGTCCCCCTCGACCTTGAGGCCACCGCCCTCACAACGCCGCGCGGTGACCGGCAAAGCGATGCGGCCTAGTTGCCGAACAACCTGCCGCGGGGTCATTGCCCACGACCTCCTCGGACATTCCAGGGCGGTGTTGTTGGGCGCCCCCTTTGATGAGGGCGACGTTGTTGGGCGGTTTCGACGCCCGAAGCCCCCAACAACGTCGCCCTCGACCTTGAGGTCACCGCCCTCAAGACGCCGCGCGACTGTCACGCGAGCAAGGAAACCTACTCCCCGAGCGCGTCCAGCAATTTCTGGCTCAGGCGGCCCAGCTCGGCGAACTCCTCCGACGTCAGGACGTCCACGATGCGACGCCGGACACTGTCCACGTGCACGGGAGCAGCCGCGACCAGCGCCTGGAAACCCTCGTCGGTCAGCACCGCGAAGTAGCCACGCCTGTCGTCACGGCACTCCTCACGCGTCACATAACCGGCTTTCTGCATTCGGTCGATCTGATGTGACAGGCGACTGCGACTGGAGAAGGCCACCTGCGCCAGTTCACTCATCCGCATCCGGCGCTCGGGCGATTCAGAGAGCCGGACCAGGATCTCGTAGTCCGCGAACGTGAGTCCCGTGGCCTCGTGCACGTCGCGGCCCAGCCGGTCGCGCAGCAACTGATTCGCGGCGATCCAGGAACGCCACTGCACCTGTTCGGATTCGGACAGCCAACGGCTCATGTTAGGAACCCTACCTAAGCGTGACACCGAGCATGGCAGTATGCACCAAGGGCGCAGAGGAGATCA
>Ga0209607_1003937_pt1 | contig 11222 bp, 10 predicted proteins | sample AD_UKC117_MetaG_FD_184413 | JGI IMG/M metagenome (GOLD analysis project Ga0209607, IMG submission 184413) | Active sludge microbial communities of municipal wastewater-treating anaerobic digesters from Hong Kong - AD_UKC117_MetaG (SPAdes)... | ecosystem: Engineered > Bioreactor > Anaerobic >... | reverse complement strand
TGTAGATCATGGCGACGCTGAAGCCGCACAGGACCAGAACCACAAAGAGCAGCAGCCAGTCAAAGTGGCGCCAGTTGATTCTTGCAAACATCTATCGTCCAAATAACCTTGCAAGCCACCCACGAAAGCCGGGCCGGTAATAGTCGGTCAGCGGCACGTTGTTGCCCATCACGCGACGGGCAATGTTTTCGTAGGCGCGTCGCACACTCATGCGCCGGTCGAACGCGGCCGGCGTCCCCCGATCGGTCGAGAGCATCAGCCGTTCGTCCTCGGGCACGACGCCCATGAGGTCGATGGCGAGAATGTCGAGCACGTCGTCGATGCCGCGCATCTCGCCACTGTTGACCAGACGCTGATTATAGCGGTTGATAACGAGCCCTGGCTGGTAGCGCCAATCCCGTTCGAGCAGGTAGATCACCTTATCCGCATCGCGCAGCGCGCTGACATCGGACGTCGTCACGATGAGCACGCGGTCGGCCGGGGCGATGGCAGTGGAGAAGCCGTGTTCGATGCCGGCCGGCGAGTCGATCAGCACAAAGTCGGCAATGTTGATCAGTTGCTTGCAGATGGCGCACATCTGGTCGGCGTTGATGTCGGTCTTGTCACGCGTCTGTGCCGCCGGCAGCATGTAGAGAAACTCGGCGCGCGGGTCGCGCACGAGCGCCTGTTGCAGCGTGCAGCGCCCTTCGGCCACGTCGATGGAATCGTAGTGGATGCGATTCTCCAGCCCCATGACCAGGTCCAGATTGCGCAGGCCGATGTCGGCGTCGATGGCGACGACGCGCTGGCCAAGCTGCGTCAGGGCTGCGCAGAGGTTTGCCGTCGTCGTCGTCTTGCCGACCCCACCCTTGCCGGAGGTCACGGTGATCACGGTTCCAGCCATTTGAATTACCCGGCGCCCCTTCGCAAGGAGACCAGCCCGCCCGGGCGCGCGGCATCCCATTCTTCCAGCACGACGGCGTCGTCGACGATTCGGGCAATCTCCGGTCGCTTGTGCTGCGAGCGCCGCCAGAAGAATCGCCCGGGCTGGCCTGGCTTGGGGTCCGGCCCCATGGTCGCGACATCGGCGATGCGCAACTGCGTCGGCTCCAGGTCGAGGGCGGCGACGATGGCGCGCTTGTTGCCGCCGGCGCCCGCCTGGACGATCCCGCGCAGCCGTCCCCACACGAGAATGTCGCCATCGCTGACCACCTCGGCGCCGGGGTTGATGTCGCCGATGACGAGGATATTCTCCTTGCGCCGCAGCCGGTGGCCCGAACGCAGATAGCCGCGGTAGACGAAGTAGCTTGCTGCGTCGGTGTTGGTGTCGGCCGGCGCGGCTGCCGCCATGGGCGCGCCCTCGGCCGATTCCAGCGTGGCGGTGAAGCCCAGCGCAAGCGCCGCCTGGAAGGTGCGCTCCGAAGCGGTGCGCACGATGCCCAGCGTCATTTCGTGGGTCGCCAGCACGCCGGCCAGTTGGTGCAACTCGTCTTCGGACACGGGCCGCGGGCCTGTGTCGAGTGCAACGCTACCCTTGCGGAAGAATCGACCGGACGCGTCCAGCCGTTCGGCCAGTGCGGCCATGACTTCGTTCCAGCTTCCCTTGCCGATCTCAACGGCAATGCCTTCGCTGCGCCCCTTGATGTTGATCAACTGGTTGGGCGCAGCCTGTGCGCCGTCCACGGGCAGCTCGGTCTCGCCGGTGGCCGGCGGTACGGGCGCCGCAGCGGCAGGCGGCATCTCCGCCTTGGGCACAGGCATGCGTGGCGCTGCCGGCTTCGCCAGGAAAGGCGGCACGTCGGCGGCCGGCGGCGATTCCGGTTCCCCTGCCGGCGCCGGCGTTATCGGCGGTTCGGACGGGATTTCCGTCGCGGCCGGCAGCGGTGCAACCGGCGGCACACGCCGCATCCCGCCTACGAACGGCTCGCCCGGCAGCGTCGCTGCCGTACCGCTCTCCGGTTGGGTCGCAGGATGGGTTTCGGGCGACGCCGCTGCTTCCGTGTGGTCGTCATTCGACGGTGTATCCGGCATCGGCGGAGAGGCCGGCGGCTTAATGGGTGCGGCAGGCGGCGCCAGGCGCGGTTCGGTGACAGGCGCCGGTATGTCGTTGATGGCAGCAGCCGGCGTCTCGGTTTCTGGCGGCGCGGAGGACGCAGCAACGCGGGGCTCACCGCCGACGGTCACGTCATCGAGCAGGTCGGCGACACGGCTGTGAATCGCAGCCTTGCCGTTGACTTGCGCGGACGCGGTGGCCTCTTCAATCCTGGATGGTTCGTTCATTGCGCCTTCCTCACTGCTGCTGTGCCGTCTGTTCCTGCTGCGGGCGGGGTGCGATTTCGGTGAAATACGCCTGCAGGATCTTCTGCGTCACCGGCACAGCCGCCGCCGAACCTTCGCCGCCATCGTAAATGAAGGTCACGATCGCAATTTCCGGGTCATCATATGGCCCAAAGGCCGAGAACCAGGCATGGGTGGGCAGATTGTCCTTGTCGTCGCGCCGGCAGTCCTGCTTCTCCGGAATGTATTCGCAGAACTCGGCCGTGCCCGTCTTGCCGGCTATCTCCACGCCGGGTACGCGCGCAGCCCGACCCGTACCGTAATCGGCGTTGACGACGTCCCACATTCCCTGGCGCACGACCGCCATCTCATCGGGGTCAATCGGCAGTTCGCGCCGCAAGACCGGGGCGAAATCCTTCTGTACGCCGCCATTGGCATCGGTCATGTGGTGGACAACGCGCGGTTCGTAGATCGTGCCGCCGTTGGCCACAGCCATAGTCTCGACCAGCACCTGCATGGGCGTCGCCAGCACGTAGCCCTGGCCGATGGCCATGTTGTAGCTGTCGCCCGTGGTCCACGGCTCGGCGAAAAGCTGGCGCTTCCACTGGTCGGTCGGCACCAGCGAGGTCACTTCGCCGGGCAGATCGACGCCGGTCGTCTCGCCAAAGCCAAAGAGGTTCATCCACTTGCTGAGCAACCGCTGGCCAAGACCCTGGAAATCTTCCAGGTAGCCACCGCCCAGGTAGTAGAAGTAGATGTCGTTGGAGAGCGCCAGCGCACTTTCCACGTTCAAGCGGCCATGGACAACGCCGTTCTTGTGGTTCCAACTCACGAACTTCTGCGCCTGCGTCGGGTCATTTGGGAAATAGCGATTCGGCAGGAAGATCGGCCCGGCATCGACGACGACTGTCTCCGGGGTGATGACATCTTCAGCTAGCCCCGCCGCCGCCGTCACCATCTTGAAGGTCGACCCGGGCGGGTAGAGACCGCCGATGGCGTAATTGATCAAAGGGCGGCGTTCATCCTGCTCCAGTTCCAGGTAATCCTCGCCGATGCGCTCGGCAAAGATGTTGTTGTCGTACGAGGGCAGGCTTACCATGCCGAGCACCGCGCCGTTCTGCGGGTTGAGCGCAACGGTCACACCCCAGGGCGCCTCCAACTCGTCCATCTTCTCCTTGAGCGCGTCGTACATGATACGTTGCAAGCGTAGATCGATATTCAGGAAAAGATTGAGCCCCGGCACCGGTTCGACGACATCCCCCACGGTGCGCACATCGACGCCGACGATATCGCGCTCGGAAAAGCGCACGCCCGGCTCGCCGCGCAGCTCGTCCTGGTAGGTGAATTCCAGCCCGTTCAGCCCTACCTTCTCGTTCGGATTGTTGTAGCCGGTCTGCTCGTATTCGTCGGCGGCAAAGGCGGGAATCGGCCCCATAAAGCCCAGCACATGGCTGAGCAGGTCGCCATAGATATACTCGCGGATCGGCACCTGGTTGACGCGCACGGCGGGGATGCGGAAGCTGTCCTCGGAGACCTCGAACGCGCGGATGCGGTCGATGCCGTCCAAGATTGCCACCGGGTCTGACGCGCTGCCCTGGCTCTGGATCGCCACGGCGCGCTGCACCAGCGCCACCAGCCCCGCCAGCGGCAGCGGCTGTTCGATGTCGGGGAAAAAGACCTTGCGCGGCTCGGCCATGGTCAGCCGCCCGTCGTCGGTCACCGGCGTCACAAAGGCCGGGTCGTCGAGAAAGGTCAATTCGGCGCCGGCCTTCTGCACCGTGCGGATGTAATCCTCATAGCCCAGCTTGTTGAAGAGAATCTCGGCCATGCGCAGCGCGACGTCGGTGTCGGTGTCGGCCCGCAGGATGCGCAGCACCTTCTCGATCTCCTGCGCCTCTTCGTCGATGATGGTCGTTTCCAAATCGTCGAAGGGGAGGTCTTCGGGTACGAGCGCCACTTCGAAGCTCGGCCGGTTGCGCACCAGAATCGTACCGTTGCGGTCGTAGACGATGCCGCGCGCGGCCGGCGTCTCGATCCGCAACAGGCGGTTCTGATTGGCCAGAGACTCGTACTGGGCATTCTGCACGACCTGCAACTGAAACATCCTGGCGACCATGACCACGAAGGTGATCACAATCCCCAGGCGGAAGAGCAGCATGGCCAGATTGGCAGTGTCGCGACCGGTCCGTTCTTCAAACATGAGCTAGCTACAGGTCCTGGCTTTCCGGCATGCGATTCAGGAAGGGCAGGAGCACCAACATCAATGCCGTATTATACAACGTCACCGGCAGCACAATGTCACGCAGGGTCTCGAACAAGGGCAAGTTGAGCGTCGACCAGCCGGCCAGCGCCAACGTCCCGAGAATCAACAGGTAGACGACAGCATAGACGATCGTGCCCAGCGCCGCCGCCGCCAGCGGGACGAGCGGGTTGAAGCGCGACAGCGGCCGGTGCCCCAGCCCCGCTACGCCGGCTGCCGCCATCATCGCCAGGCTCGACGCGCCCAGCGGCCCGCCGCTGAAGATGTCCAGCCCGATACCGGCGATGAACGCCCACAGGATGCCCGGCCGCATGCCATAGAGCAGCGTGCCGATGATCACCATCAGCAACACCAGGTCCGGCTTGACGCCGGCGATCTTGAGCCGCGCCACCGCCGTCGACTGCAACAGGCAGAGGAAGAGCAGCAACGGAATCATGAAATAATAGAGAAGCCCCCGGTTCATGGCGTCTCCTCGGCGGGCGTCTCGTCAGCCGGCGTTTCCTCTGCCGCCGGTGTCGCCTGGGCAGGCGGCGCGGCCAGGAAATCGGGCAGCGATTCGTTGGGCTCGAAGTTCGTGATGACCAGCACCAGCTCCAACGCGCCGAAGTCGACTGCCGGCTTGACAGTCGCCGTCTGGAAAACGGCGTTGGGCTGTGAGTCGATTGTCTCGACGGTGCCAATGGCCAACCCCTTGGGGAACTTGCCACCCAGCCCAGAACTCAACACCGCCTCACCCTCCTGGAAGGTCGGCCCCTGCGGGATGAAGTCCATGATGAGGGCGCCGGATGTGCTGCCGCGCACGATACCGTTGAGGCGGCTGTCCGCCAGCAACGCGCTGGACGAGCTGCCAGGGTCGTTGAGCAGCAGCACCTTGGAGGTGTTCTCCGTCACATCGCTGATACGGCCGACCAGGCCCTGGTCGGTGACGACGGGCATACCGGTGCGAATGCCGTGCACCTGGCCCAGATCGATCAGGATCGTCTCGATAAAGTTGGTGCTCTCCTCGCCGATGACGCGTGCCACGATCTGCGCGCCGCGCAATTCCAGGCGCGGGCGGGTCTGGGCAAAGTTGAGCAGGCTGCGCAACTCTTCGTTTTCCTTCTCCACCTCGCGCAGGGATTCGTTCTCACCTTCGAGCTGGGCGTTGCGCGTGTCCAGCGCCGCCAGATCCTGCTCCAACGTGCGGATGCGGAGGAGCGAGCCGAAGAGATCGCTCACCCCGGTGGTCACGCCCGTGGCGCTCAACTGCGCCGGTGCGGTCAGTTGGGTAATCAGGCTCTGGACCGGGCGTAGATTGCCCGAAAGTTGGAGCGCCATCAAGAGCACCGCGGCCAGCACGAGCAGCACGACGCGGATACCGATATCGCTGAAAGTCCGGGGCCTTCGTTCAGTGTTACGCATGGGAAGCTACAATGCGAAGCGGAACCGACCGGCAGTCATCTCGCCGCACCTGCATGAATGCGGACATGACATAGCCTGACAACCGATCATAAACCGAGCCAACGCTACCGAATTGTCGCCTTACGCTGCATGCTGGTAAGGGTTTCGCGGTAGAATTCCGGCTTCTCCAGGATCATCCCGGTGCCCATCACCACGGCCGTCAGCGGGTTGTCGGCCACATAGACATGCATGCGCGTCTCGTCCTGCAGACGCTGCGCCAATCCCTGCAACAGTGCGCCGCCGCCGGCGAGCACGATGCCGTACTCCATGAGATCGGCCACCAGTTCCGGTGGCGTCTCGTCCAGCGTGGCCTTCACCGCATCCACGATCACCTGCACCGAGCCGGAGAGCGCCTCGCGAATCTCCACCGAACTCACCTCGACCGCCTCGGGCAGACCCGTGATCAGGTTGCGGCCGCGCAGGATCATGGTGCGTTCGCGCTCCAGCGGGTAGGCCGAGCCGATCTCGATCTTGGACCGCTCGGCCATGCGCTCGCCGATGAGCAGGTTGTATTTCTGGCGAGCGTAGTTGACGATATCCTCGTTCATTTCGTCACCCGCCACGCGGATCGAGCGCGAGACCACGATACCGCCCAGCGAAATGACCGCCACTTCCGTCGTACCGCCGCCGATATCGACGATCATGGAGCCGATCGACTCCGTGACCGGCAGACCGGCGCCGATGGCCGCGGCCATGGGCTCCTCGACCAGGCCGGCCTCACGCGCGCCCGCGCTAATGGCCGCGTCGCGCACCGCGCGCTTCTCGACCTCCGTCACGCCGGACGGAATGCCGATCACGACACGGGGGCGGGCGGCGCCAATCCGGCTGCCGTGCACCTTGCCGATGAAATGGTGGATCATCTGCTCGGTGACGTCGAAGTCGGAGATCACGCCGTCCTGCAACGGGCGAATGGCAACGATATGCGACGGCGTACGACCGACCATCTCTTTCGCTTCACTGCCGATCGCCTTTACCTTGTTGCGTCTGCGTGATGAGATGTCGATGGCAACTACCGACGGCTCGTTGATCACAATGCCCCTGTTCTTCACATGGACAAGCGTGTTGGCCGTTCCCAAATCAATCCCGATATCGAGTGAGAAAAGCCCCAACAGCCAATCGATCGGGTTATTCACACGAAATCTAGCTCCTCAGTCGGCCGCGCGCATCAACGCTCCGGCTCGTGTATATGGCTCGTATCAATCCGGGCGTCACCGTTTTCAAAAACAGTTTCGACGCACCGGGACGCATAGCACCTGCGGTCAAATCCACAGGAAAATTACACTTGAGTATACCACAGGCGATGATGCGCCAAAAAAGCCCTGACAGTCCACATCAAATAACATTGATTGCAAATTACGTCAAACGATTATAATAACCGCCGTGCAGACTCGAGCCCTATCCCACCCGATCCGGCCGGCGGCAGACGAGCCGCTGCTGGCAATGATCATGGCCGCGCAGGCGAGCCACACCCTCTTTCCGCCCACTACTGACGGCGGCCAGGAAGCACAGCCGCAGCCCGTCGTCGTGGCCGTCAGCGGCGGGCTGGACAGCGTCGTGCTGCTCCATCTGCTCGCGCAGAGCGCGCCCGCATGGAACCTTGCCCTGCACGTCGCGCACATCGACCACGACCTGCGCCCGGCGTCGGCCGGCGATGCGGCCTTCGTGCGCGCACTGGCCGGCGCGCTGGGCCTGCCCTTCCACACCGTCCGGCTCGACGGCGCCGCGCTGCACGCCGATTCGTCCGGTCTCGAAGCGGCGGCCCGCACCGCGCGCTACCGCTTCTTGTGTGCGACTGCCAACAACGTCACGCCGCCGCCCCTGGTTCCCATCGTTGCCGTCGCGCACCACGCCGGCGACCAGGCCGAGACGCTGCTGCTGCGCCTGGTGCAGGGCAGCGGGCTGGCCGGGCTGGCCGGGATGCGCCCTGTCACACTGCTTGAAGATACTGCCGGCGGCGCCCGGCCGGTGTGCCTCGTACGCCCGTTGCTGGCCGCGCCGCGGGCGGACATTCTCGACTATGCCCGGCGCCACGGGCTGGCCTGGCGCGAGGACGAGAGCAACGCTGACAACGCCCGCGCCCGTAACCTGCTGCGCAACACGGTGCTGCCGGAGCTGGCGCGCCTCAATCCGGACATCGCCGCCACGCTGGCGCGCACGGCCACGCTGCTGGCCGCCGAGAGCGACCGCCTGCTGGCCGCCGATGAAGAGAGCTGCCGGCGCCTGCGCGTCCTGGCCGATGACGAGCGCATCGTGCTGCAACTCGCCGGCCTGCGCGCATTGACTCAGTCAGCGCGACGCGGCGTGCTGCGCGTTGCGCTGGCCGGGCTGGCAAGCGCAGCGCGCGAGCTGAACTACGGACGACTCGACGCGCTCGCCACTGCCGTGGGCGCGGCCGGCGGGCACACCGGCCCGCACCCGCTGCCGCACGGCCTCGCCTGGAGCATCGTCACTGAGTTCGCTTCCGGCGCCCGCTGCCTGTCGCTTCATCGCGGCGACGCCCTGCCGATCCCGCCGCCGGGCCCATGGCTGCCGGCGGACTGGCGCGCCGCCGCCGGCGCCGTCGAGTTGGGCGAAACCGCCACGGTGCGCGTCGAAGAGTGGATGCTCACCTGCAACACGCTCGCCCTTTCTGCGCTACCGTTGGACTGGCGGCACAACGCCGACCGCTGGACAGTCTATCTCGATCGCGCGCAGGTCGGCACGCCGGCGCTGACCGTCGCCCGCCCTGGCATGAAGCTGGAACCGCTGGGCATGGGTGGACGCCACAAACAGGTAGGCGATCTCTTCACCGACCGCAAGATCGCACAGCCACTGCGCGCAGGCTGGCCGGTTCTCTTCGACGACGCGAACGGCGAAGTTCTCTGGGTCTGCGGCCTTGCGCAGTCGGAACATGCCCGGGTCACCGCTGACACGCGCCTGGTCTGGGTTCTGAACTGGGTGCGCGTTACGGGGCGATAATCGCCAAAATCGGCCGGTGCATTGGCGCCGGTGCAGCGGAACGGCATATCATAGGGAACGAGCACATGGCAGTCGACGTCAAGCCGCTGACCCACTGGGTCATTTACAAGGGATACAAGGTGCGCTTCACCGAGCGCGGCGCCGGGCGTGCCGCGGGAGTGCTCACCACGCCGGAAGGCGCGCAGATTACCTTCACCTATGACGCCGGTGAGTGCATGGTGACGCTCCCCGGCGAACGCATTCGCATCAACCAGCACGGCTGGGAACTGGAGCATATTCGTGACTGATCGGCAGAACCGTACCGGCAACGCGGTCATCTTGAAGAGCGGGCGCGACAAACCGGTGCGCCAGCGCCATCCGTGGATCTTTAGCGGCGCCATTTCCTCGCTGCCGGCCGGCGTCGAGGATGGCGAGTTCGTCGAGGTCGTCGACGCGGCCGGGGCCTGGCTCGCCCGCGGCTACCTCAACCGGCGCAGCCAGATCCAGGTGCGCCTGCTGACGTGGGAACAGGGTGAGGCCATTGACGCGGACTTCTGGCGGCGACGGCTGGCGGCGGCCATCGACCTGCGCCACACGCTGCCGGCGCTGGATGGCTGTAACGCGCTGCGTCTCGTCAACGCCGAGAACGACTACCTCCCCGGCCTGACCGTCGATCGCTACGATGACTACCTGGTGCTCCAGGCCGGCACGCTGGCCATCGACCGGCGCAAGGCGATGCTGGCCCAGACCCTGCTCGAACTGACCGGTTGCCGGGGCATCGTCGAGCGCAGCGACATGGCCGTGCGCAAGCTGGAGGGGCTATCGCCGGCTGCAGGCACCCTCGCCGGCAGCACCCCGCCCGAGACGATCGACATCCGCGAGGACGGCCTGCTCTTCCAGGTTGATTTGGTGCACGGGCAAAAGACCGGTTTCTACACCGACCAGCGCACCAACCGCCGCCGTGTCGCCGCCTACAGTGAGGACCGGCGCGTGCTCAATGCCTTCAGCTACACGGGCGCGTTTGCCGTCCATGCCTTGCGCTTCGGCGCGACGCACGTCACCAACATCGACAGCAGCGTCGATGCCCTGGCCATGGGAGAGACGAACCTGCGGCGCAACGGCTTCGACCCGGACCGCCAGGCCGAGGGGGTTGCCGGCGACGTCTTCGCCATTCTGCGCGACTGGAACGATGAGCCGGAGCCGCGGTTTGACCTGATCATCCTCGACCCGCCCAAGTTCGCCCAGAACCAAGGGGCGGTGGATCGCGCGCTGCGCGGCTACAAGGAGATCAACCGGCTGGCCATGCGCCTGTTACGCCCAGGCGGCATCCTGGCCACCTTCAGTTGCAGCGGTCTGGTCAGCGCCGACCTCTTTCAGAAGGTCGTCTTTGGCGCAGCGGTCGATGCCGGTCGCTCCGTGCAGGTACTGGAGTGGCTGCGCCAGAGCCCGGACCACCCGGTGGCCATCACCTTTCCCGAAGGCGAATACCTGAAGGGGCTGATTGCTCGGGTGACGCCGTGATGCGACGCACAAGCATGTCCCATGGCTGAGTTGTACGAACCCTTCCTGCGCCAGTTGCGCCTGGACCTGGCCGGCCCGCTGCCGGGCAAGGTCGCCCAGTACCGCATGGCGCCGCGGCCGCGCCCGGGCGCCGAGTTCCGCGACACGCCGGGGCCTGACGTGCGCCACGGCGGCGTACTGGCCCTCTTCTACCCACACGGCGGGCGCATCTTTCTGCCCCTGATCCTGCGGCCGACCTATCCCGGCGTGCACAGCGGGCAGGTCGGCTTTCCCGGCGGCGGGCAGGAAGAGGCGGACGACGACTTGACGGCGACTGCCCTACGCGAAACCTACGAAGAAATTGGCGTCCATCCCAGCGCGTACACCATGCTGGGCCGGCTGACCCCGCTCTACGTCTCGGCCAGCAACTTTCTCGTGCAGCCGGCCGTGGGCTGGATCGACTACCGGCCCGACTTCCGCCTGGATCCGTACGAGGTCGCGGCGCTGATCGAGGCGCCGCTGCTGGCGTTGCTTGACCCTGCCACGCGGCGCGTCGAGAACTGGACGCTACGCGGCCGCCAGGTGGAAGTCCCCTATTTTGCCGTGGAAAACCAGACCATCTGGGGCGCGACCGCGATGATGCTCAGCGAATTGCTGGCGCTGCCGGCCATGCGGTTGGCGCCGGGCTGCGATGCGCGTGCGGATGATCCGCACGCGTGACCGGCAGCCGGGTACCGCCGGCGCGTAACCTGACGGCAAGCCCACCATCGATCCAGCGTACAGACGACGCGATGCCCGCACAGAGCGCACGCAACAATGGCGCTTGCCG
>Ga0209607_1003936_pt1 | contig 11224 bp, 5 predicted proteins | sample AD_UKC117_MetaG_FD_184413 | JGI IMG/M metagenome (GOLD analysis project Ga0209607, IMG submission 184413) | Active sludge microbial communities of municipal wastewater-treating anaerobic digesters from Hong Kong - AD_UKC117_MetaG (SPAdes)... | ecosystem: Engineered > Bioreactor > Anaerobic >... | reverse complement strand
GGTAAAATGAGAAGAATACATCGCATTAAACTCTTTTTTAAACAGAAAAAGATTGTTTATGAATCATGAGTCTCCGGTAAACGATTTGAAGATTCCTCGCCCGGTTGTAAGGGTTCGGAATTACAAGGCTTCAAGGTGGATGGATCGGGACAGGAGGTGGCTGACGGCTTCGCTGCCAACCGCCCCCTGTCCAGGTATGTTTATTATCTGTCATTTCGAACGGATTGAGAAATCCATTTACATTTTTTGAAGAAGCAGTTGTTAGCCGGGCAATGATTTTTAAGGAAAAATTCATATATACAGGTGAGTCGGAAATAATATGTGATGTCCTGACAGAATCGGCATCATAATTTATTGAATAAGAATGTTATACAACAATATTTAAATTTACCAAAGGTCTTTTTCTCTCCTGTTGTATATGTAATTTATAGGTAGGTTTTGATTATATTTGATTTATGTTTAAGAAAAATTTCAGGCAAAAAAACCCTGTTTAAGAAACTTTATAACAAATTGTCCAAAGATGAAACAAAAATTACTTGCGCTGATTTTGCTGAGTTTCTCTATTTCTCTGTTTGCACAGCCTCAGAAGGTTGCAATAGAAAATACTGAAAAAGGGATGAAACTTATGGTTAACAACCAGGGTTTCATGGTCAACGGCATCAACTGGGATTATTTCCCCATCGGGACCAACTATTCCTACAGTTTATGGACCCAGTCCGACGAGTTCATCAAACAGGCACTGGATGATGAAATGTCGCTGCTTAAAAACATGAATGTGAATGCCATTCGTGTTTACACGGGTATCCAGCCCAAGTGGATCAAGTACATTTATGAAAAATATGGTATTTATACCATGCTCAACCATTCGTTTGGCAGGTACGGGCTTACGCTCGACGGGGCCTGGGAGGGAAATACCGATTATTCGGATCCCCGGGTAAAGGAACTTCTGTTAAAGGAAGTAACCGGACTGGTGCAGGAGTATAAAGACACACCCGGGCTGTTACTTTACCTGCTGGGCAATGAAAACAACTACGGACTTTTCTGGCGTGGAGCTGAAACCGAAGATATCCCGATGGAAGACCGGGAATCTACCAAGATGGCCCGGTATCTTTATAAACTATTCAATGATGCTTCCGTGGCCATGAAAGCCATTGATCCGCATCATCCCGTGTCCATCTGCAACGGCGACCTCTTGTTTCTCGATATCATCGCGGAAGAGTGTAAAGATGTGGACATATTCGGGATAAATGTTTATCGTGGCATTTCTTTTACCGATCTGTATGACAGGGTGAAGAAAGAATACGGGAAACCCGTATTGCTGACTGAATTTGGTTCTGATGCCTTTAACGCCATCACCATGGATGAGGCGCAAAACGAACAGGCAATCTACAATGTTGCCAACTGGAAAGAGGTATATGAAAATGCGGCCGGAATGGGAAAAGCAGGCAATTCGCTGGGCGGGTTTACCTTTCAGTTCAGCGATGGCTGGTGGAAGTACGGCCAGACCGAATACCTTGATGTGCACGATTCCCATGCTTCATGGAGCAACGGCGGTTATTTGTTTGATTACAGGGCCGGCCAGAACAATATGAATGAAGAGTGGTTCGGAATATGCGCCAAAGGCCCGACCAATGCCAAAGGATTTTACCAGTTATATCCGAGGGCCTCCTATTATGCATTGAAAGAAGCCCACCAGCTGAATCCCTATGCCGAAGGCGTGAATTTACAAACCATACAGCAGCACTTTAACAGCATTCAGGTAGTGGAATCCCTCCTGAAGGCCAGGGGCGACAAGGCAGCGCTGGAAGGCGAAAAACTGAAAAAAATCAGCCTGAGCCGCTTAAGTGCGCAAAATACAACATTTAATACCGGCGGCAGCCTGATTTCCACGCCCGATGTTGCCGATCCGAATAATCCGGTTTTCCCGAATCAGCTGGGGTTCGACCATATGCAGTCATTCTATGTTGGCGTTGCTGCGAATCCATCCAGCAATTTCAGTGCCGATGTGGAATTTAATGTGCTGGGCAATGTGGCGCTGAACCCGATTGATCAGATATTTTATGAAAACCGCGGACGTCCTGTTGAAGTAAGCGGGAGTAACGGAAATGTAACCCTGGGTTCTGTAAACCGGGTTCAGGTTTACAAGGCCAGTTATCATTGGGATCACAAATTGTTCGACCTGAAGGGATTTTATCGCACGGGTCATTATCACTGGGGGTATGAAGGCGACTTCTTTGGTCTTTATCCCGAAGCCAATTACGGACCCAATATCGACATCTACAATGGTATTGCGCCATTTGGATTTGAAATGGAAGGCAAGCAGATGTTCAGTGATTTTAAACTGGCATTCGGACCGCAGCTCTGGTGGGGGGCCAACCCGGCTGTATTGCTGAAATACAGTAAAAGTATTGCACATTTTAATTTTACAGGGATTTTTCATGAGGACCTTGCTCAGCTTGGGTTGACTGAAAGTTCATTCGCCATTCCGCAACCCAAAACCAGGCGACTTACCTTGTTTGTGAACAGGGAGTTCGGAAAATTCGGGGTCAATGCAGGAGGGATCTGGGCCGGTCAACCGCTTCAGGGAAGAGAATTCCAGGTAGTAAGGGGAGAAGAGGGGAATTACACGGTTTATAAAGATGAAATCAAGGCACAGGATAATTTCGGAGGGAAGATAAAATTAACTTACAAGGGCGGAAGGTTTAACTGGTATGCACAATCCGCGGCCATGGGCCTTGTGGCGCAGGGCGGCGCCGACCAGACGCTGACATTCACCGGATGGAGGTTAAAAGACAGCGGCAGCGGAAACCAGTATAATTTCCTGACCGGCGCTACTTATCTGATCGGAGATTTTCAGGTGGCTCCCAACTTCCTGTGGCAAAAGCCCATCGAAGGCCCGATCCCCGGTGATGTGCCGGCCCCGGGAAGGCCGAGAAACATCCTCGATGATCCTTTTGTGGTAAGGGCTAACCGGGAGCAGATTGCCGGTGAGATTTTATTCACTTACGATCCGACACCCGGTACCTGGATGTACAACTGGGACAGCGACCGTTCGGAAGATGCTGAACTTGCCGTGAGTTTAGGCTTTGTTTACAGGCATTTGCCAACCACCCAGGACGCTGCAATCGGAATACTGCCCGATGGACGCACCACATTTGCATTCCCGGGAGCCGCACCTGCCAATGATTTATGGGAGATCCACTCCAGAGTGGTTTCGAAGGTAAGCAGCGATTTTGGCTTTATTGCAAATATCTATGCCGGGGATGCCCAGGCCAACGGCAGCGATGCCAGGTTGATCAGGCGCTACGGGATTGATTTACGCATGATCTATAAGGAAGTTAAACTCACTTCATTTGCCAGAATCAACGACTGGGGTCCTTACGACTATCACCGCGATTACAACCTGACCTTCCCGCTTCAGCTTATGGCCGATATTTCTACCTCTCTGAAAAAACCTGACTGGTTTGAGCTTCCGAACACTGAAATCGGACTGCGGGCAACTTACCGTACACTCGACCGGTATTCTCCCCGTTACGCGCCAACTTACAAGCTTGATGCAAGCGGAGCCCTGGTGCCCGATCCCGAAGCTGTCGGTTTTGACAATGGCAATGAATGGGAGATCAGAACTTATGTACGCATAAATATTGGTAAATAATAAAAACACCCTGCGATGAAAACGAACATGCTCATCAGATTGAAGAAATATATCCCCATAGTTTTTCTTGCTGCACTTTTTATGGGGTGCGAACGCGATCTTACCGACCTGCAACCCGTTACATTCCCGGATAATCCCGAGGTTTTTATTGATGGGTTCACTGCGGGGCTGAATTATGCCGCCTTCGGAGGTTCGGTACCTACCGCTTTTGATGTGGATAAGAAGGAAACCTACAACAATTCAGAAGCTTCCATGCGGTTCGACGTCCCCAATGCCGGTGATCCCCGTGGCGCCTATGCGGGAGGCGTTTTCTTTACCGGAACAGGCAGAAACCTCACAGGTTACAATGCTTTGACATTCTGGGCAAAAGCTTCCCAATCAGCGGTGATTGATGTGGTTGGGTTTGGCAACGACCTTGGAGCCTCAGAATACCAGGTGACCATTTCAGGGATGCAGGTGAGTACCAACTGGCAGAAATACATCATTCCGCTGCCCAATTCATCTGTGCTTACCGCTGAACGCGGGATGTTTTATTACTCGACAGGGCCTGTTGACGGCAAGGGCTATTCATTCTGGGTGGATGAACTGAAGTTTGAAAACCTGGGAACCATCGCTCATCCGCAGTTCATCATCCTCAACGGTCAGGATCAGGTTGAAACATCCTTTGTCGGGGTTGAAAAAATGATTACGGGGCTTACTTCAGTGTTTAATCTGCCAACCGGCGTTAACCAGACATTAAACATTGCACCCGCCTATTTTGAATTCACATCATCCAACCCTTCAATAGCAACCGTTGATGCAGCAGGAAAGGTGCTGGTTACAGGCGGTCCGGGCCAGTCCGTCATCACTGCAAAAGTCGGCGATGCAGAAGTCAACGGATCTTTAACCATTCAGTCCCAGGGCGTATTTCAGCTTGCTCCCGTCCCCACGCGGCCGGTTGAGAATGTAATTTCTGTTTTCAGCAATGCTTATCCCAATGTGCCGGTCAATTATTACAACGGTTACTGGGAGCCATATCAGACGACGCTTTCAGCCGATTTTGAAGTGGATGGGGATCAGGTACTTAATTATACCAACTTTAATTTTGTTGGTATAGAATTCAGCTCTCCGGCCATCGATGCTTCAGCGATGACACATTTGCATGCCGACATTTTTATTCCAGCTGCATTAACCGGAAATGCCCAGATGCGCTTTGAGCTGGTTGATCTGGTTGCAACTGTCAGCGGTACTTTTACCACAACCATCACGCCGGGTCAGTCGCAGCAATGGGTCAGCCTTGACATTCCTTTATCGAATTTCGCAGGACTGAGTGCAAAGAACAATCTTGGACAGCTTATATTTGTCGATGTCAGTGAAAACATAGCAGGCTTTTATGCCGATAATATTTATTTCTTCAACGACGGCACCCAACCATCATCGCCGGCAACAGCAGCGCCGGTACCCACTCACCCGGCTGCCAATGTAACCAGCGTTTTCAGCGATACCTATCCCTCTGTTCCGGGTACTGACCTCAATCCGGACTGGGGGCAGGCAACGGTGGTTACGACAGTGCAAATCCAGGGGAATAATACCCTGAAACTTGCCGGCCTCAACTACCAGGGGATACAATTCGGCGCAAGCCAGGATGTCTCTTCCATGGGATTTCTGCATCTGGATTTCTGGACTGCAAATTCAACGGCGCTCAGTATTTTTCTGATCAGTCCGGGTCCTGTTGAAACCCCATACACTTTAACAGTTCCTACGTCAGGCTGGAGCAGTATTGACATCCCGCTCTCATCCTTTGCACCGGTGAGTTTAACCGATGTCATCCAACTCAAATTTGACGGGAATGGGGATATCTATCTGGATAACGTTTATTTCCGGAAAAACTAATCAAGACAGGGCTTGTCAGGTAAACTTAAAACTTTACGAAAATGAATAAAATGAATAAATTCAAGAGATTTCACATCCCCTCGGCTTTAATGCTGATGGTAATTATTTTTTGGGGTTGCGAACGTGACAACTTCCAGAAACTGGATGAACGCAACTGGCAGATAACCTGGAGCGATGAATTTAATGGCCAGGCCGGCCAGTTGCCGGACGCGTCAAAATGGACCTTTGATCTGGGCACCGGGCAGGACGGTTGGGGCAACAGTGAATTGCAGAGTTATACCAACAGTACAGCAAACATCTCGCTCGATGATGAAGGGAATCTGGTAATTACTGCCATAAACCAAGGCAACCGCTTTACTTCGGCCAGGATAAAAACCCAGGGCCTGTTTGCCCAGAAATACGGCCGTTTTGAGGCGCGCATAAAAACCCCTTACGGGCCCGGTTTATGGCCTGCCTTCTGGATGCTGGGCGAAAATATTGAAACGGTGCCCTGGCCCGGATGCGGCGAAATTGATATTATGGAACTCCGCGGACAGGAGCCTCACATCATCCACGGCACCATTCATGGCCCGGGCTATTCGGGCGGAAACCCGATAACCGGAAGTTATGCACTCGTTAACGACCGGTTTGATGCCGATTTTCATATTTATGCCATTGAGTGGGATAAAGACAAGATTGACTTTTTTGTGGATGATTATCTCTATCAGCGCATCGAACGCGGTGATGTGCCCGGTGAATGGGTTTACGACCAGCCGTTTTTTATCCTGCTAAATGTGGCAGTGGGTGGCAATTATGTGGGATTTCCCACTGCCCAGACCCCCTTTCCTCAGAAAATGTACATTGATTACGTAAGGGTTTTCCGGGAGGCAGAATAAAGCCGGCATTCCGGATTTAATCCACCCAATATTTTTTTCATTCAATGAATAAAGCTTATCCTGAAAACCCAATGAACTTTACCGGGAAAACAATTGAAATGCAGGTAGTTAAATATGAAAATGAAAGCTACTTCAGGATTTCAAATCATGATTTAATGCGTCCTTTCTTCATGAGCATCGTCAGTGACTCGAATCACTGGATGTTTATTGCAAGCAACGGGGGGCTTACCGCCGGACGAAAAAATCCTGAGTTTTCTTTGTTCCCTTATTATACCGACGACAAGATCATTGAATCGGCCGATATAACCGGAAGTAAATCTGTTTTCCAGATTCGTGCAGACGATCAGATTCATGTATGGGAGCCTTTTTCGGAAAGGTTTACCGGAAAATATTCCCTAAGCCGGAATCTGTATAAAAGCATCTATGGCAATAAGATCATCTTTGAAGAAATCAACCATGATTTCGGGCTGATATTCAGGGTTCAGTGGAATTCTTCGAAGGTGTATGGTTTTGTCAAAAAGGCAACATTGATCAACACTTCGGACAAAGAATACAAAATTACCCTGCTGGACGGACTTCAGAATATCATGCCTTACGGAGTGCCCAGCGACTTGCAGCGTTCAACCAGCAACCTGGTAGATGCCTACAAGAGAAGTGAACTGGAGCCGGAATCAGGAACCGGCATTTTCGCGCTCAGCGCCATTATTGTTGACAAGGCCGAACCCAGCGAAGCGCTGAAAGCGAACATTGCCTGGTCCCTTGGACTGGATTCTCCCAAATACCTGCTTTCATCGCTTCAGCTGAATCATTTCAGACAGGGCGGAGCGATTTCGGAAGAAACGGATATTAAAGGAGAAAAAGGGGCGTATTTTGTCTGTGATGATATTATACTGCCTGCCCGGGAAGAGAAAACCTGGAAACTCATTGCCAACGTCAATCAGCATCACGCGCAGATCATCAGTCTTTGCCGGGAAATAATAAACGCGCCGGATCTTGAACAAAAGATTCAGGAAGATATCGATTCCGGAACGGAAAAACTGATGGAGCTGGTGGCAAGTGCTGACGGACTGCAATTTTCCGCAGACCAGTTCAGCGACTCCCGCCATTTTTCCAATGTACTGTTTAACATCATGCGCGGGGGCATCTTTGATGACGGTTACCGGATTAAAAAAGAGGATTTTGTTAAGTTTCTTTCAAAAGCCAGTCAGGAGGTAGTGGCAAGAAATCAGGAATTTACCGCCAAACTACCGGATAAATTCAGTCAATCAGCGTTGACCGGCCTGCTGTCGGACAGTGAAGACGCTGATCTGATAAGACTTTCAACAGAGTATCTTCCGTTGAAATTCAGCCGCAGGCATGGCGATCCCAGCCGCCCGTGGAATTATTTTACCATCAATATTCAGCATGAAACTGACGGGTCTGAAATTCTGGATTATGAGGGGAACTGGAGGGATATATTTCAGAACTGGGAAGCGCTTGCGCTTTCATATCCTGAATTTGTAACCGGCATGATTTTCAAATTTCTGAATGCTTCAACATTCGACGGTTACAATCCGTACAGGGTTACAAAAGACGGATTCGACTGGGAAACCATAGAACCGGATAATCCCTGGTCATATATCGGATACTGGGGTGATCATCAGATTATTTATCTGCAGAAGTTTTTCGAAATCACTGAAAAGTTCTACCCGGGCACCTTGCAGTCATTTTTCGACAAAGAATGGTTTGTTTATGCTGCGGTGCCTTACAGGATAAAACCTTACGACCAGATTCTGAGAAATCCGAAAGACACCATTGAATTTGATCATAAATGGGATGCTGAGATCAGGAAACGCCGCGATGTAACCGGGGCTGACGGAGCCCTGTTAATGGACGGTAACAATGAAATTTACCGGATTAACCTGATAGAGAAAATTCTCGCCACCGTACTGGCAAAAATATCGAACATGGTACCTGAGGGCGGCATCTGGATGAACACCCAGCGCCCGGAGTGGAATGATGCCAACAACGCATTGGTAGGAAACGGTGTATCTATGGTAACACTCTGCTATTTGCACCGTTTCATGAAGTTTTTCGGGCAGATTGCTGAACGCTCAGAACAGGAGAGCATAAAATTATCGGGCGAATTGATTGAATTCTACCACAGCGTAAGAGAAACCCTGCAGGAATTCAGTCCCATGTTGTCAAAATCCTTCAGTGAGGAAGACAGAAAGGCGATGCTGGATCGCATGGGAAAGGCAGCCTCAGATTACCGGCAGCAGATTTACCAAAACGGTTTCTGGGGAAATAAACGGACCGCTTCCATAGCAGGCCTGAAAGTATTTACACAGGTGTGCCTCGATTTTATCGAACATTCAATCAGGGCAAACCAGCGAGCCGACAAGCTTTACCACGCTTACAATCTGCTGACTGTTAAGGATACCGGAGTTTCTTTATCGCATCTCCCGGAAATGCTCGAAGGTCAGGTGGCTGTTTTGAGTTCGGGTTATCTGAGCCCGGAGCAGTCGCTGGAGGTATTGGATGCTCTCAAAAGCAGTGCCCTGTTCCGCGAAGATCAGTACAGTTACATCTTATACCCTGACAAAAAATTGCCGGGCTTTCTGCAGAAGAACAATATCCCTGCCAACAGGGCGCAGGAATCGGAACTGTTTGACCGGCTGATTGCCGATGGAAATACGGAGATTGTTGAGCGTGACGTGCTGGGAGGCTTGCATTTCAACGGTAATTTCAAAAATGCCGCTGACCTGAACGATGCCCTGAATAAACAATCTGAAGGCATTTACCATGAACTCGTTGAAAGAGACCGCACGCTGGTGCTTGATATTTTTGAGGAAGTGTTCAATCACAAGGCTTTTACAGGCAGGTCGGGCACTTTCTATTCCTACGAAGGGCTGGGGTCAATCTACTGGCATATGGTTTCGAAACTGCACCTGGCTGTGCAGGAATGTTGCCTGAGAGCCAATGAAACCGGCGCTGATAAAAAAGTTATCGGCAGATTACTGGATCACTATTACGAGATCGAAGCGGGCATCGGCGTGCATAAATCTCCCGGGCTTTACGGGGCCTTTCCAACTGATCCCTATTCGCACACCCCGAAACACAGGGGCGCACAGCAACCCGGCATGACCGGGCAGGTTAAGGAAGATATTCTGGTCAGATTTGGCGAATTGGGGGTACTCGTTGATGATGGCAGGCTTCATTTCAATCCCTGCCTGCTCCGGAAGGAAGAGTTCCACAGGCAGGATGGAATTTTCAAATACAGGAAAGCCGGAGGCGGAATCGGGGAACTGAAACTCACTTCCGGGCAGCTGGCGTTTACTTACTGCCAGACCCCCGTTGTATATTCTCTTTCGGATACCGGACAGATTACAGTCTTTTATTCCAACGGTGAAAAAGCGGAGATTGCCGGCAAAACATTAAACAGGGAAATCAGCAGCCTGATATTCAGAAGAACCGGTGAAATAGAAAAGGTTGAAGTATCAATAAATAATAAGTGATGAGCGACAACGCCGCGAAATTGTCCATTAAGGAAAAAATCGGATATGGTCTGGGTGATACAGCCTCCCACTTTGTGTGGGATATGGTTGGCTTCTGGATTTTGATTTTTTATACCGACACATTTGGGATATCTGCAGCAGCTGCCGGAACGATTATGCTCATTGCGCGCTTCTGGGATATGGTCAGCGATCCTGTTATGGGCGTTATCGCCGACAGGACCAGCACCCGCTGGGGGAAGTTTCGTCCCTATCTGCTCTGGATGGCGCTGCCTTACAGTGTGCTGGCAGTGCTGACTTTTTCCACCCCCGATTTAGGAGATACAGGAAAAGTTATTTATGCCGGGGTTACCTACTTGCTGCTGATGACCGTTTTTACGGCCATCAACCTGCCTTATTCGTCGCTGGGCGCTGTAATGACGTCCGATTCTTATGAAAGGGCCGGGTTAAATTCGTACCGTTTTATTTTTGCCTTTGTGGGTCAGTTTATCGTTACCGGAACGGCGCTTTACCTGGCCAGCTACTTTGGCAAGGGCGATAATGCCAAAGGATATCAATACACCCTGATGCTGTTTGCAGCCATCAGTTTTGTGCTGTTTATCATCACCTTCAAAACCACGAAAGAAAGGGTAAAACCTCCGGCTGAACAACAAAAAAATCTCAGGCAGGACCTTAAGAATCTGTTCAGGAACCGGCCCTGGGTGGTTCTTTTCTTTGTAGGCATTGTTTCGTTTGTCATGTTTGCCCTGCAGAACCTATCGATTGCTTATTACTTCAAGTATTACATAGGGCAGGAACAAAACGTGCAGATGTTTAATGTAATCGGCACCGTTGCGCTGATACTCGGAATTCCCTTTTCAAAACCACTGGCACAGAAGTTTGGGAAGCGCAATGTTTACATAGCCAGTTCATTGATCTCCGGCCTGTTTTTCATTCTGCTGTATCTTCCGGGCAGCCAGAATATCTATGGGATTTATATCCTGAACATTCTGGCTAAATTCACCTATGCCCCTGCCGTGCCGCTGCTTTGGACCATGCTTGCCGATACTGCCGATTATTCCGAATGGAAATTCGGACGGCGCGCAACCGGCCTGGTGTTTTCGGCAGCCACTTTTGCACAAAAGGCTGGATGGGGAATCGGCGGCGCGCTGGCAGGCTGGTTGCTTGTGCTTTTTCAATTTGTCCCCAATATAGAGCAGTCGGCTACCTCCCTGAACGGGATTAAGCTGATGATTTCAGTGTTTCCCGGAGTGCTCTATATGTCGGTTGCCATTCTGCTGTATTTCTATGCCATTGACCATAAAACCTGCCTGCTGATGCAGCAGGAT
>Ga0209607_1003933_pt1 | contig 11229 bp, 9 predicted proteins | sample AD_UKC117_MetaG_FD_184413 | JGI IMG/M metagenome (GOLD analysis project Ga0209607, IMG submission 184413) | Active sludge microbial communities of municipal wastewater-treating anaerobic digesters from Hong Kong - AD_UKC117_MetaG (SPAdes)... | ecosystem: Engineered > Bioreactor > Anaerobic >... | reverse complement strand
CCTCGGCACCCTGTCGATCCTCATGGTCGGCCGGATCGCTCGGCGGCTGCTCTCCTCGAGCCTGCTCGGCACGATCGCCGCGATCCTGCTCGCGATCGAGGGGCACCACTTCGTCCACTCGCGCACCGGCCTGCTCGACATCGTCGTCATGTTCTTCGCCCTCGTCGCCTTCGGCGCCCTGCTGCTCGACCGCGACCACAGCCGGGCCCGGCTGGCCCGGATCGTCGCCGCGGAGGCGGGCGACACCCGGCCCGGCGGCATACCCCCTCGGCCGGCTGGTCTCGGCCCGTTCCTCGGCGCCCGCCCGTGGCTGTGGGTGTGCGGCCTCGCGATGGGCCTGTGCGCGGGCACCAAGTGGTCCGGGCTCTACTTCCTCGTCGTCTTCGGCCTCGTCGTCGTCGCCTGGGGCATCGGGGCCCGGCGCGCAGTCGGAGTGCGCCGGCCGATCCTCGCCGCCGCCGTCAAGGACGGTCCGTGGGCGTTCCTCGCGCTGGTCGGCACCACCGCGGTCGTCTACGTGCTGTCCTGGTGGGGCTGGTTCGTCAGCGACAACGGCTACAACCGGCACTGGGCCGACACCAACCCCGCCAAGCCCGGCTGGACCTGGGTGCCCGACGCGCTGCGGTCCTGGTGGAACTACCACGCCCAGATCCTCGAGTTCCACCGCGGCCTGTCGACGCCGCACCCCTACCAGTCCAGCCCGTGGTCGTGGATGGTCATGGGCCGGCCGACCTCGTTCTTCGCCGAGTACCCCAAGCTCGGCGAGGACGGCTGCACCGTCGACATGTGCGCCAAGGTCATCACCCCCATCGGCACGGTCACCATCTGGTGGGCCGCAGCGATCGGGATGGCGGTGCTGCTCTTCCGCTGGCTGCTCGCGCGGGACTGGCGCGCCGGCGCCATTCTCGCCGGGTATGCCGGTGGCTTCTTCCCGTGGTTCCTGCTCGGCGACCGCACCATCTACCAGTTCTATGCCGTCGCCTTCGTGCCCTACGTCGTGCTCGCCGTCACCTACCTGTGCGGGCTCGCGCTCGGGCCGCCGGAGGCGAGTCGGGACCGACGCCTCGTCGGGGTCACCTCGGTCGGCTCCTTCCTCGTGCTGTCCGCCGCCCTGTTCGTCTGGTTCCTGCCGCTTTACACCGCCCAGGTCGTGCCCTACAACCTGTGGTGGGTGCACATGTGGTTCCCGTCATGGGTGTGAGCCCGGGCGGCCAGTGGCGTGCACGATGATGAGGTGGTGACCTCCCCGGCTGCTCCGCGCCGGCGCCGCGGCGCGGCCCGGGTGTGGCTGGTGCTGCTCGCGGCGGCGAGCGCCGTCGGCCTGGCCCTGTTCACGGCAGCCGGCAACCCGGTCACCGCGATCCCCGCGCCGGTCATCACCTCGACCCCGGTGGCGGTCGTGACGACCCACCCAGGCGCGACCGACCTCACCGCGGCCTCGGCGACCCCGTCCTTGCCACCCGCGCCGCAGCCCCAGGTCGCGGCCCTCGGCTCGACGAGCTTCGCGATCACCGTCGAGGGCCAGATCCGGATGTACCGCGTCTACCGCCCGGCGACCGCGACCCGACTGGCCCCGGTCGTCGTCATGCTCGCCGGTGGGCTCGGCTCGGCGGCCACGGGCAAGGCGGCATACGGGTGGGATGCACTGGCCGACCGCGAGGGCTTCGTCGTCGTCTACCCGGAGGCGACCGGCGGCTCGTGGAACGTCGGCGGCGACTGCTGCGGCCTGGCCGGTCAGCGTGGTGTCGACGACGTCGCCTTCGTCCGGGCCGTCCTCGAGGACCTGCCCGCGCATGTCTCGGTCGACAGCACCCGCCGGTATGCCGCGGGCCTGGGCTCCGGGGGCATGATGGCCTACCGCCTGGCCTGCGACACCAAGCTCTTCTCGGCGATCGGGGTGGTCGCCGGCACCCAGCTCGGCGACTGCCCGAACCCCGCACCACTGTCGGTGATCCACGTGCACGGCACGCTCGACACCTCGGTGCCTTATTCGGGGTCGGACGAGGGGTCGGTGGTCGCGGTGACCGGCCGACCGATCCCGGAGGTGGTCGGCTTCTGGCGCACCGTGAACCGCTGCGGGGGCACCTCCGACCGCGATGAGGGGCCGGTGACGACGGTGAGCGCGCAGTGCCCGAGCGGTCGGCGGGTGACGTTGGTCAAGGTCGCCGGCCTCGGCCACGAGTGGCCCGGCGCGACGCCGACCGTCCCGCAGCCGCCCCGTCCATCGACCGCCGCGACAACCGCAGCGACGAGCACGCCGGCAGAGCCCAGAACGTCCCTCGATGCGACCCTCGTGCTCTGGCAGTTCTTCCGCGGCCCGGATCGATGACGAGCGGCCGGGTGCTACAGGGAGCCCCTAGTAACGAAGCGAGTCAGCCACTGGCTCTCCTCGTCTCAGGTTGTCCGAAACTGGCGAACGCTCACTCAGTTGTCATGTGGCGTTGACAAGTCGTTGATCTGATCCGCGATTCGGTGTAGCACATCATCGACGGTGAGCCTGCGGTGACGTTGAGTCATAGTGACGGGCTCATAGCCATTACCGCCTGCGTTCTCGCGGAAGGCGATAACCGCAGCTCCGTCCAGATAGGTGTCCGTCAGCTCACGCAGCTCCGCGAGCATGCTGTCGAAGTTGTCCTTAGGACCGAGTCGCGCGCACCAGATGAAGTAGACCGCGGGTGGCGCCGCTCGGCGCCAGTTGTCCCAGTGGTCGATGCGCGTCTCGTGACGACGGCGGTAAAGCTTGAGGTCTGTTGCCTGGAACTTAAGCTCTTTGCGGCGGTTAGACCAGTCAGACGTCGCTCCACGAGCTGGCGTCGATCCGAAAGCAGGGGCACCCATGACCTTGGTTTCCACACAGACCAGCGGATCCTCAATCGGTTCTCTCTGCGCGGGCCAAGCGATGTCGATCTGATGTACCTGGGAGAAGCCCTGTACATTGGACCTCGGGGCTAGAGGCTTGGTCGTCTGGTTGACAAGAAGCAGGCTCAGGATTTCGCCGAACCAGAGCCCCTTGGCTCGGTAAGCACCCGCCAATTGCTTGTTGTTGTCCGCACCAATCTTTCCCATGCCGGGAGGCGCGACACCCTCGATGCGGTACCGGTCCAGCGCCCAAAGCGCCTGGAGAAACTCATCAACAACGTCAGCGAATCGTTTGATATTTTGCTGCTGGATGCGATCACGGAGGTCATTCCAGATGGTCAACGGGTCCGCGAATTTCTTTTCTATCGGGGAAAGGAACTCGGTCATGCCTTGGACCCCTTGCTGCCGAGTCGACGAGCACGAAGAGTTCGCGCTGCCTGGTGTAGCTCAGCCATGTCGGACTCTGACATGCCCAAGGTGCGGCGAAGAAGAGCGTCGTCAACTTCGCGCACCACGTTCGTCCAGGCCCCACGTCTGAGCTCTCGGTCCATCGTCGCCTTGCGCGGCCTCAGCGTTGCCCAAGTCTCCGTCAGCGCCTCCGGCCTGGGCAGTGGCAACTGGCTCGCTTCCCGCGGCTCCATCTTTAGGATCCCGCCGCCGTAACTCCGCCCGAAAATCTCCGCACCGAGCAGGGTGACGCTGTTGAAGGTCAGGAGCGGCAGCGCCGCAGCTGTCTCACGGGGGACTCCCTCGCGGAGCCGGACCCCGTGCATGGAGTTCACAAAGGTTGTCCGCGCGCCGTTGGTGATGAGCCTCGGGAAGTTGTGGCTCATGTAAGTGAAGAAGAGGTCAGGGGCGGAAACCACTGGGGGTCGCCACCACTGCGGGCGGATACGGCACTTGTAAGCCTCCTGTACACCTGCATCCTCACCAGCGCGGACGTACCGCTTCACGGGAGCTGACTGGTCGTCTGGCCCGGGACTGAACAGCCACACCCGCGCGCCTTCATCTCGCTGCTTGGCCCACGCGGCTACCGAGAAGGAGGTGCCATCGAGATGCCGGGTGCCCGGTGGGCACACCTTGATGACCTGTGCTCTGGCCGGGTCGAGCCGGTACCTAACGCGCGTCTCCTCGCTCAGCGTGAAGAAGTCGTTGTTGCCCGTCACGATGCCGAGCTCAGGAGCCCCGTAATCACCGAGCGGCTGGAACCGTTCCTGAGCGACTGACCTGAATAGGCGCCGCTGGCGGTTGGGAAGCAGGAGGTCCGTCCACTTGCCACCATCGAGAACAGGGGCGGCGTGGTTGCTCATAGGCCGCACGCGCGCTAAGTCTTCGCCATCATCGAGGTAGTAGAGCGAGAAGGCATCGCAGCCACCGTGGCCCGATGCCAGCACGAGGACAACTCGTTCAGTCGCGTCAGGGAACTGCAGCCGGTCGAACATGACCAAGTGAACCTGCGCGAAGCGACGCTTGAGCCACTCCCGCACCGGTTCGCCGTACCCCACCGTCAGAAGCTCAGCGGGCAAGACCATGGCCAGACGGCCCTCGGGCTTTAGGAAGCCGCAGGCATGGACGAGCAGAGCGGCCCAAGAGGACGCCAGATTGGACAGACGCACACCCTGCCGCAAGGCGGCTGCCTTGCTGCGGTCGCGGGCGCTGCCAATGTGGCGCTGGTAGCGAACGAACGGCGGATTGCCGATGACGGCATCCATCTCCGGCAGCACGGCCCCAATCTGGTCCGGTGTGGCGACGTCGAAGAAGTCGCTCTGCATGAGATGCGAGGAGAAGCCCTCTTCCCGGAGTAGATGGTCCGCGAAGGCCAACGAGGTGTCATGGAGGTCAACCCCGAAGAGGCGGGTATCCATCTGGTGGCCGCCGACGCCCAACGCCTGCAGGCGACGGCCGGCTGCAAGGAGGAAGGCTGCCTCACCGCAGGTGGGGTCTAGCACGCGGGCGTCGATCTGGTCTTGGACCGCCCAGTCCGCCAAGTAGTCCGCGATGGCGGGAGGCGTGAAGAAGGCACCGCGCTCCTTGCGCGCGGCCGCGCTATCTCCGGGGCGGATCGTCATGATGGACTGACTCTAGACGCGGGGGCAGACAACCCGGCAGAGCCGCGCCACGGCGTACGGTCAGGGATCGGGGTCGACGCCAGAAGGTGATCCTCCAGTGGCATACGTCCACTCCTCAGACACACCGATCATGACCTCATAGCCGGCTGCCACGCAGTTGGAGCGGGCGGGCCACACTCACCGAACCCCCAAGGTCCGGGTGTTGCCGATGTCTTCAGACATCCATGGGGTGGAGCTGAGGGGATTCGAACCCCTGGCCTTCTCATTGCGAACGAGACGCGCTACCAACTGCGCCACAGCCCCTTGATGCGACGGACACTCTAACACCTCGGCAGAAGCGCCTGCGCACTCGCCAGCATTAACGGCATACCCGGCTTGCGTTATTGGCCGGCAGTCCGGCACACTGCTGCGCGAGGGGAGTACTTCCCAGACCCGACCCGGTCAGTACGAGAGCCCGATGGCTCTCTCGGGAGGGGCCGCGCGGCATACCGGGCGGTGAAGGAGACCTCAGGATCGTCACCGACCCTGAGGACCCTGCTCATGGACTCCATCGCCACGCCCAGCCTGTGGGCGCTCACCATCGGCGCCGTCGTCGCGCTGCTCCTGCTCGACTTCCTCATCACCCGCCGCCCGCACGAGGTGTCGATGCGCGAGGCCGTGGGGTGGTCGGCGTTCTACGTCGCGATCCCGGTCGCCTTCGGCGTCTGGCTCTGGCAGGCGCACGGCGGCGAGACCGGCCTGCAGTACTACACCGGGTACCTCGTCGAGAAGTCGCTCTCGGTGGACAACCTGTTCATCTTCATGCTGCTGCTCTCGGCCTTCGCCGTGCCGGCCGCGCTGCAGCAGCGGGTGCTGCTCATCGGCGTGGCGGGTGCCCTGGTGCTGCGGGCGGTGTTCATCGCGGTCGGCGCGCAGCTCATCGCGAGCTTCTCGTGGACCTTCCTGCTCTTCGGCATCGTCCTGCTCGCCACGGCGGTCAAGGTCGGCCGGGATGCCGTGCGCGGCGCCGATCACGCCGTCGACATCGGCTCGCTGCGGATCGTGCGGGTGCTGCGTCGCTTCTGGCCGGTGACCGAGTCGTATGCCGCGGGCAGCCGGCTCACGGTCGTGCAGGACGGTCGGCGGCACCTCACCCCGATGGCGCTGGTCATCGCGGCCATCCTCGCGACCGACATCGTCTTCGCGATCGACTCGGTGCCGGCGGTCTACGGGATCACCGAGGACCCCTACCTCGTCTTCGTCACCAACGCCTTCGCGCTGCTGGGGCTGCGGGCGCTCTACTTCGTCATCGCCGGTGCGCTGGCCTCGCTGCGCCACCTGGGCCACGGGCTGGCACTCGTGCTCGCCTTCATCGGCGTCAAGCTCGTCCTGCACTGGGCGCACCAGCTGTGGCCGGGCGTCCCCGAGGTGCCGACCCTCGCCTCGCTCGGCGTCATCGTCGCCATCCTCGGCACGGTGACGGTCACCAGTCTGGTCGCGGCGCGCCGCGACCGGGCGCGCGCCGAGCGGGTGGCGCTCGGGCAGGCCGAGCAGTCGGACGGGGGGCGGCATACCCTGTCGACATGAGCGTGGAGAAGACCGAGTCGACGGTGCCACCCGGGGTCCGGGTGGCGACCGAGTGGGCGTGGAGGCTGCTCGTCATCGCTGCGGCGGTGCTCGCGCTGCTCTATCTGCTCGGCTTCGTCAGCGAGGCCGCGATCCCGATCGTCGTGGCCACCCTGCTCACGGCACTGCTGCACCCGGTCAACGGCTGGTTCCGCCGGCTCCTCGGCGGGCGCAAGGGCCCGGCTGCTGGCCTCACCGTGCTCACGACGATCCTCGGGCTCGGCCTGCTCGGCTTCCTCGTCGGCAGCCAGCTCACCGGCGGGCTCAGCGAGATGGGCTCGCAGGTGGGCCAGGGGCTGACCCAGATCCGGACCTGGCTGCGGGACACCTTCCAGATCAGCGACACCCAGCTGGCGGCCTATCTCGACCAGGCCAAGACGGCGATCACGAGCAGCGAGGCCTTGCGTGGCCGGCTCGCGCACGCCGGCACCGGCTTCACCCACGTCGTCGCCGGGATGTTCATCGCCCTGTTCGCGATGTTCTTCTTCCTCTACGAGGGGGATCGGATCTGGCAGTGGGTGGTCCGGCTGTTCCCGCGCCGGGCGCGCGCCCGGGTGGACTCCTCCGGGCATGTGGCGTGGACGCAGCTCGCGGCCTTCACCCGCGCGACCGCCCTTGTCGCCCTCGTCGACGCGGTCGGCATCACGCTCGTCGCGCTGCTGCTGCGGGTGCCCTTCGCGCCGGCCATCGGGGCGCTGGTCTTCCTCGGCGCCTTCGTGCCGATCGTCGGAGCGCTCGTCTCCGGGATGGTCGCGGTGCTCATCGCGCTCGTCGCCCACGGCCCGGTGACCGCGCTGCTCATGCTCGGCGGCGTCATCGCCGTGCAGCAGATCGAGTCGCACGTGCTGCAGCCCTTCCTGCTCGGCCGAGCCGTCAACGTGCACCCGCTTGCGGTCATCCTCGCGATCGCCATCGGCGTCGTCTCGGCCGGCATCGTCGGCGCGCTCGTGGCCGTCCCGGTGGCCGCGGTCGGCAACGCGGTGGCCAAGCACCTGGCCGGCGAGCCCGAGCCGGACGTCGCCGCTGCCGTGCTCGATGACGGCGAGGCGGCGGCTGCCTCGGGTTAGCCGGGCTCGCCCGCCCTGCGACGGCTCGCCTGCCCTGCGACGGCTCGCCCGCCCCGCGACGGCTCGCCCCGGGCGGCCTCTCGCCTGCCGGTGTCCCGCCCGCGCACTTCCCTGCCCGGAGCCGCGCCGCGGAGGTACCTGAAGGGGTCCGCGCGATACGGCATTGCTGGCACCTCGCGAGCACCGACACTGCTGGCACCTCGCCAGCAACCGCGCTGCTGGCACCGCGCCAGCAGTGCCTTATCGCTGGGACACACCTACCTGCCACCGGCGCTCGGCCTCATCGAGCAGCTCCTTCGCGGGGCAACGCCTCGGCGGTCCTGTCGCCGGGACACACCTACCTGCCACCCGCTCGGCCCGCGCGCTGCCTCCAGCGAGCTCAGCCGACGTCGCGGCGCGCCGTCTCCTGGTCCGCGGCGACCAGTGGGGTCGCGTGCGCGGCCGGCTCGGGCGTCACCTGGGCCGGCTCGGGCTGCGGGCGCTCGACCCGCGCCTTGAGCGTGTAGGTCGGCGGAGGAACGGGGATCGGGACCCACGTGCCGTCCGCAGTGCGCCCCATCCGGTATGCCGCCCGCCCGCCGACCGAGGCCGTCGTCGCCTGGGCAGCCCGGGCGTCACCCTCGTGCGCCGCGATCGCGACCTCGGACACGACCGGCTCAGCCGCCTGAGCCGGCTCCGGGTTGGCAACAGCTCCAGCCGATCCAGCCGACTCCACGACCTCGCTGGCCGACCCGACCGGAGCCGCCGAGCCGACCCGACGCGCCGCCGTGCGGGCGATCGACCGGTCGACCGTGCGACGTGTGCGGGCGCGGACCGCGGCATACCGGAGCATGACGACGGCGATGACGACGGCGGCGGCGGCGATGCCGACCGACCACCAATAGGTCTGCTCCAGCGCCGAGGTGAGGACGGTGACGGGCACGGCAACCAGGGCCCCGAGCAGGAACACGCCGCGGGCGCGCCGCGCGAGCAGGGCCCGGCGGCTCAGCCGACCGGCGGCGGCCCGAAAGGGTCGGGTGTTGCCCGGGCTCGCGGCCGACTCACCCGGAGCCCCGGCGGATCCGGCGACCGCGGTGCGGGCGACGAGCGGCGACCGGGACCCGGCCGCCGTGGCGACGGATCCGCCGGCGAGCGGACCGGCGACCCCGGCGCGCGGACTCCCGCCCGACGAAGCGCGGCTCACGCTCGCTCCACGCGGGCCGATGGCCGGTTGGATCGGTCGGCGCTCGAGCAGGCGCATGGCCTCGGAGAAGCGGTCGACGGTGCGGGCGGTGGCGATGTCCTCGCGCCGACGCACCCAGTGCTGGACGAGGAAGGCAGCCCAGATCACGATGACCGCGACGAAGACGAGGGACGAGGGCTGCACGGGCAATACGGTAGGCAGCGCCCCGCCGCCCGCCCGGGACCTCAGCCGGTGTGTCGCAGATGAGACTGGTGGGACGAGTGTGACACGCGGGTCTCAGCACCGCCGCCCACGCTCAGCTCGGCCCGTCAGCCCCGACGCCACCGCTCGATGACCGGTCGTCCCCCGGTCTCCTCGACGGTGAGCGCGAAGCTGCGGTGGTCGCGCCAGTCCCCGTCGATGTGCAGATAGCGCAGCCGGGTGCCCTCCTCGCGGAACCGCAGGTGCTGCACGACCCGCAGCGACGCGGCATTCTCCGGCCGGATGTTGACCTCGACCCGGTGCAGCCCCGCGGGCCCGAGCGCATAGCTCGTCACCGCGGCCAGGGCCCGGGTGGCCACCCCCTGCCCGGCGAACCGCGACCCCACCCAATATCCCGCCATGGCCGAGCGCAACGACCCCCGCATGATCCCGAAGACCTGCATCTGCCCCGCGAGCTGCCCCGCCACCTCGATCGCGAAGGGGATCGACACACCGTCGCGAGCATCCCGGTCGAGCTTGCGGACATAGCGCGGGAAGGACATCGACGCCGCCGCGACGCCGTCCGGCGCGGTCGGCTCCCACTGCCCCAGGTATGCCGCGTCGGCCCGCCGGATCGCGTCCCACGCCGCCCGGTCGGAGCGGTGCAGCGGCCGCAGTCGGATCGACAGCCCGGGCACGCCCGCCTCGATGGTGACCGGCCAGGCCGGCCGCGGGTCGGTCACCCTCAGCCTCGCTGCTCGTGGTCGCGCCCGTGCAGCTGGTCGACGGCGTGCCGCAGGATCGGCTGCAGCACCGACAGCGCGTCGCGCACACCGCCCCGCGAGCCGGGCAGGTTGACGACGACGGTCCGGCCGGTCACCCCGGCGATGCCCCGGGACAGCACGGCGACCGGCAGCCCCTTGGCCACCCCCAACGCTCGGAGCAGCTCCGGGATGCCGTCGAGCCGGCGCTCGAGCAGCGGCGCGGTCTGGTCCGGCGTGACATCGGTGGGTGAGATGCCCGTCCCACCTGTCGTCACGACGACGGCCGGCTCGGTGGCCAACGCGGCCCGGATCGCGGCCCCCACCTCGGGACCGTCCGGCACGACGATCGGGCCGGTCACGGCATACCCCCACTCGGTGAGCGCGGTGACGAGCATCGGCCCGGTGCGATCCTCGTACGTGCCGTCGGAGGCGCGGGTCGAGGCGACGATGACGTGGGCCCGATCGGGCTGCTCAGGTTCGGGCTGGTCGGGGTGGTCGAGCTGGTCGGGCTGGTCGATCACGAGCCGGCCTCCTCACGCCAATCCCCGCTCCTGCCACCGGATTTCGCGGTGACCCGGATGTCCGTGATCCGGGCGTGCTTGTCGACCGCCTTGACCATGTCGACGAGCGCCAGGGCGGCGACGGCGACGGCGGTGAGCGCCTCCATCTCGATGCCGGTGCGGTCGGCGGTGCGCACGGTCGCCGTGATGTCGACCCCGTCGTCGGCGACGGCGAGGTCGACGGCGACGCCGTGCACGGCGATCGGATGGGCGAGGGGCACGAGCTCGGGAGTGCGCTTGACCGCCTGGATGCCGGCGATCCGCGCCACCGCGAGGGCGTCGCCCTTGGGCACCGTGCCGTCGCGCAGGGCGGCGACCGCGGCCGGCGCCAGGAGCACTCGCCCGCCGGCGCTCGCCTCGCGCGCGGTGACCGGCTTCGCGCTCACGTCAACCATGTATGCCGTGCCGTCCGCGCGCACGTGGGTGAGCGCGGGCGCGGTGCCCGGGATTGGCGGCGATGCCGGGGGCGGCGGCGCTGCCGCGGGCGGCGGCGCCGGAGCCGGGGGTGGCGACGTCGGCTGCCGGCTCGGCGGGGTCGGCGGGCTGCTCACGGGCCTCATCGTGTCACCGGTCGAGGACGATCGCATCGAGCTGCGCGCCGGCCGCGAGGGTGGTGACCTCCTCGGGCACGAGCAGCAGCCCGGTGCTCGCGGCCAGGTCGGCGACGAAGTGACTGCCTTGCCCGGCGACGGGCTCGGCGAGCCACCCCGTCTCACTCTCGGTGAGCACCGCCCGGGCGATCTGCCGACGGCCGGCCGGCGAGCGCAAGGGCGCAGTCAGGGCGGCGCGCACGGTCGGTGGCACCGCCGGCTCGAGTCCCATCAGCCGGCGCAGCACCGGCCGGACGAACACCTCGAAGGACACGTAGGAGCTAACCGGGTTGCCCGGCAGCCCGAAGAACGGCATGCCTCTGCCCCCGACGCCGTCGTGCAGCACCCCGAG
>Ga0209607_1003925_pt1 | contig 11250 bp, 9 predicted proteins | sample AD_UKC117_MetaG_FD_184413 | JGI IMG/M metagenome (GOLD analysis project Ga0209607, IMG submission 184413) | Active sludge microbial communities of municipal wastewater-treating anaerobic digesters from Hong Kong - AD_UKC117_MetaG (SPAdes)... | ecosystem: Engineered > Bioreactor > Anaerobic >... | reverse complement strand
TATGTTCTTTTTGTTGTGAAACAGTCCTGATCACGGCATCGGTGAATTCCATCCAGCCTATGTCGCTGTGCGAGGCAGGTTTTCCCGCCTCCACCGTAAGAATGGCATTGAGCAACATGACTCCCTGAGCAGCCCAGGTTTCCAGACATCCGTGGGAAGGGGGCACAATACCCGTATCGGCGTGTAACTCGGCAAATATGGTTTTCAGCGAAGGCGGAGGAAGGGTATTACGGGGCACGGAAAATGACAATCCGTGAGCCTGTCCGGGGCGGTGATAGGGATCCTGTCCCAGTAAAAGGACTTTTAAAGCAGAAAAGGGGGTCATTTCAAAGGCATTGAAGATCTGCTTTCCGGGGGGATAAATAATCTTTCCGTGCTCTTTTTCAGTATGAAGGAATGAAGCGATGTTTTCAAAATACGGTTTTGAAAATTCCGTCTTCAAAACGTTTTTCCAGCCGGTTTCAATACGTACGTCCACCTACAATACGTATTTGATCACTTCAGAGATGGTCTTCATGAATTTGAATTCAACCCCTTTTATAAAGTCAGGATTGATTTCCTCAATGTCTTTCCGGTTGTCTTCGGACAGAATTATGGTTTTAATTCCGGACCGTTTGGCTGCCAGAATCTTTTCTTTTATACCGCCTACAGGAAGTATCCTGCCGCGTAAGGTAATCTCACCGGTCATAGCTACGCCTTTACGTATGCACTTGTCTTTAAAGGCACTGGCCATGGAGCAAATCATGGTTATTCCGGCAGAAGGGCCGTCTTTCGGAATGGCTCCTTCGGGAACATGAAGGTGAATATCGGTTTTTTCAAAAACCTCCGGATCAAGATCCAGAAGACCGGCATGTGCTTTTAAATACTGTTGGGCGATAATGGCCGATTCTTTCATGACATCTCCCAGATTGCCCGTAGTGGTGAGAGTTCCTTTTCCTTTACTAAGACTTGATTCCACAAAAAGAATTTCTCCTCCGGTTTCTGTCCAGGCCAGTCCCGTGACTACTCCGGGGAATTCATTCCCTTTCTGAATGTCCTGTATGATCCTGTGTACTCCCAGGATTTCCCGCACATTGTCGGGTGTCAGGTTGGGATCGTATGTTTCTCCGAAAGCTATTTTTTTAGCTATGTTACGGGTAATTTTGGCCAATTGTTTTTCCAGGTTGCGAACTCCGGATTCCCGTGTGTATTCGTTGATCACAACGTCCATGGTTTTGCGGCTCAGCCTGAGTTGGGGAGGTGTTAGTCCGTGAGCTTCCAGTTGCTTGGGCAATAGATGTTTGCGTGCAATGGTCCTTTTTTCCTCGGCAAGATATCCGTTAATGGGAATCATTTCCATGCGATCACGCAATGCGGGTTGGATGTTGCCTATGCTGTTGGCCGTAGTAATGAACAATACTTTGGAAAGATCATAATCCACATCCAGGTAGTTGTCGTGGAATGAGTTGTTCTGGTCGGGATCAAGCACTTCCAGTAATGCCGAGGATGGGTCTCCCCTGAAATCCGCGCCCACTTTGTCTATTTCGTCCAGAACAATGACCGGGTTAGAGGATTTGCTTCTTTTTATACTTTGGATGATCCTGCCGGGCATGGCTCCGATGTATGTACGTCTGTGTCCCCTGATCTCAGATTCATCGTGAAGACCGCCGAGTGAAATACGTGCGAAATTCCTGCCCAGTGCCTTTGCCACCGACATGCCCAGGGAAGTCTTGCCGACACCCGGAGGGCCGTAAAGACACAAGATGGGTGATTTCATATCTCCTTTAAGTTTCAGAACGGCCAGATGTTCCAGGATCCTGTCCTTGACCGTTTCCAGACCGGAATGATCCCGGTCCAGCACCCTGCGTGCCCTTTTCAAATCCAGGTGGTCTTTGGTGTATTCTCCCCACGGAAGATCTACCAGGAACTGAAGGTAATTCAGCTGGATTCCGTAATCGGGCTGGTGCGGATTGGCGCGTTCCAATTTTTGGACTTCTTTTTCAAATATCTCGGCTATTTCTTTACTCCATTTCTTCTTTGCCGCTTGCTCCCGCAGGTTGTCGATCTCTTCCATGTCCTGTGACAGCCCCAACTCGTCCTGAATGGTTTTTAACTGATTGCTCAGGTAATATTCTTTTTGCTGCTGATCTATTTCACCCCTGACTTTTTGATGTATCTGTTCTTTGAATTTCAGAAGCTCAAGGTGTTTGTAAAGCAATTCCAACAATTTGGAGGCCCTGTCTTCCAGGGCATCTATTGCCAGCAGGTTCAGCTTTTCCTTGATCCCTTCCAGGTAGATGTTGGAGGCAACAAAATTCACCAGGAAATCTTCCTTTTCAATGTTTTTAAGGGCAAACTCGGCTTCACGCGGTATGCTGGGAGTAAGTTGAAAGATCTGGGCTGCTACTTCTTTGATGCCTTCGACAACCGCTTTGTAATTGGTGTTGTCATCCAATGGCATGATATCTGACAAGTAACGCACTTCTGCTGCAAAATAAGGGTCTTTCTGCACCATCCTTTCCACATGGAAACGTCGGCTTCCGTGCAATATTACGGTAATGCCGCCTTCGGGCATTTCAATGATCTTAAGTATTTTGGCCAAACATCCGTGACGGCTTACATCATCTTCATCCGGATCGTCGTCTAACGGATTCATTTGGGTAACGGTTCCTACCCATTTATCACCCGCAAAGCTTTCTCTGACCAGTTTCATTGATTTTTCCCTGCCGACGGTAATGGGAATAAGTGTTCCCGGAAAAACGACGGCATTGCGCAGAACCAGCAACGGAAGTATCTGAGGTGATTCTTCTTCTCTAATATTTCCCGGTTGTTCTTCCATCTCCATTTCCATTAAGGGAATAACGGTCATCTTGTCACTTAGAATTAAATTCATATCTGTATCTTCTGCATTCACTCCGTCAATCTTCGTGCCACAGGACCTGACTGACAAAATGACTGATTTTTATATAAAAGGAACCTTAATGGAAAAAAAGAAATTTTTCCATGACAGAACGCCATGTTCACATTGTTTGTTTACCGAGTAATCGATACCTATTACCATATCGTAATAAGTTACCAGGTCTATACCCAGTCCCCCGGCATAGAGAAACTGATTGCTAAGGGTATTCAGACAATAATCCCATTTGTTATAGGCATAACCCATATCAAAATGTGCATTGGCATAGATGGTAAGATGTATCTTGTTGAACTGAGGAAGGAATGAAAGCCAGTTGAGGGTAAACGTTCTTTTCTTCAGAATATTGAATTTCAGCGTATTGTTTGAAATGGCAAAGACCTGGCCGTCTGCCACTGTATATTCGTATCCGCGCATCATGTTGTTGTCGTACCCGATGGCTTTTTCAAGAATATATGCCTGTGTATTGGACAGGGAATATCCGCCGGAAAAAACTGTGGATAAATACCAGCGGGATTCAGATATCTGTTTGAAATACTGGAGGCCCAGGGTAAGTTGAGCATAACGTACTGATGCATCGGATGTGATGTAAGTGTTCATGCCTGCCTGGAAAAAGTAGCCGTTCAGGGGATACGGATGGTAATCTCTCTGGTCAAGGCGGTACCTGTAATTAAGCCTGAAAGCGTTTCTCTGAAGGCGGTCGTTTCCCCAGTAATGAGGATTGATCTTAAGTACCGTATCGGCAAGCATGCTGTATTCGTGCATGAAGGAAATGTGATGCAGGGTTCTTATATCCGGACGGTATGTATAATTGATCCGGGTATCTACGGATTTTTCCAGGATGATATCCGGCAGGTTGTATCTTGCCGGTTTATCTTCCCCCGTAAAAATATCTAGGTTGTGGCTGAAATTTCCCTGCATATCCACACTCATAAAATGCTTGCCTTTCCTGTCCAAAGATATGTCGCGATAACCCAGGAAAACTCCCCATTGATAGCCTCCGTGCGCAGCTATAACCAGTTTGTGTTTGAGTCCCAGAAAATTATCTATGCGTGCTCCTGCTTCAATGGTAATCTTTGTAAAATCCCAGTTTTGCAGCCAGGTGCTCAGGTTGCGTTCTTCCAGCTTGACTTCTATCAGTGGCCATATATACCACCTTTCCTGTACCTGAATGATCAGCGTGATCAATGAGGGATCTTCAATAGATCCAAGAGGGGATATCTCAACAAAATTAAATAAAAGCAAGTTGTTCAGATTTTCTTTTGCCAGACGCAATTGTTCTGCGAGATTTTCTTCAGGGATAATATCTCCCGTTGCAAACGGTAATTCCCTGAGGATAATGAAATCTTTCGTGATCTTATTCCCGGTAATTTGTATTCCGTCAATACGCAATTCCCGGCTCCATCCTGTTAATGAGAGTAGTGAAAAACATAAGGAAAGAAAAAAAATACGGAAAAAGGTCGGTTTCATAAGCCGGCAAAATTATGAAAAAAATCCATATACTTTTCTATCAATCTGGAAACTGCGTAACGGGACACATCGTTTCGTTCAATTTCCAGATATTCTGTTTGCAGGATAGGTCCGGGGTTTTGTGAACGGATCCTGTAGAAGACAGGGTATATAGTCTGGTGAGACAATTTGTGCGGTTTGGATCTGTATATATTAATAAGTGTACTGGATGACAAGTCCAGCATTTTTTGAAAATCTTCCGTCTTGATCAGATCCGGGTATCCGGCCGGGGAAGAGGTTTCGATCATGGGAAACTCATACAAGCCCTTCCATATGTCATTCCCTTTTCTTTGTTTTATAAAAGTTGCATTTCCGTATTCAATGTCCAGGTAATGAAAATACCGTGTTTTAATGCCTGCCTTTCCTTTTTTTACAGGGAGCAGCTCTGTCAGTCCGTCCAGGCAGGCCCTGCAAGTTTGGGCCATTGGGCAGACCCCGCATAATGGTCTGGGTGTACATACCAGGGAGCCAAAATCCATCAGTGCCTGATTGAATGAGGCACTTTCCCCTGCAGGCAGTAAAGATTGAGCCAAAGCAGCGAACGATTTTTTTGCTTCTGAAGAATCAACAGGCATGTCAATACCGAAATATCTGGACAAAATGCGGTACCCGTTTCCATCCAGTGCTGCTACGGGAAGGCCGTATGCAAAAGAACCGATCGCCGCTGCAGTGTAAGGCCCTATGCCGTCCAGTTCTTGTAACAACCCCGTATCTTTTGGGAACGAGCCCCCGAATTCCCTCATAACCTTTTTAGCCGTCTTATGCATATTTCGTGCCCGGGAATAATAACCCAGTCCCTGCCATGCTTTTAATACCTGATCCTCATGGGCTTCCGCAAGGTGGCGGATAGTAGGAAATGTGTCCAGAAAACGGTAAAAATACAGTTTCCCCTGTTGCACTCTTGTTTGCTGAAGTATGATCTCGGAGACCCATACGGAATATGCATCGGTGTATTCTTTCCAGGGCAAATCACGTTGGTTGTCTTTGAACCAGGTTAGCAGGAGGGTTGTGAAATCCATGGTGCAAAGATAGCCAAACGGACGTTTTTTTTTGATTTTTTGCTCTAAACGTCTTGATATTAAGAATTAAATGTTACTTTTGCAGTCCATTTGGAATGCAATCATTAACAATAACTCTTTAAATTTATCGTATTATGACTAAAGCTGATATCGTAAACGAAATTGCCAAAACAACAGGCCTGGAGAAAGTAGCCGTTCAGAAAGTTGTGGAATGCTTTATGGATAATGTAAAAAACTCTTTGGTTCAGAATAACAATGTTTACCTTCGGGGTTTTGGTAGCTTTATTTTGAAAAAACGCGCCCGCAAAACGGCTCGCAATATTTCCAAAAATACAACAATAGTAATTCCTGAACACTATATACCCGCTTTCAAGCCGGCAAAAGTTTTCATGAATAAAGTGAAAAACAGCGTTAAATAAATTTGATTATGCCAAGCGGAAAGAAAAGAAAAAGACATAAAATGGCGACGCACAAACGTAAAAAACGTTTGCGCAAGAACCGTCATAAAAAGAAATAAGCCATCATATGTCTCATGAACCAGGAAACCTAAAGCAACTTTTTTCGAAAAGACTCTTTAGGTTTCTTACTTTTACCACATAATGGAGAAAGATTTAATTATTGATGTTACTCCTTCCGACGTCACCATAGCGTTGTTGGAAAACAACAGGCTGACGGAACTACACAAGGAAGAGACAAGTGACAATCATTTCTCGGTGGGTGATCTGTGCCTGGGCAGGGTGAAAAAGATCATGCCCGCATTAAATGCAGCTTTTGTTGATATCGGAGACGATAAGGATGCTTTTATTCATTACCTTGATCTGGGTTATGCCTTTTCGGCAGTCAATTATTTTACCCAGCAGGTGATCGCCAAAAAGAATACGCCCCAGGAGATTTATTCAAGTCTTAAGCTGGGATCTGTATTGCCTAAGGAAGGGAAGATCTCGGATGTTTTAAAGGTCGGGCAGCCGGTTTTGGTGCAAATTGTCAAGGAACCCATATCCACAAAAGGATCCCGTTTGACTTCCGACATTTCAATAGCCGGAAGAAATCTGGTTTTGTTGCCTTTTTCAGAAAAGGTAAACCTGTCTTCAAAAATTACGCTTAAGGAAGAGCGGGGCAGACTGGACCGTCTGGTCCAGAGTATCCTGCCGCCTAATTACGGCCTGATTGTCAGAACCGCTGCCGAAGGGAAAAAAGCAGCCGTTCTGGATACTGAGCTGAATTCCCTGATTCACAAATGGGAAGAATCATGGGTTTTAATGCGTAAAGGAAAGACACCTTCCAGATTGTTAACCGAAAACAGCCGTATCACAACTGTCATACGTGATTTGCTGAACGATACGTTTAACAGCATTCACGTTAACGACACAGTAGTTTTTGAAGAAGTCTGCCGTTATATAGCCACCATTGCTCCGGAAAAGGAGAAAATCGTAAAGCTGTACAAAGGGAAAGACCCGATTTTTGATGCCTTTGACATCAACCGCCAGATACGAAGTTCGTTCGGCCGGGTTGTTCCTTTAAGACAGGGTGTTTATATTATCATAGAACACACGGAAGCGCTACATGTTGTGGACGTTAACAGCGGGATCCGTTCCAAGATGGGAAACGGACAGGAAGAAAATGCATTTGAAGTCAATATGGTCGTTGCCGAAGAACTAGCCAGGCAGTTAAGATTACGTGATCTGGGTGGTATCATTGTGGTTGACTTTATTGATATGGATTCATCAGAACACCGACAGAAACTTTATAAGAAGATGCAGGAACTGATGGCCACAGACAGGGCCAAACACAACATTCTGCCATTGACAAAATTCGGCTTGATGCAGATAACCCGTCAGCGGGTACGTCCGGCCATGGAGATCAACACCAGCGAGAAATGTCCTACATGTAACGGAACCGGGAAAATAGCACCCAGTTTGTTGTTTACGGAAAACATCGAGAATCAGCTGGCATTTTTTGCCAACGAGAAAAAGCTCAAAACCGTTTTACTGGAAGTACATCCGTTTATTGAAGCCTATTTAACCAAAGGCCTTGTTTCACGGGCAAAAAAATGGTCCAGGAAATACGGATGTAAACTGAATGTAAGAATTGCACCTGACCTTGCGGTAACACAGGCGCGTTGGCTGGATGACAAAAACCAGAAAATGGAGGTTTAAGCTTTCATTGTTTTGGCAAATGAATCCTTCAGGGTGCAAATACGGTTGAAAACCGGTTTTTCCTTTGTTGTGTCGTAATCCGGCACAAAATAACCAAGTCGTTCAAACTGTATGCGTGTACGGGTATCGTCCTTGCCGGGAATGGCTTTGCCTGCCACAGCGGCAGCATCCCTGTCTGTCAGACCTTGGACAATCTGAAGGGATTCAGGGTTCAGGTAATCTTTGTAATCTTTGTCTTCCGGGATGTTCCCCATGTAAGGTTCTGTAAAAAGTCGTTCGAACAAGCGGATCTCACTCTTTACGGCATGAGCGGCAGACAGCCAGTGAATGGTCCCCTTGACGCTTCTCCAGGTTCCCGATCCGGGTCTTGATTCGGGATCATATGTACATTGCAATTCCGTTATCCTGCCGTTTTCGTCTTTTATGATATTTTCACAACGGATGATGTATCCGTATTTTAAACGAACCTCCCCGCCCGGTCTCAGGCGAAAGAATTTTTTAGGGGGATCCTCCATAAAATCGGTACGTTCAATAAATATTTCCCGTGTAAACGGAACATCCCGGTTACCTGCATCAGGATCCTCTGGATTTAATGGAGCTTTCATATATTCTACCTGTTCCGAAGGATAATTGGTTATGACCAGTTTCACGGGATCCAGAACGGCCATATAACGGGGAGCGTTCTTGTTGGACTCTTCCCGTATACACCATTCCATGAGCGAAATATCTATTACATTATCACGTTTTGCTACGCCTACTTTTTCTGCAAAAAGGCGTATGCTGGAAGGCGTAAAACCTCTTCTTCTAAGTCCGCATATGGTTGGCATTCGCGGATCATCCCATCCCTTTACCAGCCCGGCCTTTACCAATTCCAGCAGTTTTCTTTTGCTCATAACGGTATGGGTTATGTTCAGGCGGGCAAATTCGTACTGATGTGAGGGAAATATACCGAGCTTATCAATAAACCAGTCGTAAAGCGGTCTGTGTACGTCAAACTCCAGCGTACATATTGAATGGGTAATTTTTTCTATTGAATCACACTGACCGTGTGCATAGTCGTACATCGGGTATATGCACCATGTGTTGCCTGTTCTGTGATGATCGGTGTGGATGATCCGGTACATCAGCGGGTCACGCATTAGCATATTGGGATGGGCCATGTCAATTTTTGCACGCAAAACCCGGCTTCCGTCGGGAAACTCGCCGTTTTTCATCCGGGTAAACAGGTCGGCATTTTCTTCAATGCTTCTGTTGCGGTAAGGGCTTTCTGTTCCGGGAGAGGTTACGGTACCCCGTCCCATGCGTATTTCTTCCTGTGTCTGGTCATCCACATATGCCAGCCCTTTGGCTATGAGTTCGTGTGCCCACAGGTACAATTGCTCAAAATAATCGGATGCATAAAATTCTCCGGCCCAGCGGAATCCCAGCCAATGAATGTCTTCCTTAATGGAATCAACATATTCCGTTTCTTCTTTTGTGGGATTGGTATCGTCAAACCGCAGGTTGGTTTTGCCCCCGAATCTCTGCGCCAGGCCAAAGTTCAGACATATGCTCTTGGCATGTCCAATATGCAGATAACCGTTAGGTTCGGGAGGGAACCGGGTAACTATGGAATCGTATTTGCCTTGCGCAAGATCATCCCGAATGATCTCTTCCAAAAAATTCAACGTACGTTCAGATGTCGTTTTGGTGGCTTCTTCGTTCATATGTCTGAAAAGTTTACGTACAAAAGTAATCATATTAATGTATATTTGTTGAAAATTTAAGCAAATGATACGCTCGATGACCGGTTACGGAAAAGCCGAAACCTCTTTTTCCGGGAAAAAATATACCGTCGAAATTCGTTCGGTTAATGGAAAAACTGCGGATATCGGTTTTAAAACTTCCCAAATACCCAAGGAATACGAATACGATCTGCGGCAAAGTCTGATCAAAAGATTGCAACGGGGAAATATTGACTTGTTTATTTCCGTTGACCAGGAGGAAGAAATTCTGGAAAGCACGTTCAATGTGTCTCTTATCAGGCAATATTTCAAGGAATTACAGACAATTTTCAGAGAGATGGACCAGGAAGTAAGTTCTACGGACCTGGCTGCCGCGCTCCTGAGGATGCCGGAAGTCCGGGAAGTCCAGAAAAAAGAGCTGGATCCTATGGTTTGGGAATCATTGAAAGAGTGTATTTATGAGGCTGCGGAAAGCCTGGACGAATTCAGAAAAAAAGAAGGGGAGCGCCTTGGAGAAGACCTCTTGTCACATATAGACAATATTGAAACATATTTGAAAAAAGCGGAAACGCTGGATCCGGAAAGGATCATAGCCGTTAGAAAAAGACTGGAAGACAAGCTGGCCGGACTCAGTGATGAAATATCCATTGACAAGAACCGTTTGGAACAGGAATTGATCTATTACCTGGAAAAAGCCGACATCAGTGAAGAACGCGTACGTTTGCGGCAACATTGCGACTATTTCAGACAGACATTGAAAGAGGAATCATTTGCCGGCCGCAAACTGGCTTTTATTTCCCAGGAAATGGGAAGGGAAATCAATACGCTGGGGTCCAAAGCGGCTCACGCAGGCATGCAACAATACGTAGTAATGATGAAAGATGAACTGGAAAAGATTAAGGAACAGGTACTTAATGTGCTGTAAACAATTATTCCTGACGTTATTATTATTATTAATCTTGTCGTCTTGTATTAAACGGGAAGAATACACCTATACATACACAGTGGAAGGTGTTGTAAAAAACATTGTTAATCAGCCTATAGAGGGCATTACGGTGGTAATGCTCAAAACGTACGCATCTTCCCTGGATGCCGATACGGCCTACACGGATGCTGAAGGCAAATATTTTGTTACCCTCACCCAAAGTTCTCCGCAGCGTGTTTTTGTTGTGGATTATTCAGATCCCAACCTCAAGTACAGGGATACGTTAAGACAATTTGATTTTGAAATTCCCAGGGAAAAAACGGAATTCCATCAGCAATTCAAAGTGACCGACACAATGATCCTTCCTTCAAGAACGCCGGTTAATCCGTTTTAAGCAACACAAACCATTCATGAGATCTTGCTGAAGTCCACGGAATGCCGGGCCAGTATCTCGAGTTGTTCCTTTAACAATTTGTTCTTTTGCGATTCCAGCAAAGGGTCTTCATTCAGAATATTGCCGGCTTCCATCCGTGCCCATTCCAGTATCTGACCGTCTTTTGCCAGGTTGGCTATATGCAGGTCGAACGCCAGTCCGCTCTGGGCAGTTCCCTCCAGATCACCGGGTCCCCTCAGACGCATGTCCGCCTCGGCAATTTCAAATCCGTTGTTGGTTTCGCACATAAGTTTCAAACGTTCTTTTGCTTCTTTGCTTAACGCATTGCCGGTCATCAGGATGCAATATGAAGTTTCGGCTCCGCGTCCAACCCGGCCCCGCAGTTGGTGAAGCTGGGAAAGACCAAAACGTTCCGCACTTTCAATGACCATTACCGTTGCGTTGGGAACGTCTACACCTACCTCAATGACCGAAGTAGCCACAAGGATCTGGGCATTCCCTTGGACAAACATATTCATGTCAAAGGCTTTGTTTTCGGTCTTTTGTTGACCGTGGACCACAGCTACTGAATAAAGGGGAGCGGGAAAAGCAGCGGTAATGTCCCGGTATCCCGTTTCCAGATTCTCGTAA
>Ga0209607_1003923_pt1 | contig 11252 bp, 13 predicted proteins | sample AD_UKC117_MetaG_FD_184413 | JGI IMG/M metagenome (GOLD analysis project Ga0209607, IMG submission 184413) | Active sludge microbial communities of municipal wastewater-treating anaerobic digesters from Hong Kong - AD_UKC117_MetaG (SPAdes)... | ecosystem: Engineered > Bioreactor > Anaerobic >... | reverse complement strand
ACTCCTTTTCGCAATGGAAGGCACAGCCGTTTCCAACTGTACCCAATGGCCTCGTCACCTTAGCGTTTATCGCCTTAGTATGACAGACTCGGAGATGATATTTAATTTTAAATACAACAAAGCTGCCCTGCAAAAAGATGCCGGGCAGCAATAAAAGCACAAACAAAGTGTGTATTCTTCATGAACACACTTTTATCGCCTGACCTGAGCACTCCTTTTCGCAATGGAAGGCACAGCCGTTTCCAACTATACCCAATGGCCTCGTCACCATAGCGTTCATCGCCTTAGTATGACAGACTCGGAGATGATATTGAAATTTGTGTCGTAATTACATGTGTTATTCGTGAAGAATCGCAAAAATCCTGCTTTATTTAATTAGAAATATTTATCAGCAAATTATAATTTAAAGAAGATTTCACATTAAATTCTAGCGGTTGAATAATTAACCGTGCTTATAAAGATGGCTGTGCTGGCTCTCGCCATGAACATGACAGTATTCATCTATCAAATTAACCGCCATTAATAGTTGCTTATCCTCCAGTGCCTTATGGGAATCGCCATCATAAATCAGGCAGTGTTCTTCGGACAACACCAAGGCCCGCTGGGAAATGGCATGGGCCAGATCCAGATTGTGAGTGGAGGTAATAATTGTCCGCCCATGCTTGTTTAATTCCATCAACAGTTCCACCATCCAGCGCTGGGTCTTGGGATCAAGTCCGTTGGTTGGCTCATCCAGAATAATGACTTCCGGATTCAGGACCAAAGTAGATGCCACTGCAACTTTTTTCTTTTCCCCGCCACTGAGCCGATGGGGAGACCTTCCTGCCAGGTTTTGCAGATTTAACATGACCAGAACATCATCCACTCTGCGCTTCACCTCGGCTCGGCTGAATCCCATCTGTAACGGGCCAAAGGCAACTTCATCCCATACCCGGCTGGTAAACAGCTGAGCATCCGAGTTTTGAAAAATAAAACCTATACGTCGGTGGAATCCTTGGGCAAAACGGTTGTCTTCCAACAGATCTTCCGTAATCTCCTGTTCAAAAGCGCGGTAGATTCCGGTCGATGGAAACACCAAACCGCAAAAAAGCTTTAGCAGCGTCGATTTGCCTGAACCATTGGCCCCCAGCAGACAAATGCTCTCTCCCGCCTCAATCGTCAGACTCATATTATTAAATAACCATTCTTCATGTTCGTAACGGAAACTAATTTTATCCAGTTCCATAACCGTCATTTTCTTTCTCCTGCCTTGCACCATTCATTATTTTGTTCAAACACAATCGTTCCTGGTAACCCATCTGGCCAATGCGCTTTCTCCTCTGACGAGACCAAAACTTCACCTGTATAACAGCGTGCGATCATGGCCTGGTAGACTTCCTCCGAGAGGGCAACACTACGGGCGAAAAGTGATGCTATCGACGATCCCACTTGAGCCCTTTGCCATTTTGGCGGCAACTTTCCCACCGTACGAAGAACCCGGGCATCAAACATTTCGATGGAAACAGACAGCAGAACCATCATATAACGATACGTCATCTCCATGATCATGATAAACAAATCGGGGACACGAATGACCCGCAGTGATTGAAAAATATCTGCAACGGGTGTCGTCATCACCAATAATATTCCCAGGGAAAGAGAAAGTCCGACACGTAAGAATAAAAATATTGCTGCTGTAAATCCCTGCCGGGTAATGAAAATTCCTTCCGTCCAATTGATGCCCAGCCATGGGATGGTCAAAGATGAATACCGAAGATAGAAAAGCGGCGCACCATCCATTACTACATTGAACATGACCGGCAGACTGAATAACAAGCTGAGCAATGGGATAACGCCCCAGCTCCTTATTTGCAGCCTCCAAACCGGCAAGCGGGATGCCCGCATAAGAATGAGCACAAGCAGCCATACCCCAAGCAATATCGGAATTTGACGACTTATACTGATGACCAGAATCAATCCCAACATGCCAAGCAGCTTATTGGACGGGCTGATTTTCTGCAGTGCTCCGTTGCAGCGGGCATAATACTCGGTTTGCCGGTCTTCACAGATTGTCTTGCGCATATACTGCAAACTTTTCTTCAAATAGATGCTTTTGTTTCCCGGCACAACAGCAACTGCAATCTGATTTTGCTCCTCTATCATCCAATCAGGCAGTAACATATCTATTTCCTTTCCCGGTTTTAATTCCCACAGCTTCGGAAAAGATCATTCTTTAACGATTTTGTTGAAAAGACTGATTAACAAAATCACCAGTCCAGCCCCCACCAGGGCAGATAAAACATAGCCTCCGGCAGACTGGACAAAGCTTCCGTCCCAACCCGGTACGCCATAGTCAGGCAAAGGGCTGCTGCTCCAAAATTCAGCAAATTTGGCCAAGCCTGCGGGAACAAAACCAACCTCTTCCGGCAGCTGATCCGTTCCCCATTCTCCAAATGCCGTTCCCGTAGCAATCAGCCCCAGAGGACTGAGAAGAATGAATGCGCCCAAAGCCATCCACAGTTTTTTAAAATTCTTAAACAAGGTTGTCCACCCCCATTTCGTCAGGTTCAATTCTTTTCGTCAGTTTTTTCGTCAGTAACGCCGGGTAATTCCTGGCTACAAACCAAGTTCCCAAGGCAGTAACCATCCCCTCTACCGGCCCGGCGAACAATAAATGCTCGCTCATCATGGCAATCACGGCAACTTTGACCGAATAAGGAAAATAAAGCGGCGTTCCGTCAACGGCCTGGAACCAATGGTATTGGGATCCAAATTCCAGCGCCGTCACCAAGGCTGCAGCATTTAATCCAATATATCCGGCAATAAAGGCAGCTGCAATGGCCCGGGTCGAAAGAAAATCAGACTTTCCTCTGATCAGTTGATAAGTTAAATAACCAATCCAAGGCATCACCACTGCCATATTGAAACAATTGGCACCGATCGCGATGACCCCTCCATCACCAAAAATCAAAGCCTGAATGATTAAGGCTACGGATATCCCGATACACGCCGGCCATGGACCCAACAAGATAGCCAGCAGTACTGCTCCGACGGCATGGGCAGAGCTCCCTCCGGGAATGGGCAGATTAAACATCATAATGGTAAAGCAAAAGGCTGCACCGATCGCCAATACAGGTACTTCTCTTTTTTTAAGATCTGATTGTACTTTTTTGATAGCCGCCCCCCAAATCGGGACCATAAGCGCCACGAAAGGAACAGCTGTCTGGGGACTTAAATAACCATCCGGAATATGCATTTGTTACCCTCCTCAATTTATTTGTTATGACAGATCAGTGATCTTCATCTCTCAAAATAAAAAGAAGGTATCGACCGATTCTGCGGTTTATACCTTCATGATATTTTTATTTGTATGAAATTAGAAGAACCCTGGTCATCAACAAAGCACTTTCATAGCGCCATTATATAGACTGCTATTCGCCATTAATCAATTTTTTCCTGCCAATCTGAAAAAGAATAATACGGCTGTCAGCAAGTATTAAAAACTCTTTACCAGCGTAAACGTACTGCTGATACCCTGCGCCGCTACGGAAAACAAATAATTGCCCCGTCCGCTCAAAAATACTTTGCACTTTCCTTCTTCGTTGGTAGTCAAACGATGCGGATAATCTTTGCTGCGGGTACTGGCATAAGTCACTTTGACTTCGGCTCCCACCAGTAGCTGGCCATTTTGCATAACCTGGATCTCATAACTCTCCCCCATACGAGCATGGCTATAGTCGGTGGGGATGATTTCCAGCGGCAGCCCCAACGGTTGCAAACCGTGATGGTGGTGATGTCCTATTTCCATTACCACTTTGGCATAAAGCTCCCGTGTCCCCTGCTCATGCACATAGATCTGCAAAAGACCATCAGCCTCCTGACCCAGGTTTATTTCCTTGTTGCCATGATGATCATGCACATGAACCTGGCTGACATTGCCTTCATTGACAGCAAACGCCTCCAAGGCTGAATACGCCGCGCCGGCATCCGCTTTCATATTGTAGCCTTTGGACAGCTTCAAAACCACTTCCTCGCCGGCATGAAAATGACCGTGATCGGTATCCGGTTCCAGCCAGATTTCCGGATGGCGATCAACCACTTCCGGCTTGTCGATCTCCTCCAGGATGATGCGATGATGCACCAGTTCCATTTCCTTGATTCGTGCTCTGACCACCTTGCGTTCCCCAAAAATACTCTCCATAAAGATATTGCCATCTTCCGCCGGAATAATCCGGTCTACGCTTTCCATAAGTAATTCCTTGTGACCGGCGCGATCAAGATAGACGTTTGATTCACACATTGATGGAAGCCTCCTTTGCCTGCAAACAATCTGGACATACATAGCCTTGCGGTCCTGTAACTGTTTTGCTGTCCATAACCCCTTCGCCACATATTGCGCATTGCACCGTGGCATGGATCTGCGCCTTTTCCGGGAAGTCGAGTTCCACGTCCTGCCAATTGAAGAGTTCTGCAAAGGGTGCACTCATGGTCTGCTCAAAAATACACGCCAGCAACTCTTCTCTTTCCGCTTCTTCTTCCTCCGTCAGGTGTCCCTTGCTGTTTAACTGGCGATAACGAATAGATTCCGGACTTTTTTGCTCACGATAAACTTGAGCAATGCGAACCGCACTGTTTTTCTCCCGACTGGCAATCGTATATACATTTTTGCCGTAATCTTTGAAAATTAAATTGCCTTTGCCGAACGTACAGCCTAAAATGGACTGAATGGCATCCACTCCGCAGGAATTGGTCTCAACAATCGCCAGCAGTTCCTCGTCAATATCCTGGTTTACACCCAAATGCTTCTGCGCAAATTCAGCCACGCGTACGCCCATTAACAAGCCGGGACAAATATGACCGTGAAACTGAATCGCTCTCTCCAGCGGAGGCAGATCTTTGCACATAGTTTCCCCACCTTTCCATGATTATAGTGATCCATGTCATGTTCTGCAGAGCAATTCCATTTGTCTGCCAAACTCCTGCACCTGCTCAATGAGATGATCCACCTGGATTGGCAGCGGTTCTCCTGCTGCCCCGGATATTCTTATTCCCGAACGGTTCAGCGGGATCAATATTTTCACTGCCTCCGCTGAAGCAATGGCTTCTGCCATGGGCGGACTAAGCTCGCCGGCAAAGGCATTGGCTGCGAGAATTGCCACCGAGCCAACGATGCAATCCACCTTGCGCACGTTGTAGATAACGGCATTCTCTCCGCTAGCCCCTTCATTGGCACCCGCTTTGAGCATGGCCGAACTGGCTACCGCATTGGTGCCCAGACCAATAATCTTTACAGATGCACCCAGCTCTTGCCGCAGTTTTTCCACGATGAGCCTGCCAATACCGCCCCCTTGGCCATCCACGACCGCAATATTCACAGCCTGGCCTCCTTTTCTTTTTGAAACATTATAGCATAATTCAAAAATTGTGCTCGTTAGTTTTCAGGGATTTTCCTCCCTCTTTCTCAGTCTTTCTCAGTACCGGTTCTTTCTTGGCTCGGATTGCTCTTCTGAAGCCAATTCTCCAAAAAAAAGCAAGGGACTGATTTCCCTTGCTGCAAAATATCCGGTAATTTTTTAATGATCCACTCCGATCATAATACTGGAGGCCTTGATAACTGCATAGGCTTCCTTGCCGACTTCCAGGCCGAGGCCTGCAGCAGACTCCTTGGTAATGACTGAGACAATGGTTTCTCCTCCGGCAAGCTGAAGATGCACTTCCGTATTCACCGCACCGGGTACGATTTTAACAACCTTGCCTTTAAAATTGTTGCGGGCACTCAAACGCATGTCCAATTCCTCCTTTTGTTAAAATGTTTGGCCAGCATAATGGCCTATTTGTTTACATTTCTATCATACCATATGATCTCGTCTGATCTCGTTATCCGGAGTCCCCTTTACTCATTATGAATCGTCCCATTTTCTGATGACTTGAACCCTTACCCGGGTCATTAATCCAGTCACCGCCGCAGCAGCGGCAATCAGCGGCCAAATCACAGCAATCACACCGCCTACGGCTACGCCGGCGGTAAGCGGTACTTCCAGCAACTTGTCACCATTCTCCTTGCGAATAATCAAGCGGCGAACGTTGCCTTCCTGAACGAGTTCTCTGATGCGCTCGCATAAGCCATCCACTGCCAGTTCAATCTCCTCAACAAAATACGTTCCTTTATCTTTCCATCCCATCCAGACACCCTCCCGTATTTAGAGTTGTTTTCATTTTTCCCTTATATCTATAGATTATTAATAAACTGGCCGTTTTGGTTACTGTTGCAATGAAATGTGGAAGAATTTTGATAAGCAAAGCTGATGTCAATAGGGCAAAGAAGCGGTCCTGATGGCAGCACCCTAGTCCCCGACGGTTCCAACCTGCCCAGGCCCTTTAATTACCTAATGTAAATCAGAAATTCAGGACTCTTCCAGCGTGCAGAAGTTTTTCAGTGATGGTGTACATATTGGTCACTGTTCCCACCGCCAGTTTATTGTTGACATTGTAAAAATCAAGACAGGTTCCGCAGGAAAGAATCTCCGTTCCATGCTCGGCCAGAACCTGCAGGTGTTCAATTAATTCAGATCCTGCCGTGGTGAGGAGAACCCCGCTGTTCATAAAAATAACACTCTTGATCTCGCCTTCCAACTGGGTCAGGGTGTATAAGAAGCTTTTCATCAATATTCCCCCCAGTTTGTTATCTCCCTGACCCAACACATTGCTGTTGATGAGGATTACTGTGTCACCTTCCAGCGTTTCTTTTTCATTCTTGCCCTGTAGTCCTTCCTCCTTGAAAATACTGATATAGTACTGGCCTTCCTTTTCATCGACAACACTTCCCAATTGCAGCGTTTTAACCATCCGTGCTACGTTTTCCAGGGCGGTCGGGTTGTCAACGATCGTCAGGACTTCCTTTACCTCTTCCCGTTCCAGCGCCTTTTTGGTCAGAACCACCGGTTGTGGACAGCTTAGCCCGCGGGCATCGACGATTTCTCTCATGTGTAGACTCAACTCCTCTGTTGGTTAGCTCCAGCATTAACAATCGTATCTTACCAAGCCTTATTTTATCATATGTATTTAATATCATAGCTATTAAAGTGAGTTATATAACCAGTCTGCCGGCGCGTTATAAAAAATGCCCCCTGAATGAGCACACTAAAAAAGCACCCCGTGGTTGATACCGGGGTGCCTGGTAGCGGGAACCTCGTTTAGTCTTCGTAGAGTTTGTCAATCAGCGGTTTGTACTTCTGATCGATAAATTTTCGTTTCAGCTTCAACGTCGGAGTCAGTTCTCCGGCCTCCTGGGTAAGTTCCTGGGGAAGCAGCCCAAATTTCTTGATTTTTTCCACCTGCCCGAGGCTCTTGGTTTTATCCGCAATTAGCTTTTCATATAGTTTATAGATGGCAGGATTTTGAATAATCTGTTCCGGTGATGTATACTCAATATTATTCTTTTTACAATAATCTTCCAGGATAAGGAAGTTTGGTACCACCAATGCGGAAAGGAATTTCCGATTTTCTCCGATGCAAACAAATTGTGAGATCATAACTTCATTGCCCAGCAGCGATTCGATCTGCTGCGGGGAAATGTTTTTGCCGCCGGCGGTGATGATGAGTTCCTTGATACGGTCAGTAATTTTAATATAGCCTAGTTTTTCGCCATTCTTTTCTACAAAATGCAATTCACCTACATCCTGGGTCTTGAACCATCCGTCCTCAGTAAATATTTCTTTGGTCGCTTCAGGATTTTTGTAATACTCGGTCATGGACATGCCGCCTTTGAGCTGCACTTCCCCTTCATCGGAGATCCGCGCCTGGCACATGGACAGCAACACGCCGCAATAACCGGGAATGGCATTGTCCCTGAACCCGACGCAAACCGGGAAAAACTCGGTTAATCCAAAGCCCATGGCTATATTGATACCGATTGCCTGGAAGAATTCATTTACATCGGGAGCAAAAGCAGAACCGCCGATATGATAGATATTGCAATGATCCGCTCCCAACATGGTGCGAATCTTGCTGAAGACCAATTTGTCAGCAATTTTATATTTAAATCCGTAGTGGTTGCTGCGATAAGCTTCAATGCCTACGCCTTTTGACCATTCAAACATTTTGTACTTCGCACCGCCGGCGCTTTTCATACCGGCATGGATGGTGCCGTAAACTTTGTCCCAGATCCTCGGCACACTGGTCATGAACTGCGGTTTATAATGAACCATATATTCCATAAAATCAGCCGGGTTGGGACAATAACCTATTTTCACCCCAATGCTCATACATCCGTAGGACCAAAGTCTTTCAAAGATATGGGAAAGCGGCAAAATGCAAAGCGAGGTATAATCGGGTCCGGCTTCAGGATAGCGCAATGAAGGAAATATGCCGGTCAGGAAAGTTCTGTGGGTATGAACAGCACCTTTGGGGTTCCCGGTGGTTCCTGAAGTATAGATGATGGTAACTTTATCATCGGGGTGAACATTGTTGAGACGATCATCAAATTCCTTATCATTTTTTAATTTTTTACCCTTTTCAATAAGCTTGCTAAGATACTCGCTCTTTTCGCCGGATATTTTGATATTGTCCTGCATGGCGACGATAAATTGCAGGTATTGGTTATTGGCGATAATCTTGTCAGCCCGGTCATACTGATCCTGATCGCCGACAAATACCACCTTGACTTCCGCATCATTAATAATATATTCGGCTTCTTCCTTGGAGTTGGTCGCATAAATCGGTACAGATACCGCTCTGGTTGCCAGAATACCAAGATCTGATATTGCCCATTCAGAGCAATTGCGTGCAAAAACTGAACACATATCCCCAGGCTGTATGCCCTTATCAATCAACGCTTTAGCCAATGCCGTGATTCGCTCACCAAATTCTGTCCAGGTCAGTGATTCCCATTCACCTTTGACATTTTTCTGCATAAGTATGACTTTGTCTTTGAAAATCTTGGCATTCTTCAGCATCATAAAAGCCAGGGTCTTGTTCTCTGCCAAATACTTTTCGAATTCCTTGTCCCAGTTGATGTCGTTATCACGCCAGATCGGTAAATTTTGTGTCAATTTGTGCATGCAAGCTCCTCCTTATAATTTTATATGACTATAATTATTATCCTTCGTAATATCCGAAGCGTCAACATATTAATTTGATTTATAAGCGCATTGTTGCCGTTTTTTTGGCAGCCTTAATAAAATTTCAAATTAATTTAGCAATCATAGATCCCCACAACATTATCAAATAATGTCTTACATAATTTTTTAAAAAAAGAAGGAATTATTTAGTTTCATTGCGAATAATAATCTGGTATACTGGTCAGACCACCAGAACATCGAGTCAGTTGGCAACACAGCCAGTTGACAAAACCCGTCTTCGAGGAAAACATTACCGTCTGATGAGCTTGGATTGGTCAAGTTGCAGATAATATGTGCCTCAAAGGATCCAGGGAAGAATGGAGGAACAAAATATGTTGGAACTTAGAATTAACGGTTTTGGCGGACAGGGTTCCGTTACCCTGGCTCATCTGCTGGCCCAGGCCGCACTGGAAAACGGTGAGCAAGGGCAGGCACTGCCTTGTTTCGGGGTCGAACGCCGCGGTGCACCGGTACGGGCAGCGGTGCGTATGTCTCCTACCACAATTTTTGCCCACAGTCAATGTGAACTGCCTGATTATGTGGTGGTTATGAGTGAAAAACTCACCGATGCCGCAATCAGCGAAGGGATTACTGAGATTGGTTCGGTAATCATCAATACGCCCAGTAAAATCGCCGTCAAACAACATGACACCTGGCATGTTGATGCCGATGGCATCGCATGTGAAGCCGGGCTTTTCTCCGCTGACGGGCCCATGATCAATATCCCTCTGTTTGGTGCGGTTTGCCGGGTGCTGAACATTCCGCAGCAAGTTATGGAACAAACGCTGCTGAACAAATGGCCGGGCAAAAACGGCGAGCGCAACCTGGCTCCCGCCAACAAGGCCTATAACTCGGTAATGAAAGTTAGTGCTGCATTAAGCGCTTAATATTTGGATTGACGAAAGGAATGGAATAAATGAAGTCCGTCACGAAAGACTACCGGCCGATTTCCTGGCCAATGCAAGGAGCTGGAGGTGACACCGGTTCCTGGCGGGTGCACCGGCCGGTTGTTGATATGCAAAAATGCACCAAATGTCAGCTATGCTGGATATATTGTCCGGAAGCAGTCATTGACCGTCAAGAAATTATCATCGACTACCGCTACTGCAAAGGATGCGGTGTCTGTGCCCTGGAATGTCCCACGGGCGCAATTCGTATGGAAAAGGAGGAGTAACCGTATGAAACCAGCGCAAGTTACAATGGAAACCGGTAATTATGCTGCCGCTCTGGCTGTAAAAAGCGCACGTGTAGATGTCGTGCCCGGCTATCCGATTACTCCTCAGACCAGTATTATGGAAGCGTTGTCTGCCATGGTTGAAAAAGGCGAGTTGAATGCCCGATTCATCCCGGTAGAAGGTGAACACAGCGCCATGGCGGCGGCTGTCGCAGCTTCTGCTGCCGGTGCCCGCGTTTTCACGGCCACTTCAGCCAATGGCTTGCTATATATGCACGAAGTTCTACATATGGCCTCCGGAGGACGTTTGCCGGTGGTGATGTGCAACGTGAACCGTGGTATTTTTGCTCCCTGGACTTTGTGGGCAGATCATCAAGATTCCATGGCGCAGCGTGACACCGGTTGGATCCAATATCACTGTTCATCCAACCAAGAAGTATTCAACACCATTTTACAGGCTTTTCGGGTGGCTGAACAAATCAACATCCCAGTGATGGTCAACTTTGATGGTTTTGCCATCTCCCATTGTCTGATGCCTCTTACCGTCCCTCCCCAGGAGGATATCGACCGTTTCCTGCCTCCGCACCAGCCGGAATGGCGGCTTGACCCCAATCATCCCTCTTCCTTCAGCAATGTGACCAATGCGCCTGAATATGCTCCATACCGCCAGATGCTGTCCGAGGATGTCATGGCCTGTCTGCCCCTGGTCAAACAATCGGCAGAAGAATATCGTGCTATCACTGGCATGTGGGATGGCGATACGATTGACACCTATCGGCTGGAAGATGCCGAGGTGGTTGCTTTTGCAATCAACAGCATGGCAGCGGAATTAAGGCTCTCCGTTGACATTCTTCGTGAACAGGGTATCAAAGCCGGCCTTTTAAGGCCACGCCTGTTTTTACCCTTCCCGGCCGAGGATATTATCAACGTCCTGCCGCAGAATGCACAGGTGATGGTGCTGGATCGCAATTATAACTTCG
>Ga0209607_1003914_pt1 | contig 11265 bp, 9 predicted proteins | sample AD_UKC117_MetaG_FD_184413 | JGI IMG/M metagenome (GOLD analysis project Ga0209607, IMG submission 184413) | Active sludge microbial communities of municipal wastewater-treating anaerobic digesters from Hong Kong - AD_UKC117_MetaG (SPAdes)... | ecosystem: Engineered > Bioreactor > Anaerobic >... | reverse complement strand
ACCGAGCTTCACCCCGTGCTTCTTCTCGAAGAGGTCCTTGTATTCGTTGCGCAGCCCCATCACGCCGGTCATGTCCACCTCGTTGTAGGTGGTCAGCATGGCCGCGGTGTTCTGGGCCTCCTTCAGCCGCCGCGCGATGGTCTGGCGCAGCCGCGTCATCTTCACGCGCTCCTCGCGCGCGGCATCCTCGGCCGGGACCGGCGCGCGCGGGATGGCGGGCGCGGCGGGCTCGGAGGAGACCGAGGGCGCGGGTGCCGTCATCGCGCGCAGGACGTCCTCCTTCATGACGCGGCCGTCGCGGCCGGTGCCGGAGAGCTGGCCGGGCTCGATCCCCTTCTCGGCCATCAGCTTCTTGGCCGAGGGCGCATCCTCGACATCGGCTCTGGCCGTCGCCGGCTCGGCGGCCTTCTCGGCGGCGACGGGGCGCGCCTTCTGCGGCGCCGCGCTGCCGCCGGCCCCGCCGCGGATTCGGCCGAGCTTGCCGCCGGCCTCGACGGTCGCGCCGTCGGCGGCGAAGATCTCCTCGAGCGTGCCGCTCGCCGGCGAGGGCACCTCGACCGAGACCTTGTCGGTCTCGAGCTCGCAGAGCATCTCGTCCTGCACCACGGCGTCGCCGACCTTCTTGAACCAGGTCGAGACCGTCGCCTCGGTGACGCTCTCGCCGAGGGCGGGCACCGCGATCTCGATCGAGCTCTCGTTGGCGGGCGCGGATTCCGCACCCTCCGACGCGGCCTTGCCGGGGGTCGCCTCCTCGGCCTTGGCGGCGGGTTTCTCCGCCTTGGCGGGCTTCGCCGCGCCGGCCTTCTCGTCGATGGTGGCGAGCAGCGCGTCGACGCCGACGGTGTCGCCCTCCTTGGCGACGATCTCGGCGAGCACGCCGGCGGCGGTGGCGGGGACCTCGACCGTCACCTTGTCGGTCTCGAGCTCGCAGAGCATCTCGTCCACCGCGACGGCGTCGCCCGCCTTCTTGAACCAGGTGGCGACGGTCGCCTCGGTCACGCTCTCGCCGAGCGTGGGCACGCGGATGTCGGTCATGTCAGCGATCCTTCTTCAGCGAGAGCGCGGCATCGACCAGCGCCTCCTGTTGCGCCTTGTGCTCGCGGGCGAGCCCCGTGGCCGGCGAGGCGGCGGCCGGCCGGCCGACATAGGAGGGCCGGGGGTATTTTGCCCCGATCCGGCCGAGAACCCATTCGATGTTCGGCTCCACGAAGGTCCAGTAGCCCTGGTTCTTCGGCTCCTCCTGGCACCAGACTATCTGGGCGTTCTTGAAGCGGCCCAGCTCCTTGGTCAGCGAGAGCGCCGGGAAGGGATAGAACTGCTCGAGGCGCATGAGATAGACGTCCCTTATGCCGCGGGCGTCGCGTTCCTCGAGCAGGTCGTAATAGACCTTGCCCGAGCAGAGCACGACGCGGCGGATCTTCTCGTCCGGGACCAGCTCGGTCGTGGAGAGATGTTCGGCGTCGATCTCGGCGTCGTCCCAGAGCACCCGGTGGAAGCTCGATCCCTTGGCGAAATCCTTGAGCTTCGAGACCGCGAGCTTGTGGCGCAGCAGCGATTTCGGCGTCATCAGGATCAGCGGCTTGCGGAAGCTGCGCAGGAGCTGCCGGCGCAGGATGTGGAAGTAGTTCGCCGGGGTGGTGACATTGGCCACGATCATGTTGTCGCCGGCGCACATCTGCAGGAAGCGCTCGGGGCGCGCGGAGGAATGCTCCGGCCCCTGCCCCTCGTAGCCGTGCGGCAGCAGCAGGACGAGGCCCGACATGCGCAGCCATTTCGCCTCTCCGGAGGAGATGAACTGGTCGATCATGATCTGCGCGCCATTGGCGAAATCGCCGAACTGGGCCTCCCAGAGCGTCAGCGCGTTCGGCTCGGCGAGGCTGTAGCCGTATTCGTAGCCGAGCACGGCGTATTCGGAGAGCATGGAATCGACCACCTCGTAGGTGGCCTGGTCGCTGGAGATGTGGTTGAGCGGGTGGTAGCGCTCCTCGGTCATCTGGTCGATGATGCCGGAATGGCGCTGGCTGAAGGTGCCGCGGGTGCAATCCTGCCCCGAGAGTCGCACCGGATAGCCCTCGACCAGCAGCGTGCCGAAGGCCAGCGCCTCGCCGGTCGCCCAGTCGATGCCCTCGCCCGACTCGATCATCTTCGCCTTGGTGTCGAGCATGCGCTGCACGGTCTTGTGCGGCTCGAAGCTCTCGGGCAGGCGGGTGAGGGCCGCGCCGACCTTCCGGAGCGTGGCCATGTCCACCGCGGTCTTGCCGCGCTGGTAGCGCCGCTCGGGCCGGGAGAGCCCCGACCAGCGGCCGTCGAGCCAGTCGGCCTTGTTCGGGCGGTAGTCCTTGCCGACCTCGAATTCCTCGTTGAGATGCGCCTGGAAGGCGGCCTTCATGTCCTCGATCTCGCCCTCGGGGATCAGCCCGTCGGCGACCAGCCGCTCGGTATAGAGCTGGAGCGTGGTCTTGTGGCCCTTGATCGCCTTGTACATCAGGGGCTGGGTGAACATCGGCTCGTCGCCCTCGTTGTGCCCGAAGCGGCGATAGCAGAACATGTCGATGACCACGTCCTTGTGGAACTTCTGCCGGAACTCGATGGCGACGCGCGCGGCATGCACCACCGCCTCGGGGTCGTCGCCGTTGACGTGGAAGATCGGCGCCTCGACCATCAGCGCGATGTCGGTCGGATAGGGCGAGGAGCGCGAGAACTGCGGCGCGGTGGTGAAGCCGATCTGGTTGTTGACGATCAGGTGCAGCGTGCCGCCGGTGCGGTGCCCCTTGAGCCCGGAGAGGCCGAAGCATTCCGCCACCACGCCCTGGCCGGCGAAGGCCGCGTCGCCGTGCAGCAGGATCGGCAGCACCTTGGAGCGCGAGGTGTCGCCCATCTGCGACTGCTTGGCGCGCACCTTGCCGAGCACCACCGGGTCGACCGCCTCGAGGTGGCTGGGGTTGGCGGTGAGGCTGAGATGCACGGTGTTGCCGTCGAACTCGCGGTCCGAGGAGGCGCCGAGATGGTATTTCACGTCGCCCGAGCCCTCGACCTCGTCGGGCTTGTAGCTGCCGCCCTGGAACTCGTTGAAGATCGCCCGGTAGGGCTTCTCCATGACATTGGCGAGCACCGAGAGCCGGCCGCGGTGCGGCATGCCGATGACGATCTCCTCGACCCCGAGCGCGCCGCCGCGCTTGATGATCTGCTCCATCGCCGGGATCAGCGCCTCGCCGCCGTCGAGGCCGAAGCGCTTGGTGCCGGTGTATTTCACCTGCAGGAACTTCTCGAAGCCCTCGGCCTCCACGAGCTTGTTGAGGATCGCCCGGCGGCCCTGCTGGGTGAAGCGGATCTCCTTGCCGTAGCCCTCGATGCGCTCCTTGAGCCAGGCGGATTGCGCCGGGTCGGAGATATGCATGTACTGGAGCGCGAAGGTACCGCAATAGGTGCGCTTGACCAGCGCGAGGATCTCGCGGAGCGACGCGGTCTGCAGGCCCAGCACGTTGTCGATGAAGATCGGCCGGTCCATGTCGGCCTCGGTGAAGCCGTAGCTGCGCGGATCGAGCTCGCGATGCGGCTCGGGCTCGGCCAGGCGCAGCGGGTCGAGGTCGGCCACCAGATGCCCGCGGATGCGGTAGGCGCGGATGATCATCAGCGCGCGCACCGAATCGAGCACCGCCTGGCGGACCTGCGCATCGGCGAGCGTCACGCCGGCCTCGGCCGCCCGCGCGCGAACCTTGTCGCCCACCGCGCGGACGAGCTCCGGGCCCCATTGCCCGTCCATGGCCGCCGTCAGGTCGTCGTTCGGGGTCGGCGGCCAGTCGGCGCGCGCCCAGGAGGGGCCGCGCGCGTTCTGCGTCACCTCGGCATCGGCATCGCCGAGCCCCGCGAAGAAGGCCTGCCAGCTGCCGTCGACGCTGGAGGGATCGGCGACGTAGCGCGCGTGCAGCTGCTCGACGTAATTGGCGTTCTGGCCCTGGAGGAAGGACGAGGAATGGAAGACCGTGTTCTGCGAATGCTCGGTCATGGCTCTGACGGGTTGCCCGCTCCTGCGATGCGGCCCCCGCGGGGGCCTGTGCTCGAAAACCCTGCCGCGGGGCGCGGCAGGGGCATTGCTGTCACTTGCGCCGCAGCGCCTTGAGCACGGCCTCGCCGAGACCGGCGGGGCTGTCGGCGACGACGATGCCGGCGCTCTTCATCGCCTCGATCTTGTCCTCGGCCCCGCCCTTGCCGCCGGCGACGATGGCGCCGGCATGGCCCATGCGCCGGCCGGGCGGCGCGGTCCGGCCGGCGATGAAGCCGGCGGTGGGCTTCCAGCGGCCCTTCTTCTTCTCGTCGATCAGGAACTGCGCCGCGTCCTCCTCGGCCGAGCCGCCGATCTCGCCGATCATGATGATCGATTCGGTCTCGGGATCGGACAGGAACCATTCCAGCACGTCGATATGCTCGGTGCCCTTGATCGGATCGCCGCCGATGCCGACGCAGGTGGACTGGCCGAGCCCGGCCGCGGTGGTCTGGCCCACCGCCTCGTAGGTCAGGGTTCCCGAGCGCGACACGACGCCCACCGAGCCGCGCTTGTGGATATGGCCCGGCATGATGCCGATCTTGCAGGCGTCCGGGGTGATGACGCCGGGGCAGTTCGGGCCGATCAGGATCGAATGCGAGCCCTGGAGCGCGCGCTTGACCTTCATCATGTCGAGCACCGGGATGCCCTCGGTGATGGCGACGATCAGCTCGATCCCGGCGTCGATCGCCTCGAGGATCGCGTCGGCCGCGAAGGGCGGCGGCACGTAGATCGCCGTCGCCGTCGCGCCGGTCTTCTCCCGGGCCTCGGCCACGGTGTTGAAGATCGGCAGGCCGATATGGGTGCCGCCGCCCTTTCCGGGCGTCACGCCGCCGACCATCTTCGTGCCGTAGGCGATGGCCTGCTCGCTGTGGAAGGTGCCCTGGCTGCCGGTGAAGCCCTGGCAGATGACCTTGGTGTTCTCGTCGACGAGGATGGACATCAGCTCACTTTCCGCTTGTTCGCCGCCTGGCGCGCAGCTGGACGGCCCGGAAGACCGCAGCCACGGTCCCGAAGCCCATTGCCAGCACGAGGCCGACCCAGACGGCATTGATGACGAGGGCGGCCAGGATCCGCGGATCCTGCCCGACGATGAGCCCGCTGTGGAAGATCAGCACCAGCAGGCCCCAGAGGGCGAGCGCGGCGGCGAGCTGGGCGAGCCAGACCCGCAGCACCCGCGCCGGCGTGGCCGCGCGCAGCATGACCACGATGAACGGCGCGGCGAGCAGGGCCGCGAGAGTCGTGAAAAAGACCGTCAGGACCATGGTCGCGGCCGGACATCGCCTAGCCTTTCACCGCCTTCACGATCTTCTCGGCGGCATCCGCCAGGTCGTCGGCGGCGATCACCGCGAGCCCCGATTCGTTGAGGATCGCCTTGCCCTTCTCGACATTGGTCCCCTCGAGGCGCACCACCAGCGGCACCGCGAGGCCGACCTCCTTGACCGCGGCAATCACGCCCTCGGCGATGACGTCGCAGCGCATGATGCCGCCGAAGATATTGACGAGGATGCCCTTCACGTTCGGGTCGGAGGTGATGATCTTGAAGGCCTCGGTCACCTTCTCGGTGGTGGCGCCGCCGCCGACGTCGAGGAAGTTGGCGGGCTCCGAGCCGTAGAGCTTGATGATGTCCATGGTCGCCATGGCGAGGCCGGCGCCGTTGACCATGCAGCCGATCTCGCCGTCGAGCGCGATGTAGTTGAGGTCGAACTTGGAGGCCTCCAGCTCCTTGGGATCCTCCTCCGTCTCGTCGCGCAGCGCCAGGATATCCTTCTGGCGGTAGAGCGCATTGGAATCGAAGCCCATCTTGGCGTCGAGGCAGCGCAGGTCGCCGTCCTCGGTGACGATCAGCGGATTGATCTCCAGCATCTCGCAGTCGCGCTCGGTGAACAGCCGGTAGAGCCGGTTCACCAGGTCGACGCATTGCTTGACCTGCTTGCCCTCGAGCCCGAGCGCGAAGGCGACGCGGCGGCCGTGGAAGCCGGAGATGCCGGCCGCGGGATCGACGGAGAAGCTGAGGATCTTCTCCGGGGTCGAGGCCGCCACCTCCTCGATGTCCATGCCGCCCTCGGTGGAGCAGACGAAGGCGATGCGGCTCGTGCCGCGGTCGACCAGGAGCGCGAGGTAGAGCTCGCGGGCGATCGCGGCGCCGTCCTCAATGAAGACGCGGTTCACGGTCTTGCCGGCCGGGCCGGACTGGTGCGTGACGAGCGTGCGGCCGAGCATCTTCTGCGCTTCCTCCGCCGCCTCGGCGACGGATCTGGTGACGCGCACCCCGCCCTTCTCGCCGGCGGCGGCCTCCTTGAAGCGGCCCTTGCCGCGGCCGCCGGCGTGGATCTGCGCCTTGACGACCCAGACGGGGCCGTCGAGCTCGCCCGCGGCCGATTTGGCCTCCTCGGCCTTCAGCACGACCCGTCCGTCGGACACGGGCGCGCCGTACTGCCTGAGCAATTCCTTGGCCTGATACTCGTGGATGTTCATATGCCGCCGTCCCCCGCCGGTTGCCGGTGCCCACGGCCGTCTGCCGTCGGTCGGATCCCTGCTATGCCCTCGCGGCAGGCTCTGCAATTGAATTGCGACGGTTTTCCGGTTTCCGCCGACCGAATTCCGGCTTCGTGATCACAGAAAAAATACCTGTGATCACAGAAACGCCGCCCCGCGGGAGGGGCGGCGGATGCTGATTCGATGCCCCCGCCGCGGCGGCGGGGCGCCGGCGGCCGGGGTTCAGCCGAGCGAGGGGTCGATGCCCTTGCAGGCCTTGACCAGGCCCTCGACGGATTCGATCGACTTGTCGAACATCGCCCGTTCGGCCTTGTTGAGCTCGATCTCGACGATGCGCTCGATGCCGCCCGCGCCGATCACCGTGGGCACGCCCAGGTAGATGTCCTTCAGCCCGTAGAGGCCGTCGACATAGGCGGCGCAGGGCAGGACGCGCTTCTGGTCCTTCAGATAGGCCTCCGCCATCTCGATCGCCGAGGCGGCGGGCGCGTAGAAGGCCGAGCCGGTCTTGAGCAGGCCGACGACCTCGGCGCCGCCGTCGCGGGTGCGCTGGACGATGGCGTCGAGCTTCTCCTGGGTGGTCCAGCCCATCTCCACGAGGTCGGGAAGCGGGATGCCGGCGACGGTCGAATAGCGGGTGAGCGGCACCATGCTGTCGCCGTGGCCGCCGAGCACGAAGGCGCTCACGTCGCGGACCGAGACGCCGAATTCCTCGGCGAGGAAATAGCGGAAGCGCGCGCTGTCGAGGATGCCCGCCATGCCGCAGACCTTCTCGTGCGGCAGGCCCGAGAACTGGCGCAGCGCCCAGACCATGGCGTCGAGCGGGTTGGTGATGCAGATCACGAAGGCGTCCGGGGCATTGGCCGCGATGCCCTCGCCGACCGACTTCATCACCTTGAGGTTGATCCCGAGCAGGTCGTCGCGGCTCATCCCCGGCTTGCGCGGGACGCCGGCGGTGACGATGCAGACATCCGCGCCGGCGATGTCCTCGAAGGAATTGGTGCCCGAGATGCCGGCGTCCACGCCCGAGACCGGCGTCGATTCGGCGAGGTCGAGCGCCTTGCCCTGGGGCGTGCCCTCGGCGATGTCGAACAGGACCACGTCGCCCAGTTCCTTCAGCGCGGCCAGATGCGCCAGCGTGCCCCCTATCTGTCCGGCGCCGATCAGCGCGATCTTCGGTCTTGCCATTTCGCCCTCACTCCCGTTCTGGTCGGAACCGGGATTTGGCTAGACCCTCGCGGCTGCATTGGCAAGCCGCAAAGCCGGCGGAGGCGAGGCCCCAGCGTGGAGGCGGACGCGACATTCTACGCCGTGGCGATCGCGGCGGTGCTGATCGCGGCGGTCTCCAAGGGCGGCTTCGGCGGCGGCGCCGGTTTCGCCGCGGCGCCGCTGCTCGCGCTGGTCGTGGAGCCGGCCCAGGCGGTCGGGCTGATGCTGCCGCTCCTGATGGTGATGGACGTGACCGGCCTGCGGAACTACTGGCGCCAGTGGAGCTGGACCGACGCGCGCCGGCTGATGACCGGCATGGTGGCGGGCGTGCTGGCGGGCGCGCTCTTCTTCCGCTCGGTCAGCGCCGACGGGATCCGGCTCCTGGTCGGCGGCGTCGCCCTCGGCTTCGTCGCCTTCCATATCGCGCGGACCCGCGGCTGGCTGCGGCCCTCGCAGGCCTTCGGATCGGCGGGCTGGGGGGTGTTCTGGGGCGCGGTCGCGGGCTTCACCAGCTTCGTGAGCCATGCCGGCGGGCCGCCCGCCTCCATGTATCTGCTGCGCGCCGATCTCGACAAGACCCGCTATCAGGCGACCACGGTGATCACCTTCTGGTGGGTCAATCTGATCAAGTTCCCGTTCTACCTGATGCTCGGGATGTTCACCCTCCAGTCGGCGCGGGTGAACCTGATCCTCGCGCCGGTGGCGGTGCTGGGGGTGCTGCTCGGGATCTGGGCGCATCGGCTGGTCCCGGCGGTGCACTTCTTCCGCCTCACCTATTTCCTGCTCGCCGTCACCGGCTCGAAGCTGGTGTTCGATGCCCTGACCTGAAGCGGTCCGGGCCCGGATCGGCGCCCGCGCTCCTTCGGCCGGGCCTCGGGACGGGAAGAAGGCCGCGCCCCGCGCGGCCCGCGGAGCATTCCCCCCCGGACCGAAAAGGCGAGGCGCCAGTGGCGCCTTGCCCGGTCCGGTCGCCCGGAGGCGCGAGCCGCAGGGCGAGGGCGGTGCAGCTTCACCGCCGGTCGAGGATCGGGACGGGACGGCCCTGGACGGTGCGCAAAGCGCGCCGGCCCCCGGCAGGGCCGACGCGGCCCGATCGACACCGGTCGATCGGGCTGGGGACACCCGGGCCGAGGCGGGAAGACGCTTGACGGAAGAGCCGGAAGTATCAGACGTCCTTGCCGGGCGCCCGCGCCGGGGTGCTGTGCGCTTCCCACATCCTTCCGGCGGCGACGAGGCAGGCCTGGCCGTCGGGGCGCGTCACCAGGATCGTCCAGGTGCCGGTCGCCTCGGAGGCGTAGATCTCCATGACCGCGTTGCTCTGGTGCAGCCCCATGCTCTGGAGGGTCTCGCCGTATTTCTCGGCGAGGCGCTCCACGACCTGGGTGCGCTCGGCGCAGGCGTTGCGGGTCTGGGCTTCGGCGCCGGGGGTGGCGGCCGCGAGGCAGAGGGCGACGGCGGCACGAACGAGCAGAGAGGTATAGGCCATGTCCAGTTCCTTGTCCCTTGCGGGACCGGGTCAGCACTTGCCCGACGCCCGCGATTGCTGCGGCATTCTCGTCGGGTGGGCCGTCCGGCGGAGCGGCTGCGAGCGGGTGCGTCCATCCCAAGGCGGCCGTCCCGAACTGTTGGTTAATCTGCGCTTGAATGGCGAACGGAAGGTTAACGCGCCGTGCGCTGCGGCGGGCCTGCGCGCAACGTCCCCCGGCGCATTGCCCCCTTGTCTTTTCCGGTCCGGCCTTTAGTGAGTGTTGCGTTGCAGCAGAGGTGGTGGCGAATGGAACCCGAGACGCATCCCTACCGCTCGGTGCTCTACATGCCGGGCTCGAAGGAGCGGGCGCTGGAGAAGGCGCGGGGCCTTCCGGCGGATGCGCTGATCCTCGATCTCGAGGATGCAGTCTCCCCGGCCGAGAAGCCGCGCGCCCGGGACCTCGTCGCCGCCGCGCTGGCGGCCGGCGGCTACGGGAGCCGGCGGCTGATCCTGCGCATCAACGGGCTCGACACCGAATGGGGCGCCGCCGATCTCGCCGCCGGGAGCAAGGCCGGGCCGGACGCGATCCTGCTGCCCAAGGCCGAGCGCCCCGAGGACATCCAGAGGGCCGCGGCGCTGATGGAGGCCCATGGCGCCCCGGAGCGGCTGCGCATCTGGGCGATGATCGAGACGCCGCGCGGCGTGCTCGGGGCCGGGGCGATCGCGGCGGCGCATCCCCGGCTCGAAGGCTTCGTGCTCGGCACCAACGATCTGGCCAAGGAGCTCGGCGCGGCGCATACGCCCGGGCGCGAGCCCCTGCTCGCCAGCCTGGGGATGACGCTGCTCGCGGCGCGCGCCGAGGGGCTGGTCTGCGTCGACGGGGTGCACAACACGCTGCAGGACGACGCGGGCCTGCGCGCGGTCTGCGTCCAGGGCCGCGACATGGGCTTCGACGGCAAGACGCTGATCCACCCCGCCCAGATCGCCATCACCAACGAGGTCTTCGCGCCCGCGCCGGCGGAGCTCGATCTCGCGCGCGCCCAGGTCGCGGCCTTCGGGGCCGCCGAGGCCCGCGGCGAGGGGGTCGCGGTGGTCGATGGCAGGATCGTGGAGAACCTGCATGTCGCGACCGCGCGGCGCCTTCTCGCCCGCGCCGCGGCGATCGCCGCCCTGGCATCGGCGGGTGCCGCGCCGGAGGAGCGCAAGCCATGACCCTGCTTCTTCTCGGTATCGTACTCTGGAGCGCCGCCCATGCCTTCAAGCGCGTAGCGCCGGGCATGCGCGCCGATCTGACCGACCGCTTCGGCGCCGGCCCCGCGAAGGGCTTCTTCGCCGTACTGATCGGCGTGAGCGTGCTGGCGATGATCCTGGGCTTCCGCGGCGCGCCCTTCACGCCGGTCTACACGCCGCCTTCCTGGGCGGTGCATGTCAACAATCTCCTGATGCTCGGCGCCATCGCCCTGATGGGCATGGGCCAGTCCAAGGGCCGCGCGCGGGCCTGGCTGCGCCATCCGATGCTGACCGGGGTCCTCGTCTGGGCGGTCGCGCATCTCCTGGTCAACGGCGACTACGCCTCGCTCCTGCTCTTCGGCGGCATGGGGCTCTGGGCGGTGCTCGAGATGGTGATGATCAACGCGCAGGACGGCCCCTGGCAGCGGCCGGCGCCGGGGCCGATTACCGGCGACCTGCGGCTCCTGGCGATCACACTCGTGCTCTACGGCGCGATCGGGGGCATCCATGCCTGGCTCGGCTACTGGCCGTTCGGATGAGGGAGCGGGAGCGATGAGCAAGGCGCAGCGCGGGCGATTCTTCGAGGATTACCGGGTCGGCGAGACCATCCGCCATGCGGTGCCGCGCACGCTGCGCGAGGGCGACCGCGCGCTCTATGCCGGGCTCTACCCCAGCCGCTTCGCGCTCGCTTCGTCGGACGAATTCGCCCGCGACTGCGGCCTCGCCGCCAGCCCCTTCGAGGATCTGCTGGTCTTCCACATGGTCTTCGGCAAGACGGTCCCCGACATCAGCCTAAACGCCGTGGCCAATCTCGGCTATG
>Ga0209607_1003913_pt1 | contig 11268 bp, 10 predicted proteins | sample AD_UKC117_MetaG_FD_184413 | JGI IMG/M metagenome (GOLD analysis project Ga0209607, IMG submission 184413) | Active sludge microbial communities of municipal wastewater-treating anaerobic digesters from Hong Kong - AD_UKC117_MetaG (SPAdes)... | ecosystem: Engineered > Bioreactor > Anaerobic >... | reverse complement strand
ATACCCGTTTCAGTTTTTCAGGCTTCTATAGATATCGCATTTACGAACGTTTCTCCATAAAAGGAGGATTAAATTATGCACGAATACATGGTGCTGATAAAAATTCTGCTAACGAAGGTAGAAATTATGCTTTTTCAACAAATCTTTACGAATTATATGGTCAGGTAGAATATCATATTACCGAGGAAAAGCAAATGGTTACCTACAACGCTATGTCGTTAAGGGGAAAGCTAAAAAAAATGAATGCTGATATAAATTTTTATGCGTTTTTAGGAATTGGCGGATCTTATTTTAAATCAACTCCGCTTGAAAGTTTTGAAACAAGCACAAGATATGTAGGTGATAAAAATATGAGCTTAATTGTGCCGGTTGGTTTAGGATTAAAATACCCGTTATCCCCTAAAACCTCATTGGGATTAGAAGTTGGACGAAGATTTACCCTAACGGATTATATCGATGGATTTAGCCCGGAACAATCTGAAAACCGAGATACATACTATTTTACTGTAATAAACGTTTCTTACAAGTTAGAAAGAAAAGCCAAGAGGCCCGAATACCGTTTTTAGAGATTTATGAAAAAAAGTTTATTACTGTTTATCTTCTTCTATATTCCGTTTTTTATTTTTAGCCAAAGTAAAGCCGATCTGGGTGTTTCTCTTGGTGTGGCTTATTATCATGGAGATATAAATAAATCAAAAATATTTTATTCACCATCCATGGCATACGGGGTGATTATAAAATATAACGTAAATAATTATATTGCTGTTGGAATAAAAGGTTCTTATGCTACTCTTAGCGGGAGTGATGCAGATTTTGATTTAGCTGAAAACCAAAACAGGCAGGCATCTTTTTCTACTAACCTGATAGATATTTCCTTAACCATGGATTATAACATGCTTCCCTTTACAAGCTCAGGATACATTAAAAAAAATAAATATCGTTTTGCTCCTTATCTTACTCTGGGTGTAGGTACAAACTACCTGTTTAGTTCAGGAGGGTTTGAAAATCCTATAACAATTCCTTTTGGATTAGGAATTAAATATAATATCTTTGAGCGCTTAACAGTAGGGGCAGAATGGACATACCGGAAAACCTTCAACGATTTGATAGATGGGGTTATTAATGTACAGGATGATAGCAATACTCCTGTTATACACAACGACGACTGGTATTCTTTTTGTGGTTTTTTTGTAACATATAAATTGTTCAGGGATAAAATTGATTGTCCAGCATATTACGACTAAGAAATGGATTTAAAGGAAAAGATTGATAGAAATAAACTGCCGGTGCATGTCGCAATTATTATGGATGGAAACGGCAGGTGGGCACAGAAAAAAGGGAATCAACGTATTTTTGGACACAAAAATGCAATTACAGCCGTTCGGGAAACCGTTGAGGCTGCTGCCGAAATAGGTATTAAATACCTTACTTTATATGCTTTTTCTACCGAAAACTGGAAACGTCCTAAACAGGAAGTAGATGCGCTCATGTCTTTGTTGGTTACAACAATAAATTCAGAACGTGATACACTACTTAAAAATAATGTGCGTTTATTAACCATTGGCGATACCGAGGGTTTACCACAAAATGTGCGAAAAGGGCTTAAGGAGTTGATCGATGTTACTGCCCAAAATACAGGATTATCTTTGGTTCTTGCTCTTAATTATGGAGCAAGGTGGGAGATTTTAAACGCAGTAAAACAAATACTTATTGACAATAACAAATCTGCGTTTGATTTGAATGGTTTGAACGAAAAATTTTTCGAGCAATATTTAAATACAAAAGAAATACCCGACCCGGATCTATTGATCCGGACGAGTGGCGAATACCGAATCAGTAATTTCCTGATTTGGCAAATTGCATATACCGAACTTTATTTTACGGATGTATTATGGCCCGATTTTAGAAAGGAAAATTTATTACAGGCTATTATCGATTATCAGTTCCGTGAAAGACGTTTTGGTAAAATAAGTGAACAAGTAAAAAAATAGTTTAATTCAAAAAAAGGCGAAAAAAGAATGATTAAGAAATTCTTAATTGGTTTAACTCTGATTTATACAGCAACACAACTTGAAGCGCAGGATGTTGATTTTGGTAAACTGCCCGTTGCTGACTATAAAAAATCTGAACAATATTATATTAAAGATATATCAGTATCGGGTATAAAATTTTTAGATAAAAATATCCTGATCAATCTTTCTGGTTTAAGTATAGGCCAACAAATCTATATTCCTGGTGAGGAAATAACAAATGCAATTCAGAAATTATGGGAGCAGGGTCTATTTTCTGACGTAAAAGTTACAGCTACAGAGTTTTCTTTGGATAGTGTTTCAATCGATATTTTTCTTTTAGAGCGACATCGTTTATCAGAACTTGAAATTCGGGGACTAAAAAAAAGTAAAGAAAAAGATATTAGGGAAAAACTTGAACTAAAACGAGGTATGCAGGTTACCCAAAATCTTATAAATAATGCAGAACGTACAATAAAAGATTACCTCTACGATAAAAAATACCTCAATGCAAAGGTTGATATCGTTCAGGCGGATGACACCACTTTGGGATTAAACAATGTAAAACTGTTTATTGATATTGATAAGGGAGAAAAGGTTAAGATCAAAAAGATAAACATCGAAGGCAATGAAGTTTTTAGCGATGCTAAGATCAGAAGGAAAATGAAAGAAACCAAACAGATTAATCTGAACTTTTTTAAACCTTCAAAATTTCAGGAAGACCTTTATAAAGAAGATAAACAGAAAATTATTGCAGCTTATCATTCAAAAGGTTACATAGATGCTGAAATAGTGGAGGATTCGGTTTATAAAATAAAAGAAGACAGACTGGCAATTGATATAAAAGTAAACGAAGGACGACAATATTTCTTCGGAGATATAGAGTGGGTTGGAAACACAAAGTATACCAGCGATGGATTAAGCCGTATGCTGAAAATCAGAAAAGGTGATCCTTACGATACAGAAATTTTATCCAAGAGACTTACCATGGACGATGATGCAGTTGGAAACTTGTATCTTGACAATGGTTACCTGTTTTTTAACATTGAGCCTATCATTACAACTATCAATGGTGATTCTATTAATCTCCAAATGAGAATGCATGAAGGGAAACAGGTTAGTTTAAATAAAATTATCATTAAAGGTAACGATAGAACCAACGAGCATGTTATACGGCGTGAACTTAAAACCAAGCCGGGCGAACTATTTAGTAAAGCCGAGATAATAAGGTCGCAACAGCTTTTAGCACAATTAGGTTATTTTGATCCGGAACAATTTGGTATCGAACCAATTAATATAAATCAGGCAGAAGGTACTGTAGATCTTGAATATTCTGTTGTGGAAAAATCTACCGATCAGTTAGAGTTGTCTGGTGGCTGGGGAGCAAATATGTTTGTAGGTACTTTAGGTTTGCGTTTTAGTAACTTTTCGGCCCGAAATATATTTAAAAAGGGAGCATGGAGACCAGTACCATCAGGTGATGGCCAAACTTTGAGTTTGCGTGCACAAACAAATGGAAAATATTACTCATCCTATAGTGTTAGTTTTATGGAGCCATGGTTCGGAGGTAAAAAACCAAATTCATTATCTGTTTCGGCTTATTATTCAATTCAGAAAAAAACAAACTGGTTAACTTTTGATGTTGGTGAAGAATTTATGAAGATTTTTGGAGCATCTGTGGGGCTTGGCCAACGCTTAAAATGGCCCGACGATTACTTTATTATCTCAAATTCGATTAATTACCAGCGATTTGATTTAAATAAATGGGATTACTTTATTTTTGAGAATGGAACGTCTAATAATATAAGCTTTTCATCAACATTTGCGAGAAATTCTACAGATCAGATTATTTACCCAAGAATAGGCTCTTCGTTTTCATTAACTGTGCAATTAACACCTCCTTATTCATTGTTTAAAGAAAAAGACTGGTGGTTATTAAACCCGGATGAAAGAGTGGTAGTGGCTCAAGAAGTAGAACAAAGTTATGGTGATACTTGGGGTACCTTAAATGAAGAAGCACAAACTGCATATATTAGCAGTGCTATTGCAGATAAAGAATATAGCCATAAGTTTAACTGGATTGAATACCATAAATGGAAATATAAGGGAGCATGGTATTTAAGAATTTGGAAAGATTTAGTACTTGCAGCTAATTCTGAATTCGGATACCAGGGTTATTATAATCAGGATATTGGATATTCACCTTTTGGGCGATTTGAATTAGGAGGTGACGGATTATCGGGATACAGTTTATATGGAGTTGAAACGATTGCATTACGCGGATATGAAAATAATTCGTTAACTGCTTTAGATGCAAATGGACGAAAATCAGGAAACGTTTACGAAAAGATTAATTTCGAATTGCGTTATCCTGTTTCCTTAAAGCCTCAGGCGGTAATTTATGTCTTAGGTTTTGTCGAAGCAGGAAATACCTGGATAGATATTAACGAGTACAATCCATTTAAGGTTAAACGCTCTGCAGGTATTGGTTTAAGAGCATTTTTACCTATGTTCGGTTTGCTAGGTGTTGATTGGGGGTATGGATTCGACGAAATACCTGGAAATCCAGATGCTAACGGTAGCCAGTTTCACTTTGTTATTGGACAACAATTTTAAAATTACAGTATCATGAAAAGATGGATAGTTTTATTTATTTTAATTACGTTTTCCACAATTATCTATGCTCAAAAGTATGCCTATGTTGATACCGATTATATACTAAGCAACATCCCGGCATATAAAGCTGCACAAGATAAACTTAATTCCTTGTCTGCCGATTGGCAAAAGGAAATTGAACAGGAGTATGAACAGGTAAATAAATTGTATCAGGAATTTCAGACAGAAAAAGTACTTTTAACCAACGAACTTATTAAGCAAAAAGAAGCAGAATTAGCACAGAAAGAAAATGATGTTAAAAGTTTACAGTTTAAATATTTTGGGCCTCAGGGTGAGTTGTTTCAGAAAAGGCAGGAATTAATCCGTCCTATACAGGATGAGGTGTATAATGTGATTAAAGAATTGGCGGAATCGGGTAATTATGCTATAATATTTGATACTGCAGCAGGGGCAACTATCTTATTTACTGACCCAAAGTATGATAAAAGTGACGAAGTTTTAGAAAAATTAGGCTATAAAAATTAATTTTATAAATTTGTACAACCATTAAAAATTAGAGATATATGAAAAAATTGTTAGTAATATTATTTGTGGCGTTATTGGTTTCTTCGACAGATGCTTTTGCGCAAAAGGAATTAAAATTCGGACATATTAATTCAAATGAATTATTAGCATTAATGCCAGAACGTGATAGTGCAGCTGCCGAATTACAAAGGTATGCACAGATGTTACAGGACGAAATGCAAGCTCTCGGAGCAGAATATCAATCAAAAATTACTGCTTACGAACAAAAAAAGGCTACATACTCAGATTTAGTTCGCCAATCGAAAGAAGCAGAATTACAGGAATTAGGTCGCAGAGCTCAGGAGTTTCAGGTAACAGCACAGCAAGATTATCAGCAAAAAGAAGCTGAACTTATTCAGCCGGTTATGGATAAAGCACAAAAAGCAATTGAAAAGGTTGCTAAAGCAAATGGCTTTACCTATGTTTTTGATTTAGGTAGCGGTGGTATTTTATACCATTCAGAGCAAAGTGTTGATATTTTACCTTTAGTAAAAACAGAGTTAGGAATACAATAATTAAAAAAATTCTAAATAAATTTAGGCCATCTTTTAGAATAAAGATGGTCTTTTTTTATTCTTATGAGCATTAAACCTATTGGAGTATTCGATTCTGGCCTTGGAGGCCTTTCGGTTTGGAGGGAGTTAATTAAAATTCTTCCAAACGAGCATATTATATATTATGCTGATAGTGCCAACTGCCCATATGGGCAAAAATCAAAAGAAGAGATTATTGAATTAGCAAAGCAAATAGTTGAGTTGTTGCTTCAAAAGGAATGTAAAATGATAGTTGTTGCTTGTAATACAGCTACCGCAGCAGCAATTGATTATTTGCGAAAAAATTACAGTGTCCCGTTTATCGGAATGGAACCGGCTGTAAAACCTGCATCACTAAACTCAAAAACAAAAAGTATTGCAGTTTTGGCAACAGAAGGAACGTTTAATGGCAGACTTTATTTAGAAACCAGCGCCAGGTTTGCAAAAGATGTAAAAATTAACATAAAGGTTGGAGATGGATTGGTTGATATTGTTGAAAATAATTTAATACTTGAAGAAAATACACGTAAACATCTTTCTGAGCTCGTGCAACCTTTAGTAAATCTTAATGTCGATCATATGGTTTTGGGATGCACACACTATCCATTTTTAATTCCTGTACTTAAAAAAATCCTACCCCGAAAGGTAAAAATAATTGATCCTGCTCCGGCAGTAGTAAAACAAGCATATAGAGTGTTAGAATCGAATCAAATACTAAACACACAAAAAATTCAACCCGGGTATATTTTTTATACATCAGGTGACGAAAAACTTTTGGATCGTTTTTTAAAAAATCTTACCAAAAAGAAATACAGTATTTACAAAGTTTAATGAAATTAAAACGTAATAGGTAATTATCATTCATACCATTTGGCATACATTAAATAATTATTTGCTATTTTTTCAATCATCTCCTTTGTTTGCTCTTGCTCTACAGACTTAATCCGCTTTGCAGGAATACCTCCATAAATACTTCCCGGTTCAACAATTGTTCCGCTTAAAACTAATGCCCCAGCAGCAATAATAGAGTTTTCGCCAATAATGGCATGGTCCATAATTATTGCACCCATACCTACCAGTACGTTATCGTGGATGGTAGCCCCATGTATAATTGCATTATGCCCGATAGAAACATTATTGCCAATATTTATTGTTGACTTTTCGTATAAACAATGCAGTACAGCCCCATCCTGAATATTTACCTTGTGGCCAATACGGATAGAGTTTACATCGCCGCGAACAACCGTGTTAAACCAAAGGCTGCATCCATCGCCCATAATAACATCCCCTACAAGGGTCGCATTTTCAGCCAAAAAACAGTTTTTACCATACTTTGGAGAAAATCCCCTTACTGATTTTATTAATGCCATATTCGTTTTTTTTACAAATTTACTATTAAAACAGCTTAATGATGAAAGTGAGAAAAATCATATTTTTTTCGTTAAAAATTAATGTGAAAATTAGTTAATAATTAATTAACATTGTTTACTTTTGCCTTGAAATTAATTCAATTGTGTTGTTATAAGAAACAGTACAGAATAAGTATAAAATCTAACCAAATGCATATGAATCAGGCAACTGAGTCATGTGCATTTATAATTTTGTAGATGTCAGTTAAATTTAACTTTAGAAAAAAAAGAAATAGTTATGAGTAAAAGAGCAAATGCCATCGAGCGAAAAAATGCTGTAATCCGTTTCTCGGGTGATTCAGGAGATGGTATGCAACTTACAGGTACATTATTTTCCGATACTTCAGCTTTTATTGGAAATGATTTGTCAACTTTTCCCGATTACCCATCAGAAATCAGAGCTCCGCAAGGAACTATCGGAGGGGTTTCCGGATTTCAGGTACATGTTGGACAAACCCAAATTAAAACTCCTGGTGATTATGCTGATATTTTAGTTGCCATGAATCCTGCCGCTTTGCGTGCAAATGCAAAATGGGTAAAAGAGGGAGGTACAATAATTATCGACGAAGATAGTTTTGATGAAAAAGGCATACAGAAAGCAGGGTATAAAACCAATGACCCTATTCTGGAAGATAAATTAGACAGGTTTAATATAATAAAAGCCCCAATTTCATCTTTAACAAAAGAAGCTTTAAAGGATTTAGGTATTGATCCAAAAAGTATACTACGAAGCAAAAATATGTTTGCCTTGGGTATGGTTTATTGGATTTTTGACCGTCCGTTAGAATATACCGAAAAATACTTTGAAAAGAAGTTTGCTAAAAAACCTTTGGTTATTGAGGCAAATAAGTTAGTGCTGCATGCTGGTTACAATTATGCCGAAACTGTTGAGCATATGGCTCCTTCGTATAAAGTAAGTCCGGCTGATATAGATAAAGGAACTTACAGAAATATCAGCGGAAATATTGCTACTGCATGGGGATTTATTGCTGCTGCTGAAAAAGCAAATTTAGAATTGTTCTGTGGTTCATATCCTATCACACCGGCTACAGAAATTTTACAGGAATTATCGGCCAGAAAAGATATGGGTGTTAAATCATTCCAGGCTGAAGACGAAATTGCTGGTATTTGTACATCGATAGGTGCAAGTTTTGCAGGCGATTTAGCTGTTACAACAACCTCGGGCCCTGGTTTGGCCTTAAAAGGCGAAGCTATAGGCTTAGCTGTAATGACAGAGCTTCCTCTTGTAATTGTTGATGTTCAGCGGGGAGGCCCTTCAACTGGTTTGCCAACAAAACCTGAACAGTCTGATTTAATGCAGGCACTTTATGGAAGAAATGGTGAGAGCCCTGTAGCTGTAATAGCTGCAAGTACTCCTTCTAATTGCTTCCATTATGCTTTCCAGGCAGCAAAAATTGCTGTAGAGCATATGACACCAGTAATTTTATTAACAGATGGTTTTATTGCTAATGGCTCAGAACCATGGAAAATTCCGGCAATGGCGGAATATCCAGAGATTAAAGTGCCTAGGGTTAAAGAAGGTACTCAAAACTGGAATCCATATGCCCGCGATGTTGAGAAATTAGCAAGGACATGGGCTGTGCCGGGAACAAAAGGTTTAGAACACCGAATTGGTGGATTAGAAAAGGATGAACTAAAAGGATCTGTTTCTCACGACCCCGTTAATCACGAAAAAATGGTTAAAATCCGTGAAGAAAAAGTTCAACGTATAGCGAATTTTATTCCCGAACTTAAAGTTGAAGGAAAACAAAATGGTGATATATTGGTTGTTGGCTGGGGTGGAACATATGGACACCTTGCAACAGCTGTTGCCGAGTTAAATGAAGCAGGTAAAGATATTGGCCTTGCACATTTTAATTATATCAAGCCTTTACCACGTAATGTAAGAGAAGTATTTGCTAAATTTAAGCGAATAGTTGTATGCGAAATTAATTTGGGCCAATTTGCCGATTATTTGAGGATGAATTTACCCGAGTTTAAATATTTGCAATACAATAAAGTACAGGGACTTCCATTCACAGTAGTGGAACTTAAAGCACATTTCGAAAAATTAATGGAGGAATAATCATGAGCGAGAATCAAGTAATAGAAAATCAACCCATTATAACAGCCAAAGATTTCAAAAGTGATCAGGAAGTACGCTGGTGCCCGGGTTGTGGCGACCATGCCATCTTAAATGCTATTCAAAGAGCACTTCCCGAATTAGGTTACAAAAAAGAAAATTTTGCCTTCATTTCTGGTATTGGATGTTCATCACGATTTCCATATTATATGAATACATATGGTTTTCATGGTATTCATGGCCGTGCTTCTGCTATTGCATCGGGAGTTAAGGTTGCAAATCCTAAATTAAGTGTTTGGCAAATAACCGGTGATGGTGATGCTTTGGCTATCGGAGGAAATCATTTTATTCATGCTATACGACGAAATATTGATGTAAATATTATATTATTCAATAATGAGATTTACGGTTTAACTAAAGGTCAGTATTCGCCAACATCAAAATTCGGAGCAGTTACAAAAACATCTCCTTACGGAACTGTTGAACATCCATTTCATCCGGGTGAACTTGTAATTGGTGCACAAGGCAAGTTTTTTGCCCGTTCTATTGATGGTAATCTTAAATTAAGTCAGGAAATATTTATAGAGGCTTCACGCCATGATGGTACATCAGTAGTTGAAATATTACAAAATTGTGTTATTTATAATGATAAAACACATGCTGCTTTAATGGATAAAGAGCATAAGGAAGACCGTACTATTATTTTAAAGCATGGGGAGCCAATGGTTTTTGGTAAAAATAACGACAAAGGATTGGTGCTTGATACTAAAAATCTTAAATTAAAAGTGGTTCAGTTGGGTGATGAGTATACCGAAAAAGATTTACTGGTGCACAATGCAGAAGAAGCAAACCCGGGAATACACTTAATGCTTGCTAATATGAGGTATCCGGAGTATCCTGTAGCTTTTGGAGTAATACGTAAAGTAAAGGATCAAACATATGATAAAGCAGTAAAGGCACAAGTGGACGATGTTAGGTCAAAATCTAAATTCAAATGTATGGACGACCTATTACGAAGTGGAACTACATGGGAAGTAAAATAATCTGATAATTCTTTTTTAGTAAAGAGCTGCCTAATTTGTGCAGCTCTTTTTTTTGCTGTAAAAGGGATTAAAAGTTTCCCATAATTTATTTTCATGTGCTTTAAAAATCCTATATATTTATACATGATAATGTGATGGTGGATTATTGATGTGTAAATTAAAAGGATAAGGGTTTATTAAAGATCTTAATTCAACTTGTTCTTTAGTTATAAATTTTGATAAATACATATTACATGGCCGATCCCGGAAAAAACACCAAAGATTTTAGTAAGCTTATAGCCGAAAATAAGGAACGCCTTAAAGAGCTGGCATGTATTAACGAAACTACCAAAATTATAAAGGAAGGCAAGTCGGTTGAAGAAACCTTACAAAAAATTGTACTTAGATTGCCTAATGCCTGGCAATATCCCGAAAATGCATTATCCCGGATAATATTTGGTGGTTACGAATATCACAGCCCGGGGTTTATAGAAACAGAATGGAAGCAAATTCAGGCTTTTCAGACGATTGATGGCGAAGAGGGTTCTATAGAGATATATTATACCAAAAATTTTCCACAAGTATTCGAAGGTCCGTTTCTAAAGGAAGAAAGAGACCTTATCCTTAATGTATCTAACCTTATAATTGGTTTTATAAATAGTTTTAAGGCAAAACAGATAATATGGAAACAAGATAAAAAACGTGAGCAAAGAAAATCTGAAGAAACGGGTAAAAAGGAGTTTAATAGCAGGCAATTATTACAGAAATTTTTAAATAAACACAATGCCGACAGAGATTTATTGCACGATTTAATGCCATTTAAAGTAAAAGAGATCCTGTTGGTAGCAAATTTATATGATGCGTACAGTATTGAAAAAGAGGGGCGTTTCTCCGATCATATACTGGGTGAATATCATCAGCTGAATTTAACATCATTGCCGCGGGTTACAGGTGTTTCTACCGAAGAAGAAGCATTGGAGGCGTTAGAATATAAGCATTACGATTTGGTAATTCTTATGATGGGGGTTGATA
>Ga0209607_1003903_pt1 | contig 11281 bp, 12 predicted proteins | sample AD_UKC117_MetaG_FD_184413 | JGI IMG/M metagenome (GOLD analysis project Ga0209607, IMG submission 184413) | Active sludge microbial communities of municipal wastewater-treating anaerobic digesters from Hong Kong - AD_UKC117_MetaG (SPAdes)... | ecosystem: Engineered > Bioreactor > Anaerobic >... | reverse complement strand
CACAATTATTCAGTGGTTAGACCACGATATTTGAGAGATAGTGAAGACTCAAAACCGATCCAGCTCGGTCTATTTCCCTTTTAATCGCCCCATTCTGCGTTTTTGATAGCGGTGATACATATATGAAGGTGTAGGGAATGAAAATGCGTTATAGCCCATTTTACGAGGTGGAGTTATGAAGGAAGTGCAGCCGATTAGAGATACGAAGAAAATCGATGCTATGAAGTCTATTATGAAGGGTGAGTCCAATTATCGGGACCTGCTTTTGTTTGTTTTAGGAATAAATACAGGCCTGCGGATATCTGACATACTTGCTCTAAAGTGGAGTAGTTTCAAAAACGGTGGAGGTAGACTCCTTAAGGTTGGGGATCAATTGAATGTAGTCGAGATTAAGACCAAGAAGATAAAAAGCTTTATGATAAACAGGTCAGTCGCCGAAGCGTTGAAACTTTACCACGATTCCCTGGCAAATGTGAATCCTGACGATCCAGTATTCTCCTCTCGCAAGACAGATGACGGCTCTTTACAACCCATAACGCGCATAGCCGCCTGGCAGATGCTGAACAGGTACGCGAATATGGTCGGATTGGATGATGGGATCGGCACGCATACTTTACGTAAAACCTTCGGTTATCACCTGTACAAAAAGGGTGTGGCGCTTGAGTACATTCAGAAGATGCTTAACCATTCTTCTCCGGCGATAACCCTGCGGTATATTGGAATCACCCAGGAGCAACTCAACGATATCTATGTGGAGCTGAACTTATAACGGCTAGTTTCTCCTACCATGTCGGACCATTACTATCCTGAAGACCATAGAACCTCCAATATCTTCTGCGTCTCCTCGCGCTTGCGGACTACTCCGTGCCCGGCGCTTGAAGACGCAGCAAAGGGTAAAAATGTAAAAATACTAAAGCGTAAATCAGGGCACCGTTCTTGTAATACGAAAGCCCACGGAGTCGAGAATGTTACCGCGCCATTGGGTTAAGCGATCCGCCACACGCGCGAGTATTTCATTGTTGGCCCAGCTGCCGCCACGACTCACACCAATCCCCGGATTTGTCTGTGCAGAACCGGAGTAATCACCATACAAGTCTGAACACCACTCCTTTACGTTTCCGCTCATATCGTAGATACCCAGTTCGTTAGGTGCCTTCTTTCCGACTTCCTGCGTCTTGTTCCCCGAGTTCAAACTATACCAGGCGATGTCATCGACGTTATCGCTCCCAGAATATTTGTATCCTTTGCTCTTGTTTCCTCCTCTGGCTGCGTACTCCCATTCGGCTTCTGTCGGCAACCTGTACCCGAGTACCTTAGTTATGTCTGTTGTTACTATTCCGTCTTTGTCCAGGAAGTCCCAGTTATTGTCATATGCTTTTGGGAGCTCTTCTTTCTCGCTCAGCCAGTTGCAATAGGCTATCGCGTTCCACCAACTAATCCATATTACCGGTCTGTTCCCCCTTCCCCAGCCTTTATCGCTGAGTTTACTCCTGCCGGTAGCCTCGCAGAAAGCATCATATTCATCGAAAGTTACTTCATACTTTCCTATGTAGAAGTCGTATGTGAACGTCACGCTGTGGGTTGGTTTTTCATTACTGTATTCATCGGTGTCTCCCGTTGCAAAGCTGCCTTTCTCTACTAACACCATCTCAGGGACAAAATCAGATGGAATGTAGATAGGAGGATCATTAGTTGTGAATTCCCACATAGGTCCCTTTGAAATCCCACCATGTTGGTCATTTGCACTTATTTGCCAGTAGTATGTTGTACCAAAATTCAGATTTTCTTTGATCCAGGTGGTTTGATTGCAATCCGCAAGAATCAATGAAGGCTCTTTATCAGTACCAAAATATACATCATAGACCAAATGGTCATTATCTGGATCAACGCTGAACCATTCAAGTTCCGCTAATACATCTCGATCGGTTTCTTTAAGCAAAATTTCAGAATTGGGATCAATCACTGGTGATATGTTGGCCTTTATAGTAAAAGTGTTTAACGGTCCTTCGACTTTTGCACCAAAGGAATCAAAGGCCGCTATTTTCCAGTAGTAAGTTGTTCCTCTAGTCAAATCATTCAAGACAAATTTCTTTTTATTGGTCTCGCCCATCTGCTTCATGAAATCTTTATCTGCTCCCAAATATACTGTATAGGTCAAGTTGTCATTGTCAGGATCTGTACAGTCCCATTCAAGCGTTAAAAAATCGGGCAAATTGTCCATTCCGTTTTCAGGAATGATATTAAACGGCTCAATTGGAGGTCTGTTTGGCATAGTTGCAAAGGAATACACAGAACTTTCGTTGACTTCACCATAGCTATCTGTCAAAACAATCTTCCAGTAGTATGATTTTCCTCTTTCTAGTTCTTGCGTTATATGTTCATTGGAATTTGTTTTCGATCTTACTTTTTCGAGAGAATCAAGAGCATCTCCAAAATAAACATCATATGTTATAGAATCTCCATCAGCATCGGTTACTTCCCATGTGAGAGTTATGACATCGGCAAAAACATCACTACTTTCGTTTTGTGGATATACAGAGGTGATTTCTGGCAAACGGTTTGGCTGCGTCGTAAAAGAGTATTGTTCACTAGTTGCTCTCATACCGTATCTATTAACTGCCGTTACTCTCCAGAAGTAAGTTTTGCCCCGCTCAAGGCTATAGAATCGAGCAATATTATTTGAAGTCTTATGTACTTTTCCATCAAACTCAATTTCATATTGCAGAGAATCATCAAGGGACTCCCACGCTAGCTCAACCACCCTTTCTTCCAGGTGAATCGATTTATCCTCCGGATACAATAGCAATGGCTTATTAGGAAAATCCGCTTTTGGTATTTCAATATCTATAACTATAATCTCTCCCTTATCAGGGATATATAGAGATTGTGTTTTGCTACCATATAGTTCTTTGAACAACTCGATCTCATAGGTCTTTCCAACATCAAGAATAATCTGCCAGGGCGTTGTCTGTTCTAGCCATCCGTTGTCAAGCCGAATGGCTGCACTGGACGGTTCTGAAATTATCCGAACTGCTCTCTTCGCAGGGTTGGCATTTAATTCGAGTTGTTTTGCTTCAAAAGTATTTTGAAAAAACACTTCCAATGTGTGCATCTCTAAAAGCTCTCCATCAAGCGTAATTAAGTGAGGACCAACATCCATATCGAAAACAACCAATTCGCCTGACTCGAGAGTTCCTGCAAGTTTGTCATCTACGTAAATGCTTGCAGTTCTCGCCAGGTCATTTGCAGCAATAATTTTAAGCATGCAACTACCTTCGGTGGCAAAAACCATTGAAGCGGAAACTTTTAATAGTCCAAACATTAGCGCTAGAAATATTCTCTTTGAAAATCTGCTATTCACAGTTATCACCTTATTTGAAATGTGCATTTAGTAATCCAATATGCGACTATTGTCTTTTTCTGAAGCTTAAGTACTAGACAGTGTTTGCTGTTATGGATAATTATTGGATCTAAATTCTATTCGAATATTGTCCTGCAAACGCGAAAACCAACTTTACTATCCGTAGTAGCGGGTATGGCGCCAAAGCGAACACATGGTCGCACGTAACTGGCACCGTTGATCCAGCTACCGCCATGGAGCACCATTGAAGATCCGCTGTTATTGTATGGATTAGTCTGTGACAAACTGGAGTAGTCTCCATACCAGTCACTGCACCATTCCCAGACGTTTCCACTCATATCATAAATTCCAAGTTCGTTAGGTTCTTTCCTACCCACTTCATGTGTCATCTTTCCAGAATTTAAGTCGTACCAGGCCACCTCATCTGGATAATTACTTCCTGCATATTTGTAGCCATTAGTCTTGTTTCCACCTTTGGCTGCGTATTCCCATTCAGCCTCCGTAGGTAATCTATAACCAATTACTTTCGACACATCTTTCGTCACATTGCCATTTTCATCCAAAAAACTCCCGTAAAAGTTATAGCTGCATGGCAATCCTTCAGTCTCACTTAACCAGTTACAGTATTCAATTGCTTCAATCCAGCTCACATTTATTACTGGACGCTTTTTTCTTCCCCAACCTTGATCATGTGGTTGTGTCTTTCCCGACGACTCACAGTATCTATCAAAATCATCAAAGGTTGTAAGAAGCTTACGTATTGAAAAGTCGTAAGTCAATTCGCATTTGTTTCCTTCATTTACATCACCCATAAAGAATTGTCCCCTTTCGACCAGAACAAGACTGAGAAAGCTATTTTCACTAGAGGAATTCGTATCTGATAATTCTTCGGAGGGAATCTTTTGAGCGTTCTTATCTAAGGAGTCAATTGTATTGTAAGAAAGACTGTATTCCCTGATATTAGTAAGTTTCTCGCCACAGTGAGGACAAAACGAGGCATTGAACGGAACTTCTTCACCGCAATTTGTGCAGTTCTTAATGAGTTTCTGACCACAGTGAGGACAAAATAAATAATTCTGGTCCAATTTTGTTCCGCAGTTAGGGCACTTTATCACACTGCTGGCATTCGATTGGTTCATCAAGGAAGGTCGATTAGTATGGGGTATTAGTGCACTCTCAGTAAGGTTTCTGTTACTATCAATTTCCTTCTGCATATAGCTACTTCTAAGATCATTGTACTTCTGATTAAACTTCACTTCCTGCTCTAAGTTGTTGGTATGTCTTTCCACATTCTCAACTTTGTCATCGACACTTAGGTCCTTGGACATGGCCAAAGCTATTCCCGCAATCAAAGGAGAGATGAAGACAGATAGAAAGAACCATCCAACAGCTGATCTGCCTCTCTTGTAAGCAAATCCCGCTACTACCAGGCAAAAAACAAACCACCATACCATTCTCTTATCCCCCCGATATTTGCATTATTGGCTAGAACTCTTTACATATCTAAATATGCTTTTCTTTGTTTTCTGCTCATTTAGACCAACATGGTTATTCTTGTTAGAAATGGAAATCTTGGTTTTATAGAAGAATGAAGTCAGTTCGCCTGTTAACTTTACCCTTATCAAATAGCCATTTTGCGGAATAAGTTTCAAGAGCTTATCAAGGTCATCCACCAGTTCATGAATAAGGTCGTTGTTCTTTACTAAAACCCTTTGTTGGCTATTTATCCTTACAATGATTGAACCTTCTTCATAATCCGTTTCTTGTTGCAAAAAATCGTATTTACTATAGAAATCAATCAAAGCTGCTTCGAAATCTTCCTTGTAAGAAGTATCATGACCTAAGTTTGGATCACTCATCATCTCAAGAGATTTTATCAATATTGCTCCAGCGAGTTTGAGCCTACTAATGGAAAGCAAATCATGCAGTTTACCAGTCTTAAGAAGTAAAAGTAGCACAACAGCTATTACTGCGCTACTTATGATCAGTATCCATATGACCACACTAATTACCCCCCTATTACAAAGCAACAGATAATTAAACAAACACAAATTTAGATAACTATATTTCAACTGTATCAAATGTTACATTGATTTCAAACTAATAGGGGATTCATATTTGCATTTCAAACAACGCTGTACTCGTTCAAGGTATACCTATTTAAGGTATACCTATTTAAGGTATACCTGCTTCAGGCATACCTTCTTTTGGTATACCAATTTTTGATATAGCAATTTCTGATAGACCAGATTTTGCTATATCAAATTTTGGTACGCCGACTTTTCCAGGCGGTAATTGATGATTAGTTCGAAATACGCTTCTACAAAGACAATCCGCATAGAAATTTATTCAAAAAAAGTGCCCTGTCAATATTGAAAAAACCGGTGTTATATCTATATATGTGTTATAATGAATACGATACATATTTTAGAGAAGAAAGGAGAGAATAATCCTGTTAAAGGCTGCCCCATATATAACGTTTGGAAAGCGTGATATGAAAATTCTATATATGTTCACCGTTCTTATAAACCTTCATAAGAACGGCTTCTGCACTCTGGACGATGTATATAAGGCGGCAAGACTCGTAGACTCAAATGCATGGAGAAGCAAAAAGAACTGGGCAAAAAGATTTCTTAAATCAAAATATGTTCGGGGCATCTTTGGAGACAAAGTTTATCTTGCGAGTCAACGAAAAATGTTCGGTGGCTTCGTGGTGGACATAACTGCGGCTGAATTGGCGAGTTACAAGAAATTCGTTAAGGCTCTTATTAAACGCACCATCAGCAGAATAAAAATTCCAATTAGCTGTGAAAGCATAGCGAAAAAATTCAATATAAGCAAGAGAACTGCGCGCTATATTATCAAGGAGTTGGAGACTAATGGCGATATAGAAGTTGCTGAGATTTATATAACGGTGAACACGCCAAACAGAACCGATAACGGCTTCAAATGCGAGAAAGGGCTTCAAGTAAATTCATTACAACTGTCAAATATATACCACACAAACCAGAATAAAATGCTAGGTACTAATGCTGCGGTCGCTAATTGTGGCTCAAATACAAATGCGAACTATCGACTTCTCGGTAATCGGTGCAGTATATATTTTGACGGGAATGAGCTTTGGAGACGTCTTGGATTTGAAGGTCCGGTCGATTACGATGTGATCGCCAGAATGCGTGCAACTGCAAGTGGTGCAAAGCGCATTTATGGTTGTCTGAAATTCATGCGTCGTTATAGTGGAAAACAGGTGATGTATGCATATTCCTAGTGTTTCTCTAAGCTATACATTTTTGCATCCAGTTACGCTAGGTACTAATGCTACGTCCAATATAGGCAGCTCGCCTACAGCTATTGGCAAGTATAATATTGCAAACATAACTATTGGTGGCTACCGGGATATATGCATAGAAGACTATTGGCCTAATCAAGCAATAGTTAGACAACAATATGACAGCTCACTAAACCAATTTTCGCGCGCAGAATGCCTATTGTGCAGGTTGATGCAAAGTAAGCGCGTCACCAGGCCAAATTTAGCACGTCAATTGCCAATTATAGGGAGGGATGGAGAATGTATAAGCACTCAGTGTTTGATCTAACAGATGCAAATTTAAATGCGTATAAAAGGAGCTTTGAGGCGCACATAAAAGACGATATCCAGGATACAATTGGAGCTTTCATAGGACTGAAAATCGATTTCAGTCTAGACTGGAATTCAGAATATTTTACCGGCCTCGATATTGCCTGGAAAATCGCGCGTGGGGAAGACGAGTATATGGATGATAAGGCGACCAAAAACAATTTACATCAATGGAAAGATAGCTTGGGAAGGATTATACAAAAAAATGAAAACGCCAAGGTCAACGGCACGATTTTACCTAGAAGCTATGTTTTTCAGCCCTTGACGCGCAAATATCTGTTCGATAATGTTGCTGACTATGCCTTCATACTTGCTGAAATAAGGATTACTGCCATGCTAGACGAATTCCTTAATATTACGCAGGCAAGACTACTTGGCGGCTTTAAACAGCGAGAGAGTATAGTACGCGAAATTCAAAGTGACACAGTCAGATGGTTAATAGGAGGCGATGGCAATTATATGATCAAGGGTAAGGACTACATTACCATCCTTAAAGAGAGAAACAGATGGTACTGGACCGATAACGTGAAGAGAACAAAGGGCAGAAATAGAATCTCATAGTCCGTAGATGCACTTAAAAAAACAACTTCCAGCACGATAAATTTGAAAGATGCAAAAAAGCAGAAAAGAATGATGTCTTTTTTTAAAATACTCCAGTTACTGCCATCAGTCTTCCCCCAATTGCGGTTAATATCATCGAGTCAAAACAAGTTAAAAACAGCTATAATTGTTATATGAAGCGCACTATAGAAAATATATCAATAATCACTCTTCACAAGTTTCACAAATAGATAGCTCAAATAGCTGTCGACTTAATACTTAGGGAATCTGAAAATGAAATACGTTTGACTTTTCTGAACAACTTATTCATGTAACGACATAAAGGTACTACACAAAAAAAGCATGAATCAGCACAATGAGAAAATGTGCCTCAAACATCATAGATTGTCTAAAGTACTTTTGTATTTAGCCAAACGGTCCTTAAGATCATCTGATTTTAAAGTAAGGTAATCTACAATGCTTCTGCGATCTCTGAAGTGACCAGTTTCTTTTAACAAAACAGCTGCGAATTGCTTCAATTCTTCCAAACTTGGTGACTCAAAAGACTTAGCAATGAATTGTTTGCAAAGGTCCATAAAATCCTTAGCCTCATGTAGCTGCAATTCATCAAGTTCCTCTGGATCTTTTTCATCCAGTAACTTTAACCAATATGCTTGAGGATTTGACTTAGCTTTTTTCTCCGTTTCTATTGCCAAAGCAATAGCTTCAAGCATTTTCTTTTCAGATTCAACACAAGAATAGATTGCTCTCATTACTTTTTTGGACATAGATACCCTTTTATTGGCAACCTTTATAATTCCTAGAAGATCTAAAACTATAAGAACATCTTCAATATTTCCTCGCAATGCTTCTTCTTTTATCGAATTGAATCTTGGTACGGTTTTAGTACCTCTCAATGTATGTATGTTAGTTTCTTTCTTAACTATATTATTAGACATACCTTCATACATACTATGTGAACCAGGTACGGTATTAGTACTACCTAAGAAAGGACCTAGATCAACAACTACACCGGTTATTTGACGCTGAACACGGACGATTTCTTCTAGTTCCAAACTTTTCAATGCATCGACAAGAGTTGCTTTTCTAACATCAATTTCTCTACTAAATGCATTTAGAGAGATTTGTTGCTTAGTGCAATTCATTGAAACTAGCAAATGAAGCAAGAGACAACGTGCTGAATGTGGAACCTTTAGAGCAAGAATGCGTTTTGCAACTCTGATTCTATCGATATCGGAGAACGTGTTTATCAGCGCATCACCAACAAAAGCATCGTGTTCCGTACCAGATACGAGTTTCGTACCTGGTACTATAAACGTACCAGGTACGATTTTCGTACTACGCTTTTCCGTACTAGGTACGTTTTCCGTTACGCTTTTTTCCGTACCAGGTACGCTTTTCGTATCCCCTTTACTTGGAGGTAGTACTTCATTCGTACTAGGTACGTTATTAGTATCAGGTACGTTTTCCGTACCCACATTATTGGTAAGAGGTACGGTATTAGTACCAGGTGCGTTTTTCGTACTAGGTACGCTTTTCGTATCAGGTTCATTATTCGTATTGGTTGATGATGAAATTTCATTGTAGTGTTTTTCAGTTGTAGACTCTGATTTCTGCCCTTCCGCTTCAAGTATTTTGGTCTGTTCTTGAAGACTCTTAATCAAACGACTAATGCCGCTAGTGCTTTCACGTTTAGTCATACTATTCACCTAAATTGAATGAGGGCTAATAACTCATCCACAAGTGATTCATAGTCGATAAGTCCTTGTGGGATCTTTTTCTCTTTTTCAGCATAGGACCGTAAAGGTATCCCTTTAGCTATAGCTCTCTGAACATCTGTATTTCGATTTATGAATGAAGTCAGAACGGTGTCTTGGCCAAACGTTTCGGCAACATCCTCCCGAACGTCCTTGGACATCCTTGTACGCGAGTCAAACATGGTTATGAGTATGCGGATGAGAAAAGTACGTTTGAGAGCGGGTTCAATGTCTTTGGTTAGAATATTCTTCAATCTCAAGAAACCTTCTACGCCCAGGAAAGAGGAATCAATGGGTACAATGATGATTTCACTGGCTATGATTCCATTTAGAACAAACGTTCCTATGTTGGGTGGTGTATCGATTATGATGAAATCATAGCGAGCCTTGACCGGTCGGATAGCTGCATCCAGAAGAAAGTATGGAGTGATTGCTCTTCTCAATTCGTCCTCTATATCGAACATACCGATGTTTGAGGGAAGCAGATCGAAGTTAGGGGAGATGTTAACGATACTCTCTTCGACTGTGGACTTCTTCGTTAGCACTTCTGAAATAGTATTGTAGAAGAGCAGAGGATTCTTTCCCAAAGACATTGAGCAATGACCCTGCGGATCCATGTCTATGAGAAGGACTTTGTTTCCCCTTTTTGCTAGAATATCTGCAACATTTACACAACAGGTTGTCTTGCCAACGCCGCCTTTGGAGTTACCAAACATTATCGAATGGGCCACGTCAGATCAACCCCTGCTCTTCAAGAGAAGCTTAACGTTTCTTTTCAGCCAATCTACCTGTCGCTGTTCATAGACCCGCCAGTCTCTAATATCCCTAGCGGGTGTAAAAGGCAGCTTGCCTGTTGCTTCCCATCGAAAAAGTGTGCGCTTGTTAATACCCAGAAGATCAGCTACTTCCTGAGCATAGTACGTTCCATCTTCTTTCATAAAGGCACCTCAATACATAGTGTACATACTCAATATGCTTAAAGTTGTCAGTATCGAAATACTACCACATTTCGAGCCTAGGATCCAAGCAAATAGTTATTTGAATATACAACAGGATTTATTCGATTAAATGCCAATCAATTCAAGAGAGCGATTTCGAATATGAGAACATTTAACGGTCAATTCTATTTGATAGAAGATCCAAAGAATCGATGGCATCAGAAAGCATATTTGAGGCGGTTGATAAAGTAAAGGCTATATCAGGAACCAGAGTCTTCGCATTCTCGATCGTTAACCTCCGGGAAAGCCTGTCCAGGTTCTTCTTTATGATTATCAAGTCAGTTTCAACACTTGCCAATGCTTTCGATTCACTCCCTTTCAATATCAACCCCCCTTAAACGAAAACAAAGATCCTCTGTCAGACTGAATTATACTCGTTGTTTTGGTATAAAAAACACAGTGAAGAGAGCCTACTATTGGCTCTCTTTCTAATTCTGCGCAAAAGGAGGGATTTCTATGGCTGTACAAACTGTCAACACAACAGCTCTACTTATTCAAATCAAGCAAATCCGCGACCTTGAAACCCGTCTCAGAGAGAAGAAGAAGGAACTCGAATTGCAGGTGTTCCACACAATTCAGAGGCCTGATAGGGGTCAATCCCTTCAGGTAGAACTTAATGATTTCACAGCGAAGCTGTCCTGGTCAACGGAGGCTAAAATCAGCCAGCCAGATGCAAGAATCATAGTCGGGAAATACCCTGACTTCGCCGGTCAAGTGTTTTCAGTATCCTACAAGCCTAAGATCGGTGTGATATCAAGATTCCAGATGCTGCAACCTGATCTTCCTGCTCTAAATGAGTTAAGCGAGTACCTTACCGTCGAGGAGAAGCAATCGATAGTCTTTGTGGAGGTGACGCCAGATGCTGCCGACAACAGCAAATAACGAGTCACCGTGGTCTCGGGAACAGGTAGAGCTAATTAAGAGAACGGTCGCTAAAGGTGCGTCGGATGATGAGCTAAAGTTGTTT
>Ga0209607_1003901_pt1 | contig 11284 bp, 8 predicted proteins | sample AD_UKC117_MetaG_FD_184413 | JGI IMG/M metagenome (GOLD analysis project Ga0209607, IMG submission 184413) | Active sludge microbial communities of municipal wastewater-treating anaerobic digesters from Hong Kong - AD_UKC117_MetaG (SPAdes)... | ecosystem: Engineered > Bioreactor > Anaerobic >... | reverse complement strand
CCAAACGGGAAGCGAGGAGGTGCTGCTGTCGGATAGTCAAACCGTCGCGCAAAAAGCGCAAGCGGCGGGCGTGGAGGTGCGACTGCTGGTGTACGAGGGGATGTTCCACTGCTTCTACGTCGTTGCCCCCAACATCCCGGAGGGGAAGGATGCTTGGGAGGAGATTGGCGGGTTCCTGGGGGAATGATTCGGGATGCCGCACTGGGGTGCGGCGTACCCAGGAAGGCTTTCGAAGGAGACCATTTCCCTCATTGCCCAGCTGGCGCGGTTGCGTGACCCGCGAGCGTGCAGGGGGGATTGTGATATACTCAAATGAGGTGGATTGTTCCTCGTTGGGCAGTTGTTTTCTTGGAAAGGGTCCATTCTTTCCCTTCAAGAGGTGTTTTGGTTGTTGGAGATGGAAGGGTTTTTGCACAAGTTTTTTGAGCATGCTCCGATGGGTGTGGCGCATCAAAAAGGGATTTTCCAGGGGGAAAGCGTTCCGGAGGACTTCGAGTTCCTGGAGGTGAACCGGGCTTTTGAGAGGTTGACCGGCTTGAAGGCTTCCCAGGTCGTGGGGAGGAAAATGAGCCAGGTTTTCCCGGACTGGGAGGATTGGCGGAAGAACGTGGAGCACGTGTTCCAGCAGATTTCCGGGTCTGGTGGCGTGCGGGAATTCCAGCAGTTTTCGCCGTTCTTGAATGGCTGGTTCGAGATCCGGTTCATTCCTTCTGGGTCAGGTTCCTTTTTCACCTGCTTCTCGGATGTTTCGCAGGTGAACGAATTGGCGCTTTCGTCAGAAGCCTTTTTCCAGGGGTCTTTCGAAGACATCGGTTTTCCGAAGCTCACGGAGAACGCACGGGCGATTTCCGCTGCGCGTTACGCCGCCTTTAACCTTTTCGAGGAAGACGGGCTTCATTTCCAGACCGTTGCTTTTTCCGGCCCTTCTGGAAGCCTGGAGAAGGGATCGAAATTCTTGGGCTTCCCCTTGTTGGGAAAACGTTGGGATCCCGATCCCGTGCGCAGTGCACGGATTAAAGGCCAGGCAGTTACGCGCTTTTCCGGGCTGCGGGAGATATGCCACGGGGTGATTTCGACGGCTCTCGTGTCCATGCTGGAGAAGTTCTTCCATACCGGGGAAGTGGTTGTGGCATGCATCGAGAAGGATGGCAAGACCCTGGGAGATTTCACGCTGATCATGAACCGGGGAGATCGTTTGCAAAACGAGGCCCTCCTCAAGTCATACGCCCAGCAAGTGGGACTTCTTCTCACGCGCTCGCGGGCGGAGAAATCCTTGAAAACCACCGAGGACCTTCTGGGAAACGTGATCCGAAATGTGCCGGGTATCGTGTTTCGCTGCAGGCCCGACAAGGATTGGACCATGGAGATGATCAGCGACGAAACCCAAACCGTGGCAGGGTACCCCGCATCGGATTTTCTCCAGAACCGCGTTCGCTCGTTTGCCAGCATCATCCACCCGGAAGACCGGAAAAAGGTGCGAGAAGCCATCGACCCGGTGGTGCATGAGGGGAAGGACTACGAGGTGGAGTATCGCATCTGTACGGGCGATGGGCAGGTGCGCTGGGTCCACGAAAAGGGGCAACCCGTTTCTGATGAAGCAGGCAACGTGTGGTTGGATGGTGTGATCGTGGACATCTCCCGGAGAGTGGAGATGGAGCAGGACATCGTCCAGCAGCAGATGGACTTGCGCACCATCCTCGAAACCACGCAGGATGGCTACTGCGTACTCGACCTGGAGGGCAGGATTCGCGATACCAACGGTGCCTACTGCCGAATGACGGGTTTTTCCCGGGAAGAGATTCTCCAGATGAATATTTCCGACCTGGAGTTGCGCGAAGACCCCGGAGAAATCCAGGCACACGTGCAAAGACTCGCCACAAAACACTTCGAGGTTTTTGAAACCCGCCACCGCCGGAAAAACGGATCGGCCATTTCGCTCGAGATTGCCCTTTCGTACCTGGAAAAAACACCCCCGCGTATCATTTGTTTTGTCCGCGATATTTCCCAACGGAAGCGTGACGAGGAAATCCTGGAAAAGAACCGCGAGTTCCAGGCATTGATCATGGACATGGCGATGCAATTCGTGAACGTTTCCACTTCCCGGGTGGATGTCGCGTTGCAGCAGTTGCTCCAGGCCATTGGGGAATATGCCCGCGTGGACAGGGCGTACATTTTCCAGCACGATGGTTCCCATGTGTTTTCCAAGAACACGCACGAGTGGTGTGCCCCGGGGATAGAACCGCAAATCCGTTTCTTGCAAGCCGTCCCCGTGGAGCCTTTCCAAAGGGTCATGGAGACAATGGCCAGGGGGGGTGTGGTTCACATTCCCCGGTTGGACAAAATGGAGGGCCAGCAAGGCATGAAGGCTATCCTGGAGCCACAGGGTATCCAGTCGCTTTTGTTCATCCCGTTGATGAACGGGAAGGAGAATTTCGGCCTGGTGGGGTTCGATGCGGTGGAAAAGCAGCGGCTTTTTTCCGCGATGGAAATCGATCTGCTCCGGATAGCCGCGCAGTTGATCGCCAGCGTGTTGATTCGCCAGAGGGCGCAAAAGGAACTGGACGAACACCGGGCTATGTTGGCCAAGATCTTGGATGCGATCCCCCAAGCGGTCTTTTGGAAAGACCTTCAGGGAGAGTACATGGGGTGCAATCCTTCCTTTGCGAAAGTGGCGGGCCTTTCGGATACCTCAGAAGTGATCGGCAAAACGGACTTTGACCTTCCCTGGTCGCACGAAGAGGCGGAGGTTATCCGGGCTGACGACCGGGAAATGCTGGAAAAAGATGTGTCCCGCAAAATCACCGGGACATTGCCCACCGCAGATGGCTCGAGCATTTGGATCGAGATCAAAAAGATTCCCCTTCGCGACAAGACCGGAAAACTGTTCGGGGTTTTGGGTGTGTTCGACGACATCACCGAGCGCCAGCGTAGGGAGAAGGAAACGAAGGAGTCCAACGAACGCTTGCAGACAATACTCAACGGCATCGATTCTCCCATCTACATCGCGGATATGCAGAGTTACGAGCTTCTGTTTGCAAACCGGACACTGCAGGATGCATGGGGAGAAGAACTGGTGGGGAAAAGCTGCTGGCAGGTTCTGCAAACGGGCCAGTCGGGCCCATGCCCCTTTTGCACCAATTCGCTCCTGTTGGACAAGGAGGGGAACCCCACGGGAGTGTACCAGTGGGAGTTTCAGAATACCTACACCAAGCGGTGGTACGAGTGTCGTGACCAGGCCATCCGCTGGGTGGATGGGCGGATGGTGCGCATGGAAATCGCGACGGACATCACCGCCCACAAGCAGATGGAACAGCAGCTCATCCAATCCCGCGATCTTGCACAGCAAGCCACCCGCGCCAAGTCGCGCTTCTTGTCCAACATGTCGCACGAGCTTCGCACTCCCTTGAATGGCATCCTGGGTTTTGCCAAGATCCTGCTCAAAGAGTCGCTCTCCGAGGAGCAAAAGGAGTACGTGAAGTACATCGCCGCGGCCTCGGGGGTGCTGCGGGAGGTAGTGGGGAACATCTTGGATTTTTCCAAGATCGAGGCGCACAAGATGGAGCTTCAGCCGCAATTCGCACCGCTTTTCGAGATTTGCAACCAGGTTGTGCAGTTGCTTTCCTTCCAGGCAAAGCAGAAGCATATCCCGTTCTCGCTGGATTTCGACCCTGGCTTGCCCTCCCACGTACTGGTGGACCCCCTTCGCTTGCAACAAGTGTTGCTCAACCTCACGGGCAATGCCCTGAAGTTTACCCACGAGGGGCACGTAACGCTCCGCGTTTTCCCAGTGGGGCAGCCAAGCGGGGAAAAGGTCCTCGTTCGCTTCGAGGTGGAAGATACAGGTATTGGCATCTCCCCGGAAGAAGTGCAAAAGATCTTCCAAGAGTTCGAGCAGGGGGATGGTTCGGTCACGAGGAAGTACGGGGGAACGGGTTTGGGTTTGACCATTGCCCGGAGCTTGTTGGAGCTCATGGGCACACACCTGGAGGTGAAGAGTGTTTCCGGGGAAGGTTCGACCTTTTTCTTCGAGGTGGCACTGGAACCACGAGCGGTACACTCCAGCACCGCCCCTACGCTGTTGGTTGTCGACGAAGACTCTTTCCAACGCTCCCTTTTCAAGATGATGGTGCGCAAAACCTATCCTTGGGCCCAGGTTTTGGAGGCAGGGGATGTGGGGCAGGCACTTCGGCTTTTCACCCAAGAGCATCCCCAGGTCGTTTTGCTGGACCTCTCCCTGCTCTCGCAGAACGCAGAAGGGGTGGTGCAAAAGTTCCGGGAGGTGCAGCGGGGTGGTGATGGCTTCGTCCCGCTCATCGCGCTGCGGCAAGACGGGCTGCGACAGACCCCGCGGGGAATGGATGGTTTCCTGGGCAAACCTGTGGTTCCCGAAGACTTGCTCGCGCTTCTTTCCCGGTGGAGAAAGACGTAGCCTTCGTTTTCACCCCCCGCTGAAAAGCGAATCGAAGGGCAGGCACGATCGGATGGAGTGGAAACCGAGGTCGCGGGCGTTTGCCGGGCGGAGCGTTAGCCGGGTGAAATCGCTGGAGGGATACAGGCGCGTGGAGCACGTGCTTTTCCCGCCGTTGAAAAAGAACTCCGCAACCGTCCGGTCCAGGAAAAGTTCGAGCGTGCGAATGGGGTCTTCGAGTGCGAAGCGGTTCTCCCGGCTGCTGGAGGGGTTGGTTCGCGCTTAGCGTGCGTTCGCCTGGCAGAAATCGGGGCACTCCAGTACCGGCCCGTATTGGCCCGGGTTGGCCGTAAACAGCACACCACGGTACTTCCACTCCCCTAAAATCCTCCGATTCGTTGAGCAGGATCTTTCCCACCTGGTTTTCCCCCGATCCCACCACCCTGTACCCCTGATCCGGGGAACATTGCGTTCATGTCGTTGTGGTGCTCGGTTTTTCCCGGGTTCTAGCGTTCCACCGGGTCCTGGATGGCGTTTCGCCCTTCTCCCCGACCGGAGTGGAACCTCATGTCGATTTCCACCGTCGCGGCCAATAGTGGGGTTACCGATCGGGTGGTTAGGCTATGTCCCCCCTTCTTTCCCGTTGCAGCTCACGCAATCGCGGTTCTTGCTCCCCTGCCGATGCGGAGGTAAGGATGCTTTGCGTGCCACGACACTTGCTGATCAGGCGCAAGGATTTTCGAAACAGCTTGGAGGAAGATGCCAGGACGAAGAGCTGGGCGTCCATCTTGCAGAGCTCCGCTTTCACGTTTCCTTCGAGGATGTTGGAAGCGTGTATCCCACTTTCATCTTCTTTCGAATTCGGATATTTTCGAAGAAATTCGAAAATCAGGGTTTGATCGTCCTTTCGCTAAGAATTGTTCCAGGTTCAGGATACGAACGCGCCGGTCCCGGAAAAGCAAGATTCCTTCACGGTTGATTTTCACCAGTGCGCGGGACAGCGAAGGGCGGGACACACCGAACTGGTGGGCGAGCTTCTCGTGGGTATGGGGAAGGTCAAACTCCAGGCTTTTTCTGTGCTGGTATGTTCTCCACACGAGGTGAAAGATCTTTTGCTCGATGGAGAAAAACTGGCATTCCCAGAGCCTGTGGGAAAGGTGCAGCACTCTTTGGGAAAGGATTTCCATGAAATTCTGTTGTACCCTTTGGGAGAGGGAGAAAATTTGCCGCATACGCTGTTGGTCGATGCGAAGCAAACGGCTTCTGCCGTGCGAGACGAGGGACACGGGAAACTTCTCGGCGGGAGCGAAGAGGTTTGCCAGCGCGATAAGCTCTGGTTCGTGGAACGATTCCACGACGAACACGTGTCCCTGTGTGTCTTCCATGACCCCTTGTACGGAGCCCTCCAGGATGGCGAAAAGACTCTGGTCGGGATCATCCACTGTGCGTATCACCTGGCCGTCGTGGAAGGATTGAACACCCCCGGCGGTGATACGGGAAATCGCCTTGGTTTCATCGAGGTTGATGCCGTTGAAAAGAGAGAAACGGGAAAGTTGGGTTTCGTGGGCCATGTTCTCCTCCAAGTTTGGTTTGCCCCATTATACCGGACACATACTTTGGCGGCAAGTTCTTACTCCCAAGCCTTTTGCGGACTTTCACCGCCAAGTTATCGTTCATGCTGGGCGCACCAAAAGGCGGGCAGGCACGGGGGCCTGCCCCTACGTTGCCGGTGCGCTTGCGGGAAAGTCGTGGGGGATCCGTTTGGGTCACCAGGGTATTGCAAGTACGTTGCTGGTGCGCTTGCGGGAAAGTCGTGTGGTAGGAAAGGGAAGGTCTTGTAGGGGCAAACCCCCGTGTTTGCCCGGTCCCCCTGGGAACGCCCCACCCCCAGTGCGGCTGTTTTTCGGAACGAATGGCAAGAGAGCCGTGGAGGGCTGTGGGATTCCCAAAACGGTAGCTGTAACAAGTGGTACTGAAATCCTCCAGGAAAACACGTATGCTTGGTAAAACGACGCCAAGGAGGTTTTCCATGACCACGATCATTTTGCTTTCCATCGCGGGAGGGTTCTTTTCCTGGTCCCTCCTGAAAGACCGGAGTAAAACCAAGGAATCGGTCAAAATCGCCCGGGGGCTTTTCTTGAGCACGGCCCTGCAGGTGGCGGGGGTGCTGGCGCTGGTGAGCCTTTTCCTCGCGCTGATCCCGCCGGAACTCATCCGTAAGGTGATGGGTTCGGCAAACGAAACCGCCAGCATCATCTGGGGTTCGGTGATTGGAACCATTACCATCATCCCCGCCTTCATCGCGTTCCCGCTTTCCAAGTCGCTGGTTCAATCCGGGGCGGCACTCACCGCCATCGCGGCGTTCCTGACCACGTTGACCATGGTGGGTTTCGCCACGTTCCCCATTGAGAAGGGGTACTTTGGCACCAAGTTCGCGATTTTGCGCAACCTGTTCAGTTTTCTCGCCGCGATTTCCATTGCGCTTCTCATGGGGGTGATGTTGTGAGCGCGATCCTGGGTTTCTTCAAGAAGAACAAGTTGATTGCCGTGGCACTGGTTGCCTACCTGGTCGTGCTGGTGCTGTCCCCGGAAACGTTCCGCAAGGCGCTACAACAGAACGGGGCCTTTTTGTGGGAAATGCTGCAAATCCTTCCGCCCATCATGGTGATTTCCGCGCTCATCAGCGTGTGGGTGCCGAACGAGACGATCATGAAAGGTTTTGGGAATTCCTCCGGGTTGAAGGGAAAAGTACTTTCGGTGCTTATCGGGGCCTTTTCCGCCGGCCCCATCTACGCGGCGTTTCCCGTGGCCAAGACGCTTTTCGACAAGGGCGCGAGCGTGGGAAACGTGGTGATCATCCTGAGCGCTTGGGCGGTAGTGAAGGTGCCCATGTACCTGGTGGAAACGTCGTTCCTGGGTGCGCGTTTCGCCAACACGCGTTACCTGCTTACCATCCCGTTTATCCTGGCGATGGGGGTTATCCTGCAACGGCTGGTAAAGAGGGAAGACCTTCCGCTTTCGGAGGTGGATCGGGAAATCCAGCGCATCGAGCAGCAGCTTCCCGGTCGGCACTGTGGAGCTTGCGGATGCACCGATTGCCACGCCTTCGCGGTTGCGGTGCGCGAAGGAAAGATGCGCATGGAAGAGTGCAAGGTGTTGGGAAAGAGCAAGGCTGGATAGGGAAAAAAAAGCAGGGGCTTCCATTCGAGGGAGCCCCTGCTTTGTTTTTCCTGGATGGGTGCCTTCGGGTGTCGCCTACTCGTTCCCGTCGGTGTCGAAGATACCGATCTGGTTGCCCAGGCGCACCTTGATGGCCCCGGAAACGTACTTCCCGGGTTCGAACACCAGGATGACAAGGGAGCCCCCGTAGCGGAAATGCCCCAGTTCATCGCCCTTGCGAACGGGAACGGGCTCGCTGGTGGAAAGGAATTTCTCTTCGAACACCACCGAGCCGATGGTGCTCAACCCAACGGGGACAACAGCCACGAGGCCGTACTTGCCGGTGTCGATGATGAAATAGCCTCGCTGGTAGTTCTCGAACGCAGAGAAATCCGAGCCGGGGGAACCCACGTTGCCGTGTGGTCCCGCGAACTCGGGGAAATCCATCATACCCAGTAGCCCACCTTCCAGCAGGCGGGTTTCAATGACCGCACCATCCACCGGGGAATGGTAATGGTGGTAGGTGTTTGGCATGAGAATACAGGAAAGGGCTGTTCCTCCAATGAAACGGTCCCAGTAGGCGGAGCCTTGCAACAGCTGCTCGATGCTCAACCTCTGTGTTCCCTTGGTCTGGATCCGGGCTTGGTTATCCACGATGGGCACGGGGATGGAGTTCATGATGGCGTCCGTGGGAGCGGTGATCACGTAATCCCTGTCGGGCATGGTTTGGGGGCGGCTGGCTTGCTGGTCCTTGAAGCTGCGGATGAAGAATTCGTTGAACGAGGAGAAGCCTCCGTCGGGTGCATCTGGGTTGGGCAACACGTACTCCTCGATTTCGGTACGCGGGTTGCCGATCCAGGTGGGAATAGTGCGGGTGGATTCCGGGGAGTCCATGTATTGCCCACGTTGCTGCACGAAATGCTCGAAAATCTCGATCCCGGGGGAAGTTTGGAACGCGGCCCTGGCGAAGGGATTCTCGTAGGCAAACAGGTCCATTTGCTCGATGAACAGCAACCCGTTGTCGGAACTCCCGATGGACGTGGGCAAGAAAGTGCACCATTCCTCCCAGAGTGCGACCAGGTCGGAGAAGTCCTTGCCGATCCAGGGGTTTCCTCCCTGGCGAAAGCCTTCGGGAAGGGGTTGCATGTTTTCGAACGCCGTGTCGATGAGAAGATGGAACACGGGGTTATTCTCGTAGGCATCCACCAGTTCTTGGATGGCGTCGGCGCAGGGGCAGAACGCATCGTCGGTTTGGGCAAACAGAAGGTTTGCACCCAAAAAGATGCCAACCAGGAGAAAGAACAAAACAAGTTCCGTTTTCATGGGGGGCCCTCCTTTTTTTGAATGATAGAGTAAATCATGAAAAGGGAATGCCTTCCGGTTCAGCCGCAATGCTGCGCCCACGGAGAAGCGTTTCCTGCAGGTCAAAGTAGCGGCAGTGGGCTGCGGCGTTCCCAGGGTGTTACAAGCTGAAGCGCTTGATTTCTTCTTCCAGGGCCTTGGCCAGGTTGCGCATTTGCTCCGCGGAGCTGCTGACCTGCGCTGCCCCCTGGGATTGCTCCGAAACCGCGTTCGACATGTGGCTCACTTGCTCGGAAATGTCTACGGTGGCTTTCGCGGAGACATCCATTGCACTCGCCATCTCTTCGGCAGCAGCACCCTGTTGCTCGGAGGTCGCGGTGAGTGATTGGATCATCCCTGCAATCTTTTCCACGCTTCGGGAGATATTGTTGAACTGGCTGGCCATCGTCTGGCCATCTTCGCTCACCCGCTGAACCAGTTCCACGGTCGTTTCTGTGGCGGTGTCCGCTTGACCGATGCTCGCAGAGATTTGCTTGAGAATGTCCGAGATGTTCCTCGTTGCTGCCTTGCTTTCCTCGGCAAGCTTGCGGATTTCGTCCGCTACCACCGCAAATCCCTTTCCTGCTTCGCCGGCGCGCGCGGCTTCAATCGCGGCGTTCAGTGCAAGGAGGTTGGTCTGTTCGGCGATGGAGGAGATGGTGGTGAGGATCTCACCCACGCTCTTTGCCTGGTTGGAAAGTTCGTTGGCGATGTGGGCGGTCTTCTGGGTTTGGTCCTTTGCCTTGTCGATGTTCTGGATGGAGCTGGTCACCAAAGTCGTCCCCTTACCCGCGAGTTCTGATGTTTCTTGGGCTTCCTGTGCCAGTTCCTGCGCGGTTTTGGAGATGTTTTGCGCACTCGCGGCCACTTCTTCCACCCCCGAAGAGACTTCCTCGATGGAGGCGGAGGTGTTCTGCACGTTTCCATCCACGTTGCTTGCTTGCTGCGCGAGTTGCTCGAAGGTAGCCAGCTGTTGCTTGGAAACCTCCGCAAGTTGGTCCGAAAGGGAGGAGATGTTTTGGGCTCCGTCATCGATATTTCCAACCAACGACTTGAGGTTGGTGGTCATGGTTGCGAGGGCTTGGGTCATCTGCCCGATTTCGTCCTTCTGTTGCAGGTACTTGGCAGCTTGATCGCTGGAATCGATGCGAAGGTCGTAATCCGAGATTTTGTGAAGGGACTTGGCCAGGCTTTTCATTGGCTTGGAAAAAGAGTTTCCCACCAGGAAGGAAAGGAGGAAAACGAATCCGATAATCACTACGAAGGCAACCAACACCATTAGAATGATGAATTGGCTCGTTTCGCGGATTTGGGCCTGGGGAACCACCCCACCCATGGACCAATTGGGCGTTCCGTCAATGGGTCGGAAAATCATCTTGTACTTGGTGCCGTCGGGTCGCGCGTAATTCACCGAACCGGCTTCCCCGCGCACCATTCTCTCCCCCGCTTCTTTCAGGCCAACGTAGCCCTCTTTTTCGCTTTCAAGCGGGTTAAACTTCATGAGCATCTCCGGATTGGGATGGGACAGTGTGAGACCGGTTCCGTCAGTCAGGAAGACGAAACCTTCTTTACCAATTTTGATGCTGTTCAATTTTTCCGCCAGCTGGTTTAGCGTCACGGTTACTCCCAAAAGCCCGACCAGTTGTTTGTTCTCGCCCAGTATGGGCACGGCAACTACGAAGATGGAATTTCCCGTGGTCATGCTCACCAGTGCGTCGCTGACGGCCCAGTTTTTCTGCCGCGAAATGATTTGCTGGAAGTAGGCTCTTTGGGAAAGGTTCGTGGTTCCCCCGGCATGCGTGTAGGTGAACCCGTCAGGTTCGGAAACGAACAGCATCTCGTACTCGTCGCTGTTGGCTTCCACCAGCTCCTTGAGGATTGGGACGTACTGTGTGTGATCCATGCTGCGAATGGCGCTGTTGCGCGCAATGTTCTGGATGTCCTTGCGGATGCCGTTTAGCCATTCTTCCACGCTCAGGTTACTTGCATTCACGATTTCGTTGGTCAAGTTCTCCGAAAGCGCAAAGGTTCGGTTTCCCGAGACGAATGCCAGGAAAAACCCCGCAACGACGAGAACGGCGACTGTCACAGGGATGAAGTAGATCAAAATCCTTGCCTTGATGCTGTGAATTGCCCATTTTGGCATAGCAACCTCCCCTTGGAATGAAAAGTTTGGATTCCCCGGAACGGGGTTTGGAAAAATACTCTCCAAACGAAGTTTACCATTATTTGGTGTGTCTTCCAACCTGAATTCCCGCGAAATTATACCTATGAGAGGATCGAATCGAATCCAAAAGCCGCAAAGAGTTTTTGTTGTTTCGAGGTAACCTCACCGAGGAACACCCGGGAACCAGGTTGCTGGAAACATTCGATCAC
>Ga0209607_1003897_pt1 | contig 11292 bp, 8 predicted proteins | sample AD_UKC117_MetaG_FD_184413 | JGI IMG/M metagenome (GOLD analysis project Ga0209607, IMG submission 184413) | Active sludge microbial communities of municipal wastewater-treating anaerobic digesters from Hong Kong - AD_UKC117_MetaG (SPAdes)... | ecosystem: Engineered > Bioreactor > Anaerobic >... | reverse complement strand
AAAAACATAATTTAAACGGAGGAAAAACCAAAATGGCAAAAAACAGTCAGGTGCTATGGGGAGTTTTTGTAGGAGCAATAATCGTCGCGATATTAGGCGGATTATTCGTATTCAACGGAAGCTTATCCACAACCCAACCACTCGACGAAACAGGAGCACCAGTTTCAGGACAATGTGAGTTAGCACCAAGCGTAAGCGTAAACGCACTAAACGCGTTAAATCTAGGCAGTTCAGTGACAGTAAGTTCAACCGCAAGAGTAAACGGTGAATATGTTGGCTCAATACCAAGCACACTAGGTAAAGGCGACAAAATAGAAATATTAGTAAACGCAAGCAACTACCTTGACACCGTTATTGACGAATTTACAGTTGATTGCGGAGTAAACCTAAAAACCGTAAAAGTCTTTGCTACCGACGACACAACCGTTGAAATCAAAGATGACAGCACAGTTTTAGGAGATGACGCAACTTGTGCAGGAGTAAACGCAAGTAACCTAGCACTAGGCGGTTCTGACACTATGAGAGTTGTATTAACAGGAAAAGACAAACAATCAAGCGGAGATTTAGTAATGGTTGTTGAAATGGGAGCAAAAGCAAACGTTTCAGACATCACACTAAGTGACTCAAACGGAAACTTGATGAAAGAAGTATCAGTCCCTGAAGTACACACCAAAACACTATCAGACCCTGAAATGATTGCATTTGAAATCCCAGCTATGCAAAACGCAGTTGAGAAAGAATACAAACTAACATACAGTGCTGAAAGTGGAAAAGACATAACAGGAGCAGTTTACACAACCTTCTACAGCAAACAATCATTTGTCGACGACGACGGAACATTCCAATACGGAGTTGAAGACGACAGTGGAGATGCTAAGTACGAAGACGATTTCGACTACGACTTCTGTATTGCTCTAGAATAAGATTAATTAAAAAATATTTTTTATTTTTTTTTCTTTTAATTTTTTTGAGGTAAAAAAACCACGATGGCAGACAATAAGATTTTCAACGATATAAGTTTAGGAGCTAGTTTGTGGTGGGGAATATTTATTCTAATAAGTTTTGCAAGTTTTGTTTTCTTAATGCTTTGGAGTTTTCAAAACGATAGTATAAGAGGAATTGCTATAGCAGTCATATTCGCTATAATGGTAATTGCAGGAATGCTTCTTAGCAACCTTAAAGTTTTTAATCTCGGAACTTGGGGTGAGAATAGTTTATCATTCGTTATTGGTTTTCTGATATGGATTTTTATCGGTGGTAGCAGTCGTAGTGTTCTTTCATTGACGACAAATAATCTTTTAGCTTCTATTTCTTCCGAGCTTCCACAATTTATTGAGTTCGTTTCTAATTCTTTTCTTATTCCTATTGCTGAAGAAATCTTTTGGCTTATAGGTCTTCCTTTTGTTATTATTGCTATGATGAGAAAGTTTAAGAATCCTGTTTTAAGTAATAATTGGGTTCAAATATTTACGGCATCTTTAATAAGCAGTATAACTTTCGCTATTTTTCACGTCGGACAAGCAGATAATATTATGTTTTTGATAGGAGCTTTTATTTTCAGATTCTTAATAGTCACATTGGTCTTTGCAGACATCATACTTGATGTTTTCCCTAAATTAAGATTATTAGCTTCCTTTGGTTTAGGAGCACACATTGCCAACAACTTTGCAGACTTCGGCGTTGGTGCTGGTCTTAATCAGTTGAACATTAATTTTATGCCTGTCGGTTTCTTAATTTATATTTTGTTCACGGTAATATTTTTATCTGCTATTAATACTATTGTATTATTGTTCAATGGGGGGTTAAAAAAATGAAGGATAAAACTTATTTTGTCGTCGGTATTTTGTCATTAATAGGGATTTTTTTGTTAGCATTGTTTTTTACTGGTAGTTTGTCGACGATACTTGGTGAGGAAGGTTATAATCCTTATGATGTTTTATTGGATAATAATAATTATAATCCTAATCTTTGGAGTTTTAAAACAAGTGGTTATCCTGTTCCTGTCGACGTGAAAGTTGTTGATAAAAAGCTTTATAGTAACGTTGATTTTTGTACTAGAAACTTATATTTAGAAGATTTTAAAACTGATTATAACAGTATTTTGAGAGTTAATAATTGGTGGGAGATAAGTAATAGCGTCAGTGTTAACGGTCAAAAAGTTGAGCTTCATAAAAAACTAATCAATACTGGTTACGATTATAAAAGCGGAACAATACAAGTTTTATGGGATGATTACAAGAATAATCATTTTAATTTATTGGTTGATGGAGTTTTAAAACTTGATTCCACCGTCGATAACGAGGAGCTTATTATTTGTTTTGACAGCGAAGATTGGGATAATACTATAGGTCGTGATTGGGAAGGTAGTTTTGAAATAAGTAATCCTCGTGTTAAAAAAATATTTGGTTGCGACCTTAAAGACGGAGAAGTACTTGTCAGTAAAACTTTCACTTCAAACTTTGGCATTAATAACCTTAATGGTTTTGACCGTTTTTGTGTTGATGAAGAAGCACAGTTTTTAAACGCTGGTGTTATTACTTCAACTAGTGGAGTTTATTATGATTTAGCAAGCGGAAATATTGTTACCGTCGGTGATAATCAAGTTTATAGAATTTTTTATGTTGCTAAACTTAATGATTTGAGAGATTACGAGGTTTGTGAAGAAGGATTATTTGATATTGACGACGGTTGCAAGGTGGGTTTTGTTACTCTTGATGACGACGATAATATTGTTGTTGATGATTTAGTCGATAATGAGATTGATTTAGAGGATAATATTGTTATTGGTGATGATGGTACTATTACTTGGCTTAATAATTATGCTAATATGATATTGTCCGTCGGTGATAAGAGAGTTTTTAGTAGTTTTGCTCCTGTTTATGATGGTGAAATATTCAGTGGTCAGACTGTTCGTTATCCTAAACCATTAGAGAGCGATTGGATTTTTGAAATTAACGACGAAAGAATAACCGAGGGAGAAACAATTACCGTTAATGATTTTTGGGATGTAACACTTAATAGTGTTTATGCAAAAGTTTCTTATAACGAGTTTTTGTCACGAGGGTGGAATTATGACGAGCTTGATGATTGGCAATTAGATTATGAAATAAAACTTAATAAACCTTTTATCACAGTAAAAAATGTTAGTGAACAAAACGATTATCTTATTATGAGAGTACAAAATGATTATGATGATTTGGATATGAAAGTTTTTAACGTTTATAGCTTTGAAAGTGTTAATAGCGTCGTTACAGAAACAATAAATGTTAATATTAATAAAGGAATTAATGATGTTAAAATTCCTTTAAGAAAAGATTATGTTGGAAACATAAATTTAAAAACATTATTCATGATTGATTTAGAAGGACAAAATCTTATTGTTAGCGATGAGATAAAAACCTTTTATAACGAGGAGGAAAATACCGCTGAATTAGAGGACAAAACAGCCATTGTTGGCAAAGTATTGGCTGGAGTAGTCATAGTAATTATTTTGTTGGTATTATATTATTTTTTAAGCAATACAAGATAAAAAAATATTTATATGAGAGTGTTTTTGAGGTTAATAAAGTAAAATGAAGAAAATAATCATAATTATAGGCTTATTATTAATGTTATGTTATAACGTGAACGCTGCACTTACCGACGGTAACGTTTTATATCTTAGTATGGAAGACCAAAACGCAGGAACTTTCTTAGACCTTAGTCCTTCTGGTAATAATGGAATAGGAACTAGTATTGACAATGGTACTGGTTGGTTTAATATAGGAGCAGTTTATAACAATGCAAGTACTGATGTTATAACTGTTGCTGATGATAATAGTCTTGACGTAACTACAGGTCTTACTATTTGTTCATGGGTTTATTTAGATAGTTTAGATTTTAGTCCTGGTCGTCCAATAGTGTTAAAATCAACCGCTAGTTGTGTAGAGCCTTATGTTTCTTATGCTTTGGCTCTTGAAGAAACCGATAGAGCTATGTTAAGAGTTGATACTGGAACAAGAATAGAAAGTTATAGTGCAACTGGTTCTATTGTTGCTAATAGTTGGATTCATGTTTGCGGTGTTGTTTATGTTGGAAGTAACATAACTTTATATATAAATGGAAGTGTTAGCGGTACTCCTACTGCTGATTTATCAAACATTGATACTAATGGTGAGCCTATAACTATTGGTAAGGAAACTAAATGTGGTACTGCAGAATTTTTTGATGGTACTATTGACGAAGTTGGAGTTTGGAACAGAAGTTTAACTCCGACAGAAATACAAGAAGTGTTTGAATTAACAAGTAATTTTTATACTTCGTCAGCTCCTAGTGCAAGTTTTGTCGACCCAACACCACCTAATGGAGCAAATAATAATACTAACGTGACAATAAATGTTAGTTGTAGCACAAACACATCAACTGTTTATCTTTACATGGACACTAATAATCCACCGACGACAAAAGTACTTGATAATAGTTCAACATGGGAATATACTACCTCTTATGGTGATAATGCAGAATATTTTTATATGGCACAATGTTATGACGCTAACGGTTTTGGAGATAATACGAGCGTTAGAAATTGGACACTTGATACTGTAAGTCCTAACATAAATTTTTTATCGCCTGAATTAAACACAAGAAAACATCCTTACGACGACAGTAATATTAATGTGACAATAACTTTCAATGATACAAACCTTTATCGTTATTCAATAAATATCACTAATTCATCAGGAGTAGGTTATTATTATAATGTAACCAATGCTACTTCTACTTTTGAAACTTTTTCAGAATTAATTGATATAACAAGTTTTCCCGTCGGAACTTACACTATAAATGCAACAGCGACTGATAGTCATACAGAACTTATTATCAAGGACTACGAAGTTTCAAAAGTGGTCGATAAAATAAGTTTTGAAACAGATTCAAAAAATATTATAGAAATACAGGCACTAGGTGCAAATAGTTCTGAATACACTAAGCTAACTGATAGATATAGTTATGGTTTTACTTATGACATGAAAAGCAGTGATATTGTAAAAACAGCCAATGGTTATATTTTAAAATATTATTTGACGAGTAACAAACCTCTTATTTATCTTCCTAATACTAATTATAGAGGGCATTTTATAACTATTAACGAGCAAGGACGTGGTAACTGGATAGATTTTGAGGCTATGATACCAAACGAAAATATTAATAAAAATGTTGTTAATGTTATTAAACAAAACGATTATTTTTATATTGTCGAGTTGAACATTGAGTTATCAACTAAAATTATCGACGAGAAAGATGTTATATCAAAAATAACTTTTAACAGTATTGGTGGATTAAACGTCAAGAGTGAAACAAGAGATTTTACTATTGGTGCAACTAATACCACCTTGAAGGTTGTTGAGTTAAATATTAGCGACGTAAATATAACAGGAATGACTGTTGATTTTGTTACTCTATATAATTCTTCATTTAACATAAGCAATGATAATACGACGGTTTTTATTCTTAATAGTGTTAATGTTGAAAAAATAAACCATCCTCTCGACACAACTATTTATGCTAAATTAATGATTGATGGAAGCAGTATTTACGAGGGTAACATAGCCGATTTATCAACCATAGGTCAAGTTAAATCAACAGGTATTCCTATAAGGTCTTCTCTTCTTGCTAAGGGAAATCACACTTTGGCTTATCAGATTAGAAAAAGTATTACACAAGGTGATGTTCAAGTAAAAAATAATAAACTTGTTTTGTTAGAATTAGAGAGTAGTCATGGTAACAGCGTCGCTTCACAATATAATACTACACAAATATTAGCTACAGGAACACCTTATTTTTCAGGTGTTTATAATTGGAGTCTTAACAAAAATAATTTTTCTGACACAGTAATATTTGGTCAGTTTAATATTAATAAATCAGTTGATACTCCCGGAATTATAACAACTGCTTTTTCTGAGAAAGAATATCCTATAAGTTCAAGGAGTAGTTATTTTCAAAGATATTTAAGTGGTGTTAGTAGTGTTGCTTCTGTTCTTATGAATTATTATGATGATTTTAACGGTAATGCTCTTAATAGTGGTAGCAAAATAGCTAATTATACTCTTTTATTAAACACTTCAACAACCAATGATTACACCATCAATGGAAGTATTATTAGTTTTGATACTTTTGACAACGAAACAAATATTATCAATATAAAAAGTTGTGGTAATCTAGATACTAATACGACTAATACTTTGACTCTTAATGCTGGTCAAACCCTTCTTTGTAATTCTACTTTCACGACGGTGGGTGGTAATTCTTTCCTTGCTGTTTTATCAACAAGTATAAGTTCAACGACTGGTTTACAAACACCGAAGTTTACTATTAATTTATCTGATGGTAGTGGCAGTAGTGCTGTTTTTGAAAGAACTTTGACTTCTAATGATGATATTGGTAACGCTTATGTTTATCATGTTTTCGAAGGTCTTAGCAATGAAACAGAATATACTATTCGTTTCTACGCTGATGTTCAGACTGGCGAGCAATTAATTATTCGTGATGAATCTTATATGGTTATTGAAACTACTGAGTTAAGCGTTTCAGAGATAAATGTTAATCCTATCGCTGGTGATATTATTAGTCCTGTTAATAGCACTACTTATTATAATAGTTTTAGCAATTTTACTTTTGAGTCTTTTAGTAGTCCTGATGGTGATGATACTTATTATAATTTGTCAATAGTTAATCTTACCGACGGTAGTTTGTATCACACCTTAGCAACTGGTGTTCAATATACTTCAATAACTAACTATACTCTTAATCAGACCGGCAATTTTTCTTTTGTAGTTAATGGTTATGATTTATTTGGTGGTAATGATAGTATTGTTAGTAATTTTAATATTGACGACGGTATAGTAGCTTGTCAAGTTATTAATAATCCGGGAACTTACACTTTAGCGAGTAATATTTTCAACGGAACAGCAGGTCATACCTGTTTTAATATTAATTCATCAAACGTCACTTTCGATTGTAATGGTTACACAATAAGTTCTGACACTTATGGATATGCCTTTACTGTATTTGGTGGTGGTATTTTAGGTTTTGCAAATGATAATATTATCATAAAAAATTGTATTATAAATTATACCTATATTCCTGATAGTAGTTCAGATGATGATATGGTCGTAGTCTTATCAGGAATAACTAATAATTTGACCATACAAAATATTACAGTTATAGACGGATATATTTTTATGAAACAAGTATTTAATGATAATATCAACATTATAAATAACAACATTACTCTATTGAATAATGGTTTTGGAAGCGAAAGTGTTATTTATACTTACGCTAATTCAACAAGCGTTAATATATCAAACAATATTATTTATACTGAAGATAATCAGGATATTATTTTTATGGAAAATACAACTTTCATAAATATATCAAATAATAATTTATCAGGAGGAGTAATTGGAATAATAGTAGATGAAGATAGTTCATTTGTTAATTTATTAAATAATAATATCAATAAAACATCATCTTATGGAGTATTATTAGGAACTTTTACAACAGGAACAGATAAAACTTTATTGGTTGAATCAAACAACATAGCAAATACTCTTAATGATTGTATTTACAATGGGCAATTAAATGTTATGATAGCAAATAACTCATTTAATAATTGTACAACATCCGTCTATAATGCTTATGGAAATGGAACTATAAAAAATAATATTATAACAGATACTAGAGAAGATAGTATATATATAGGTTATGACGGTCAAATAATAAATAATAACACAATAATAAATACTAGTGTCAGTCATGATGCAATATTCTCATCATCAGATAATTTTTTAATAACTAATAATACTTTTAGAAATTATTTGTCTTCAACGTCAGAATGTATTTATTCGCCTAATGGAAATAATGGTTCAATAATAAATAATACTATCATAGGGTATAGACATGGAGTTGCTATCGGTGATTATGTTAATGTAACAAATAATACAATAAATGTTTTTTATTATGATATTATTTTTTATGGTAATTATTCAACAGCAACAAATAATTCTCTTTACGCTACTGACTTTGTTAATGCTAGGAACGTAAATTTTTATGACGCTACAGTACAATACAACCTTATTTATAATAATTTATTGACGACAAATAGTTCATATAATATTTTATCATTCAATGATACCGTAAACTATTTTAATACCACAAGACAAGCAGGTGTAAGAATATATAATCCTGCTGGAGCAACAGAAATAGGCGGAAACTATTATACAAACTTTGCTGGAACAGGTTATTCAGACACTTGTAATGATACAAACCTAGATGGTTTTTGCGACGATAATTTTGAAATAGGAACAACATATGATTATCTTACTTACAGTGATGAATACGATAGTCAATCTCCAGCAATAATAAGTGTTCAGATAATTAATCAAACAAGTTATTTTAACCAAACTCTTTATGCTACAATAAATATTAGCGACGATAGTAACTTAACATACACTAATATTAGTTGGTACAAGAACGACACATTGTTAAGTACTGAACAAAAAATAAACTATGCTGATGGTATTTTTAATACTTCAGTTGTTCAACTAAACATAACGAGAGACGATTTAGTGACGGTAAACATAACAGTTTATGATACAGTAGGAAATACTAACACATCAGGTGACTCAATAACAATACTTAACACCCCACCAACAGCGACTAACATATTAATAATTCCTATAGGATTTAATGAAACTACCGACGCTATATGTAATTACACTTACAGCGACATAGACGGTGACGCTGAAACAACTCAAAGTTTTATATGGAATATTAACGGAACAAACTTCACAGGATACGGTCAAACAATAGGAGCAGGAAATTATTCACAATTAGATAACCTTACCTGTTATGTTAACGTTACTGATGGAACAAATGATAGTGGTTACACAAAAAGTGATACTGTTCTCGTAGGTGACACAACAAATCCTTTAATAACAAGTTTTAACCTAAGTGCAACAAGCATCACCGATGCAGAAACAATAACAGGTTTTGGTGTTTGTACCGATAATGGTTACCTTAATGGTGTTTATCTTGAAATAACAGACCCATTATCAGCAGTTGTTAATTATACAATGACAACAAGCGGAGATGGTAATTACACTTACACTTATAGTCCTGGAAGCACAGGAACTTATTTTGCAAGAATGATATGTAGTGATACCGCAGGAAATATTAATTCAACAAGTTTATTACCTTTCACAGTTAGTAGTTCAACACCAGTGGTTGTTGGCGGTGGCGGTGGCGGTGGAGGAACTATTATTGTTAGTAGTGGTAATATTAGTTTTGCTATTGACCCTGAAGAAATAACTTATCGTTTAAGTGCAGGAAGTTCAACAACTAGAGAGCTTGAAGTTATTAATCCTACAAGTCAAATATTATCTTTTACTTTAACAATAGATGATGATAATGATTTTGTAAGTTTTCCTAACGGTCTTAACACTTATACTTTCACAATAAACCCTAACGTTAATATCGGAAGCAATAATCGTTACGTTGATTACATTATTAAAGTTCCAGATAACACCCCTCTTGGTAATTATGATTTTAGTATTCTTGTTGAGAGTAATGGTTTGGAACTTACTCATAAAGTTAATGTTGAAGTAGTTGATAGTATCTTCATACAAATTTATGAGGCTTTGACTAATGAGCTTTTTAGTCTTGGAAATATTTGTTTGGGAGAAAAGAGTTTATCAACGGTTAATGATGTTGAGGTAGAGGTTTGCTCTGAAGAAGATAGTATTGGTTTGAGTGTTACTCCTTTATCAATAATTATTTTCTTTATTTTTATTAGTCTTATAGTTTTTGTTATTATGAGGGTAAGAAAGAAAAAGAAATAATTTTTTTGAAGGGCTTATTTTAACAAAAAAGACAGGGTATTTTTGTTAAATAGGGGGTTTATTTTTTTTTATTCCTCAACAAAGTAATTGTAGGTTTTTCTTTTTCTTAGGTTGTTACTCCATTTGCTTACTCTTGAGCCTTTGTTTTTTACAAAGCATTCTCTGCATAGTGTTCCAAAACACTCTTTACCACAACGTTTACAATTCTTATCTCTTTTATCACTAGTCATCTATCAAACCACCCTTTGTTTTTTAACTACTAATTTATTATTTATTAGTAGTTATTAGTATTTACCAATTATTCTTTTATCTTTTCAAGATTGCTAATCATTATTTTATAATACTGGTCAATCCAATGATTAACCTCAGGAAGATTGTCTGGAAAACATTTATCCAATAGTTCTTTTATTTCAATATTTGAATAATCAATCACTGCCTTGACATCTTCCTTCTTCATTTTAAATCGACCCTTTGTTCTGCTAATAGTTGTTCGTAAACACAAAAAATGTTATCATCTTCCAAATTAAAAAAAGTATGAATATAACCTTTTGGAAATAATAAATTCAATCTTTTAAAACGCTTCATTTTATCCCTCCAAACTATTAACCAATTATTCTTTTATTTCTTGTGCTTTATTCAAAGCTTCAGATATTAAATTGTCGTGCCATAAACAACAAGTCTGAAAATTACCTTTACCATCAGACTTACAACCACACTTCCACTCATAAGGCTCAACTTCATAACAATAAATATTATTCACTTCACTCATCAAAATTCACCAATTATTTTAATACCCATTCTAAAGCGTAAATAAAGCCTAATTTAAATTCTTCATTATCAAACCTATCATCAAACACACCCAGTTTTAAATCTTTCAATTCTTCTCTTATAAATCCTTCCGACTTCACTTTAATCACCAATTATTTAACTTTTCTTTCTTTTAAGCAGATAGTATCATTATGGTCACCATTATGACAAACTAAACAAATACCTTCCTTTATGAAACCTCTACTTTTACTCATACCTACACTATCATAACCGTAGGTTAATACTATACCATTATCATTAAGTATTTTTGATAATTCATTTTTTATTTTTGTAAAACTTCCAATGTACCTATCTTCACCATATTTTTCTCTACTTTTTCTAAGGTTATATGGCGGGTCTAATATTATAGTATCAAACTTCCTTTCAGTAGTTACAACAAAATTATAAGCATCACTAACAACATCAGGTTTATTCTCATCACTTATATCAACTCTAAACTCATCAACTTTAAGTCTTGTTTTACCAGCAAAAAGATTAAGAACTTTCCCTTCACAGTTTTCTTCAGTCCATTCTTTAAGTTTTGGCTGTTCAAAAGTCCACCTTTTTGGTGGTTGAGATAAATATGTAAACTTCATTTTAATTAATCACC
>Ga0209607_1003895_pt1 | contig 11298 bp, 8 predicted proteins | sample AD_UKC117_MetaG_FD_184413 | JGI IMG/M metagenome (GOLD analysis project Ga0209607, IMG submission 184413) | Active sludge microbial communities of municipal wastewater-treating anaerobic digesters from Hong Kong - AD_UKC117_MetaG (SPAdes)... | ecosystem: Engineered > Bioreactor > Anaerobic >... | reverse complement strand
GTGCTCGAAGTGGCCTTCGGCAACTGGCAGCAGGCCGACATCACCCGCTACGAAGATGACTACCAGCGCCCGGACCAGGGAGAGTAACGTGAGTCTACCGCAGCCGTGGCGCAAGACCACGCAACATCTGATGCCGGCGCGTCGCCAGGAGACGGCGCCGGGCCAGTACAACATCTATCCGTCACTCAACCTCGGCCCTGGCCGGATCGAGGGCGGTTTTGCGGCGCTGGCGCGGCAGCTTGCCGGTGCCCGGCAGATCACCATCGACGGCTATCCAGGTGTGATCTGGGCTGACTTCCGCGAGCGGCTGCACACCGAACTCCACGCGCTGGGTGTACGCGTCCACTGGATCGATGCCGCGGCAGCCATGAAGACGCCGGCTGCGCTCGACGCGCTGCTTGCTCCCTACCTGGGCGGCGACGATCCGATCTTCGGCTTTCGCTTTCCGGGCGAACTGGCGGACTTCTTCGATCGCGCGGCACTCTCTGCGTTGCAACCCGACGGCACCGCGGACCTCAGTATCGTCTATGGCTGCGGCGCTGCGCTGGCCGGCTGGCAGGGTCATCTCGTCTATGTCGATGTCCCCAAGAACGAGATCCAGTTTCGCCAACGTGCCGGCAGCGTGACCTGCCTGGGCGCCGCCCAGCCGCTCGATCCCAAGCCTGCCTACAAGCGCAGCTACTTCATCGACTGGCTGGCCGCCAACCGCCACAAGCTTGCCCTGCACGAGCGCATCGACTGGATTGTGGATGGCCAGCGGCCTAAAGAGATTACCTTTGCGCGGGGCCAGGCGATCCGCAGCGGCCTGGAAGCCATGGCACACAGCTTCTTCCGCGTCCGCCCGTGGTTCGAGCCGGGACCGTGGGGCGGCCAGTGGATTCGCCGGCGCATGCCGCAACTGGCGCAGGAGGTGCCGAACTACGCCTGGTCCTTCGAGCTAATCGTGCCGGAGAACGGCCTGGTCTTCGAGAGCGACGATTGGCTGCTGGAAGTCTCCTTTGACTTCCTCATGCACCGCAATCCGCACGATATCACGGGTGACAGTGCGGCCGCCTTTGGTCATGAGTTCCCCATTCGCTTCGATTTTCTGGACACCTTTGACGGTGGCAACCTCTCCGTGCAGTGCCATCCGCGGCCCGACTACATTCGTCGTCACTTCGGCGAGGTGTTCACGCAGGACGAGACCTACTACATCCTCGACTGCGCGCCTGACGCACACTGCTATCTGGGCTTTCAGGGCGATATCAACCCGGCCGAGTTCCGCGCCGCGCTCGATCACAGCTTCACCCATGCTGCTCCCGTCGAGATCGAGCGCTTTGTGCAGGCGCATCCTGTGCGCAAACACGACCTGGTCTTGATTCCCAACGGCACGATCCACTGCTCGGGGATCAACAACCTTGTCCTGGAGATCAGCGCCACGCCCTACATCTTCACCTTCAAGATGTACGACTGGATGCGCCTCGATCTGGATGGCCGGCCGCGGCCGCTCAACATCGACCGCGCGTTCGAGAACCTTTACTTCGACCGCAAAGGCGACCGCGTGCCGGCCGAGTTCATCTCGCAGCCGCGCATCGTGAACAGTGGTCCGGGCTGGGAGTTGATTCACCAGCCGACGCACAAGAACCACTTCTATGACGTGCAGCGCTACAAGTTCAGCGACCGCGTCGACGTGCGCACGGACGGCTCATGCCAGGTCATGAGCCTTGTCGAAGGGCGCAGCGTGCTGCTGGAGACGGCCAATGGCCAGCGCCAGCGTTTCAGCTATGCCGAGACCTTTGTCGTGCCCGCGGCCGCCGGCGCCTACCGGCTCATCAGCGAGGATGGCGCCGAGATTCAGGTCGTGAAGAGCTTTGTCAAGCCGCGCTCGCAGTGGGTCGAGGGGATAGTGTCCGGCCTGAAATAGCGTTGAGACGATCACACCCCAGTTGAGTAGCATGATGACAGCGCGCAGTCTGCGCGCTGTCATCATACCTGCCAGTTCGTTCTGCTTTCCTTCATCGTCAGTTCCGCCGCTTGTGTAATTCAGCAGATATATGATATAACAGTGTTAGCTGACGAATACCTTACAGTTGATAGCGTGGCATTTTCGGAATCCCTCCCCAACCGGGTGTGGCAGGTCTGCGACCACCAAGAGGTATGAATGGAGAACGAAGCAGTTCAGAACGAGTTGTGGGATGCGGGCGGCTTCGGTGTCCTGCCAAGGCGTATTGTCGTCGTCGATGACGAGCCTGCCAGCCGAGAGGCGCTCTGCGCGCTGCTGACTGCCGAGGATCTCGACATTCTCGCCGTGAGCAGTGGACGTGAACTCTTGCGCCGCATGCCGGAACTGGCGCCCGATGTGATCCTGCTCGACGTCATGATGCCCGAACTGGACGGCTACCAGGTCTGCCGCGAACTCAAGCAGTCCGCCGCATTCCAGCATATCCCGGTCATCTTGATCACGGCGCTCGACAGCACGCAGGATCGCGTGCGCGGGTTGGAAGCCGGCGCCGACGAGTTCCTCTCCAAGCCGGTGACGCGCATGGAACTCCAGGCGCGCGTCCGCACCATGCTGCGCATTAAGACGCAATACGACCAACTCGAACGCATGCTGGAGATGCGCCAGGCGCTTTCCTACATGATCGTCCACGACCTGCGCAACCCGCTTGCGGCGGTCATGCTTTATTTGCAGTTGCTCAAACGCCGCGGCGGCGTGGCGCCGGAGCATCTGCGCTACCTGGACATGGCGACCAGCGAAGCGCAGAAGATGAGCAGTTTCCTCGACGATATGCTGATGCTGGCCAAAATGGAGCGCGGCAAACTCTCGATTTCGCGCAGCCCGCTCTATGTCGATCACCTGTTGGAGCAGGTGCGCCAGAAGGTGGCCCCCTATGCCGAGGCGCAGGGCGTCACGCTTGCACTGAAGACCGAGGGGCAATCCTATCCTGTCGTGGCCGACGTGGCCCTCTTCCAACGCGTGGCCGAAAATCTTGTCGCCAACGCGCTCAAGTTCTCGCCGGCGCAGTCGGTGGTCACCATTGTGGCCGAATACCCGCGCAAGGAACTGGCCGAAGAGGAGGCCGGCAATGCCCCCGCCGTCCGCCTCAGCGTGAGCGACCAGGGGCGCGGCATCCCGCCCGAGGACTTCGTGCGCATGTTCGACCAATATGAAGCCGTGCACATGAAGGAGCACGGCAAGGCCGAACTTGGCCTGGAGCTGGCCTTCTGTCGCATGGTAGCGGAAGCGCACGGCGGCCGCATCTATGCCGGCAACAACCCCGACAAGGGCGCCGTCATCACGGTCGAGATGTAGCGACTTCGCGATATTCCACGCACGCCTGCACGAAGCTCTCCCACAGCCGGCGGTGCGCGTCGCCCAGTTCGAAGATGCGTTCGGGATGCCACTGCACGCCCACGACCCACTCGTGCTGTGTGCTTTCGTATGCCTCTACCAGCCAGGAATCCGGATCGGCGATGGCTGCCGCGCGAAAGTGCGGGGCCAGCGAGTCGCGGTCCAGCCCCTGGTGGTGAAAGGTGTTCACGTCGAACTGCTCCGTTGCGACAATCGCAAAGAGTTTGCTATCCTGTTCGACGCGCACGGGGTGGAAGCGCGTGGCGCCGTCCGCCGGCGTGCGGTGGCCGTCGAAGTGCTGGATCATGGCGCCGCCGGCGGCAACGTTGAGAACCTGGCAGCCGCGACAGATGCCGAAGACGGGCAGGTTACGCGTCAGTGCGGCCTGTCCCAGGCCGATCTCCAATTCGTCGCGGCGCACGTCGATGGTCTCGTCCTCGGCGCCGTCCTGCTCCTGGCCGAAGTAGCGCGGATGAACGTCGCCGCCGCCCGACAGAATCAGGCCATCCAGGCGGTCGAGCACAGCGTCGGGCACGCGCCCCTCGGCATCGGGGGTGAAGTGCTCGCCGTCGGGCAGCACGACCGGCTGGTCAGGCGTGATCGCTACGGGCAGCGCCCGGTAGCTGGCGACCATCGCCAGGTAATTGCGCGCATTTTGTTGCAGCCACTCCGGCGATCCGTGGCGCGACGTGATGCCGATCCAGAGCGGACGTTGCGGGGTGGTGGATTCGAGACGTACTGACATAGAGAGCGACCTCACTCCATCGCTGCGGCCGAAGCCATAGGATTGAACACGACAGCCAATTATCATACATCGGCCGCCGCCAAACGCAGAGGCGGCGGCGCACGTGAAAGCATCTATGTCCTTTCCAACCTTCGTCATCATCGTTCTGATCATTCTTCTGGTGCTCGTGCTGGCCGGCGGCGCCCTGTTTCTCTATATCTATTGGTGGCGGATGCAGCGCCCGGCGCCCAAGCTCGACGGGAAGATGTCGATGCCGGGACTCGATCGCCCGGTCGAAGTGGTGCGCGACAAGCACGGCGTCCCGCACATCTTTGCCGAGACGGAGGCTGATCTCTATCGGGCGCTGGGCTTTGTACACGCCCAGGATCGCTTCTGGCAGATGGAGCAGGCGCGGCGCACCGCACAGGGGCGTCTGGCCGAGATCTTCGGTGCGGCTGCGCTCGACGCCGATCGCTTCTGCCGTATCGTGGGGCTGTGGCGCGCAGCAGAGGCCGATGACGGCGCGCTTGACGACGAGACGCGTGCCATGCTGGAGTGGTATACGGCGGGCGTCAATGCCTATATGGCCGCGCACCCCGGCCGCTTGAGCGCCGAGCACAACCTGCTGCGCGTGCCGGCCGAGCCCTGGCGCGTCATCGACACGCTGGGCGCGGCCAAGGTGCAGAGCTGGAGCCAGAGCGGCAACTGGCAGGCCGAACTTACGCGTCTGTTGCTCACGCAGCAGCTCGATGCCTACACCGCCGCCGACCTGGAGCCGGACTACCCCGCCGAGACCCCGATCATTCTTGAAGGTGTGGGCAGCGCCGAGCAGGTGCGCATGTTGAGCGCGGCCGGTCTCCTGCTCAACCAGTACGAGGACGTGCGCCGGTGGCTTGGCGGCGAGAGTACCGGCCAGGGCAGCAATAGCTGGGTGCTGTCGCCGAAGCACAGTCTCAACCGCCGCCCGCTGCTCTGCGCCGATCCGCACCTCACCGCGCAACTGCCTGCCGTCGTCTACGAAGTGCACTTGAGCGGCCCCGATACTGAGGTCAGTGGCATGACCTATCCCGGCATGCCCGGCGTCTTCATCGGCCACAACACGCAGGCGGCGTGGGGTCTCGCCAACGCGCTGGCCGACACGCAGGATCTCTTTGTCGAGCGAGCGCACCCCGAAGATCCCTTCACCTTTGCCTTTGGCGCAGACTGGGAGGCTGCCCAGGTGTTCGAGGAGAAGATCGCCGTACGCCGGGCCGAGCCACACGTCGAGCGCATCGTCGTGACGCGCCACGGGCCGCTCATCAATAGCTTCGTGCGGCGGTCTGTCGGCGGCGCCAACCGTGCCCTGGAAAGTACGCCCATCTCCCTGCGCTGGGCTGGGCATACGGCCGGCACGGTGCTGGCGGCCGTGCTCAAGCTGAACCGTGCCGACGACTGGGAAGCCTTCACTGCAGCGCTGGCTGAATGGAGCTCGCCGCCGCAGAACGTGACCTATGCCGACGCCCGCGGCAACATCGGCTACATGCTGGCCGGACGCATCCCACGGCGCTCAACCAATCTCGGCCTTGTGCCTGCGCCCGGCTGGGATCCGACCTATGCATGGGAGGGCTGGATCCCGGCGGCCGAACTTCCACGCGTCTATAATCCGCCTTCGGGCATCATCGTCGCCGCCAACAACAAGATGGCCGGCGACGATTACCCGCACTTTCTGGGGATGGAATTCGACCCTGGCTGGCGCGCCGCCCGCATCGAGCAAATGCTTGGCGAAAAGGAGCGTTTCACCGTACGCGACATGGAGGAAATGCAGCAGGACAACGGCAGCCTGCTGGCCAAGGCCTTCACGCCCTGGTTCACCCTCCTCTACAGCGAGGATCCGTGGGAGAAGGTCGCCATCCAGGCGCTCCGCAAGTGGAACTGGCGCATGGACAGCGACAGCGCAGCCGGCCTGATCTTCCACTACTTGATGGCCAATCTGCTCGAGTTGACTTTCGGCGACAAGTTGGGGCAGGCGCGCGACGGCTATTTTGCCCGGACGGGGACACCGCTTTTTGTCAATCATCCCTTCAAGCTGCGCGCCGAGACGCGGCTGTTGCAGATCATTGGCGAGCACGATAACTCTTACTGGTATGCCGACGCCGCTGCCGGCCGCCAGCGCGACCGCCACGAACTGCTGCAAGAGGCGCTCGCTCGCTCCATGAAGAGCATCCGCCGCGTCTATGGCGACAGCATGTTGCGCTGGGCATGGGGCAAGGCGCACCAGGTGCGCTTCACGCACCCGCTTGGCTCGGCCCGCCTCGTCGGTGGCTTTTTCAATCGCAGCCCGCTGCCCATTGGCGGCGACGCCACAACACCCAACCAGACCAGTGCCCCCTTTGGCCTGCCGCCGGCCCTGGTGCAGACAATCCCCGTCTACCGGCAGATCTTCGAGGTGGGCACCTGGGATCGCGCCCAGAGCGTCATCGCCGGCGGTCAGTCCGGCCACCCACTCAGCCGCTTGTACGACGACCAGATCATGATGTGGCGCGAAGGTGTCTACCACCCTATGCCGTGGAGCCGTGACGCTGTCATGAACGTTGCGGCTTACCGGCTCCTGCTCGAACCGGAAGGCTGACCATCGCGCAATTTCCGGCAATTGTCGCATTGATTCTCCGCTGCCTGCCTCTGGCGTTTCCGCAGGATTCGCCTATCCTGGAAGGTAGAAGCCGACATCACTTCCTGGAATCGTGAAGTTGATGTCGTCGTTGGCCAACTGCCCACCGACAAGGAGTTACCTTCCATGCGCATAGTTGCCGCCTTTCTACTGCTGACCGTCTTTGCCGGTCTCGCCATTTTCTTGACGTTCACCTCCTCCTGGGGAAGCCTGCTCATACCGCAGGCCGCAGCAAATGAAGCCGCGGTCGCTGTCGAGGAGCCGACTCCGATGCCGGACTGGGAGGGGAAGTTTGTGGTGGAGACCAACCAGCCTGTCGTGTTGCGTACCGATCCCTTTGTGGCCGCGCAGGCTGCCGGCCTTCTCCGCAAAGGTGAAAAGGTGGCGCTGAAGGGCTGTGACGTGTCCGGGCTCTGGTGCCAGACTGAAGCCGGCGAGTGGTTCGTCTCTTACATGGTCGGCACGCTGCCCGAGGGGTTACCTGTGCTCGAAGGGGTGAAGGTTCAGGCCGCACCCACCGTGGCGCCGCTCGTCCCGACGGCGGATCCCGCCGCGCTCATGCCGACGGCGACGCCTGCCGCAGCGTCGGTCTTGCTCATGCTCCCCACGCCGACGCCCGCTCCCACTGTGCTGCCGCAGGCTATCGTCGCCGACGCGGCCAACCTGCGCGCCGGTCCCGGCACATCCTACGCCATTGTCGGCAGCGCAAACTTCGGGGAATCGCTCTCGCTGGCCGGTCGAACCGACAACGGTGAGTGGTTCCAGACTGATGGAGGCGCCTGGATTGCCGGGTTCCTGCTGAGCGATCCGCCGGCAGGGCTGCCCGTTGTCGACGCCAACGCCGATGAGGCTGCTGCCGAAGCCGGCCAGATCGTCGAGCCGGAGTTGGCGTCTCCTCCGGTGAGCGACGGTGCGAATGAAGCTGTTGACTCGACGACCACGACTGATGAGTTGTCGGTCGAGGCGGAGAAGTAACTCCTGCGATTTGTGTCAGAGAGCAACACGGGGATGGCCGGACACCAGCCATCCCCGTGTCTTAATTTCCGCCGCGAACTGCCGGCTAGAATGGCCAGAAGAGCGGGATGAAGATCGTCGCCACCGTGATCATGATCAACTGCAGCGGGAAGCCGAGGCGCAAATAGTCCACAAACTTGTAGCCGCCAGGGCCCATAACGATGGCGTTGGTCTGATAGCCAAAGGGTGTCATGAATGCCGCACTGGCGCCGAAGAGCACCGCCACCAGCAGCGGTAGCGGGCTCACATCCAGCGTCGTGGCCAGACTCAGGGCCACCGGCGTGAGCAGCACGGCGACCGCGTTGTTCGACAGGATCTCGGTGAGCGACGCGGTGATGATGTAGAACACCGCCAGGAAGAGCACCAGGTTCGACGTACCGATCAGCCCGATCAGCCCGTTGACAATGGTCATGACGAGCCCCGTGCTCTCCATGGCCAGCCCCACCGGAATGGTGCCGACGAGTAGTAACAAAGTCGATGACTCCAGGGCACTCATCGCTTCGTCGGTGCGCAGACACTTCGTCACGATCATCGCGGCCGCGCCCGCCAGCGCCAGCACCACGATCGGAATCTCCGTGACCGTGGCCAGCAGCACCACCAGGCCCATGATGACCAGCGCTGTGGTGTTCTTGGTTTTACGCACCAGCGAGCTTTCGACCCCTTCCACCAGCAGCAGCCGGCATGAATCGGCGGCCATGCGCAGGCCGGCCGTCTTGCCGCGCAGCAATAGCACATCGCCGACCTCCAGCCGCTGCGCGCGCAAACCCTGTATCTGCTGCTGTCCCTGGTGCTGCAAGCCCATGACCTTGACGTTGAAGCGGCGGTTGAGCATCACCTGGCTCACCGGCCGGCCGATGACCTCGGATTGCGGCATCACCACGGCTTCCATCACCTGCTCTTCCAGGTCGGCCGTTTCGGTGCGCTCCTGGTCTTCCAGCACCGTGGCAATCTGCACCTGGCTCGTCTGCTGGAAGAGATGCAGGTCCTTGGGCGTGCCCGAGAGGACCATCACATCGTCGGCTCGCAGGTGCAGACCGTGAAGCGCTTCGGCCTGATAGCTATGGCCGCCGCGGATGATCTCCAGCAACTTGATCGTGGAGGTAGGCGCCGGATCGTCGTTGGCAGGGCGCGTCGTGCGCAGGCGGCGGTGGCGCCGGATCGGCTGCGGCGGCTGTGGGCGGTCGTTCAGCGCAATCTGCTCGAAGACCTCGCCGGCCGCCTTTCCTGCAATCTTGCTCTCGGCGCCGACCACCATCTCCGTCACATAGGTCGAATGTGACCGCACATCCAGCAGGCTGACCAGCGGCGAGTAGTTGGGTAGCAGCCGGTACCCGACCAATATTATGAAGGCCGTCCCGACGGTCGCATAGATCAGACCGAGAATGCTGAAGTCGAAGAGTCCGAAGCCCGGTCCACCAGCCTTGCGATAGAGGTCGGCGACAAGGATATTGGTGCTCGTACCCAGCAGCGTGACGGTGCCGCCCAGGATGGCAAAATAGGAGACCGGCAACAGAAACTTGGAAGGCCGCATATTGAACTGCTTGGAGAGGGAGACCACCACCGGGATCATCATGACCACGACCGGTGTGTTGTTCATGAACGCGCTGGTGGGCACTTCGACCAGCGCCAGCAATAGGAGCAAGCGCCGCACGCTCCCGTTGGCGAAGCGCCCCAGATAGATGGTGACCGTCTCCAGCGCGCCGGTGCGCATGAGGCCGGCACTCAGCACAAACATGGCCGCCACCGTAAGGGTCGCGGTGGATGAAAAGCCGCTCAGTGCTTCGGCCGGTGCCAGCAGCCCGGTCGCCGCCAGAAGGACGACGGTGCCAATCGCCGTCACTTCGGTGGGGAGCCAGTTGGTAATATAGAGTGTGGTCGAGAGCGCAATGATGCCCAACAGGAGCCACTGGTCAAAGGGTAGCATGATGGATGCCTTCTAGCAGATGCGCGGCAATTGTTCGCCGACCTGCATGTCGACGACGCGCGTCCCGCCGATGCCCGTGCGGGCGACGACGACGCCCGGGTGCTGGGCAGTGACATGCCCGATGATCGCCGCCTGGCCGCCCAGCGGGTGGGCGCGCATTGCGGTAAGAATCGCATCGGCTGCCTCTGCTGCCACGATGGCAACGAGTTTGCCTTCGTTGGCGACATAGACCGGGTCCATGCCCAGCATGTCGCAGGCTGCGGCCACAGCCGGCGGCACCGGCAGCTTACGCTCTTCGTACGCGATGCCGACCCGCGCCGCCTGGGCGATTTCGTTGAGCGTAGCGGCCAGTCCGCCGCGCGTCGGGTCGCGCAGCACGTGCACGCCAGGGTGCGCGGACAGCATCGCGTCGACCAGCCCGTTGAGCGCGGCGCAGTCGCTCGCCACCGGCGCGCCGAACTCCAGCCCCTCGCGCACGCTGAGGATGGCGATACCGTGCACGCCTAGCTCGCCGCTGACGATGACCGCGTCGCCGGGCCGCGCCTGATCAGGCCCGATCTGTACACCGGCCGGGATGATGCCGATGCCGCTGGTGTTGATGTAGATGCCGTCGCCGTGACCCTTGTCGACCACCTTGGTGTCGCCGGCCACGATCTGCACGCCGGCCGTGCGCGCAGCCGCCGCCATCTCTTCGACGATAACGCCAAGCTGGGCAAGCGGCAGCCCCTCTTCCAGGATCATGCCGGCGGTGAGATAGAGCGGTCGCGCACCCATCATCGCCAGATCGTTGACAGTGCCGTTGACTGCCAGGCTGCCGATGTTGCCGCCCGGGAAAAAGAGCGGCCGCACCACGAACGAATCGGTGCTGTAGGCCAGCCGCCCGGCGGGCAGGTCGAGCACGGCCGCATCGCCCAGCGCGTCAAGCGCCGTGCTGCGAAAGGCCGGGGCAAAGAGATGCTCCACCAGCTCGGCGGAGAGCTTGCCGCCCCCGCCATGCCCCATGACGATGGTCGGGTAATTGCGCAGCGGAACAGGGCAGGCCCAACTGCTGAAGTCGATTCCGTTCTGCATTCAGTGCAAATCCTGTCAGTAGACTTCTTCGTGCGTGCCGATCGAGAGCAGCAAGACCACCTCCTGCTGTGCGACATCGTCAACTTCGATCGTAGAAATGATGCGGCAATCATAGCCGCAGGAACAAGCCAATAGTCCGAACAGATCCCCGCTAAGCTTGTGCGTTGCAAGCGATGGGGCAAAGGCGTCTTCACTCATCAGGTGCAACGTCTGCTCGATTCGGACGCGTAGAGCCGGATCGCGACGAACATGCTTGCGGAACATCCGGCGGAAGCGCGGGGTCTCGACCAACTGCCTCATTCGACATCAGGCTCGGAGAGTGCCCTGTCCAGGCTGGCAATGACATCGTCGGCGGAGGCAGCGCGCAGTTTCCCGGCGCGGAAGAGGGCCAATGCCTCGCGTGCATCTTCGGCAATCTCGCGCCGCTCATGTTCAATCATGCGCCTGTGTAGGATGTCAGCCAGTATCTCTTGTTGTTCATTCGACAGCCTGGCGATCTGGTCAAGGATTGTATCCAGGTCCGTTGCATACACGGTAGCCATCACCTGCTCCATCATTTGCCGAGAGGGCGCCGTCACACCGGTATC
>Ga0209607_1003884_pt1 | contig 11313 bp, 9 predicted proteins | sample AD_UKC117_MetaG_FD_184413 | JGI IMG/M metagenome (GOLD analysis project Ga0209607, IMG submission 184413) | Active sludge microbial communities of municipal wastewater-treating anaerobic digesters from Hong Kong - AD_UKC117_MetaG (SPAdes)... | ecosystem: Engineered > Bioreactor > Anaerobic >... | reverse complement strand
TGGGTCCAATCTTGGAGATTGGACCCATCTGGAGCAAACCTAGCGAGGTTCGGCCCAGACCTGGGCCAGATGGACGCACATTTCCGTGGCGCGGGCCATGTCTTGCAGCGACACCCACTCCAGCGGACCGTGGCAGTTGTGCATGCCGGTGAACAGGTTGGGCGTGGGCAGCCCCTTGGCCGTCAGCCAGGAGCCATCGGTGCCGCCGCGAACGGGCCGGGAGATGAGGGGGATGCCGGCCCGCTCCAGCGCTTTTTCGGCCATCTCCACCGGCGTTTTGTCTTTTTCCAGCCAGTAACGCATGTTGCGGTACTGCGGCGTGATGGTGACGTCGATTTGGGCGCGGGGTTCGGCGGCCTGGATGTGGGCGGCGGCGGCGCGAATCTGGTCGCCGTAAGCCTGCAAGCCTTCCACCTCAAAGTCGCGCAGGATAAACTGCAATTCGGCGGCGGCGGCCGTGCCCTTCAAGCTGTAGAGGAAGATGAATCCCTGACGGCCGTCGGTCGTTTCCGGCGTGTCCGTGTCTTGCGGCAGCCGCTGGATCAGGTTGGAGGCCAGCGTCAGCGCGTTCACCAGCACGTCTTTGGCCGTGCCGGGATGGGTGGAGACGCCGGTAATCGTCACCACGGCCTTGTCGGCGGAGAAGGTTTCGTAGGTCACTTCGCCCGCGTCGCCGCCGTCCAGGGTGTAGGCCACGTCGGCGCCTAAATCGGCCAGGTTCATGCGGGCCACGCCTTTGCCGATTTCTTCGTCGGGGGTGAAGCAGAGGCGGATACGGCCGTGCGGAATCTCTGGGTGGGCCAGCAAATGCTCGGCCATGGTCATGATGATGGCCACGCCGGCCTTGTCGTCGGCGCCTAGCAGCGTCGTGCCGCTGGCGGTGATGACGTCTTCGCCCACTTTATCGGCCAGTTCGGGCGAGTTGGCGGCGTTCAGGACCTGGGTGGGGTCGTCGGGCAGGGTGAGGGGACGGCCGTCGTAGTTGCGGTGGATGAGGGGTTTAACGGCCGTGCCGCTAAACGCCGGGGCGGTATCCACGTGGGCCAAAAACGCGACGGTGGGGATGTCGTCGGCGGGCACGGTGGCCGGAATGGTGCCCATCACGCAGGCATAGTCGGTGAGGACGACATCTTCTACTCCCAGGGCGCGCATCTCATCGGCCAGCAGGCGCAATAAATCGAGCTGTTTGGCGGTGCTGGGAACGGCCGTGCTGCGCTCATCGCTCTGCGTGTCGATTTGCACATAGCGCACAAACCGGTTTTCAAGTGGGTTCAGGAATAACTGCTGCATAATGGACTCTGTGTCGTGCTGCTGAATTTTACCTCTGGTTATGATTCATCGTCTTTGGCCGCAAAGCTGGCCTGACAGGCGCGCAGCAGTTCGCCCACGCTCCACGCTTTGGCGATGCAGCCGCGCGGCGTGAACGGCGGGTCGCCGTCGAACACGTCGCTGATACTCCCCACACCATAATCAGACAGATGGTGGAAGAGGGGGGTTAGAAAGGTGCGTGCCTGCGCCCGATCATTATAAACCCGCAAGTGCGCCTGGACAAATGGCCCGATCAACCAGCTCCAGACGGTTCCCTGGTGGTAAGCGGCGGCGCGCTGGCGCTCGTCGCCGCCGTAGCTGCCGATGTAGGCGGGGTCGCTGGCGGCCAGGGTGCGCAGGCCGTGGGAGGTCAGCAGGTGGCGGGCGCAGACGTCCACCACGGCTTTTTGCTGCACGGCCGTGAGCGGGCTGTGTTCCAGGGAGACGGCCAAAATCTGGTTGGGGCGGAGACGGCCGTCGTTAAATGGCTGGCCGTCCTGGCCGGGTGCGTCGATGATGTCGAAGCAATATTGGTGTTCGTCGTCCCAAAACCGGGCAAAGCCGGCTTTGGCTTTGGCGGCCATCGCCTGGTAGTCGGGGTTTTCATAGCCAAATTGGGCGGCAAATTCGGCCATGGTGGCCAGGGCGTTGTACCAGAGGGCGTTCACCTCCACCGCCTTGCCGATACGCGGCGTGACGACCCATTCGGCGGCTTCGGCGTTCATCCAGGTGAGGCGGTGGCCTTCTTCACCGGCGTAGAGCAGACCGTCGGCCGGATCCACGCCGATGTTGTAGCGGGTGCCGCGTTGGTGCCAGGCGATGATGTCTTGCAGCACGGGGTACAGTTCACGAACCAGGTGCACGTCGCCGGTAGCGGCGTAGTAGGCGCGGATGGCCTCAAAATACCACAGGGTGGCGTCGACGGCGTGGTATTCCGGCTTTTCGGCCCCATCGGGGAAGCGGTTGGGCAGCATACCCTGGTCGATGAAGTAGGCGTAGGTGCGCAGGATGAGAGCGGCGTCTGTGGGGCGGCCGGTGGTGAGCAGCAGGCCGGGCAGGGCGACCATGGTGTCGCGGCTCCAATCGCTGAACCAGTGGTAGCCGGCGAGAATGGAACGGCCGTTGGGGCGGGTGGGTAACGGCCGTTTCACCACAAACTGGTCGGCCGCCAAAATGAGCTGCTGGATAAACGGCCGATATTTGGGATCCGGGCAGCCGTTGTCCGCCTGGGCCAGGAGATTCGCCTCATACTTTTGGCGCTCGGCATAGGCGGAAGCGCCGTCCAGGTTGGGATTGTTTTCCGTGCTGAAGACAAAGGTCACTGTTTCGCCCGGCTCCAGCGTCACCGCAAAATCGCCGGCGTGAAAATGGTCTTCGATGGCGTCCAGGCCGCGGTTGGCCTCGCGCATCAGGAAAAAGCGGCGGTACCAATCGTGCTGCGGCGTGGCCGCGGCTTTGTCGCTGAGGAGAAAGTAAGGGACGGCCCCGTCGTAAGCGGTCACTTTTAAGCCCCTCTTGATGGGGTCTACTTTCATGTCCCAGCCGTCGGCGCGGGAGTTGTTGTGGTAGTTGCGATAGTCGACCAGCGCCAGCGCCGTCAGTTCCAGGGGTTCGAGGCCGCGCTGGAAGGTGTATTGGACATAGGTGGTATTGGCCCCCTGCTGCATCCAGATGCGCTTTTCCAGCAAGGCGTCGGCGAAGGCGAAAGTCCAGACAGGAGTGGTTCCTTCCAGCCGGAATTGTTCGAGCTGCTGGTAGCCGTTGGGCTTTAAGACGCCGCCAGTCCAGCGATTGATGTACAGGGGGTACTCGATACCGGCGTAAACGGCCGTGTCCTCCAGCTTAGACACCAACAACATCCGTTCCACCGGCGGCCGCAAGGGCACAAACAACAAGCCATGATAGCGGCGCGTCAGCAAGCCAGCAATGGTCCCGGAGGCAAATCCGCCGGCGCCATTGGTAACCAGCCACTCCCGGCGCTCCGTGTTGGCCAGGTCTCCACAAACGTCTCGTCCAAATTCGATAACCATCGTGTGCTCCTCTATGCTTACAAAAGGTCCCAAAATCCCCCACAGCCCACAACTAGAGGGTACTATGGTAAATTGCCTGATTGTTAACGCCAGGTGAAAGTCGATTCAACGGCCGTTGGCAGGAAAACGGCCCGCATTCTTAACTCTGGGGTAGAAAATTTGACGATGTGAACAGCTATGGCGTAGGATTTCTTCCAAGAGTATACCACGTCAGGCAGGCCGTAAAGGTCATAGATCATATCTTTTTCTATAACGTTATTCACCAATTTCCCACTATCAGTCCATCCAATCCGCACTTGGCCCACAATCCAGGTAAAAATGGGCCGCCCCAGCACGTCCAAACAACATTCACAAATAAGACAAAGTGACGAAGGAGACAACGCAGGCTCAACACCATCAATGAACATCCGCAGATTCCGCCGCTAACGCAGAATTTTCTCTGCGCCTCCGCGCCTTTGCGTTAAATCATTTTCGAAGGAGACACGATTCATGAATGACAATCAGCAGCAAACTGCCGACATCGGGTTGATTGGCCTTGCCGTCATGGGCCAGAATCTGGTGCTGAATATGAGCGATCATGGGTTTACGGTCGCGGTTTACAATCGCACAACGGCCGTTACCGATGAGTTCTTGCAAGGCAGCGCCCAGGGCAGAACTATCCTCGGCGCTTATTCGATTGCCGAATTGGTCAGCAAACTCAAACGGCCGCGCCGCGTTATGCTCATGGTCAAGGCCGGCGGCGCGGTTGACGCCGTCATCGAACAGATTCTGCCTCATCTGGAAAAAGGCGACATCGTCATTGACGGTGGCAACTCCAATTTTCAGGACACCCGGCGGCGTACCCAGGAGCTGGAAAGTAAAGGCTTCTTGTTTGTCGGCAGCGGCGTCTCCGGCGGTGAAGAAGGCGCGCGTCACGGCCCTTCCCTCATGCCCGGCGGCTCGCCGGAAGCGTGGCCGCACATCAAGGACATCTTCCAGGCGATTGCCGCCAAAGTGGCCGATGGCACGCCCTGCTGCGACTGGGTCGGCGAAGATGGCGCCGGTCATTTTGTGAAAATGGTCCACAACGGCATTGAGTACGGCGACATGCAGTTGATCAGCGAAGCCTATGATCTGATGCGCACTATCCTGGGCCTCGCCCCGGCAGAAATGAGCCATGTGTTTGCCGAATGGAACCAGGGCAAGCTGGATTCTTATCTGATCCAGATCACGTCGGAAATCCTGGCGTTCCGGGACAGCGACGGTCAGCCCATGGTCGACAAGATTCTGGACACGGCCGGGCAAAAGGGCACGGGCAAGTGGACGGCCGTTTCCGCTCTGGAGCAAGGCATTCCCCTGACGCTGATTGGCGAAGCGGTATACGGCCGTTTCCTTTCCGCCCTCAAAGACGAACGCGTCGCCGCCGCCCAGGTCCTCACCGGTCCAAACGCCCCTTTCACCGGCGACCAAACCGCCTTCCTCAATGATCTACGCGAAGCACTCTACGCCGCCAAGATCATCTCCTATACCCAGGGCTACATGCTCTTCCGCGCCGCCTCCCAGGAATTCGGCTGGCATCTCAACTATGGCGGCATCGCCCTCATGTGGCGCGAAGGCTGCATCATTCGCGCTGCCTTCCTGGACAAAATCAAAGCCGCCTACGACCATAATCCCCAGCTAACCAACCTGCTGCTCGATCCTTACTTCAAGGAGCAAGTATTGTCCGCTCAGGATGCCTGGCGGCGCGTCGTTGCCCAGGCCGCCGAGCTTGGCGTCCCCATCCCGGCGCTTGCCAGCGCCCTCTCCTTCTTCGATGGCTACCGCCGCGAACGCCTGCCGGCCAATCTCCTTCAAGCCCAGCGCGACTACTTCGGCGCCCACACCTACGAACGCGTCGATCAACCGCGCGGCCAATTCTTCCACACCAACTGGACCGGCGAAGGCGGCGACGTCACTGCCGCTGCCTACAACGCCTAGCCTCAACCAGCCAGCCAAATATGAAGCCGCAAAATCCCCTGCGCGGCTGAGGAAACAACATAATGGAGAAAAACGATCCCTTCACCATGATTATTTTTGGCGCAACCGGCGATCTGACCGAGCGAAAATTAATCCCCGCTTTGTTTAGCTCCTTTCGCAAAGGGCGATTACCCGCCTTCAACGTCGTAGGTTTCGCCCGCCGCGATTGGTCCCATGATTTCTTTCGCCAACACCTGCAAACAAGTGTCCAAGAAATCGCCGCAGATTCTTACGACCCGGAGGCCTGGGAACCATTCCAATCCCGCCTCTGGTATTTTCGAGGCAATCTCGATAATGCCGTAGATTTTGAAAATTTGCGCGCCTACCTGGGTCAATTAGAAGATGGGCCAACCAATCGTCTGTACTACCTGGCTACCGCCCCCAGCTTTTTTGTACCTATCGTCAAAAATCTGGGCAACGCCGGCATGGCCCGCGAACCTGACCACGGCTGGCGGCATGTGGTCATCGAAAAGCCTTTCGGCCACGATCTCGCCTCGGCGCAAGAACTCAACGACGCTGTGCACGGGGTCTTTCGTGAGCATCAGGTCTATCGCATCGACCATTATCTGGGTAAGGAGACGGCGCAAAATATCCTTTATTTGCGCTTTGCCAATACGATTTTTGAGCCTATTTGGAACCGCAATTACATCGACAACGTGCAAATTACAGTGACCGAGAGTGTGGACGTGGGGCATCGGGCCGGTTATTACGACACAGCCGGCGTCGTGCGCGATATGTTTCAAAACCACCTGATGCAGCTGCTGGCTCTGGTGGCCATGGAGCCGCCCGCTTCCTTTGCCGCCGACGCCATTCGCAATGAAAAAGTGAAACTATTAACTTCCGTTCGTCCCATTGCCCTGCCGGATACCGTCCGGGCGCAATATGCCGGCTACCGCACGTCGGAAGGCGTGGCGGAAGGTTCGCAAACAGCGACATATGCCGCCCTTAAGCTGTACGTTGATAACTGGCGCTGGCAGGGTGTACCCTTCTACCTGCGTTCCGGTAAGGCTCTCACCCGAAAAAATTCCGAAATTGTGATTCAGTTTAAGAAGCCGCCCCATCTGATGTTTGAGGGTCTGGACGATGGCGATTTCACCTCAAATGTCCTATCCATTTGCATCCAGCCGGATGAGGGGATTCACTTGAAGTTTGAAGCCAAAGTTCCCGACCAGCGCAACACGGACTCTGTGGACATGGAATTTCATTACCAATCTTCTTTTGGCGGCAGCTCTTTACCGGACGCTTATGAACGTCTGCTGCTGGATGCCATTCGCGGCGACGCCTCATTGTTCACCCGCAGTGATGGCATCGAGGCCGCCTGGTGCCTGGTCGACCCCATCTTGATCGGGTGGGGAAGCCCGGATGCCCCGCCCATGTCTGAGTATGAGCCCGGCAGCCGCGGACCGGCGGCTGCTGATGAGTTGTTGGCCCGTGACGGCCGTGTCTGGCGGCATGGCTGTGAAAATCGAGAGTAGAATTTAAAATAAAGAAACCGCCCTCAGGGAGAGGACGGTTTCTTTTTTGGGCCCATGCACCAGGAGGGCGGTGCATGGACTAACGGGCAATGCCAAGGGTTGAGGGAGAGGAAACATTACCCTAAGCTTGATTCAGGTGTTCCAGTCGCGTTTCTCTCGTGCCAGTTTTTGGGGGGGGAGGAATTTTCCCTCAACCCTAACCTCTTCAAGCTTGACACAATCATACACAATTTATTTTAGATTGTCTAGTTTACAATATTAAGGTTTTCACACAATTTCCCCCATTAAGGGGTGGGAAAATAGTCCCACTCGTTCTCCAAAGCCAATAAGTTGACAATTTACCCGCTTATTGCGAAAATTTGCAACAACAAATTATTGCGACAACTGCTATTACTATGTGTGCTCACGAGCAAAAATTCGCCCAAATTATTCGCAGCCATGGCTACCGGCTGACGCCCCAACGCCAACTGGTTCTAGATACGCTCTGCGCGATGGGCGGCCACGCGGCCGCCGGCGAGGTGTACGACCGGGTTGCCGCCAAGATGCCCGCGCTCAATCAGGCAACCGTCTACCGCACGCTGGAATTTTTCGCCGAACTGCGGCTGGTTGCTCGCAGCGACATCGCCGGGCAGACAGTTTACGAAATTGTCGGCGAGCAGCCACATTACCACCTGGTTTGCCGCCGCTGTCACCGGGTTGACGAACTGGCCGCCGCTCAGCTTAGCCACCTGGCCGACTGGCTGCTGGCCGAGCATGGTTTCCAGGCTGATCTGGACCATTTGATTATCACCGGCGTTTGCGCTGACTGCCTGGAAACGGGCGTCTAACCAAAGGAGGAAGGTATGATCCTGTTATCTGCTGCGCTCATGCACATTCCAGACGGATTTCTGAGTGTGACCATTTCTGTGCTGTTCTGGGCGTTAACGGCCGTTGCCCTTGCCACGGCCGTGCGGCGCAGCCAGGCACTTTTTGATGAACGGTTGGCCCCCCTGGCCGGTATCATGGCCGCATTTATCTTCGCGGCCCAGATGATCAACTTCCCGGTAGCAGGTGGCACGTCGGGCCACCTGCTGGGCGGGGCACTGGCGGCCATCGTTCTGGGGCCGTGGGTGGGCATGCTGGTGATGGCCTGCGTCATCGGCGTGCAGGGCTTGTTGTTTCAGGATGGCGGCCTGCTGGTCATGGGCGCAAATATCTTCAACATGGGGCTCGTCACCGTGGTGGTGGGCTATGGCTTGTACCGTCTGGCGAACGGCCGTAACCGCCCAACCACATTCATCATCGCCGGGGCGGCAGCCTGGCTCTCCGTCATGGCCGCGGCCCTCTTCACTGCCCTGCAGCTTTGGTTGAGCGGCACAGTAGCCCTGAACATTGTCGTGCCGGCCATGCTGGGCGTGCACGCCCTCATTGGGCTGGGCGAAGCGCTGATCACCCTGGCCGCGCTGGCCTTCATTTTTCGGGTGCGGCCCGATTTGCTAGGCGCAGAGACAACCAGAGGGGGACGAGGCTGGATTGTGGCCGGCGTGACGCTGGCACTGGCCGTGGTTCTGCTGGCCCCGCTGGCTTCGGCCAGCCCGGATGGGCTGGAGAGGGTTGCGGAAGACATTGGGTTTATCCACACGGCCGTCGCCGCACCCTACGAAATCCTCCCCGACTACACCATTCCCTTCATCGGCAGTGAAAACCTGTCCACGGTAGTAGCCGGAGCGGTAGGCGTACTGGCTGTCGCGGCGCTGGCGCTGCTGCTGATTCGTCTGACGCGCCGATCGGCGACCCGACCCTAGCCAATGCAATTTCACGCCCTCGACCGCTACCAGACCGGCGACAGCTTTTTGCATCGCCTGGACCCGCGAGTGAAAGTGCTCGGGGCGGTGGCCATCATCCTGGCCACCGTACTGCTGCCAGATGGGGCGTGGCTGGCGTTTTTGTTCACCTGGCTGCTGCTGCTGGCCATCAGTTATGCCGCCGGGTTGGGGTGGGCTTACGCTGTCATACGCGCCTTTGTGGTGCTGCCGTTTTTGCTGGCGGCGGTGACCGTGATGTTTTCGCTGCCGGGACGGCCGTTACTGGGCTTGCAGATTGGTCCCTGGCAGCTCATCATCACCGATGCCGGTCTGCTGCGCTTTGGCAGCATCCTCAGCCGCAGCTTTCTGGCCGTCCAGGCGGCCATCCTGCTGGTCGCCGTCACCCGCATCCCGGACCTGATGCATGCGCTGCGCCATTTGCGGCTGCCGGCCGTGCTGGTAGCTATTATCTCCTTCATGGTGCGCTACCTCACCGTACTCGGCGACGAAGTCAGGCGCTTGCTGCGCGCCCGCGAAGCACGCAGCGCCGCCGTGGCCGGACACCGCGCCGGCGGCTCGCTGCTGTGGCGGGCGCAGGTGGCCGGCCACATGGTCGGGCAGTTATTCTTGCGCAGTTATGAGCGCAGCGACCGCCTATACCAGGCCATGCTGGCCCGCGGCTATCGGGGCGACTGGCCTACCAGCAATCCCCACCAGATGGAAAGCCACGACTGGCTGGCCTTATGCGGTTTGCTGCTAGTCCTGCTGCTTGGGCAATTCATCGGCCGTTTGTAAACCCATCGAAAAAATAGGAACCGTATGCCAATTCTCCACGAACCAGGCCCCACTTTGCCGCTTATCACGCCGCCGGTCAACGGCGGGCCGATTCTGGCGGTTGAGTCGCTGTCGTTTCATTATCCCGACGGCCGTCAGGCACTGCACGACATTTCGTTAACCATCCACGCCGGGGAAAAAGTCGCTCTGGTGGGGCCAAACGGCGCGGGCAAAAGCACCCTGCTGCTGCACCTGAATGGGCTGCTGCAGGGCAACGGCCGTATCCACGTTGGTCAGCTTACTCTGGAAAAAAGCACCTTACCGGCCATCCGCGCCAAAGTGGGCCTGGTCTTCCAAAATCCCGACGACCAGCTCTTTTCGCCCACAGTGCGCGAGGACGTAGCCTTTGGCCCGCTGCACATGGGTTTGAAGGCTGAGGAAATTGAAACGGCCGTCGCCCACGCCCTGGCACAGGTCGGCATGGCCGCCTATGCCGACCGCATCTCCTACCACCTGAGCGTCGGCGAGAAAAAGCGCATCGCCGTGGCCACCGTGCTGGCCATGCAGCCCGATCTGCTGGTACTGGACGAGCCATCCGCCGGGTTGGATCCGCGCGCCCGGCGCAATCTAATCGATCTGCTGCGAGACCTGCCGCAAACGATGATCGTCGCCACCCATGATTTGCTGCTGGTGCGCGATTTGCTGCCGCGCATGGTGATCATGGATAATGGGCGCATCGTGGCCGACGGCCGTACCGGCGAACTGCTGACCGACGCCGTCTTTCTGGAAAAGCACGGACTGGAACTCCCCTGCCCCACCGTTTAAAAAGCCACGCGACACTTATTTTGCTTAAATCGAGGCGCACATCATGACTTTTGAAATGCAAGGACCGATGGAGGCGCGCACCGTCATCGACGGCCGTCTCGTGGACTATTTTGCCGGCTGCGGCTACCTGGGGCTGCAAAACCACCCGACCGTGCGCCAGGCCGCCGTGGCTGCCCTGACCACTTACGGTCTGGCCAACTCCGGCGGCTTCGGCAGCAACCATCCCGTTTACCACAATTTAGAAGCGGCGGCCTGCGCTTACTTTGGCGCGGAGAACATGCTCTATTTTGCCTCCGGCTATCTGGGCAACGCCATCCTGGCCCAAGGCCTGCGCCACGGCTATGAGCGCATCTTCATCGATGAAGCAGCCCACTACAGCGTGTGGGATGGGGCGCGCACGGCCGGCAAGCCCATTCACGCCTACCGCCACCTGGACGCTGCGCATCTGGCAGCTGTTTGCCGGCAGGAATTGCAGCCCGGCGAACGGCCGTTACTCATGACAGACGGCGTGTTTCCGGTATCGGGCGAGATCGCCCCATTGCCGGAGCTGTTGGCGGCGATACGGCCGTTTGACGGCCTGCTCTGCGTCGACGACGCCCACGCCACCGGCGTACTGGGCGCAAACGGCCGGGGCACTCTGGAACACTTTGGCCTGCACGACGACCGCTGCTACACCTGCCACACCTTCAGCAAAGCCCTGGGCGCCTACGGCGGTTTCATCGTCGGTGGGGCAGCGCTGATTGATGAATTGGCCGCCTACGCCAACGTGCAGGAAGGCGCCAGCCGCCCGCCGCTGCCCGCCGCTGCTGCCGCCACCGCCGCCCTCACCCTGCTGCAAGGCGATGATTCGCTGCGCCGCCAACTGCGCGCCAACGTGGCCCAGGCCCGCGCCGGAATACGCGCCTTGGGTTGGGCGCTGCCGGACACACCGGTCCCCGTCATTTGCCTGGCGCAGCAGGATGGACTGGACCTCGCCCGACTCCAGGCTGACCTGTTTGCTCAGGGCGTACTGGTGGCCCACTCCACCCATTACACCAGCGTACCGGAAGGCGGCGCGCTGCGTATCGCCATTTTTGCCACCCACACGGAAGAACAAATCGGGCGGCTGCTGGCCGCCCAATT